>JAAIGF010319848.1_pt1 | contig 103411 bp, 87 predicted proteins | sample 6487441 | NCBI WGS metagenome assembly JAAIGF01 (sample SAMN13974129, study PRJNA590717) | phyllosphere metagenome | biome: pepper field; feature: multiple bacterial spot infested pepper fields; material: pepper leaves; isolation source: leaves from pepper fields | host: Capsicum annuum ... | reverse complement strand
GTATATTTGAAAAAGAACTCTAAGGGAAAGTGGTTGCGGGGGCCGGATTTGAACCGACGACCTTCGGGTTATGAGCCCGACGAGCTACCAGGCTGCTCCACCCCGCGTCCGAAAACGTGGCGAATATTACGCCGATCTTGCATAAATTGCAAGTAATACTGAGATTTGGTACCGAGGACGGGACTTGAACCCGTAAGCCCAATCGGGCACTACCACCTCAAGGTAGCGTGTCTACCAATTCCACCACCTCGGCACTATTTACGACTTTTTACGTCTTCAGAAGACGGCGACCTTTTTATTTCTGTCGCAGCGAAATATTTACTGCTTCTGACTTACTTAGGGATATCGCTGCCCGGCGCTGCCGGTTGTGCTGGCGCAGTCTGTTCAGACTTTGCAGGTGCACTCAGGTTTTCCCATTCGCTACCTTTACTGGTTTTGTTGCTGTTCAGGTTACCCAGAATCAGGCTGATAATGAAGAACAGAGTCGCCAGCACAGCAGTCATACGGGTCATAAAGTTACCTGAACCGCTTGAACCAAACAGTGTACCGGAGGCGCCTGCACCAAAGGAGGCTCCCATATCAGCACCTTTACCTTGCTGCAGCATGATCAGACCCACAAGGCCGATTGCCACCAGAAGGAAAATCACTAACAGAGCTTCGTACATAATCAACCTGTTCCTTGCGCGCTAAACGCACATCTAAAAGCTTCAAACCAGTTACGCGGATACTGTATTCAATACCCATCAGAAGCGGGTGTGAATACTAACCAAAGCACTCAGTGCACGCAAGCGCAATTTCAACGCCTGCGGCTGATTGCGGAAAAAAACGGCAAAAGCGTGAATTTCAGCCCTTTTTTCCGTTATCGGGGAGAGGGAGAGACAGGGAGGGTGTCTTTAGTTCCCTCTTTCCACCCCTCCCCCATTGCATGGGGAGGGAGCATTAATTAAACCGCTTTCACCGCATCAGCAATACGGTGCGCCAGCGCGGTCACCTGCGCTTCATCTTCACCTTCCACCATCACACGAATCAGTGGCTCAGTGCCGGATTTACGCAGCAGTACGCGCCCGCGGCCGTGCAACTCTTTTTCCACGTCCGCCGTCACCGTTTTCACCGTTTCATCTTCCAGCGGATCGGTTTCACCACTGAAGCGTACATTCACCAGTACCTGCGGCAGCAGTTTCATTCCGCTGCACAGATCGTGCAGCGTCATATGGTTGCGCTGCATGGCCGCCAGCACCTGTAAACCGGCGACAATACCGTCACCCGTGGTGGTTTTGTCCAGCAAGATCACATGGCCAGAGTTTTCCGCACCAATGCGCCAGCCCTTCTCCTGCAGTTTCTCCAGCACATAGCGGTCGCCCACTTTGGCGCGGACAAATGGAATACCCAGCTGTTTCAGCGCCAGCTCAAGGCCCATATTGCTCATCAGTGTGCCGACCACGCCGCCGCGCAGCTGCCCCTGGCGTAAACCTTCGCGCGCGATGATATACAGAATCTGGTCGCCATCGACTTTATTGCCGAGGTGATCCACCATCATTATGCGGTCGCCGTCGCCGTCATACGCCAGACCGATATCAGCCTTCTCCGCCAGCACACGTTCCTGCAGCATGCGCACATCGGTGGCGCCGCACTCTTTGTTGATATTCATCCCGTCCGGCTGACAACCGATCGCAATCACTGTCGCGCCCAGCTCGCGCAGCACATTGGGCGCAATATGGTAGGTCGCGCCATTGGCGCAGTCAGCGACAATCTTCAGTCCTTTGAGGCTCAGCTCACTCGGGAAGGTGCCTTTACAAAATTCAATATAGCGACCGGCAGCATCAACAATACGGCTGGCGCGTCCCAGCTCAGCAGATTCAACACAGGTGATCGGCTTTTCCAGCTCGGCTTCAATCGCCTCTTCCACCTCATCCGGCAGCTTGGTGCCATCGATAGAAAAGAATTTGATACCGTTGTCATAGAACGGGTTATGCGATGCCGAGATCACAATACCCGCTTCCGCGCGGAAGGTTCGCGTCAGGTAAGCAACTGCAGGCGTTGGCATCGGGCCTGTAAAAGCGGCGGAAAGTCCTGCCGCCGCCAGCCCGGCTTCCAGTGCCGACTCCAGCATATAGCCAGAGATACGAGTATCTTTGCCGATGATAATTTTCTTTGAGCCGTGGCTCGCCAGCACTTTACCGGCCGCCCAGCCAAGCTTAAGCACAAAGTCAGGGGTAATCGGTGTTTCACCCACTTTGCCGCGGATGCCATCGGTGCCAAAATACTTACGATTACTCATAGCGTTACTGTTCCTTCGCTGATCGTGTCGCCTCGACAACTCGCATCGCCTCGACGGTTTCTTTAACATCATGCACGCGCAAAATCTGCGCCCCCTGCATCGCGGCAATCACCGCACAGGCAATACTGCCGGTTAACCGCTGTGACGGCCCGACATTCAGCAGCTGACCAATCATCGACTTACGCGACATGCCAACCAGCAACGGCAGGCCAAAGTGATGGAAATCGGCCAGATGCGCCAGCAGCTGATAATTGTGGGAGAGATTTTTACCGAAACCGAAGCCCGGGTCGAGCAGCAACTGCTCTTTTTTGATCCCGGCGGCTGTACAGCGGACAATCTGCTGCGCCAGGTATGCATCCACCTCAGCGACAATGTTTTGATAGTTTGGTGACTGCTGCATCGACTGCGGGTCGCCCTGCATATGCATCAGACATACCGGTAAACCACTGGCCGCAGCTGCTTCCAGCGCGCCAGGCTCCTGCAGTGAACGGATATCATTGATGATATGTGCGCCGGCACCAGCGGATTCACGGATCACTTCCGCTTTCGACGTATCCACCGAAATCCACACCTCAAAGCGCTGCGCGATCGCTTCCACCACCGGAACCACCCGATCCAGCTCCTCCTGCACGCTGACCTCAGACGCGCCAGGACGGGTCGACTCACCGCCCACATCGATAATCGTCGCACCGGCGTTAATCATCTCATTGGCATGGGTCAGCGCCGGTACCAGAGTGTTGTGTTTGCCGCCATCGGAAAAGGAGTCGGGAGTGACGTTCAAAATGCCCATGACTTGTGGATAAGAGAGATCCAAAACCGAGTTTCTGGCGTGCAGCTTCATTTTGCTTTCCTTTGGCATAGAACTTAATTTTAAACAGAAAAAACCCCGGTCTGCGCCGGGGTTTTGGTCGATTCGACAATCCGAATTATTTGTCGCCTAACTGCTCAGACATCGTGTTGCCTGGGTTTGGCGTACGCGGTTCGTCAACCGGGCGCGGCGCTTTTGGGGTGCCGTTGTTGTCTGAATTGGTGCTGCCTGGATCTTCCCAGCCCGCTGGCGGACGCACATCACGGCGCGCCATCAGGTCATCGATCTGCGGAGCATCAATGGTTTCATACTTCATCAGCGCGTCTTTCATCGCGTGAAGGATGTCCATATTTTCATTCAGCAGGCGGCGAGCACGCTGATAGTTCACTTCTACCAGTGATTTCACTTCCTGATCGATAATACGCGCGGTCTCATCAGACATATGCTTGGCTTTTGCCACGGAGCGACCGAGGAATACTTCACCCTCTTCTTCCGCATACAGCAATGGACCCAGTTTGTCTGAGAAGCCCCACTGCGTCACCATGTTACGTGCGATGTTGGTCGCGACTTTAATGTCGTTCGACGCACCGGTAGAAACATGTTCCACGCCGTAGATAATCTCTTCCGCCAGACGACCGCCGTAAAGCGTAGACAGCTGGCTTTCCAGTTTCTGGCGGCTGGCGCTAATTGCATCGCCTTCCGGCAGGAAGAAGGTCACACCCAGTGCACGTCCGCGCGGGATAATGGTCACTTTGTGCACCGGATCGTGTTCCGGTACCAGACGACCAATAATCGCGTGTCCGGCTTCGTGATAGGCGGTGGACTCTTTCTGCTGTTCCGTCATCACCATAGAGCGACGTTCCGCACCCATCATGATTTTATCTTTGGCTTTTTCGAACTCGACCATCGACACCACACGGCGGTTGCCGCGCGCCGCGAACAGGGCGGCTTCATTGACGAGGTTAGCCAAATCAGCACCGGAGAAACCAGGGGTACCACGGGCAATCACTGATGCCTCAATATCTGGCGCCAGCGGCACACGACGCATATGCACTTTCAGAATTTGCTCACGGCCACGCACATCTGGCAGTCCCACTACCACCTGGCGGTCGAAACGGCCCGGACGCAGCAGTGCAGGGTCCAGTACGTCAGGACGGTTAGTTGCAGCGATAACGATAATGCCTTCATTGCCTTCGAAACCATCCATTTCAACCAGCATCTGGTTCAGCGTCTGCTCACGTTCATCATGACCACCACCCAGACCAGCGCCACGCTGGCGACCGACGGCGTCAATTTCATCGATAAAGATGATGCACGGCGCGGCTTTCTTCGCCTGCTCGAACATGTCGCGCACACGGGAAGCACCGACACCGACGAACATTTCGACGAAGTCAGAACCAGAAATGGTAAAGAACGGCACTTTGGCCTCGCCAGCGATCGCTTTCGCCAGCAGGGTTTTACCGGTACCCGGTGGCCCCACCATCAGCACGCCTTTCGGAATTTTACCACCCAGTTTCTGGAAACGGCTTGGCTCGCGCAGGTATTCCACCAGCTCGCCGACTTCCTCTTTGGCTTCATCACAGCCAGCAACATCGGCAAAAGTGGTTTTAATCTGATCTTCCGTCAGCATACGGGCTTTGCTCTTGCCGAAGGACATCGCGCCCTTACCGCCGCCGCCCTGCATCTGACGCATAAAGAAGATCCAGACACCAATCAATAGCAGCATCGGGAACCAGGAGATAAAGATAGACGCCAGCAGGCTTGGCTCTTCTGGTGGTTCACCGACAACTTTTACATTTTTGGTCAACAGGTTATCGAGTAACTTGGGATCGTTGACAGGGATGTAGGTCGTGTATCGATTACTGTCTTTTTTAGTTACGTTGATTTCACGCCCGTTAATACGTGCCTCGCGGACCTGATCCTGGTTCACTTCCGACAGGAAGGTTGAGTAATCAACCCTACGGCCATTCGACTCGCTGGGCCCAAAGCTCTGGAATACAGACATCAGCACAACTGCGATGACTAACCAGAGAATCAGGTTTTTCGCCATGTCACTCAAGGGATTAACCTCATATTACAACTGTGTTAACAGACAGCTAAGGGTACTATATATCCAGGATATCTGGAACCACAGTGATGTTGCCAATGATTCCAGTTATTTTAGCTCTATAGTTTGCGCCCTGTCGCTACAATATACACCTCGCGCGAACGTGAGCGCGAAGCGTCCGGCTTACGAATTTTTACTTTCGTAAACAGGGAGCGAATTTCCCGCAGGTATTCATCAAAGCCATCTCCCTGAAATACTTTCACCAAAAAACTGCCGCCAGGTGCCAATACATCACGGCACATATCCAGCGCCAGTTCAACCAAATACATCGACCGGGGAATATCAACGGCAGGTGTACCGCTCATGTTGGGCGCCATATCGGACATCACAACCTGAACTTTTGTCTCACCAACACGATCCAGCAACGCCTTCAGCACGGATTCTTCACGAAAATCGCCCTGCAGGAAATCAACACCGACAATCGGATCCATCGGCAGAATATCGCAGGCGATGATATGACCTTTCGCACCGATCTGCGTCACCACATATTGCGACCAGCCGCCCGGCGCCGCGCCGAGGTCCACCACGGTCATGCCAGGTTTAAACAGCTTATCGCTCTGCTGGATCTCATCAAGTTTAAACCAGGCGCGTGAGCGCAACCCTTTTTTCTGCGCTTCCAGCACATATTTATCGCTAAAGTGTTCCTGTAACCAGCGACTGGAGCTGGCCGAACGCTTTTTACCTGTCATACAATTTCCAACTATTCTTCATCATAAGCGATAAATAAACCGCCCAAAATCGTTCTGCCGTTTGGTGATACACTGGAGATGGCGGTAGAATGTACCGTTTTCAATCCCAATGTAAGTAAAAAAATACGATGACTTTAAGTACCAAACAAAAACAGCACCTGAAAGGTCTGGCGCATCCATTAAAACCCGTCGTGATGCTGGGCAACAATGGCCTGACCGAAGGTGTGCTGGCCGAGATCGAACAAGCACTTGAACACCATGAGCTCATCAAGGTGAAAATCGCCACGGAAGACCGTGAGACCAAAAACCTTGTGGTTGAGGCTATCGTGCGCGAGACAGGTGCAAATAACGTGCAGGTAATCGGCAAAACGCTGGTGCTGTATCGCCCAACAAAGGAACGCAAGATTTCCATACCGCGCTAATGCTCTGGACTACGCACCTGAAGGTTTTTCTCACGTGCCCAGGTCATTAATGGCAAAATTGCCATGCTCCTGCATCAGATAAAAGGCCGCGCTGCGGCCTTTTTCTTATCTTTACAATCAACCGGGATAAATCCGTCTTATTGGTGAATTTTTCACCACTAACAATCAGATATATTTCACACCGAGGATTTCGTACTCCACATCCCCGCCCGGCGTTTTGATCACAACGACATCATCGGCCTCTTTCCCCACCAGGCCACGAGCCATTGGCGAGTTAACGGAGATCAGATTCTGTTTAAAATCTGCCTCGTCATCACCCACGATGCGATAAGTAAACTCTTCGTCACTTTCCACGTTCAATACGGTAACGGTGGAACCAAAGATCACGCGACCATTGGCGTTCATTTTAGTGACATCGATCACCTGCGCATTGGAAAGTTTCGCTTCAATTTCCTGAATACGCCCTTCGCAGAATCCCTGTTCTTCACGCGCCGCATGATACTCAGCGTTTTCTTTCAGGTCACCGTGCTCACGCGCTTCAGCAATGGAGGCAATAATACGGGGACGGCGAACCGTTTTCAGCTCGTCGAGCTCTTCACGTAACTTCTCTGCGCCCCTTAACGTCATCGGAATTTGGTTCATCTCAATACCTCGTAATCTGTCCTGTTCAAAGTGTCGTCATCCTGACGGAGTGACTACAGCAGCCGCGTTCTGCGGCGCTAACTGCTGAATTGCAAACAAAAGAAACCTGACCCGGAGTAGAACCCCAGGGTCAGGATCGGTTTTGCATTTTGATACGTATTTTACCCCAGAGTTCCCTGTGGGTCATCGTTTACTTTGCACCTCAATGCGCCGTAGTATGACAGCTCATTTACTGTCAGTACCGCGAGATTATGCGATTTTCACGACTTGTTACCGGATTGACCTTTGCGTTTATGCTGCAGGCGAACGCGGCGCCCGTTGAAGAATACAGCCAATATTTACCTGATGGCGCCAACCTGGCGCTGCTGGTGCAAAAAGTCGGCGCAACCACGCCGATCGTTGATTACCACGGTCAGCAGATGGCGCTGCCTGCCAGTACCATGAAAGTGGTGACTGCGCTGGCGGCGCTGTTGCAACTGGGGCCGGATTACCGTTTCCACACCACGCTGGAAACTAAAGGCGCAGTATCCAGCGGTACGCTAAATGGCGATCTTGTCGCCCGTTTCGGCGGCGATCCCACCCTGACGCGCCAGGATCTGCGCAATATGGTGGCGGTCCTGAAAAAGCAGGGCGTCCAGCATATTGATGGCAACCTGGTGATTGATACTTCCATCTTCGCCAGCCATGATAAAGCGCCGGGCTGGCCGTGGAACGACATGACCCAGTGCTTCAGCGCCCCACCAGGCGCAGCGATTGTCGATCGCAACTGCTTCTCAGTGTCGCTCTACAGCGCGCAAAAAGCGGGTGACAACGCCTTTATTCGCGTGGCGTCATACTATCCGGTCAATATGTTCAGTGAAGTACGTACGCTGGCGAAAGGATCGTCCGATGCCCAGTACTGCGAACTGGACGTGGTGCCCGGAGAGCTAAACCGCTTCACCCTCACCGGCTGCATGATGCAACGTGCTGAGCCGCTGCCACTGGCGTTCGCGATCCAGGATGGCGCCAGCTATGCCGGTGCTATTCTGAAAGATGAACTGCAGGATGCGGGCATCGACTACAGCGGTCATCTGGTGCGTGAAAAACGTGTCAGCGAACCGGGTTCCGTGCTGGCGCAAACCGAATCCGCGCCGCTGCGCGACCTGCTGAAAATCATGCTGAAAAAGTCCGATAACATGATTGCTGACACTGTGTTCCGCACCATCGGCCATGAGCGCTTTAATGTGCCTGGCACCTGGCGTGCGGGACAGGATGCGGTACGACAAATTCTGCGGCAAAAAGCCAATATTGATATGGGCAACAGTATACAGGTGGATGGCTCGGGCTTATCACGCCACGATCTGATCTCTCCGGCCACGATGATGCAGGTGCTGCAATATATTGCGCAGAACGATCAGCAGCTGAATATTATCTCGATGCTGCCATTGTCAGGCTACGACGGCACGCTGCGCTATCGCGGCGGCCTGCATGAAGCGGGCGTGGATGGCAAACTGTCGGCGAAAACCGGCTCGCTGCAGGGGGTATATAATCTGGCAGGCTTCCTGACCACGGCCAGCGGCCAGCGCGTCGCCTTTGTGCAGTTCCTGTCAGGTTATGCGGTGCCGCCGGAAGATCAGCGTCAGCGCCGTATTCCGCTGGTGCGCTTCGAAAGCCGCCTGTATCGCGACGTGTATCAGAACAACTAACCGAAAAACGGGGAAAGCATGCTTTCCCCGTTACGATTTAGAACTGCGTGTTCAGACTCATGTAGTAAGTGCGGCCTGATTCGTTATAGGTGTTGGCGCCTGCGCCATCCATATAACTCGTGCCTGCGGTGTTACCGGTACGCTGCGAATTCCCCTGACGGAAATGACGCTTATCAAACAGGTTATCAATACCCAGTGTCACGCTGACGTACTTATTCACATCATAGGTGCCACTCATACCGAGAATAGAGTACGGACTCACTTCCGCCCGTGAACTGCCAGTCAGCAGTTTGTGCTGGTAGTCATACTTTTTCGGGGTCTGACGGCCATACCATGTGAACGTGGTTTGCAGTGACAGATCCTGAGTCGCCTGCCATGCCAGCGTCGAGTTCAGCGTATATTCCGGAATAATCGACAGACGGTCGCCAGTCGATTTATTCTTACTTTTTAGCATATAAGTCAGATTGTTATTCCAGCTAATAGCCTCAGAAAGCGGAATATTGACCGTTCCTTCCAGACCTTCAACGACGGCTTTTGGCACGTTTTCCCATTTATAAATATTGGTAGTGCCATTGCTGGACGTCCCGGTACTGACATAACCCGATTCAATCTTATTACGATAATCGTTGCGGAACCATGTAATGCCAGCCTGATAGCCCTCATGCTTATATTCAATACCAATCTCTTTATTGATACTGGTTTCCGCTTTCAGATCGGCATTACCTAACAAATAGCATGGCGTGAGACCACCACCATCAGCACAGCCCTGACCGTTGCTGTACAGCAGATAGTTTGGATTCGTCTGGTACAGACTCGGCGCTTTGTAGGCACGGGCGATGCCCATCTTCAGGGTGAAATCATCCGTCAGCCCCTGAGTTAAATTTAGCGACGGACTCCAGTTGTTGCCGACAATCGTGTGATGATCGAAGCGCAAGCCCGGCACTAACATGGTGCTGTCCGTCAGCTCCATATTATTTTCGGCAAACAGTGAGAAAATTTCCGCTGAAGAGTAAGGGCTTCGACCCGTGCTGCTTACTCCATCGATGGTACCGGAGGCCAGTGTCTGGGTATTGGAAACATTATCCTTCATGCGCTGCTGGTTCCATTCAACGCCGAAGGTAGCGGTCTGATTCACCAGCAACTCGAACGGAATACTGACTTCGCTGTGCATCAGCACATCATCCAGCTGAATAACAGAGAAGTTGTCGTTAGAGAAAATCCCCTCAACACCTCCGGCCAGGCCTTCATTCATACGCGAGTTACGTGTGTTTTCGTACTGGACAAAGTTTTTCGTGCTAACGCCATTATCCCAGGCGCCTTCCCATGTAATAGCAAAGTTCTGGCGATACATACGGTTGGTTTCTTTACCGTAGTTTTCCTGTACCAGAGTATTGGTGTTGGTATTCTGGGTGTCACCGGCATACAGGTTACCCTGACGGCTGTAGCCCGCTTTAAACTCCAGCGCCTGCATGGGTGCAAATGCCCAGCGCAGCAAGCCGTTGATATCTTTATTTACAGAACCTTCACGTCCGGCAGGCACTGTATTGGCGTAACTACCAATACGCGCAGAGCGATGGTCTTCATTGATATACTGCGCGTCAGCCTGCGTCTTACTCAGTCCGCCGTACAAACGGAAGCTAACATCATCGCTCAGTGGGCCCGTCAGGCTAAAGCTGGTGCGTTTGGTGGAGCCTTCAGCTTTGTGTTCAGGCGCATTGAAGTAGGTATTCCAGGAGCCATGCCACTCACTGGTCGAATCTTTTTTAGTGATGATATTCACCACGCCGCCTGCCGCACCATTACCATAACGCGCCGCTGCCGGACCACGGATGACTTCGATATGATCGATCATCTCTGGCGGCACCCAGTTGCTGTCACCGCGGGTATCACGTTCACCGCGCCAGCCCAGGCGTACTGAATTGCGGCTGGTAACCGGCATGCCATCGATCAGAATCAGTGTATTTTCGGGTCCCATACCACGGATATCTATCTGACGATTGTTGCCACGCTGGCCGCTGGTCGAGTTGCCGGTCAGATTAACACCGGGCATGGTGCGAACAATTTCGGATACATCACGGGCGGGAGGACGTTTTTTGATTTCATCGGCGGTGATGGTAGAGACGCCTGGCGCCTGCAGGGTTTGCTCTGCCGCCGTGACAACCAGCGATCCTTCACTGTCGTCTGATTTTTGCGTTGCGGGGGTTGTCGTGCTGCTGTTTTCCGCTGCCACTGCGGAGAAAGATACGGTCGCCACCAAACCGAACTCAAGCAGGATCGCCAGAGATAACCGGGATAATTTATTCATTTTTTTAATCCTGGATCATGTACACCGTAGCCATGCACCAGAGTGACAACGATGTAGACTCACCAAAACACGATGTGTGGTAGTTTTAGAAGGGAAGTCCCCTGCTGGTGCGGGAAACATGCATAATCGATGAGGCAAATCAGTGCGCTCATCGGGGACATCCATGAGACTCACTGTCGCAAATTTGCAATCAGCGGACACACCCTATTGCAAATACGAATACTTATCAATAGCATTATTTGTTACTTAACTAAATTATTCCTGAATATTCACAACAAACTTACAATGAAAAATCATGGTGTTAACTAGCGATATCGGCAGCGAAGCCTGGTGGCAAAACATTCGTCAGCAGGGCACGCCAGTGATCGGCCCCGCCAGTCAGGGATTGCATCGGGTGACCTTTTACTGGCGCGATCCCGAAGGCGATGAATCCCGCTCCACAACCCGCTATGTGTGGGTCAATATCACCGGCATCACCGACCATCATCAGCAGACACAGCCACAGTCGCTGCAGCGCATCGTGGGTACTGATGTCTGGCAGTGGCAAACCCAACTCGACGCCCGATGGCGCGGCAGCTACAGCCTGATCCCGCAAAGCGAGACAGAGGCGGTACAACGCCCCCCTGCTACGCATGGCAATATGCAGCAAATGCGCAACTGGTGGCGGGAACTATTTACAGCGGCTCAGGGCGATGCGCTGAATCCCCGGCACAGCTGGGAAAGCGGACGCGGCCATATCACTTCGCCGCTGCATATGCCGCTGGCGCCGCCGCAACCTTACTGGCTGGCGGCGGAACAGCAGCCACGGGCACCCCATCACTTCAACAGCTATCAGTGGCACAGCGAACGACTCGGTAACAGCCGTACAGTATGGGTTATCACTACTGGCGGAGCAGATCCCGCCCGCCGTCCACTGGCCATTCTTCTGGACGGCAAGTTCTGGGCGCAAACCATGCCTGTTGGTGCGCCGCTGCAGGCAATGACCGATGACGATGAGCTGCCAGCTGCGGTGTACCTGTTAATCGACAGTGTGAATACGCAACAACGTAGCCGCGAATTGCCCTGTAGTGCAGATTTCTGGCTGGCGGTGCAGCAGGAATTGCTGCCACAACTGCGCGGCTGGGCAAGCTGGGATAATGATGCGACGCGAACTATCGTCGCCGGGCAAAGCTTTGGCGGGCTATCGGCGGTCTATGCGGCGCTGCACTGGCCGCAACAGTTTGGCTGCGCGCTGAGTCTTTCCGGTTCGTTCTGGTGGCCACAACGCGACAGCGATGAAGGCTGGTTACTGCAACAGATTGCACACGGCCTCGCGGATCGGCCAGCGTTACGCTTTTATCTCGAAGCGGGTTTAAACGAGCCGCTGATTACGCGGGTTAACGATCGTTTAGCGCAACAGCTGCGTGCTGCCGGACATCAGGTGGACTACAAACAGGTTTATGGCGGTCATGATGCGCTGTGCTGGCGGGGAGGACTAACGGACGGTTTAAAACGGCTTTGGTCAGCTGTAACGTAAAGAGCGTAAACAGCCCCCCAATAAAAAAGGGCGGTATCACTACCGCCCTCTGAAGATTAACGCTGATAGATAATTTCGACGCCTTCGTCGTCGTCTTCATCCCAGTCGTCGTCCCAGTCATCGTCTTCTGCCACTTCAGCTTCCGCCTCAGCCAGCTGCTGGCGATGATAGTCGTCCCACATAAACTCGACTTTCTCGGGCTTCTTCTCTTCTTCTGCTTCTTCTTTCGGATTGGCGTTGATAAATGACATCACATCCCAGCACAGCGCAGTCACACCCGCGCGGTTCGCTGCCGAAATCAGATAGTACTTGTCTTCCCAGCCCAGCGCTTCCGCGATGGCTTTCGCACGTGCTTCAGCTTCCGCCTCATCCAGCAGGTCAACTTTGTTGAATACCAGCCAGCGAGGCTTCTGATACAGCTTATCGCTGTATTTTTCCAGTTCGCCAAGAATAATACGCGCATTCTCTACCGGATCGGACTCATCAATTGGAGCCAGGTCGATGAGGTGCAGCAGTACGCGACAACGCTCAAGGTGCTTCAGGAAGCGAATGCCGAGACCCGCACCTTCCGCAGCGCCTTCGATCAGGCCCGGGATGTCCGCCACCACAAAGCTCTGCTCGCTATCCATACGCACCACGCCCAGGCTTGGCACCAGGGTAGTAAACGGATAGTCCGCCACTTTTGGTTTCGCCGCAGAAACGGCACGGATAAAGGTCGATTTACCGGCATTCGGCAGGCCGAGCATGCCGACATCAGCCAGCAGCATCAGCTCCAGCTGCAGATCGCGCTTCTCACCTGGCGTACCCATGGTTTTCTGGCGCGGCGTGCGGTTTACCGAAGATTTAAAACGCGTGTTGCCCAGGCCATGCCAGCCACCTTTCGCCACCATCAGCTTCTGATCGTGACGTGTCATATCGCCAAGGGTTTCACCGGTGCCCTGGTCGATAATGCGGGTTCCCACTGGCACCTTGATAATGATGTCTTTGCCACGCTTGCCGGTACAGTCACGGCTCTGGCCATTCTGACCACGCTCGGCACGGAAAGACTTCTCGAAACGGTAGTCGATCAGGGTGTTGAGGTTTTCGTCGGCCAGCATATACACATCGCCGCCATCCCCGCCGTCACCGCCATCGGGACCGCCTTTGGGGATATATTTCTCACGGCGGAAGCTGACACAGCCATTGCCGCCGTCACCCGCGACCGCCAGAATCGTCGCTTCATCTACAAACTTCATTTTACTTCTCCGTAAATCATTCGCCCGTCGGCCCGAGCGGAGGCGCCGTAACAGGTTTGTTCCGCTGTGGCCACAAGCGATGACCAATTGCGGAAAACATGGCGCCAGCGACCACAACCACTGCTCCGATAAAACCGAGCAGGTTCAGGGCTGGCACAGCAAAAAAGTGCGGCCAGGCCAGCGATAATAATTCTGAAAACAACAATGTAAATAACGGTGTCAGCGTCACGAGTGCGCTGACCTGCGCCGCCTGCCAGCGGGCATACGCTTCCGCGAGCGCGCCGTAACCCACAAGGGTATTCGCGCCGCAATACAGCAGGCAGAGCCACTGCCAGCCATCCAGCTGCAGGATAAGCTCGGACTGGGCCAGTGGCAGTAACGCAATAGTACATAAAGTGTACAGCAAAAACAGAATTTGCTGTGACGCCAGACGGCGCAGCAGAATTTTTTGTGTCACCCCATAGATGATCCACACTGCCGCCGCACAGACGCCAAAAATCACGCCCAGCGTGTAATCCGTCAGGCGAGTAAAGATTTCGATCAGGCTGGTATTAAAAAACATCGCCAGACCGCAAATTAAGGTCACTGCGCCAATAATCTGGCTGACACGCATCTTTTCTTTCAGGATAAAGACGCTGGCAATCATCATGCCTACTGGCGCCAGCTGCGCAATCACCTGTGAGGCTGTAGGACTCAGATACTGCAATGAAGAACTAAACAGCACAAAGTTACCCAGCAAACCGCAGGTTGCGATGATCAGCAGCAGCGCCCAGCGCGTGCGTAAACAGATGCGCAGCGGCGGTAACTGGCGTTTCAGCACCAGGATCGCGCCAAGGCCAATGGTTGCCATTAGAAAGCGATAGAATACGATGGTAAACGGATCCATCACCACCAGTATCTGCTTCATTGCAATGGGCAGCGACCCCCAGCACATCGCGGTTACTAGTGCCAGCGCGATGCCCATACCTGCCTGCTGTTTCATTACCTGCGTCCTGCCTGCAGTCAGTAAAGACCAGAATGTAAAAAGCCCCGCAACAAATGCGGGGCTTATTTTCGTCAGTTATCGCTGTCTGAAATCAGACAACTTATGACGCGAAAACCTTACTCAGCAACGATGCTGATGTATTTACGGTTGTTCGGGCCTTTAACTTCGAATTTGACCTTGCCGTCTGCAGTTGCAAACAGGGTGTGGTCACGACCGCAACCAACATTGTCACCGGCGTGGAATTTGGTGCCACGCTGGCGAACGATGATGCTGCCTGCCAGAACTGATTCGCCGCCGAAACGTTTTACGCCCAGACGTTTTGCGTTGGAGTCACGACCGTTACGAGTCGAGCCGCCAGCCTTTTTGTGTGCCATTTGTCAGATCTCCTCTTAGGCGCTGATGCCAGTGATCTTCACATCAGTGAACCACTGACGGTGACCCTGCTGCTTACGGTGGTGCTTACGACGACGAAACTTAACGATCTTAATTTTCTCGCCACGACCATGAGCAACTACTTCTGCCTTGATCACGCCGCCAGCAACTAATGGAGCGCCGATCTGAACATTTTCGCCGTTAGCAATCATCAGAACCTGGTCGAACTCAATAGTTTCGCCGGTTGCGATGTCCAGCTTTTCCAGGCGAACGGTCTGACCTTCGCTGACTCGGTGTTGTTTACCACCACTTTGGAAAACCGCGTACATATAAAACTCCGCTTTCCGCGCATGCCTTTTATTAATTTTCAGGCGGCGCTATAAATATTCACAATAGGGCGCGAATTCTACGCAAAAACCCTGGCGTTGACAAGTGCCCTGTCGCAAGGATTGCAGAAAAAAAACGCAGCGTGATTGTGGACGTTTCTCCGCCGCGTTTTTCAAGTACAATAATCCATTACTTGCCGCGTGTTACGGCGTGCAGACGCAAGGCGCGTATATTGCAGTGAACCAGGCCATAGCTGAACAGACTGATGAACTTAGAACAGATTAATGAATTGACCGCGCAGGATATGGCGGCCGTCAACGAGACAATCCTTGCACAACTGAATTCTGATGTTTCACTCATCAACCAGTTGGGCTACTACATCATTAGTGGCGGCGGCAAACGCATACGCCCAATGATAGCGGTGCTCGCCGCACGGGCGATCAACAACTACACGGGCAGCCAGCACATCACTGTGGCGGCGCTGATCGAATTTATTCATACCGCCACCCTGCTGCATGATGATGTGGTGGACGAGTCCGATATGCGCCGCGGTAAAGCCACCGCTAACGCTGCTTTTGGCAACGCCGCCAGCGTACTGGTGGGTGACTTTATCTATACCCGCGCGTTCCAGATGATGACCAGCCTTGGCTCACTGCGCGTGCTGGGGCTGATGTCTGAAGCCGTGAATGTGATTGCGGAAGGTGAAGTCCTGCAGCTGATGAACTGTAACGATCCCGATATCACGGAAGAGAGTTACATGCGGGTGATCTACAGCAAAACCGCGCGGCTATTTGAAGCGGCGGCGCAATCGTCGGCGATCCTCGCTGACGCCAGCGAAGCGCAGGAAAAAGCGCTGCAGGATTACGGGCGCTATATTGGCACCGCGTTCCAGCTTATCGACGACCTGCTCGATTACAGCGCAGACGGTCAAACGCTGGGCAAAAATGTTGGCGACGACCTGAGCGAAGGTAAACCGACCCTGCCGCTGCTGCACGCGATGCAAAATGGTAACCCGGAACAGGCGGCGATGATCCGCTCTGCCATCGAAGAAGGCAATGGCCGTCATTTACTGGAACCTGTACTGGAAACTATGCGCCAGTGTGGTTCGCTGGAATGGACGCGCAGCCGTGCGGAACAGGAAGCAGATAAAGCCATTACGGCACTCAAAGCCCTGCCAGAGTCGCCATGGCGCAGCGCGTTAGAAGCGCTGGCGCATATGTCGGTACAACGCGAGTTCTGAGTCTGGTGGGGAATACGATGTGATTCCCCTCAGCCCCTCACGGTTCATCCGCAAGCCCAGTTGTCAGGGGATTCTCCCGCTGGCCTCCGTGGCGACTCGACCGCGCAGGAGCGCGAGCTGATCGCCCCAGTGTACCCCGATCCCACAAACGGCATCCTACAGACCATTCATCAGCCCGATTCTCGGGGAAACATCCCGATGGCTCCGGAGCGGCTTGTCCGCGCAGGACCGCGGGATGGTCGCCCCGGTGTATCTCGATCCGGCGAACGGCACCTAACAGTCCTCTATCGCCCCGTTACACGTCCTTGCATCCGTTCTGCGTGCCGCCACGCAATTCTCCCTGTTTGCGGAAAAATTACTGGAATCTTATGGAAATAAGTTGCTATAAATTAACCTATAGCATCATGGAAAATAGAATGGATTTCATTAAATGAACATTATCAGGGAGGAGTGCTGATGCAGGCAAACAACAAAGACTGGCACCACGCAGACATTATCGCCGCGATTAAGAAGAAGGGAACAACGCTTGCTGCAGTATCACGTCAGGCAGGACTGAGTTCATCAACACTGGCGAATGCGCTCAGCCGGCCATGGCCGAAAGGCGAATGGCTGATTGCAGAAACCATTGGCGTACATCCGGCGAAGATATGGCCAAGCCGCTATTACGACGGTGAGACAAAACAGCTCATTGACCGCCGTAAGTTAATACGCAGCAATGAGAAAAATAGCGAGGGTGGGGAATAAATGAATCAGGGCCGAACTGTATTCGGCCCTTTGTCAGAAAAGTGCGATTACTCGCCGCTAACACGCTCAATGTTCGCGCCCAGCGCTTTCAGCTTATCTTCGATATGCTCATAGCCGCGGTCGATATGGTAGATACGGTCAACAATGGTGGTGCCTTCCGCAATACAACCCGCCAGTACCAGACTCGCTGATGCACGTAAATCGGTCGCCATCACCTGCGCGCCAGACAAATGCTCAGTGCCATGGCAAATCGCCGTATTGCTCTCGATTTCCGCACGCGCGCCCATACGAATCAACTCCGGCACATGCATGAAGCGGTTTTCGAAAATCGTCTCGGTGATCACGCCGGTACCTTCAGCAAGCAGATTCAGCAGGGTAAACTGCGCCTGCATATCGGTCGGGAAACCCGGGTGTGGTGCCGTGCGTACCGTGACCGCTTTTGGTCGCTTACCGTGCATGTCCAGACTGATCCAGTCGTCACCGACTTCAATATCCGCCCCCGCCTCACGCAGCTTGGCCAGCACCGCATCCAGCGTATCTGGCTGAGTATTACGGCACAGCACTTTACCGCGCGAAATCGCCGCAGCGACCAGGAAAGTCCCGGTTTCGATGCGGTCCGGCAACACACGATAGACACCGCCGCCCAGGCGTTCGACGCCTTCGATGGTAATACGATCGCTGCCTGCGCCGCTGATTTTCGCGCCGAGGGTATTCAGGAAATTCGCGGTATCGACAATTTCCGGCTCACGCGCAGCATTTTCGATAATGGTGGTGCCGGTCGCCAGCGTCGCGGCGCTCATAATGGTCACGGTCGCGCCAACGCTGACCTTGTCCATAACGATATGCGCGCCTTTCAGACGGCCATCAACAGACGCCTTCACATAGCCTTCTTCCAGCTTGATCTCCGCGCCCAGCTGTTCCAGGCCGGTAATATGCAGATCCACCGGACGCGCACCAATGGCGCAGCCGCCCGGCAGTGACACCTGGCCCTGACCAAAACGCGCCACCAGCGGGCCTAACGCCCAGATAGACGCGCGCATGGTTTTCACCAGGTCATAAGGCGCGCAATAAATGCTGACATCACTAGCGTCCAGATGTACCGAGCCATTACGCTCCGCTTTTACCCCAAGCTGGCTCAGCAGCTTCATGGTGGTATCAATGTCCTTCAGTTTAGGGACATTCTGAATCTCAACTGGCTCTTCAGCCAGCAGAGCGGCGAACAGGATAGGCAGCGCGGCATTCTTGGCTCCGGAGATTGTGACTTCACCACTTAGCCGGGTTGGACCCTGTACACGAAATTTATCCATTGCAACTGCTCTCTGTTAGAAACTGCTTTCTGTTAGACACTGGAAGGCGGTCCGCCTGCTTGCCACACGGGGACAGCTTAGAAACCGTTCAGGATACGGTCACGCGCCCACTCTGCAGGCGTATAAGTCTTGATGGACACTGCATGGATACGGTTATCCGCGATATATTCCATCAGCGGCGCGTAAACCGCCTGCTGCTTCTTCACGCGGCTAAGTTCCGCAAACATCTCGCCAACGGCAATTACCTGAAAATGGCTGCCATCACCCGTGACATGCACTTCATCTAACGGTAACGCGCTCATCAGCACGGACTGGATTTCACTATTTTCCATGGGGCTCTCATAAACAGTGTGACATTTTCGTCGGGTGTATACCCGTCATACTGCAAGCTGCAGGTGCGTTGGCCGCGCCCGCTCTACCCAGTCACATAGTTTGCTATGCTACCGGGGATTCGCGGGCTTGCCGCCTTCCTGCAACTCGAATTATTTTGGGTATAGTAGTGGAAACGACATTCATCTTAAATAAGCAAAAAGCCCCCGATCGCTCAGGGGCACAAACCGCTTACTGGCGTATAACGACAACTAAGCAGGGGAAACAATGAGTTGCTGCAAATTATACAGGGTAATTAACGAACGTAATTTACCGTTGATACCGGTAAATCGTGGCGTTTTCCCCTGCTGTTGCAGCATCTGGCGCAGATGAACCAGTAAGGCCAGCCCGGCGGAATCTACCCGCTCCAGCGCCGAAACATCAATGGTATCAATCTGCCCCATCACCGTTTCACGCTGCTGCCATAAGGCCAGCAGCGTTTCGCGATCCAGCTCGCCCTGCAGATGCAGGGTGGCGGACTCAACCCGCCAGCTTAGTTGCTCCGCCATTATTTTTTCTGTTCCAGGGTGATCCGCTGTGCCGCATAAGATTTCAGCTGCGCGGTCAGGCCATCGATCCCTTTGGTACGCAGGGTATCGCTCCATTCATTTTGCTTGGTGGTGATCATACTGATCCCTTCCGCAATCATGTCATACGCCTGCCAGTCGCCGGTGCGGCTGTTTTTACGCCACTGGAAGTCGAGACGCACAGGCGGACGACCATTAGGATCGATAATGGTCACACGGATGGCAATAATATTGGCATCACCCAGCGGCTGTTCCGGAGCAATCTGATAAGTCTGGCCGTTATACATGGCCAGCGCCTGACCATAAGCCTGCTCAAGGTAAGCGCCAAAGGCATCAAAATAGGCGTCACGCTGCGCCGGAGTCGCCTCTTTGTAGTAGCGGCCTAACACCAGCGCACCGGCATACTTGACCTGCACATACGGCAGCAGCTCTTCGCGCACAATCTGGCGCAAATAATCCGGGTTCTGTTTGATCTTTGGCTGTTCATTTTTCAGGCGGGTAAAGGTTTTGCCCGCCGCTTCGTTCATCAGCTTGTAAGGATTGCTCTGGTCAGCAGCCGATGCCGCCAGTGGCACTACCGCCAGCAACGCGGCGATCAGAAAACGTTTAAACATAGCTATAGCCTCTTAAGGTTGTTCAGGTGCTGGCGCGGAGCCCGCTGCCGGTGCAGCGTCCTGCTGCTGCTTATTTTTATCGCTATTGTCGCCGCTCTTATACAGGAACTGTCCGATCAGATCCTCCAGCACCATGGCGGATTTGGTGTCCTGCAGCGTATCGCCATCTTTCAGCAGCGCCGTGCCCATCTCCGGGTCATCAAAACCGAGATTCAGCGCCAGATATTGTTCACCCAGCAGACCAGAAGTGCGGATCGCCAGCGAACTGGTATCCGGGATCTTGTCGTACTGCTGTTCAATATCCATGGTAACGCGTGGCGAATAAGTTTTTGGATCGAGCTCAATGTCACTGACCCGGCCAATCACCACCCCGCCAATCTTCACCGGCGAGCTTTTTTTCAGGCCGCCGATGTTGTCAAAGGTGGCATACAATTTCCACGTTGGCTGTGTGCCCAGCGATTGCACATCCGCCACACGCAGGCAGAGAAACAACACTGCGGCCAGCGCCAGCAGCATAAAGACACCTACCCAAATTTCACTTTTCCTGGTTTGCATTGAATCAGTTCCCAAACATCAGTGCCGTCAGCACAAAATCTAAACCGAGCACCGCCAGTGATGAATGCACCACCGTGCGCGTCGTCGCCCGACTAATCCCTTCCGAAGTCGGAATTGCGTCATAACCGTTAAACAGCGCAATCCACATAACCGTCACGGCAAACACCGCGCTTTTAATCACGCAGTTAATCAGATCCATGCGGAAATCGACCGCATTCTGCATCGCCGACCAGAAGAAGCCGCTATCGATCCCTTTCCAGTTAACGCCTACCAGCGATCCGCCCCAGATGCCCACCGCGGTAAAAATCAGCGCCAGCAACGGCATACTGATGAAACCCGCCCAGAAGCGCGGCGAAATCACCCGGCGCAGCGGGTCGACCGCCATCATCTCCATGCTGGAGAGCTGTTCAGTGGCCTTCATCAGACCAATTTCCGCCGTCAGCGCGGAACCGGCGCGGCCGGCAAACAACAATGCGGTGACCACCGGCCCCAGTTCACGTAACAGTGACAGAGCCACCAGCATACCCAGGCTGCTTTCCGCACTGTAAGTGGTCAGCACCAGATAGCCCTGCAGCCCCAGCACCATGCCGATAAACAGCCCGGAAACCACGATAATCAGCAGCGACAACACACCGACGCTGTAGAGTTGTTTAACCAGCAGCGGCGCATGCTTGCGAAACTCTGGTTTGCCCGCCAGGGCATGGAACAGCATCAGTCCGGCGCGACCAAAAGCAGCGAATACGTTTATCCCCTGTCGCCCGAATGATGCCAGCGCACGTAATAACATCAGTTACTTAGCTCCCTGACCCGACTAAGTCGGTAAGGTAATCCCCTGCGGGAAAACGAAATGGCACCGGTCCGTCTGCTATGCCATCAATAAACTGGCGCACGCGCGCATCCTCATTGTGGTTAAGCTCAGCGGTCGTGCCCTGCGCGATAATTTTTTGCCCCGCCACAATATAGGCGTAATCGGCAATGCTCAACACCTCCGGCACATCGTGTGAAACCACGATGCAGGTCACACCCAGTGAATGATTCAGTTCATCAATCAGCTTCACCAGCACGCCCATGGTGATCGGGTCCTGACCGACAAATGGCTCATCAAACATGATCAGTTCAGGTTCGAGGGCGATAGCGCGCGCCAGCGCCGCACGGCGCGCCATACCGCCAGAAAGCTCAGAAGGCTTAAGCTTAGCAGCACCACGCAGTCCCACCGCTTCCAGCTTCATCATCACCGTGCTGTGCAGCAGTTCTGGCGGCAGCTGAGTATGTTCGCGTAGCGGCCAGGCGACGTTTTCATAGACCGTTAAATCGGTAAACAGCGCGCCGGACTGGAACAGCATGCTCATCTTTTTCCGTGCGTCATACAGCCGCGCGCGGGAAAGCGAGGGGATATTTTCGCCGTTAAACCAGATTTCACCGGCATCTGGTTGCAACTGTCCGCCAATCAGGCGCAGCAGTGTGGTTTTGCCGATGCCCGATGGCCCCATAATGGCGGTTACTTTCCCTTTCGGCACCGTCAGCGAGATGTTGTCGAATATCGGTCGATCGCCGCGCGAAAAACTGACCCCGCGCACCTCGACCAAATTCGTGTCCGTCTGGCTCATTTGTTCACTCATCCTAAATGTTCAGGTCGATACCCTAAAATAATGCAGGTTACAGGCTGCTGTAGCCAGTACGCCTGTAACTTGCAGTATGACTGGTATATCAATTTACCGTCTGCGCCCACAGATTGCAGATCAGCGCGGCTACTTTTACAGAAACTTACTGCTTCATGTTAGGCATTAACAGTCATCACAAGTTCTGGCGCCAGCACTTTTAGGACAAACTGGCGCCAGAAAACATGTCGAATAATGCCATAAAGCTTCAACTGGCGTATCGCCGTGGGCGAGACGATGTTGTCATCTTATCGTCATTAGTTTTACTTTTTGCTCACGGATCGTCAAAATTAACGCCATTCTCAGTTTTTGACGGCCTGACGTCGTTTCAGGCACGCGGACGATTTTACCCGATCAAAGGATTTTTCATGCTTTTAGCTGCAGCACTATTAGTTATCGGTTTGATTTTACTGGTCTATGGTGCAGATCGTCTGGTGTTCAGCGCCGCTATCTTATGTCGTTCGCTGGGCATTCCGCCGTTAATCATTGGTATGACAGTAGTGGGTATCGGCACCTCGCTGCCGGAATTGATTGTCTCTCTCTCCGCCGCCACCCATGGTCAGATGGATATCGCCGTGGGTACCGCCCTGGGTTCCAATATCACCAATATTTTGCTGATTTCCGGCGGCGCGGCGTTGCTGCACCCGCTTACCGTGCACTCTAATCTGGTGCGCCGTGAACTGCCGCTGATGCTGCTGGTCACACTACTGTGTGGCGTGATGCTGTTTGATAACCAGCTGAGCCGCCTTGATGGCGTCGCACTGATCGTTATCGCTGCGCTCTACCTGGCCTTTATTATCAAAATCGCCCGCCGCGCCGAACGCGATAACAATGACTCACTGACCCGTGAACAGCTGGCAGAGCTGCCACGTGATGACGCGGGTAACACTGTGGCATTCCTGTGGCTGGCAGTGGCGCTGATTATGCTGCCAATGTCGACACGTATGGTCATCGATAACGCCACCGTGATTGCCGACTACTTTGGCGTCAGCGAGCTGGTGATTGGCCTCACCATTATTTCGGTGGGCACCAGCCTGCCAGAGCTGGCGACGGTGATTGCCGGGGCGCTGAAAGGTGAAGACGATATCGCCATCGGCAACCTGATCGGTTCCAACATTTATAATATTGTCATCGTGCTCGGTATTCCGGCATTGCTGTACCCCGGCGCCATCGACGCCGAAGCTTTTGCACGGGACTACTGGGTTATGCTCGGCGTCAGCGCGCTGTTTACGCTGATCTGCCTGCGGCGCAGCCGCCGCATTGGTCGTGCAGTAGGTCTGCTGCTGCTTTGTGGTTTCATTGGCTGGGTAGCGACGCTGTATCTGCTGCCGAACGGCATCATTTGATTGAAAGGATTGAATATCATGTCTCACGTCAACCTCGAACCCGGTTTCGATTTCCTGCAGGCAGGGAAAGAAGTGCTGCGCATCGAACGCGAAGGTCTGGAAGAGCTCGATCAGTACATCAACGACGACTTTAGCCGCGCCTGCGAAATGATGTTTTACTGCCCAGGTAAGGTGATCGTGATGGGCATGGGAAAATCCGGTCATATCGGCAAAAAGATGGCGGCGACATTCGCCAGCACCGGCACCCCGGCGTTTTTTGTTCATCCCGGCGAGGCCAGCCATGGCGATCTCGGCATGGTGACCGCCAGTGATATCGTGATTGCTATCTCCAACTCCGGCGAGTCCGGCGAAATTCTCGCGCTCATTCCGGTGCTGAAGCGCCTGCATGTGTCGCTGATCTGCATGACCAGCCGCCCGGACAGCGCTATGGGGCGCGCAGCGGATGTTCATTTATGTGTCAAAGTGCCGCAGGAAGCCTGCCCGCTAGGCCTGGCACCGACCTCCAGCACCACCGCGGCGCTGGTGATGGGCGATGCGCTGGCGGTTGCCCTGCTGAAAGCACGCGGCTTTACCGCAGAAGATTTCGCCCTCTCCCACCCTGGTGGTGCGCTGGGGCGCAAATTATTGCTGCGCGTCAGTGATATCATGCATCAGGGCGAAGAGATCCCGCACGTCAGTAAAGACGCTTCGCTGCGCGACGCGCTGCTGGAGATCACCCGCAAAAACCTCGGTATGACAGTGATTGTCGATGACCTGATGAAAATCGAAGGGATTTTTACCGACGGTGACTTGCGCCGGGTATTTGATATGGGCATCGACTTCCAGAATGCCTCGATTGCCAGCGTGATGACGCGCGGCGGCATCCGCGTGCGACCGAATATGCTGGCGGTCGATGCATTAAACCTGATGCAAACCAAACACATCACCGCCGTGATGGTTGCCGATGGCGACCAGTTGCTGGGTGTGGTACATATGCATGACATGCTGCGCGCAGGCGTGGTCTGATAAGGAAAACCGTAACAATGAGCCAGACAGAGGCAATCGTCGACACCATCTACGGCCCGGTAAGCCAGGATGTAATGACGCGCGCGAAACAGATCCGCCTGTTAATATGTGATGTAGACGGCGTGATGTCGGACGGCGTGATTTATATGGGTAATAATGGTGAAGAGCTGAAAGCCTTCAACGTGCGCGATGGCTATGGCATCCGCTGTTTGCTGACCTCAGGTGTGGAAGTCGCTATTATAACCGGCCGCAAGGCGAAACTGATGGAAGATCGCTGCAAGACTTTAGGCATTACGCATCTTTACCAGGGACAATCGGATAAGCTTTTGGCCTTCCGTGAACTTGTGGATAAACTGTCGCTGAGTGCCGATCAGATTGCGTACATTGGCGACGACCTGATTGACTGGCCGGTAATGGCGCAGGTTGGGCTCAGCGTAGCGGTGGCCGATGCTCATCCCGTGCTGCTGCCACGCGCGCATTATGTCACGCGCATCGCTGGTGGACGCGGCGCGGTGCGCGAAATTTGCGACCTGATATTGATCGCGCAGGATAAGTTTGATGATGCCAAAGGGCAATCTGTATGAGTAAAACCAGGCGTTGGATTACGCTGACACTGGCGCTGATTGCCATTATTCTGGTTGGCTGGAACCTGGCGGGCAATGACGCGCCGCAGCCCACCAGCAGCAATCAGGACCCCACTTACACCAGTGCTAACACCAGCACAGTGGCCTACAACCCGCTGGGCAGCCTGAGTTACAAACTCGTCTCCGATAAAGTGACGGCGTTTGAAGTGGAGCAGCTGAGCTGGTTCGATAATCCGGTGATGACCACCTACGACGAAAACAAGGTCGCAACCTGGTCAGTGCGTGCGGACAAAGCCAAACTGACGAAAGATCGCCAGCTGTTTCTTTATGGTCATGTTGAAGTGAACAGCCTGACCCAGGATTCGCAGCTTGAGCGCATTAAAACCGATAATGCCCAGGTGAACCTGGTGACGCAGGATGTCACCTCAGAAGATCAGGTCACACTATATGGCCGCAGCTTTAACTCAACGGGTATGAAGATGCGCGGAAATTTACGGACGAAAACTGCCGAGTTGCTTGAAAAGGTTAAAACCTCCTATGAAATTCAAAATGCACAATAAACACAGCCTGAAGGTACTGCTGCTCAGCGCCCTGTTCGCCACTGCACTACCGGCACTGGCGCTGACCGGCGACTCGGATAAACCAGTCAATATCGACTCGGAAAACCAGGCGCTGGATATGCAGGGCAATGTCGCGACCTTTACCGGCAAAGTGATCGTCACCCAGGGCACGATCAAAATCACCGCCGATAAAGTGGTGGTGACGCGTCCGGGCGGTGACAGCAATAAGACCATCGTCGATGCGTATGGTGCACCAGCCACCTTCTACCAGATGCAGGACAATGGTAAACCGGTGCAGGGCCATGCAGAAAAAATGCATTATGAGCTGGCGAAAGATTTCGTTGAACTGACCGGCAATGCCTACCTCGAACAGCTCGACAGCAACGTGAAAGGCGACCGCATCACCTATCTGGTGAAAGAGCAGAAAATGCAGGCTTACGGCAATAGCGGCAAACGCGTTACGACCGTACTGGTGCCTTCGCAGCTGCAGGACAAGAGCACGCCGTCTGACGGCCAGAAAAAGAGTAACTAATTCGTTATGGCAACCTTAATCGCTGAGAACCTGGCGAAGGCCTATAAAGGCCGCCGTGTGGTGGAAGATGTCAGCCTGGAAGTGAAATCGGGCGAAATCGTCGGTCTGCTCGGCCCCAACGGCGCCGGCAAAACCACCACCTTTTACATGGTCGTGGGCATTGTACCGCGCGATGCTGGCCGCATTGTGATTGACGATGAAGATATCAGCATTCTGCCGCTGCATGCGCGCGCGCGCCGTGGCATAGGCTATCTGCCGCAGGAAGCGTCTATTTTCCGCCGTCTCAGCGTGTACGATAACCTGATGGCAGTGCTGCAGATCCGTGATGACTTAACCACGGAGCAGCGCGAAGATCGCGCCAAAGAGCTGATGGAAGAGTTTCATATCGAACATCTGCGCGACAGCATGGGCCAGTCCCTCTCCGGTGGTGAACGCCGCCGTGTGGAGATCGCCCGTGCACTGGCGGCAAATCCCAAATTTATCCTGCTGGATGAACCCTTTGCCGGGGTCGATCCTATCTCCGTTATTGATATTAAAAAAATTATCGAACACCTGCGCGACAGCGGGCTTGGCGTGCTGATTACCGACCATAACGTCCGCGAAACGCTGGCGGTATGCGAACGGGCTTACATTGTCAGCCAGGGGCATCTGATTGCCCATGGCACACCAGAAGCAGTGCTGGCCGATGAACAGGTAAAACGCGTCTACCTGGGCGAAGAGTTCAGACTCTGATATGGTGTTGTTTTCACGCAGTATCTCTTGGGAATTTGAATCCTGACTATGAAGCAAGGTTTGCAACTCAGGCTTAGCCAACAGCTCGCGATGACGCCGCAATTGCAGCAGGCGATTCGTTTGCTGCAACTCTCTACGCTTGAACTCCAGCAGGAGATCCAGCTGGCGCTGGAAAGCAACCCATTGCTGGAACAAACCGATCCTCATGAAGAAGTCGAGGCGCGCGAGTATCAGGAAAAAGAAGCCCTGGATACCCGTGAGGCGCTGGAACAGAAAGACATGCCGGAAGAGCTGCCGCTGGACGCCAGCTGGGATGAGATCTACACCGCGGGAACGCCATCCGGCACCAGCGCCGACTATCATGACGATGAACTGCCGGTGTATCAGGGGGAAACCACTCAGACTCTGCAGGACTACCTGATGTGGCAGGTGGAGCTGACGCCATTCACCGATACCGACCGCGCGATAGCCACTTCCCTTGTCGATGCGATTGACGATACCGGCTATCTCACCGCCACGCTGGAAGAGATCCGCGACAGCATTGGTGATGAAGAGCTGGCGCTGGACGAGGTGGAAGCGGTGCTGAAGCGTATCCAGCGTTTTGACCCGATTGGTGTCGGCGCACGCGATCTGCGCGATTGCCTGCTGGTACAGCTGTCGCAATTCCCTGATGACACGCCGTTGCTGAAAGAAGCGCGCCAGATCGTCAGCGATCATCTCGATCTGCTGGCTAACCATGACTTCCGCAGCCTGATGCGCACCACCCGGCTGAAAGAAGAGGTGCTGAAAGGCGCGATGTTGCTGATCCAGTCGCTCGATCCGCGCCCGGGTCAGTCGATCAACACCAGCGAACCCGAATATGTGATTCCCGATGTGCTGGTACGCAAATTGGGCGCTCGCTGGACGGTTGAGCTGAATTCCGACAGCGTCCCGCGGCTGAAAATCAACCAGCACTATGCCTCACTGGGCGGTGGCACGCGTAACGACAGCGACACGCAATTTATCCGCAGCAACCTGCAGGAAGCCAAATGGCTGATTAAGAGCCTGGAAAGCCGTAATGATACGTTGCTGAAAGTGACGCGCTGCATTGTCGAACAGCAGCAGGCATTCTTTGAACAGGGTGAAGAGTTTATGCGCCCGATGGTGCTGGCGGATATCGCCTCCGCGGTTGAGATGCATGAATCCACCATTTCCCGCGTGACCACGCAAAAATATCTGCACAGTCCGCGTGGCATTTTCGAACTGAAGTATTTCTTCTCCAGTCACGTGAATACCGAAGGCGGTGGCGAAGCCTCCTCCACGGCGATCCGCGCGCTGGTGAAGAAACTTATCTCGGCGGAAAACCCCGCCAAGCCACTGAGCGACAGCAAGTTAACCACCATGCTCTCTGACCAGGGCATCATGGTGGCGCGCCGTACTGTCGCCAAATACCGAGAGTCTTTATCCATCCCGCCATCAAACCAGCGCAAGCAACTGGTTTGATCTGAACTGAGAAGGAAGACACTATGCAGCTAAATATCACTGGGCAACATGTTGAGATCACCGAACCGTTACGCGATTTTGTGAACAGCAAATTTGCCAAACTGGAGCACTACTTTGACCGCATCAATCAGGTCTATATTGTGCTAAAAGTGGAGAAAGTCACTCAGGTGGCCGATGCAACGCTGCATGTGAATGGCGGAGAATTACACGCAACCTCGGAAGCGGTGGATATGTACGCGGCCATTGACGGGCTAATCGATAAACTGGCGCGTCAATTGACCAAACATAAAGACAAGTTAAAACAACACTAAATTCACTTTTGCCTCATCGGCGCAGCGCGCAGCGGAGGACTTCCCTCCGCCTGCGCGCCGCTGCCGATAATAATTTGCTGCTTTTCCCGCCACAGGGCGAGTAGAGTAGACAGATTAGCGAGCACAAGCGAACACGTAAGTGAAACTATGATGAACAACGATCTCACACTGGAACTGAACTCTGTCCTGAGCGTTGACTGCACCCGCAGCGGCGTACACTGTCAGAGTAAAAAGCGGGCGCTGGAAATTATCAGCGAGTTAGCAGCCAAACAGCTGAACCTGCCGCACCAGACCATCTTCGAAGCGATCCTGACGCGTGAGCGCATGGGCAGTACCGGCATCGGCAACGGTATCGCTATCCCGCACGGTAAACTTGAAGAGGATACCCTGCGCGCCGTTGGCGTGTTTATCCGCCTTGACCAGCCAATTGCCTTCGACGCAATTGATAACCAGCCTGTGGATCTGCTGTTTGCCCTGCTGGTTCCTGCCGACCAGTGTAAAACCCACCTGCACACGCTGTCGCTGGTGGCAAAACGCCTGGCGGATAAAACGGTGTGCCGTCGTTTACGCAGCGCGCAAAGCGATGAAGAGTTGTACGAGATCATTACTGAGAGCCAGGAAGAGAACCACTAAAACACTGGCGCGGTTGTTCGGTGGTATTAATCGGGAGAAAAGTTAATGGTGCTGATGATCGTCAGCGGTCGTTCGGGTTCAGGTAAGTCGGTAGCACTGCGCGCGCTGGAAGACATGGGCTTCTACTGTGTCGATAACCTGCCCGTGGTGTTATTGCCTGAACTGGCGAACTCTCTGGCCGATCGCAACATGTCTGCGGCGGTCAGCATCGATGTGCGCAATATGCCGGAATCGCCGGAAGTGTTCGAGAAGGCGATCACCAGCCTGCCGGACAGCTTCTCGCCGCAGCTGCTGTTTCTGGATGCCGATCGCAATACCCTGATTCGGCGTTACAGTGACACACGTCGTTTGCATCCCCTTTCCAGCAAAAATTTATCGCTGGAGAGCGCCATTGATGAAGAGAACGATCTGCTGGAGCCGCTGCGCTCCCGTGCCGACCTGATTATCGATACCTCGGAAATGTCGGTGCACGAACTGGCGGAGATGCTGCGTACGCGCCTGCTGGGTAAACGTGAACGTGAGCTGACCATGGTGTTTGAATCCTTTGGTTTTAAACACGGCATTCCAATTGATGCAGATTATGTCTTTGACGTACGTTTCCTGCCCAACCCGCACTGGGACCCGAAATTGCGGCCGATGACGGGCCTCGACCGCCCGGTCGCCGCCTTCCTCGATCGTCATACTGAAGTGCATAACTTTATCTATCAAACCCGCAGCTATCTGGAACTGTGGCTGCCGATGCTGGAAACCAATAACCGCAGCTACCTGACGGTGGCGATTGGCTGTACCGGCGGCAAGCACCGTTCGGTGTATATCGCCGAACAGCTGGCGGATTACTTCCGTTCACGCGGGAAAAATGTTCAGTCGCGTCACCGCACGCTGGAAAAACGCAAATCATGACCGTAAAGCAAACTGTCGAGATCAGGAACAAACTGGGCATGCATGCGCGCCCGGCGATGAAATTGTTTGAACTGGTGCAGAGCTTTGATGCGGAAGTGCTGTTGCGTAATGAAGCGGGCACCGAGGCGGAAGCCAGCAGCGTGATTGCGCTGCTGATGCTGGATTCCGCGCAGGGCGGACAAATTGAAATTGAAGCCAGCGGCCCACAGGAACAGCAGGCGCTGGCGGCGGTAATTGAGCTGTTCGAAGCCGGTTTCGACGAAGACTAACGCCACGATACTCTGGCCGCTGACAACATCCTGCCGCGATTCAAACCAGCCATACGGCGCACAGGCGCCATATGGCAATCAATGCAGTTTATGCTCGCGTAAAAACGCCTCACCGCCCAACTGACGCATCTGGCGCAGCACCCACAGCTGCCGCTGGCGCACATAGCCCGATGGCGCATCCGCCTTGTAACGCAGCGGACTCGGCAATACCGCCGCCAGCAGTGCCGCTTCAGACTGGGTTAAGCGGGAAGCCGGTTTATGGAAATAGCGCTGCGCTGCTTCTTCGACACCAAATACCCCTTCACCAAACTCGGCCACGTTGAGATAGACCGTCAGGATACGCCGTTTCGTCCACACCACTTCGATACCCACCGTCAGCCCGGCTTCCAGCCCTTTACGCAGCCAGCTGCGACCATCCCACAGGAAAACATTCTTTGCTGTTTGCTGCGATAAAGTCGAAGCACCGCGCACCCGGTTTGAACGCTGATTATGATCCAGTGCAGCGGCAATAGCATCAGTATCAAAGCCCCAGTGCTCAGGAAACTTCTGATCTTCGGCCGCGATGACCGCCAGCGGCATCCACGGTGAAATATCATCCATGCCCACCCAGTCGGAGTGAGCTACATAGCTAAAATCACCGCGCAACCACGCGCCTATCTGGCGCTCCACCATCACCGCCGAGAACGGCACAGGCAGGAAAGCAAAGATGATGATGCCGGTGCTCCAGACGCCCATCACCAGCAGCAGTGCGCGTAACAGCCAGAATTTAATCCGTTGCAGAAAGCTCCCTTTACGTCTTCTCATACCATCATATCCACCACGCGTTTCACCAGCTTGTCGATGCCGTCAGCCGCTTCCGGGATCGAACGCGCCAGCATATACGCCGGCGTGGTGACCACTCTGTGCTCCTCATCGACGACGATATCGTCCACCGGGCAGGAAACATGAATTCCCCCCATCGCCTCAATCGTTTCCGCATAGTCGGCATCGGTTCCTGTCGTCACCCGCACGGGCGCATTAAGCAGTCTGGGAATTAACGCCGGAGCAACACAAATAAAGCCAATTGGTTTACCCTGCTTATAAATTTCACGAGTAAGCTGTTGCAGATTTTCCTCAATAACACAGTTTTCCCCGGCCGTAGCGAAGCTGCTGAGGTGATGTGCAACACCAAAACCACCTGGTACGATGAGCGCGTCAAGCTGAACGGAGTCAGCTTGATCAATAGGCAAAACTTTTCCCCTCACCAGGCGCGCAGACTCCACCAGCACGTTGCGCGACTCTGTCATCTCTTCGCCAGTAAGGTGATTAATAACAGTCACTTGCATCTTATCGGGAGCAAAGCAAAACGCTTTTGCACCCGCCCGCTCAATTGCCAGTAACGTCAGAACCGTCTCGTAAACTTCGCTGCCATCATAAACTCCACAGCCGCTTAAAATCACACCAATGCTGCGCATAGTTTCATTCCCTACTTGACTGTGTTAGCAAATTAATGTTTGCTGTATTTAAACGCTGCTCTATATCACACATTTTAATGAATCTTGTTAAAACTTATCCAGGATTTGCTAAGGTGTTTCTTAGCGTTACCAATACCAAAGTCTGGGCACCGAGCATTCCAATGATGAGAATTGCGCAGACAACGATTTCCCTGGTGTTGGCGCAGTATTCGCGCACCCCGGTCCAAACCGGGGTCATTTTTTTTCAGCATCCTGAACCCACTCACGCAACACGGCGACATCGTGACGCCACTCCTGTTTTAGCTCGTCGATCCATTCCTGCACGTTATCCCACCAGGCAGGTAATTCTGGGCTCTGAATCTGCTTCGCCACTTGCTGCAAATGCTGCAGACCCACTGAACCCGCCGCGCCCTTAATTTTATGCCCCTCTTCGGCAATCCCTTTCTGGTCACGCGCCATCATATTTGAATCCAGCACCGCCAGATAACCCGGCATCATTTGCTCAAACATCACCAGGCTCTGGTTGATCAGTGAGGGACCGACCAGCTCGAGGTACTGCTCCAGCATCGGAATATCCAGTAAAGCCAGTTTTTCACTATCCACCGCTTCACTCTCCTCATGGTGATCGTCCGCTTCCCAGTCCCAGTACTTTTTAATCATCGCGGTCAGCGCAGGCACCGCCAGCGGCTTACTCAGCACATCATCCATACCGGCATCAAGGTACTCACGTTTATCTTTCAGCACATTGGCCGTCAGCGCCACCAGCGGCGGCAGATGCTGTCCAGCAAAGCGCTGGTGAATAGCGCGCGCCACATCCAGCCCGGTCATATCCGGCAGCTGGATATCCAGCAGCACCAGGTCGAACTCCTCAGGATCAAACATCTCCAGCGCCTCAGCGCCGGTCATCGCCACTTCCACGCTGTTGCCCAGCTTCTCCAGCACTGAACGCGCCACCACCACATTCAGCTCGATATCTTCTACCAGCAGCACATGCAGGGCTGGTAACGGCAGTTCATCTTCCGGCAGGGTATCGGTGACTTCCTCCACAACCTGTGGCGCGCTGATCTCCACCGTAAAACAGGAACCCTGGCCTGGCGCACTATTCACCGTGATATCGCCACCCATGTTTTGCGCCAGGCGGCGTGATACCGCCAGCCCGATACCAGTACCGGTCGCAGGCTTGCCGCCATGCTGATCCTTGACCTGATAGTACATGGCAAAGATTTTTTCCTGCTCATCCTGCGGAATGCCCATGCCGGAATCCTGCACCTCAAAGCGCAGGCGTTCGCTCTCTGGCTGATAGTGCACGCGCACCACAATTTCCCCTTTCTGGGTAAATTTCACGGCATTACCGATCAGATTCCACAGGATTTGTCGTAAACGCGTACCATCCGCCACAATTTTATGCGGCAGTGGCAGCTCAGGCTGCATGACAAACTGCAGTCCTTTTGGCTGCGCCAGCAGGCCGGACAGGTTCTCCAAATCGGCGATAAAGCCGGTGAAATCGAGCGGCTGGTTATCCAGCTGAACTTTGCGCCGCTCGATTTTGTCCATCTCAATCACATCATTAAAGATGTTGCCGAGCGTAATCGCGGAAACATGGATGGTTTTCAGGTATTTAAGCTGCTCCTGATTTAGATCGGTATCGAGCAGAATGCGGCTCAGGCCAACAATGCCATTCAGCGGCGTACGCAGCTCGTGGCTGATGGTCGAGATAAAGGTGGTCTTCTCACGGCTGGCGTTCTCCAGTGCATCCTGGTAGCGCTTACGTTCGGTAATATCACGGCCAAAGCCCATCAGGCCGCTGCGTTTACCGACGCGGTCATAATAAGGCACCTTACGGATCTCGAAGCAGGCTTTGCGACCATCGGGATATTGCAGCCACTGCTCATAGGTGAGCGAGACGTTATGGCGGAACACTTTCTCATCGGTTTCCAGCACCTTGGTCGCCGCCTCTTCATCATAGACATCCTGCGGCGTCAGGCCGATCAGCTGCTTTTCACTTTTGCCGGTCAGCAACTCCATGGCGCGATTACAGCCGGAAAACTGTTGGTCAATATTGCGGTAGAACACCAGGTCGGGTGAAGCATCAAGGAAGGAGCGCAGGAAAGAGGATTGCTGTTCCAGTTCGATTTGCGCCTGTTCACGCCGCGCCATCTCTTCTTTCAGCTTCGCCATTACCATCAGGCGCGCCTCTTCGGCTTTAATACGGTCAGCAATCTCCTGGTTCAGCCGGCTGATGGTCTCCTGCATCTGCTGGTTCAGGGCGAGGTCGCGATGACGCATCTCTTCCAGCTTATCTACCAGCCGTGCCAGCCGCTGACGTGACTCTTCCAGCTGCTCCACCACCACTGAAAGGAAATAAACCGCCCATGGCGTGATCAGCAGCCCAAAGAAGACCGAGCGCACCATATCGATGCTCTCAACGTGGCCACGCAGCAGCATAGTCACCGCCATCTGCACAATCATCGCCAGCACCACCAGCGCCGAAGCCAGTAACAGGGAAAAACGCACCAGCCCCAGCTTCACCATCAAATCAACGTAGTACTGCGCTAATAAACGAATTTGTTTCATAACCGCTTCCTTACCGATCGATACCCCCATCATATCGCACTTTCAATTATTACGCGGATCGACATCAGCAAGGGAAAATGCGCACCAAATCGGTGCGAAATGCGCGCCAATATAGTGCGAACGCGCGCCATAATGGTGCGAAAGCCCCAGCTGGCGCGGCTTTCACGCATTTTCCCCAGCAAAGGTATTGACTAATTTTATTAACCGCATAATCTGGAGGGCCGCCTTCAGATAAGGCGATTCTCCCAACGATTATTCTTTTCAACGCGATGGCCTTGTTTTGCCATCCGATTTCCTTTTATCCAGTCGAATAACAATTCACCTTTATTGACGTTTTAGTCATATCACTCATAATTAGTTTTGCTAATGAACGCCTGCTATTTAATGCAAATATGTGACAGGATAAAAAACAGATTCATCCCGCGGTTAAATCGCCCTTCACAGCACATTATGCTGAAATGTTTTCCAGCACCAGCATGGTGCAGCCATTTGCTCGCTGCACTATAGTGAGTCAGCTCACACTTATGATGGTGCAACAGCGGCCATAATTGCGATAAAAAAAGACACAAAAACCTTTAAATACAAAAAGATAAACAGCAAAAAGCACAAAAAGGCATAAGAAAGAGCGGTATTTGACCTATGTACGCTTTCCCGATAAGTTGGAATTCCGCCGGAAGCTTTCCTGACGGGCCCATATCTCGGCATATCTATGCAAAAGAAGAAGAGTCAAAAGTAGTAATTTTTAGGAGGCCTCGATGTCCAATCCAAACCCGTTTCCCTATGGCTTATATGACCCATCAAAAGACAGCGATAGCTGTGGCGTGGGCTTTATTACCCGTAAGGATGGCGAGCAAACCCACGAGGTTCTCCAGATGGCGCACAGCGCCCTGTGCACCGTCCCTCACAGGGGTGGTATGTCAGCAGAAGGTGTTGGCGACGGCGCAGGGGTTAACGTCGACCTGTCACTGAACTTCTTCCGCAAGATTACTGGCCTGCCGCTGGAAGCTGGACGCTTTGGCGTCGGCAACTTCTTTGTGCCGAAAGATGCCGCGCTGCGCGCCAACGCCGAACGCCTGGTCGAAGAGACGCTGGCGACCTGGGGCTTTGATATCCTGCTGAAACGCGACATGCCGCTGGATAACAGCGTGGCGCGTCCGGCCGCTGCACAGTTCCAGCTGCCTATCGCTCAGTGGGTGTTCAGCGCACCGCAGGATATTGCCGACCAGGATGCACTGGAAAAGCGCATTTACCGCGCTCTGCTGGATATCGAAGCACGCGCATTTACCGAGAGCGAGTTTGGCGGTCTGTATCCGCTGTCGCTGTCGTCGCGCACTCAGGTATTTAAAGCGCGTCTGAATTCCAATGAAGTGATCCCCTACTTTAAGGATCTGACCGATCCGGATCACCAGGTTCGTGGCCTGTTCTTCCACACCCGTTTCTCCACCAACACTGACCCGCACACCACCATGGCGCAGCCGTTCCGCCTGATGGCGCACAATGGTGAGCTGAACACCGACCGTAAAAACCGTATTGCAGAAGCTGCGCTGATGCTGGCGCGCGGCAAAAAGATTGTGCGTCCAAAAGGCCAGTCCGACAGTTCGCGTCTCGACCAGAGCATCCACAGCCGTCTGATGGAAGACGAACTGGATCTGATCACCGCCGTGGTCTCCATGATGCCGCCAGCGTGGGAAAACGACGACTCACTGTCGCCACAGGTGCGTGCTATGCTGGAGTACTTCTCCCTGTATGAAGAGAAGAACGACGGCCCGGCGGCGCTGATTTTCGGCAATGGCGAAGTGATTGGCGCACGTCTTGACCGTCTCGGCCTGCGTCCACTGCGCTCAGTGGAAACCGCGGAGTATATCGGTGCGATGTCAGAAGCCGGACAGATTGCCTTCCCGCCGGAAAGCGTCCTGCGTCGCGGCCGTATCGAAGCGGGCGGCATGCTCTATTACGATCACCGCGAAAAACGCAGCTACACCACCGTGGAAGCGCTGGAAAAGCTGGCGGCGGAACAGGACTACCCAACGTTGCTGGCGCAGTCGCGCGTGACGCTGCAGGAACTGCCGGAAGTGCCGGCGGAAAAACTCGGTTCACCGCTGCGCTACAGCGGCGACCTGAAAACGTATCAACGATTTGTGGCTTACTACTACAACCAGGAAAGCTTCAAATTCATGATGGACCCGATGCTGACCACCGGCGCAGAGAAAATCTCGGCAATGGGTTACGGCAACGCCATCAACGTGCTGTCCGACCACGAAGGCGGCATGGCGCACTACTTCTCACAGCGCTTTGCCCAGGTCACCAACCCGCCGCTGGACTCCATCCGTGAGGCAGACGGCATGACCCTGCGCGTGGCGCTGGGGGCTAAACCGCACCTCGGACGCAGCAAAGGTCGCCAGATTGTGGTGCAGAGCCCGATCCTGACGCACCTCGATATGCTGCGCCTGCGTGAGCAGGACGTCGCGCCTTACGAACGCTTCGACATGCTGTATGAGCCCGTGATTGGCAGCGATATCATCAGCCGTGCCGCGAACGCGAACGCGCTGGAAAAGGCCATCGACGATCTGGCGCAGCAGGTAGTGGATTTCGCCCGCTCACAGGGCGGTATCGCGGTGATCACTGACCGTCATATTTCCTCGACGCATGCGGCGATGCCAATGCTGCTGGTGGTTTCTGCAGTTAACCAGCGTCTGGTGCAGGAAGGTCTGCGCCTGGATGTCTCACTGGTGGTGGAAAGTGGTCAGAGCATCTCTTCTCACCATATCGCCGCCACCCTTGGTTTCGGCGCGTCCGCTATCTATCCGCTCGGCGTGCAGATGCGTGCCGAAGAGAAATATGGCGAAGGCGAAGAAGGCAACAAAGCGTTTAAACGCTATGCCAAAGCGGCAGAAAAAGCGCTGATGAAGACCATGGGCAAAGTCGGCCTGTGTACTGTGGAAAGCTACAGCTGCGGTGAATTCTTCGAGCCAAACTTCCTTGATACCGAAGATCCGGTACTGAAGAAGTACTTCCCGAATATCAAAACGCCGGTGGGCGGCGCTGGCTTTGCCGCGATTTCCCAGATGGCGGTGGACTGGCACCAGAGCGCGCTGAAAATTCAGGGCGAAGCCGATGTGCCATTGCTCGGTCTGTTTAAAGAGCGAGCTGAAGGCGCGGGCCACTCTTACGGCACCATCGCGGTGCGTACCTTTATTGATATGACTGAACAGCCGATCGCGTTTGCTGATAAACCACGCGAAGAGGATCAGTTTATCCGTCTGCTGACGCTGGCGAAGCTGGACAACGCCTTTAATATCAAAGCGAAATCCTTTAAGGACAGCAGCTTTGAGCGTATCCCGAACGAAGTGATTGACGCCTTTACCATTACGCCGGATTACCGTCAGTTCTCCAGCCTGATGCATGAAGAGCGTAAACGCCGTCCGGCGGCGCTGCGCGACATCCTCACCTTCCCGGCGGATTTAACCCATGTTGACAGCGAAGCGGAGTTCTCACGCAAACTGAATCGCTACGCCCTGCTGAACAACGGCTTTGCCGTGCGTGGTCTGGTGTGTGAAAGCAGCGAGGAGGGCCACTTCAGCCTGCGTCTGATCGATGCGATTGACGGTCTGAAACCAGAAAGCGAACGTTTCGCAGCACTGGCGCGTGCGCTGAAAACGCGTTTTGCTGACGATATTGTCAGCAGCGAAGTAACGGCTGGCGCTTTGCTGGTGCAGGCAACGGGCAAAGCCGCGGACTATCTGTCGCGTCTGTTCACCTCAGCGCCTTCTATTCCGTTAAGTGAAGTGCAGCCAGCACACGAAATTACCCGCACCTTTGCCTCTGGCGCAATGAGCCATGGCGCGCTGGTGGCTCCGGCGCACGAAGCGGTGGCGCACGGCACCAATATGGTTGGTGGCATGAGCAACTGTGGTGAAGGCGGTGAGCACTACTCCCGTCACGGCACCATCCGCGCGTCGCGCATCAAGCAGCTGGCATCCGGTCGTTTCGGCGTCTGGGCAGCCTATCTGGCCGACCCGATGCTGGAAGAGCTGGAGATCAAAATTGGCCAGGGGGCAAAACCTGGCGAAGGCGGTCAGTTACCGGCGCCAAAAGTAACGGTAGAAATCGCGGCGGCTCGTGGCGGCACGCCTGGCGTGGAGCTGGTGTCACCACCTCCGCACCACGATACCTACTCCATTGAAGATTTGGCGCAGCTGATCCACGACTGTAAAGCGGCGCGCGTGAAAGTGATTGTGAAACTGGTGTCGTCCGAAGGTATCGGCACCATCGCCGTCGGCGTGGCGAAAGCGGGCGCAGACGTCATTAACGTGGCGGGCAACACCGGTGGTACCGGTGCGGCTTCCGTGACCAGCCTGAAATACACCGGCCGCGTCGCCGAAATCGGTATCGCCGAAGTGCACCAGGCGCTGTGCGCCAACGGCCTGCGCGATAAAGTGATTCTGCGTTGTTCCGGCGCGCAGCAGACCGGCAGTGACGTCGTGAAATCCGCGCTGCTCGGCGGCGACAGCTTTGAGTTCGGCACCACCGCACTGATGATGCTGAAATGCGTGATGGCGAAGAACTGTAACGTCAAATGCCCGGCGGGCCTGACCACCAACGCCGAAGCGTTTGATGGTGACCCGCGTCAGCTGGCGCAGTACTTTATGAACGTGGCGCACGAAGTACGTGAGATGCTGGCGCGAATGGGCCTGCATTCCCTGCGTGAAGCACGTGGCCGATCTGACCTGCTGCATCTGATGGATCATCCGCGCGAAGTGGGCAAACTGGATCTGCGCGCCATGCTGACCGTGGTGCCAGAGCAGAAGATTGCGCGTCCGGTGTATCTGGAGAAAGATTTCGAGCTGGATGACGGCTGGGTGAAACTGCTGAACAGCGAACTGGTTGAGCGCGCAAGCACGGATATCCGTCTCGGCGACAGCGTGACGCTAAACAACCGTAACAAGAGCGTCGGTGGCCAGCTGGCGATTGATATTGAACGCTTGCTGAACCACCAGCTGAACGAGCAACAGCTGAACACGATTCCGGCCGTGCTGCAGGACGATCGCGGACGCCGTTATCTGGCGCCAGCCACCGTCAATATCACCACCTCTGGATCAGCTGGCCAGTCCTGGGGCGTATTCTGTAATGACGGCATGCGTATGACGCACCAGGGCACCTGTAACGATGGTGTCGGCAAAGGCCAGTGCGGTGGTGAACTGATTGTTAAATCACCGGGCGGTGGTTCACCGGAAGGCGACGGCAACGTGCTGATCGGTAACTTCGCGCTGTTTGGCGCCACCGGTGGCCGTCTGTTTGTGCAGGGCCAGGCAGGCGACCGCTTTGCGGTACGTAACTCTGGCGCGACGGCAGTGGTGGAAGGTGTCGGTGATTTCTGCTGTGAATATATGACCAACGGTGCGGTACTGAACCTGGGTACTTTCGGTAAAGGTTTCGGTAACGGCATGAGCGGCGGTTTCGCCTATCAGTATGACCCGTACCGTGCGCTGGCGGCGCATGCGGCAGGCGATTCCGTGCTGTTCGGCTCGATTGCCGACGACGATGAAATGGCGCGCGTGCACAAGCAGGCGGTGCTGACCATGCTGAACTGGCATCTGGAAGCCACTGGTTCCGAGCGTGCGGCCTGGCTGCTGGCGCACTGGGAAACCGAGTGCCAGAACTTTGTCTACGTGATGCCACGTTCCCTGCTGCTGTATCAGGATAGCGGTGAAATCCTCAAGGCGAAGGCGCGTAAGGATCTGCTGGAAGAGCTGTCCACTGCGCTGGCGGGCCATCAGGTGAGCAAATTCAAAATAGCCTGGCGTGATGGCAAAACCATCGCCAAAGGTGCGGTGCCGGACTACGGTGCGACCGACACCCAGGATATGTTTGTGCTGCTGAACAACTACAGCGTGCTGAACTATGCACAGCAGCTGGCGTTGTCGCGCATGCCGAAAGGCACGTCGGTGGAAGACGCTGCGGTGCAGAAGGCGGTGCGTAACCTGCTGATGACTGAAGATTTCGCGCTGATCAGCAAACTGCAGCGCCATGCCCGTGCAGCGATTGAGAATTACAGTGATGAAGAGCTGGCTTCGCTGATAGCGGCAAAGCGTATGTCGGACTACAAAGCGGCGCTGACGCAACGCAATATCCGTTCGATGGACAGTCTGGCGACCTATGGCTGGATTATTTATCAGGATGCCTGCAACCGACAGATTTTGGGTGGCCTGCCTGACTTCGAAGAGCTGTTTGCCCGTGCAGCATTACCTGAATTAGCCGCGGCGGTTGGGAAACTCTCCTGATTGCACGCCAGACGGAACGTTTGCCCTGAATACTTCATGTTGCCGCCGCATCAGCGGCAATGTGAAGCGTAACGGATATGAAGATTGAGAACAGAGAACGATGAAGATTCCATACATTCCTGAAGATGCGCCATTTAATGGTGAGCAAAAATACTGGCTGGCCGGTTTCCTTGCCGGTCTGCACTCCCGTCTGCTGGTGCTGGAAGGCCAGCAGCAGACTGCCGCAGCCGCTGGCGCGGCCGCAACCACTCAGTTGCATATTCTGTTTGGTTCGCAAACCGGTAATGCAGAAGCCCTGGCGCAGAGCGCCGCCAAAGCCGCACGTGCTAAAGGTCTGGTGCCGGTAGTGCAGGGTCTCGGCGAAGTGGATATTGAAGTGTTCGCCGCGATGCGTCATGTGCTGATCGTCACCTCCACCTACGGTGAAGGCGAGATGCCGGACAACGCCCAGCTGTTCTGGCAGGCGATTTCCGCCAGCACCACGCCACGTCTGGAGCAGATGCACTTCGCCATCCTGGCGATTGGCGATACCAGCTACGATGGCTTCTGCCAGGCGGGTAAATTTATCGATATGCGCCTTGAGCAGCTCGGCGCGAAACGCGTCACCGACCGTATTGATTGCGATATCGATTTTGAAGAGCCATCAGAACAGTGGATTGCCAGCGCAATGCCACAGTTCGCCGCCAGCGCAGGCAGCAGCGGTACGGCACTGGAAAGTGCGCCAGAAGCGCCTGTGATCCCTGGCAGCAACAAGCAGAACCCTTATGCCTCTGCACTGGTGACCAACAAGCGTCTGTCGGGTGAAGATTCCGGCAAAGATATTCGTCACTTCGAGTTTGACCTGACCGACAGCGGTCTGAAATACGAAGTGGGTGATGCGCTCGGTGTATTCGCCGTCAACGAACCGGCGCTGGTGAATCTGCTGCTGACGCAGCTGAAAGCCGATTACGACACGCCAGTGCCAGGCTTCGAACGCAGCCTTGGCGATCTGCTGACGTATCAGTTTGAGATTTCCGAGCCTTCACGCAAGCTGATTGAATGGGTAGGCCAGAACACCACTAACCAGGAACTGCGCCACATCCTGCAGCACGACGACAAAGACACCATGGGCGTCTGGCTGTGGGGCAAAGATACCCTCGATCTGCTGCAGCTGGATCTGACCCGCTCACTCAGCGTGCCGGAATTTGTTGCGATGCTGCGTCCATTGCAGCACCGAGCCTATTCAATCTCTTCCAGCCAGAAAGCGCATCCAAATCAGGTGCATCTGACCATCGCCTCTGTGCGTTACCACAGCGGTGGCCGCGCGCGCAGCGGGGTGTGCTCGACTTACCTCGCCGATCGTGTTGGCCGTGGCGAGAAACCGGCTATCTTTATTTCGCCAAACAAAGGCTTCCGCGTACCCGCTAACGGCGACGCGCCGCTGATCATGGTTGGCCCAGGCACGGGTATTGCGCCGTTCCGCGCCTTCCTGCAGGAGCGCGAAGTGACGGGCGCGCAAGGTAAAAACTGGCTGTTCTTCGGCGACCAGCATCAGCAGCATGACTTCATCTATCAGGATGAACTGGAAAACTGGCAGCAAAACGGCCTGTTGACCCGCCTGGATCTGGCCTTCTCACGCGACCAGGCGGAAAAAATCTACGTACAGAACCGCATGCTGGAACAGGGTGCAGAGCTGTTCGCCTGGCTGCAGGAAGGTGCTTACTTCTATGTCTGTGGTGATGCTTCACGCATGGCGAAAGACGTGGACAAAGCGCTGTACCAGGTCGTGGCGCAGTTCGGCGGTATGTCCGAAGAACGTGCTGCGGACTATGTCGATCAGCTGAAGAAAGAAAAACGCTACCTGCGCGACGTGTATTAATTCTCGCTAAATAATGATGAAAGGCGGCAAAAATGCCGCCTTTTTTATTATCTGAACGCCCTCTTAGCCTGGCACCCCCCCACTGCGCGACTACACTTGATTGCTTACGGAGATGATTACCTTAAGGAATCGAGTTGTTATGGATAACAACATTACGACGACTGGCACCGCCGCCAGCGTGCCACCTGCCGCCATTACGCCATCAGCCGCTTTATACCCGCTGCCCGTCAGCAATATTCAGAATGTGCAGCAGACCGTCCCCGGCGACAGCCGTTGCGCGCAACATCCCCTGTACAGCGATGGCGACCTGTTTTTCGATGCGCTGGAGAGCCAGCCCTGGCTGCCGACCCCATCCGGCTGGCCGTCGTTCAGCGCCCTGAGCGCGCTGGTCCGGGACGCGATTTATCATCAGCTACACCGGCTTAGCCACACCACCGTCGCCACCAGCCTGTTGCGTATGATGCCCGCCGATCTCAGTAAACTGCTGGCCGCCGCGCTGATTTGCAGCCATCAGGGAAAAGAGGCACTGACGCTGACGGGCTATATGGCGGGCATGGAGCTGCTTAACCAGCTGATCCACGCCGCGGCGGGCGCGACGTCAACCGCTGCAGTCCTCTCCAGCCTGCCGGGACTGCTGCTGGTCTGGCTGCAGCGGCATCACACGTCCCTCAGCGAAAGCCTGACGGACAGCTGCCTCGTTCTGCTCAGCAGCGGGCTCACCCTCTGTGCGGCGGCGGATATCACGCAACCCGACTGGCTGTTAACCCTGCATGAGCAGGTGATCGTCCCGCTGGAACAGCTCTGTGCGGATAGCGGCATTGCCACGCTGGTCACCACAGGCATCACGCTGATCGTCGGCCTGTATGCCATGTTGCGTTTGAGCGGCATTTTCGCAGCTAAAGTTCCGCAGGCGAACACCCTCACCCACGGCGCGAAGATCATCCAGGGACTGTGGACGCTCGCCGACAAAAGCCACGATTATCAACGGCTGTATAACATCAGACATCGGCAACAACAGACGCAAAGCTGGTACCAGAAGACCCATGTCAAACCCTGGCGGGAATATCATACAGAGAAGGCGTTAAGCCGCGCCGTGCTGCGCTGTCTGCCGAAAGCGGTACTGCAACAAAAAGAGCATGCCAGCGCACACTTTATTCAGGCTTATCAGCACACTGAGCAGCAGATTTTACGTCATCAGCTGTCTGTATGCCCGCAGGGAGGAAAGGAGATTCGGCCACCAGCATCTCTTCCCGGCACGGCCAGCGCCGGGGACAAGATGGCGATGGCGGCCGAGGCCATCATACCAGCAACATCGGCGTCGGAAGGCGCCTCCGTCACGATGCCATTGCTGGTCTCCGGTGCAGTGGTGGCCAGCGCCGTGGTTTCTCCACCGTGGTGGCAGGGGCGCATGGCGCTATCACTCGCCGCAACGGGACTTACTCTGGCGACCGTAACAGGCATACGCCATCTGCGTCATGCATACCGGGCAGTACAATCGCAGTCGCAAACGCAGGAGGCCAGGAATACTAACAATGTTTGTCTCAGCATGATTACTGCCATCCAGCGTTTTTTGCGTTCCGATAACACGGGAGCAACACTGGCTGCGGAGTTGTTCACCTTTCTCTTCGACGAGAGGAATGATCTTGATATCACCCGCGCCGACCGCTTACTGGACAGCTTAAATATCACCACGTTCAAAAGCATCGATTATCATGATATGAACGATCAGTTGATAATTATATTGTCTTATCTGTTGAGCAGTGAAAACAATCTTATCCCGGAAGAGATTGACAACATCATTATCAAATTACATACCAGCTACATTTCCACCTGGTACAAGTTTATCGTTGAGAAGAAAAATGAGAAAATAAACAGAATACTTAACGACTTACGCAAGGAGTGTGCCAGAGAATATTTATCAAGAGGAATCCACAGCCGATTTGGCATGAAAAAAATTACTGAGTTTATTTTATCCCAGATAGTGCCCAACTTACTTTTCATGGAAAGAAATGGCAGAGAACATGAACAATTAATATCTAAAAACGGCTATTACTTATGGAATTATATTGGCAAAAAACTCTTTATCAACCGGGACTTCCGCAAAGATAATATTACTACTGCGCTCACCGAAGGGTTTATCGATGGCTTCATTATTTCTCGTTTAAGAAGCTATGCTAATTTCAATACTACGGAGCTAGTCGGTGAGTTGAAAGAGGAATATGATGCTATTAACAGGCATTCCTCCGAATATCACCGGAATGACATTAAACTGGAGAGACTTTCTATCATCACCATGGATGACATCATTGAGAAGGCCTTTCCTGGTATTGATATCTATGCTAAACAGGATTTTGACACCCTGACGCTAATGCTTAAAAATGAAGGGCGCCTGGACAATAGCACTCGCATATTGCGCAACTGCGAAAATTTCCGTGACCTGATCCGTAATCTTGACGATGGCTTTAACACTTTATACTATCACCTGCCGTACAAAGTCCCGCAACAGCTGCGTGATTATAATGCACCAGAACACGGAAGACCATTTTCATTAAAAAAATACCCTACCCGCGCAGAATTGTATCAGCAATTTGATCAGTCTTATCAGGATATGTGTGACAAACATAACGAACTCTACCGCAATATCATCGAAAAGGCATTTTTCAACCTGGCGGAAGATGACTTTAATTTTATTCACAGTAATGACACCTGTTTCAGCTCAATAGATATACAAGTCAAAAGAATTAGCTATTACCGTTATTTCTTCTTTCCAAAGTATTTCCGCCTGCGCCCGACAATAAGACAACAGATACTCTACAATATTCGACCTCACTATGAGGTGGGTAAGATTTTCATTGCAGAAAACCAAAAAGAGCAACGTTTTTACGCTGTAAATGCTGAATACAGCCGCTCGCATCTTCGTCAACTGCCAATATGGCGCTTACCGATCAGTAAAACGGAGGATATTGCCACACTGAAAAGAAATTTTTTAGATGAAAACTATATATTCACCGATCAACAACCATTCTTTGAAGTCTGCGAAGAAGTCAAAGAACCTAATACAACGATACACAGCCATATATCCAGAACCAGTGAGTTTTTTTTCGAACGTTATCAATATTATAAAAATCAAATCTGCGAATCATTCCAGTCACCGCAAAAAATAATTGTAAGCTTTAAGGTAAGACAGCTGGCAGATAAACATGATTCTTCGCTGGAAATGCTAAAAAAAGAAGTAACTGACAATCGTCAAAAATTCCTTACCTTTATGAAATCATCGGCACAAAACATCACCGACGTAGAACATGACAATGCCAGCGGGAAACTTCATAAATTCATAACCTCGTTACCACTGTATAATTGCTATGAGCTGGCGCGTGATTATATTTTTAATCAACAGGATAATACACCGCCCTCGATTTTAATCCCTACGCTGCAGGCGCTGGTTTGTTTCGGCGATATTTATGGCATTAGAGGATTCTCACATAAAATCAACTTATTATTAAAAACAATCAGGAAAAAATATACCGCAAGACTATTAAGAGAACAACACCTAAGCAGGCTGGCAAAAAAAATTGACAGTGCACTGATCAGAACAGCAGAAAAAAGTTATTCAGACCGACTCAGAGCGCAGTTAGATACGATAAGAGATGAGATTGGCAAAATTGACGATGATATAAGTAAATTACGTACTGATATTGGGCTGATGATCAAGGAAGTGGCGGCTATCCCGGCGTCAGTCGCCTTCCCCTGGCTGGCCGTTGGCACACAAAAAGGGTATCTGTCAGCACTTTTTCCCTGGATGGTCGGCACACTAAAAACTGGCGCCAAAAACCTGTTACATCATAACCGGAAATCCAGATTCGGTTCCCCGTGGCAAAACCCACTGGGCGATAAGTTGCTTGAGCATGAATTGTATAACTTGCCGGAACCGGTGATTATCAACCAAACCTGTACACCGGGAAAGATATCAAGGGACAATACTACCCTGAATGTTTTTAATATTTTTTATAACGATAAGCCGGTCTTTCAGCAATTGTTATTCACCGCACTACGCCATCCTGATCCGCAGTCAGTGATAGACAGCGCCGCAGAACATCACTGGACTATTCCGGAAAATCATAACCAGATGGCCATGTTTTGCTTTATCGCACTCACTATACCGACACGCAGTTACACCAGTATGGTGTTGACAATGGAAGATTATTATAAGAAAGGTGACAATGACATTAAAATAACCGAAGAGGCGCTGTGGCTTTTTTATCATGATGTTCTGGAAAGACCTTATATTAAACCTGCTGTTGAGCTACAGGATGCACAACATCAGTTAATTAAACAGGCCAGTGATATTATCGGCAACACGCTGCAAAGCACGATTCAGGCTATCGAACTGAATTATCTGTTTATGGTGCAATTGTTCCTGATGCGGGAAAATGTTGCCTCACTGGTGCTGGCAATGAACACGCCATCAGCCAGGCAGGCCGCCCTGTCGCGCTGGCAACGGGAACTCACATTCAATCTGGAAAAATTCACCCTTTACGCCACCAGCCACTCTGCAGTGCAAATGAAATTTCATGCCGCCGTGGTGGAACAATTCGCCCAATTCTGTCAACAAGTCACTGAGCGTAATCCGCCCGCGATTATTCTGTTTAGCCACAATGTGGAAACTTTCCTTGAACGCCGGGAAAAATATCAGCTGGCTCACCCGGGCGCCACGCCCCCTGACCCGTACGATTACACCGCAAACTGGCTGCAAATCGCCAGTAATCTGGCGGTGCTGTATCAATCCTATGCGCGTATTGAATATAGTGCCAAAGTACTGGCTGATTTCCCCGCTGAACAGTGGCATGACGCTGCCGCGCAAAGCGCCTGGCTGAATGCGATGCAACCCTGGCTGCTTGACGAAATGAAATATGAAAATTTCCAGCCAGCGTTATCTGATGCGGGAAAAAATCTGGCGCAATACTGGCAGCAGCGGCAGGTAACGGCGGGCAGCAAACTGGAGATTATCAATCATGGCGTGATTAACCCGCTATTTATCGACGATGTCAGCAGGGCGCTAACCGACAGTTGCCAAAATTATCCGCGGCTCTACTTTTGCCAGGTCTGGCTGACAGATAATGGACGCTGGTTTACCTTCCTGACGAACGATTATATGCCCGACAGCCATGTTGTTCGCAGCCGGCGTCAGGTTGAAAGTGTTCCTTCAGCTTATCCGGTTTCTCAGCCGGGTCCTCTGGCACTGAACGAAACCGTCGCTTTGCCACTGAATAAATCCCAGCTGTGGGCACTGGAAAGTTTTCTGCATTTTGCCGCACAGCCTTTTCATCAGCGTTTATATGTTTACAAACAGGATGCTCTGCCGGTGACAGAACTCAGCCAGCGTGACGCCGCAGCGTTGATCAGTCATCTGATTGACGAGCAGGGTAATATCCGCGATTACCAGGTCATGATATTATCCCGCTACTTCCCGGCGTTGAATGTGGCAGATAATTATCCGCTGCTGCAGTTACTGAGTGATATTTTTCAGCTTACCGCGCCGCAAGCACCTGGGCTATATTTCTTCATATTTAATCAATTACAAGGCAGGCTTAATTCTCCAAAGAACTGCTTATCTTTGTTATTAACGAAAGATTTTGTCGCCAAAGAGAGTGCCTATATTTATCGGCAGTTTTCTCCTCAGTTAAAAAATAGTGATACACAGACCAAACAAGCACTACGCCATTATATCAGTGCTACCCTGCAGCATCTGATCTCCTTTACCCCGTGGCTGCGCGATGCCGAATCACGGTTAACCGCTGCACCACTACACAGTTTTTCGTCACAGTTACTCTGCATCGGCGCCATTATTGCCGGTCAGCTACGGTTGAGCACCACTGCCGGTGCTGACTTGTTCAACCTCGCCTGGGGCGCGCTGCACGACGCCGGTCTGCTTTCGCTGCGCGAAACCGCTATCCGGCAGCTGGCGTTAATAAGCGGCAACAGGCCAGCTACAGGGCGGCGCCAGGAGGCAGCAGATGCACTCCAGGTGCTCGCCGCCAGTGTAAAAACCGCTGCAGAGTTGCAACAACATTTGCAACGTTGTCTGCAATATAATCAGCAACTGACCGGTTTTCTCCGTCAGCTGGCCTTCGCCGCACTCACCACGGAGCAGCGGCAGCAGCTTAACACCATGATTAGCGCCAGCATGCAGCAGCAACATCAGTTGTTACAGCAGGCCCTGTTGCAACTCACCGCAGAGGAAACCAGCCAGCTTTCTGATGCGCTGAAGAATGCGGAGTTACGCGTCAGCTGGTATATCGAGTGGCGTAATAATCAGCAATATACCAGAGTCGCAGGACTGGGCTTCCACAGTCGTCAGCAGCATGACCTTGTACTGCCACTCGGCGAACCGCAATATATCCCACTGATATTTCGACAGCTTTCCTCCTCTCCCAGCGACAATGAACTGACACAGCTCTGTTTTGTGGCGACAGAAACACCGCACAGTTTCGCTTATCCCCAGCAGGTCACCCTGAGCGGTAATCCTTCGCTCATCGATCCCGCAGGCGCGTTGTTGACGTGGATGCAGCAAAAGGCGGCAGCACTGTGCGCATCGCTGACCCAGGCAGAAAACGAAAGCGCATTCGCTGAAACGAAAAAGGCGCTGGAAAGCTGGCTGAGTCAACACCTGTTTTTCTACGGCCATGACGACGACGATGATTACCGCTTTATTGCCGGGCAAACTCAGCAGCTGGCAGCAATTGCAAACCATCCTGATATCGCCACGTGGCGACCAAAGAACCAGACCAGAGCAGGAGATTTGTCCGCTGCCAGCCAGTTTAATCAGGCGATTGTCCGTGTGATGGGCACCGATACCAGCTGGCCCGGCCTGACATCGGCATTACAAGAAACCGGACAGCGATATAGTCCATCGCCGCTTTCAGATTTACCCGCCAATGGCTTCGCCGGATTCTGGTGGGATCCAGTGAGCCGCGTCTGTTATCTGGGCTGGAAGCAGGGAACCACACGTATGCTGTACACCAGTCTGGCAAACAATCGAAATGCCCTCTACCCCTTGCCGGATGACGTTGCCAGTGCCGCAATCTGGTCTGCCATCAATCCGTCAGATCTGTTGTCCAGCGAGTTAAAAGCATTGAAAAATAAGGTAATATCACCAGAGACCTTTTTTGATGATTCCGTACCGCTGGCGTGGCATCTGACCAGCGCGATGTCTGGCGCAATCACACTACCCGCCGGCACCATGCCCGCCATCACCACCAGCGTGGTCAGGGTATATCTCAGCAACGACGCGGAAGAGAAATGCTATTTTTCTCCCGTCACCGGTGATAACGCCGTCTTGCCGGTCACGGCGACTCACTTAGCTGATGGCGGCTGGCAATTAGATTTCACTCCCTCTGCAGCCAGAGTGTCGCCCGATCTGGGCTTTACGCTTAAGACCCGGCCGGCCGGCGCAGCAAGCGATCGGGAATGGTCGCTGACGGATCATCAACGCTGGCAATTAGCGCCCGCATCACAGGCCAGCCAGTTAATAATTGCGGGCAATTTTGCGCCCGCAGCCTATCTGCAATGGGGAGATGGCACGGATGACTGCGCCAGCATGACGCCCGCTTCCTGTGTTTTGCAGGGTAGTGACGGCAGTATGATATTTATTTTTAGCGAGGATCATTACCGGCGCATTAATTACCGCGTGCTGGATCCGCAGGGGACGTTGTGCGTCTCTCCACAGATCCCGGCCAGCTGGCCGCGCAACGGCACGGCAACCAGCGCGCAGCAGTTTAACGCGCAGCTGGAAGCCTTTATCTCCCAGCTGGGACCTGACTACTGGCCAGTGCTGCGAACGGAGGAGGAGCTGCACCTCCGGGACGAACTGGCCACGATGCAACAATATCGCCGCTCAGCCTTTATCGCCGCAGAAAAAGCCATCGGTTCATTGCCGTTTCGCGCCGCCAGCCATCTGCAGGACATACCCGAGCTGTTTGATATCATCCAGCATTTGCGCTCGTCGGGGAGAAATTTCGATAACGAGATGAAAGCGGGTACATCTCTGCAGGATGATGAGGTAACGCTGTCCTCTCTGTTGTCTAACCCATTCGGCTGGCGCGAATTTGATCTTTTCCGTGAAGATGAGCGCAAGGCGGTGACCCGGTTTTTAAATCTGAAAATCCTTATGCTGCAAAAGGCGCTGACGCTGCTGAGGCAAGATCAGATTACAGATAGTCTCTCCGCATCGTTACAGAACGCGATTCAACAGACAATCAACGCCCAGAAGCAGGCAAAAGCGGTGATTGAATTTATTAAACAGCGTCCTGTTCCGCCGCCTGAGGACAACGCCGTGTTTCGTCTGCAGCAGCAGCATTTCGCACAAAATAATTTCTACAGTTACTACCAGCGGCAACTCCATATTACCCGCGAGCTGTTCACCCAGCCCTGGCCATACCTGCGCATTGACAACTGGCCTGACGCGTCACGCCATGACTGGCAATCCGCGCTGGATCAACTGCATACTCTGGCAGCAGCTGCGCGGGATGATCAAGCCATCAACCGGCTGCTGACCTTATCGACGGAACAATGGCAAACCACGGTAATACAGCAACGCGTGGCAACATGGCGGCAGATTTGTGACGATGCATTACGCTACTGGCAAACCGCGCGCCGCGCCGAAGAGATGGTTTTGCTACGCCCGCAAACCCCGGCAGGGGAAGCGCAATTTATCCCGGCAGAGCATCAGTGGCCGATACGCCTGATCCTGGGCGCCGGAAGCGGTGATCCTGGCGGCCAGCAACGCGCAGGTATCGCGCCCGCCCGCGAACTTACGGTCGAGCAACAGGAGGACCTGCTGCTGACGCCGGTCGGGCCGACAACATATCTGACGTCGGCGCCGCGTCTGGCTGGCACCAGTTCACTGCCAGACAATGCACAAGCGTTTGCGGCCCGCACCAGACTCCTTCTCTCCAGCCCATGGGCGCTGGCGGAGTTTTCCTCTCCTTCTTTCTGGCTACGTCTGCAAAACCGCATCCGACAGGCGATCGCCAGTGAAAAGGAGAGCTGGACCACGCAGGAACGTGACTTCTACCACGCAGCGGATACTCAGCGTTTTCTGCAGGAAGACGCGCCTGAACAACTGGACAAGCACCACTATGGCGTGTTTTTCCGCCAGCTGTACCATAGCGATGCACTGGTGATCAGGCTGGTAATGACCGATGCAGAGATGATATTTGGCCTGCTGTGCGAGCAGTTTGCCGCGCAATATCCCCAACGTGCGACAGAACAGATCGCCGCAGCCTGGTTTTTGTTTCAGCAGATCATTGGGCAGCACACAGAAGAGACCCGTCAGCAGCCGCTGTACCTGATTGGGGTGTAGCAGAATCGCACAACGCCCCTGTGCAGCGTCGGTTTATCGTCTGCCTGAGGGAGCGGCCTGCGGGCCGCTCCTTTCTTCCCCCAGAGCCCTCAGCTGCCAGTCCCGGCGCTTTATTGCCGAATCGGGCATGAGTAAAGACAAAAAACTCAGTAGTCATGTCCTGCGCGATGCGGGTTAATAACACACTGAACTTTAATGCTATTCATAAAGGCAGTGCGATGTCAGAGACAGAGAAACGCCCGCAGCGCAACCGGGTCGCGGTTGATGTAGGCGGCACCTTTACCGATGTGGTTCTGCTGCAGGACCAGACACAATATGCAGCGAAAATTCTTACCAGCGCCGATGCGCCAGAGCGCGCAGTACTGCAGGGCATCGCCGATGTTCTGCAGCAGGCGGGTCTGGATTTTGCTGCGATCGACCTGCTGATCCTCGGCACCACTCTGGCCACCAACGCCCTGATTGAACGCAAAGGCGCCAGAACGGCGCTGATCACCAGCGCGGGCTTCCGCGATCTGGTGGAAATCGGTCAGGAAGATCGCTTCGCGCAATATGATGTGTTCCTGCAAAAGCCGCAGCCGCTGGTGCCGCGCCACTGGCGCTTCACAGTGGCGGAGCGTATTGACGCCCACGGTCAGGTACGCATTGCACTCAATGAGCAGCAGGTCACCGCGCTGGCGCAACAGCTGCGCGAACAGCAGATTGACAGCGTGGCGATTGGCTTCCTGCAAAGCTTCGTCAATCCTGAACATGAGCAGCGCGTCGCGGCGCTGCTGCGCGCCGAGCTGCCAGAAGTCACCTTCTCGCTCTCCAGTGAGGTGTGCCCGGAAATCCGCGAGTATGAGCGGCTGTCAACAGTGTGCGCGAATGCCTATGTCCAGCCGCTGGTGGCTGGTTATCTGACGCGCCTGCAGCAGCAGCTGACGCAGCGCGGCTTACGCGTGCGTCCATTCCTGATGACCTCCGGCGGCGGTATTACCTCACTGGAAACCGGCATCGCCGAACCGGTGCGGCTGGTGGAATCCGGCCCGGCGGGTGGTGCGATCCTCGCCAGTAATATTGCCCGCCAGCTGGGGCTGGAAAAAGTGCTCTCGTTTGATATGGGCGGCACCACGGCGAAAATCTGCTTTATCGACCACTATCAGCCGCAGATATCGCGCAGTTTCGAATTTGGTCGCGTACATCGTCACCAGAAGGGGTCCGGGCTGCCGATTCGCATTCCGGTGATTGACCTGGTGGAGATTGGTGCCGGCGGCGGGTCGATTGCACGTATCGACAACCTCGGCCGCTTGCAGGTGGGGCCTGACAGCGCTGGCTCGTCGCCGGGCCCGGTCAGTTATAACCTCGGCGGCGAACTGGTGACCATTACCGACGCCAACGCCCAGCTTGGCCTGCTCGATCCGGCGGCGTTTGCCGGCGGCAAAGTGGAACTCAATGTGCCGCGCGCCGCTGCGGCGCTGGCAGAGCAGGTCGGCCAGCCGCTGGGACTGGATGAAGATAACGCCGCGCTGGCCGTAACCGAGATTATCGCGGAAAACATGGCGAATGCGGCACGGGTTCACGCCAGCGAGTCGGGCAAACAGGTCGATGCTTACACGCTGATCGCTTTCGGCGGCGCCGCGCCGCTGCACGCCGTCCGGCTGGCGACCCGGCTGGGCATCCAGCGCGTGGTGATCCCGCATGCAGCGGGCGTCGGTTCGGCGCTCGGTTTTCTCTGGGCGCCGGTGGCTTATCAGGCCGTGCACAGTTTTTATCAGCGCCTCGACCATCTCGATATCGCCGCGGTAAACGATTTGCTGACCACGCTCAGTGACCAGGTGCGCCAGCTGGTGCAGCAGGCCGATCCGGCTGCCCCCGTCACCCTGCAGCGCAGCGTCTATCTGCGCTACGCCGGGCAAGGGCATGAAGTCGCGGTCGATTTGCCGGAGGGCGAACTGAATCAGCAAGCGACTGCTGCCCTGCACCAGCGCTTTACCCTGCTCTATCGCCAGTTGTATGGGCGTAGCCTCGATCATGTCGCGGTGGAAGCCATCAGCTGGACCGTAACGGCCAGTACACCGGCCCCCGCCATTGCACCAGCGCAAACTGCGCCTGCTGTACCCGACACGCCGGAGCGCGCGACGCGCCAGGTCTATTCCGCACAACAACGCAAACGCATTGCCGTCCCGGTACTGGCACGTCAGCAGCTTGTCACCGGCGAAAACTATTCCGGTCCACTGCTCATTACCGAGCCGGAAACCACCACCTGGGTTGAAGAGAGCTTTAGCGCCCAACGCACCGCGGCAGGTCATCTGCTGCTCCAGCGCAGCACCCAACAGGGAGATAAACCATGAGCCAGGACATTATTCAGCATCAGGTTATCTGGAATCGGCTGATCGCCGTGGTGGAAGAGCAGGCGCAGGCGCTGATCCGCACCGCGTTTGGCACCGCCACGCGTGAAGCGGGCGATCTCTCCGCCGGTGTCTTTCTGCCAGACGGTCGGATGGTGGCGCAGGCGGTAACCGGCACGCCTGGTCATGTCAACTCTATGGCCGAATCGGTGAAACATTTTCTGCGCGCCTTTCCGCTGGAGACGCTGCAACCCGGTGATGTGCTGGTGACCAACGACCCGTGGAAAGGCACCGGGCATCTGTACGATATCACCATGGTAACGCCGGTGTTTTATCACAACCAGTCCGTGGCGCTGTTTGCCTCGACGCTGCATGTGGTGGATATCGGCGGTCTTGGGCCGGGGCCGGACGGCCATCAGATCTTCCATGAAGGGCTGTTCCTGCCGATTATCAAACTGATCCACGCTGGTGAGCTGGATAACACCGTGCTGGCAATCGTCAAAGCAAATGTACGCGAACCTGAGCAAGTGGAAGGCGATTTCCTTGCGCTGGTGGCGTGTAACGATGTTGGCGCACGCCGTCTGCTCACTCTGCTGGAGGAGTTCGCCCTGCCCGATTTACAGGCGGTGGGGGAATTTATCCTTGCGCGTTCACGTCAGGGGATGCTTGATGCCATTGCCGGCTGGCCGCAGGGCAGCTGGTCAGCGGAAATGTGGGTGGATGGTTACGATGAACCGCTGCTGCTGCAGGCGCGTCTGACCATTTCACCACAGGGCATTCATGTTGACTTTGCCGGCAGCGCCAGTTTTGTCGCGAAAGGCATTAACGTGGTGAAAGCCTATACCGATGCGTATACCTCGTTTGGCATCCGCTGTTTGATTGGCGCAGACATTCCCAATAATGCGGGTTCGCTGGGCGTGATTACCATCGAGGCGCCGGAAGGCTCGATACTCAATGCGCCGTACCCGGCAGCGGTGACCTCGCGCCATATTATCGGCCAGATGTTGCCGGATGTGGTGTTTAACTGTCTGCGCCAGGCACGGCCGGGCGCAGTGCCCGCAGAAGGCGCCTCCTGCCTGTGGAATATCCAGCTCTCTGGCGGCCATGTGCTGCCTGGCTATGACGCCAGCAGTTTTCTGCGTCAGCCGCGATTCTCTATCACCAGCTTCTCCACCGGCGGTACCGGCGCGCGTCCACAACTCGACGGGCTGTCCACCACCTCTTTCCCCAGCGGGGTACGTAACGTCTCGCTGGAAATCCTCGAATCCATCAGCCCGGTGGTGTTCTGGCGTAAAGAGTATCGTGAGGATTCCGGCGGCGCAGGTGCGCAACGCGGCGGACTCGGCCAGGTGATTGAACTGTCACATGGTCAGGAGATGCCGATGGAACTGGGCGCGGCCTGGGATCGTATCCACTTCCCGGCACGTGGTGCGGAAGGCGGTCAGGATGGAGCGCCAGGCCGCGTGCGTTTATCGACCGGTGAAACCCTGTCCGGCAAAGGACGGCAAATCATCCCACCAGGCAGTCATCTGATCGTGGAAACGCCAGGCGGCGGCGGGCTGGGTGAGGCGCGGCAACGCGACCCTGCACGGGTGCAGCGCGACGAGGAAAATCAACTGATCAGCCATGAGGCTGCTATCCGGCATTACCATCATAACAAAACGGAGTGAATCTAATGGCTTGTTCTGTTCGCCAGCGTCTGCTGGCGTTGACTCTGGGATTATCGCTGTTCAATGGCGCGGCGTCAGCGGCTGAACCGCAACGCGGCGGTTCACTCAATCTGGTGCTTAACTATGAACCACCTGCGCTCATCGCCCTGACCACCGTCGCCACCCCGGCGCTGAGCGTCAGCGCCAAAGTCACCGAAGGGCTGCTGAGTTACGATTACGATCTGAAACCGCAGCCGCAGCTGGCCACCAGTTGGGAGATCAGCCCGGACGGCACACGCTACACCTTCCATCTGCGTCCCAATGTGAAGTGGCACGATGGCAAAGATTTCACTTCCGCCGATGTCGCCTGGTCGATTGAGCTGCTGAAAAAAGTGCATCCACGCGGCTCCAGCACCTTCGCCAATGTCACCAGCGTCGAGACGCCGGATGCGCTTACTGCGGTGATAGTGCTGTCGAAACCGGCGCCCTATCTGATTAAAGCCTTTGCCGCCGCCGAATCGCCGATTGTGCCACGCCATCTGTATGAGGGAACCGATGTGCTGACCAACCCGCACAACAGCGCGCCTGTGGGCACCGGTCCGTATATCTTTGAGAAGTGGGAACGCGGCAATTACATTCTGTATAAGCGCAACCCCAACTACTGGGATCGCTCGCGCCCTTATCCTGACCAGCTGGTGATTAAATTTATTCCGGATGCCGCCAACCGCTCAGTGGCGTTCGAAACCGGCGAAGCCGATCTCGGCTACCGTACGCCGGTGGCATTGACCGACGTGGCGCGGCTAAAAACATTGCCGCAACTGGGCTTTGAAACGCGCGGCAACAGTTATTCATTTAACGTCAGCTCGCTGCAGTTCAATCTGGATGATAAATACTTCAAAGACTTACGCGTGCGTCAGGCCGTTGCCCACGCGATTAACCGCAATGTGGTGCTGCAGGTAGCGTATCTCGGACTCGGCCAGGTCACCGCCTCGCCGATTGCGCCGGGCATAAAGGAGTACCACGATCCTTCGCCTTCGCCCTATGCATTTGATATTAAACAAGCCAACGCGCTGCTAGATGCGGCAGGCTATCCGCGCGGCGCGGACGGCACCCGTTTTAGCGTCAACCTTGATTACAACCCGATCGCCGAAGATCTGCGTAAAACGGCGGAGTACATCCGCTCGGCGCTGGGCAAAATCGGTATTAAGGTCACCCTGCGTGCGCAGGATCTCTCCACTTTTGTGCGTCGAATCTACACCGACCGCGATTTCTCCTTCACCGTGAATGGTCACAGCAACCTGTTTGACCCAACGGTTGGCGTGCAACGCATTTACTGGTCGAAAAACTTCCGCAAAGGCGTGCCGTTTTCCAACGCCTCTAACTACCACAATCCGCAAGTGGATGCGCTGCTGGAGAGCGCGCAAACGGAGAATGATGCGCAGAAACGAGTGGCGGAATTCCGTCAGTTCCAGCAAATCGTCGAACGTGATTTGCCGGATATCAATCTGGTGTCGCCACAGTTTATTACCATCTACAACCGCAAGGTTCATGACCATTCGCTGACCGCAGATGGCGTGGAGGGGAATCTGTCCAGCGTCTGGCTGGACAAAGGGCCGGCAAAATAGCGGGTGACAGAAGGGATAAAAAAACGGGCCATCAGGCCCGTTGATTATTTTATTTCACGACTCGTAACGCCGGACGACCACCGCGCGGTGGCGGATCGTCATCAGGGTTATCGTTCTCATCCTGAGCGTCATCAGGACGATCGCCATCAATCACCGACATCACGGTTTCCGGCTCATCCTGCTCACTGGCGAACTCACCCTGCTCATAGCACGGTTCAGGTTCGAACATGGTGCCTGCGCCGTTCTCACGGGCATAGATCGCCAGTACGGCATACAGTGGCACGGTGACCTGGCGCGGTACGCCGCCAAAGCGCGCATTAAAGCGTACTTCGTCATTGCCCAGCTCCAGGTTGCCCACCGCACGCGGCGCGATATTCAGCACAATCTGGCCGTCACGCGCATACTCCAGCGGCACCATCACGCCAGGCAGATTGATGTCTACGACTAAATGCGGCGTCAGCTGGTTATCCAGCAGCCATTCATAAAACGCGCGTAACAGATAAGGGCGACGTGCGGTTAGTTGAGACATTTCCATACTATTAGCCCCGCGTTTGCAGGCGCATTTCGCGTTCTGCTTCCGTCAGGGAAGCCAGGAAGGAGTCACGCTCAAAGACACGCGTCATATAGCCTTTCAGCTCTTTCGCGCCACTGCCAGCCAGCTCAATACCTAACTGCGGTAAACGCCACAGCAGCGGCGCCAGGTAGCAATCCACCAGGCTAAATTCTTCGCTCATAAAGAACGGTGTGCGCGAGAACAGTGGAGCAATCGCCAGCAGCTCTTCACGCAGTTGTTTGCGTGCCGCTTCTGCTTCCTGCCCATTGCTGGTCTCAATCTTGCGCATCAGGCTGTACCAGTCCTGCTCCACGCGGTGCATCATCAGACGGCTCTCACCGCGCGCCACCGGATAGACCGGCATTAGCGGAGGATGCGGGAAACGCTCATCCAGATATTCCATGATGATGCGTGATTCATACAGCGTCAGCTCACGATCCACCAGCGTCGGCACGGTGCGATACGGGTTGAGGTCAATCAGATCCTGAGGCAGATTATCCATTTCAACCTGCTCGATCTCGACACTGACACCCTTCTCAGCCAGCACGATACGTACCTGATGGCTAAAAATGTCCGTCGGACCAGAAAACAGCGTCATTACCGAACGTTTGTTGGCAGCGACAGCCATGAAAACCTCCAAGTTTATCGGGAAAATTACTGCGAATAGCCAACCACGCGGCGACTAACCTGCTTGATATAACCGCTCGCTCCCCAGGGCCGCCCTGCCGCGGTATCCTGACCGGTGAAGCAAAGACAACCACCCGGCTAAACGGGCGCAAAGTGACAGACAGTTTACCAGATTTTAGGCAGCTTGTGGGGGCTGTGTTGTAGATTTGGCGGGAAAATGCGAGTGTGCGCGGAGATTTGACGCGTTCACACAACAAACCACAATAAAAAAACCCGGCGCGAAGGCCGGGTTTTTGCGATAACGCGTACTGTAAACAGTGCGAATTAACGTTTGGAGAACTGTGGACGACGACGTGCTTTACGCAGACCGACTTTCTTACGTTCAACCTGACGAGCGTCACGAGTGACGAAGCCAGCTTTACGCAGTTCGGAACGCAGAGATTCGTCGTACTCCATCAGAGCGCGTGTGATACCGTGACGGATCGCACCAGCCTGACCAGAGATACCACCACCTTTAACGGTGATGTACAGATCCAGTTTACCAATCAGGTCCACCAGTTCCAGCGGCTGACGAACTACCATGCGGGCAGTTTCACGACCGAAGTACTGTTCCAGAGAACGCTGGTTGATAACGATGTTGCCGCTACCTTGCTTGATGAAGACGCGAGCGGTAGAGCTTTTGCGGCGACCGGTGCCGTAGTTTTGAGTTTCAGCCATTGCCATTAATCCCGATTAAATGTCCAGAACTTGCGGTTGCTGTGCCGCATGGTTGTGCTCGTTGCCTGCGTAAACTTTCAGTTTACGGAACATAGCACGACCCAGCGGGCCCTTTGGCAGCATGCCTTTAACCGCGATCTCAATGACACGCTCAGGACGGCGAGCAATCATCTCTTCGAAGGTCGCTTGTTTGATACCACCGATGTGGCCGGTGTGATGGTAATAGATCTTATCGCTACGCTTGTTGCCGGTTACAGCAACTTTGTCAGCGTTCAGAACGATGATGTAATCACCAGTATCAACGTGCGGAGTGTATTCCGCTTTGTGCTTACCGCGCAGACGACGAGCCAGTTCGGTCGCCAGACGACCTAAAGTTTTGCCTGTCGCGTCAACAACGTACCAGTCGCGCTGTACGCTTTCTGGTTTAGCTGTAAAAGTTTTCATCTAAAAGCTTACCCAAATTAAGTTACACGTTGGTGAAATCCCAAACGCTTGAATAAACGGTTGAGGCTCACACGACCATCTTGACCAGCAAGCCCACCCCCTCGGATAGAGTTACTGGAACACGCAAAGATTTTGGGAAAAAAATCCGTGCTGTAACGTGGGGTCGCAAGATTATAGAGAAGTCGCACCTGAAGCGCGACCCTTTTTTGCTGTTAAATCGACAATTACTGACTGTTTTTTGTCGATCACGGCAGATGCGCCAGCCGCAGGTACTCTTCACTCTGCATTTCCTGCAGGCGCGACAGGCAGCGCTGGTACTCAAACTTCAGCCGCTCGCCCTGATAGATATCAAACAGTGAGGCTTCCGCTGCGACTACCAGTTTCACATGGCGTTCGTAAAACTCATCCACCAGCGCCAGGAAACGCCGCGCATGGTCTTCATTACGACTGGTCATCACTGGCACATTAAACAGCAGCACACTGTGGAAACGGCGCGATAGTTCAATGTAATCGTGCTGGCTGCGCGCATCGCCGCACAACGTGGCGAAGTCCATTGCCACCACCCCTTCCGCCATACCAATGGTGGGCAGCGGGCGATGATTCACCTCAAGCACCGGATGCCCGGCGTCACGCGCGGCGCCCGCCAGTGCGCTGAACATGCGGTCCATTTCGCGTGCGGTCTGCTCGTTCAGCGGCTCCATCCACAGATGCGCCGAGGTCAGGGTACGCAGGCGATAATCAATCCCCGCATCGACATTCATAATGTCGCAGTGGCGTTTAATCAGTTCGATAGCCGGCAGGAAACGCGCACGCTGCAGGCCATTGCGATACAGATCGTCCGGCGGAATATTCGACGTCGCCACCAAAGCGATGCCACGCGCAAACAGCGCTTCCATCAGCGTGCCAAGCAGCATTGCGTCGGTGATATCGGACACAAAAAATTCATCGAAGCACAGGATATCGGTCTGCGCCTTAAAGCGGTCAGCGATAATCTCCAGCGGATCGGCATGTCCCTGCAGCTGGGTCAGTTCTTCATGCACATGCAGCATAAAGCGGTGGAAATGCAAACGCTGTTTACGCTCTCCAGGAATCGCCCGAAAAAACATGTCCATCAGCCAGGTCTTGCCACGCCCGACGCCGCCCCACATATACAGGCCACGCACTGGCTCTGCGCGCGCGGTTTTCTCCTTGCCCATCAGTCTGCCCAGCTTGCCCAGCAGCCCTTTGCCCGGCGGGGCGCTGGCCGCTGACGTCGCGGTTAAAGCCTGATGGATAGCGTCTAAACGGGTAATGGCTTCACGCTGGACATCATCGGGTTGGTAATCACCGTTAGTCAGTGCCTGCTGATAAAGCGCCAAAGGAGAAGTTGTCTGCATTATTCAATCACATTCCCTGAAAAGTGGTCTGTCACATCATCGGTTGACGAAAAAAAGGCCGCTCTACACTAAGCTATGCTGCCGCAGGATTCCACTTCCATTAGATTAGCGGGTATAGTGGCTAATATTAAGTTGAAAGGCCCTACGGACAACGAAGACAACATGGGAGTCATTTATGACCTGGGAATACGCGCTTATTGGGTTAGTGGTTGGTGTCGTTATCGGCGCGGTCGCAATGCGTTTTGGTAATAAGAAACTGCGCGAGCAACGCAGCCTGCAGTATGAACTGGAAAAATCTAAAGCCGAACTGGCTGACTATCGTGAAGAGCTGACCAATCATTTCGCCCAGAGCGCTGAACTGTTAGGCAATATGGCGCGCGATTACCGTCAGCTGTATCAGCATATGGCGAAAGGATCGAACGATCTGCTGCCGAATCTGCCGGGTGAGAAAAACCCGTTCTCCTGGCAGGCAACTGAAGCCGAGGCGGACAACGATCAGGCGCCAGTACAGATCCCGCGTGATTACTCTGAAGGGGCCTCCGGCCTGTTGCGTGGCGAACGCGCGACGCGCGATTAATCCCTCATCCGGGGCGCTGCGGCGCCCCCACTGTGCAGTCCTGTTCGCCCCATTTATTGCAGCGAGAGCGTCGTAACGATGAAGAAAAAATCATTATTGTTGAGCGCAGTAGCATTAGGTATCGGTCTGAATTTCACCCTTGCCTCCAGCGCCATCGCGGCCCTGCCTGCGCAAATTCAGGGGCAGGCACTGCCAAGCCTCGCCCCCATGCTGGAAAAAGTGCTGCCTGCCGTTGTCAGCGTTCACGTTGAAGGCACGCAAACTGCCGCCGGTCAGGATATCCCTGAACCACTGAAGCGCTTCTTTGGCCAGCAGGGCGGCGATGCCAAACCACAGCCGTTTGAAGGACTGGGGTCCGGCGTAATCATTAATGCCGCCAAAGGCTATGTCCTGACCAATAACCACGTGGTCAATGGCGCGGATAAGATCAAAGTACAGCTCAGCGATGGCAACGAGTATGACGCCAAACTGATTGGTCAGGATGAGCAAACCGATATCGCCCTGATTCAGATTAGCGGCGCGAAAAACCTGACGGAAGTGAAAATCGCGGACTCCGATCAGCTGAAAGTCGGCGATTTTGCTGTGGCTATCGGTAACCCCTTCGGGCTGGGCCAGACGGCAACCTCAGGGATTATCTCTGCGCTGGGACGCAGCGGGCTGAATCTGGAAGGGCTGGAAAACTTTATCCAGACCGACGCGGCGATTAACCGCGGCAACTCCGGCGGCGCGCTGGTCAATCTCAACGGTGAGCTGATTGGTATCAACACCGCCATCCTTGCCTCAAGCGGCGGCAACATCGGTATTGGCTTTGCCATCCCGGCTAATATGGCGACTAATCTGGCGCAGCAGCTGATTGAGTTTGGCGAAGTGAAACGCGGTCAGCTGGGCATCAAAGGCACCGAGATGACGCCGGAAATGGCGAAAGCATTTAATGTCGACGCACAGCGTGGCGCCTTTGTCAGCGAAGTGCTGCCGAAGTCCGCTGCCGCCACCGCAGGTATTAAAGCCGGCGATATCATCGTGTCGGTTGATGATAAGAAGATCACCAGCTTTGCCGAGCTGCGGGTGAAAATTGGCACCACGGCGCCAGGTAAAGAGGTGAAGATTGGCCTGCTGCGCGAAGGCAAGCCGCAGACGGTGACGGTGAAGCTTGAGCAGAGCGCGCAAACCACCGCCAGCGCCGCCCAGCTTTCTCCGGCCTTGCAGGGCGCAACGCTGAGTGACGGCCAGCTGAAAGATGGCACCAAAGGGGTGAAAGTCGATAACGTCGACAAGTCCACCCCAGCGGAACGTGCAGGACTGCATAAGGATGACGTTATTATTGGCGTCAACCGTACCGCAGTCAGCAACCTGGCTGAATTGCGCAAAATCCTTGAGGCTAAACCGCCGCTGGTGGCGCTGAGTGTGGTGCGTGCAGGCGAAAACATCTACCTGTTGCTGCGCTAAATCACGATGCGGACACAACGCTGTGTGTGTCCGCATTACTCGTGTTATCCTGCTGACGTTCTTTCCCTTTGATATAACATCATGTTTCTTAAACTTTTGCGTTCAGTGATTTTTGGCCTGATCGTGGCGGCGATTCTACTCGTTGCGCTGCCTGCGCTGAGAATGGGCAGCAATATGCTCTCTTCGCCGGATAACAGCGCTGACCAGACGCCCATAAGCTACAACCCAGGCGTGCGACGAGCTGTGCCTGCAGTGGTCAATGTCTACACCCGCGGCATAGGTAATGACAATATAACCGCCCTGGCCTCTGGCGTTATCATGAACGAAAAAGGCTATATTCTGACTAACCGGCATGTCATCAATAATGCCAATCAGATTATCGTCGCTCTGCAGGACGGCCGCTTTTTTGAGGCACTACTGGTGGGTTCTGACAGCCTGACGGACCTGGCGGTACTGAAAATTACCGCCACCAATCTGCCGGTGATCCCGATCAACCCTAAACGTATGGCGCACATTGGCGATATCGTGATGGCGATCGGCAATCCCTATAATCTCGGGCAAACCGTGACCCAGGGCATTATCAGCGCGACCGGACGCGTCGGCCTGAGCCCTTCCGGTCGCCAGAATTTCCTGCAAACCGATGCCTCCATTAACCATGGCAATTCCGGCGGTGCGCTGATCAACTCGCTGGGCGAGCTGATGGGTATTAACACCCTCTCCTTTGATAAGAGTAATGATGGCGAAACGCCGGAAGGTATCGGCTTTGCCATTCCCACCGCGCTGGCGACCAAAATCATGGATAAGTTAATCCGCGACGGACGCGTGATCCGGGGATATATCGGCATTAATGGCACCGATGTGCGGCAACGTCCTGACCAGAGCATGGGGGTTGAACATATCCAGGGTATCCAGGTCAGCAAAGTCAATCCGGGTAGCCCTGCGGAACAGGCGGGAATTCAGGAGAATGACGTGATTATCAGCGTCAATGGCAAGGCAGCAGTTTCCGCGCAAGAGACCATGGATCAGGTTGCAGAAATCAGGCCGGGATCGGTGATTGAAGTACAGGTATTGCGTGGCGATCAGCGATTAACGCTGCCGGTGACCATTCAGGAATATCCGGAACAGAACTAAAAAAACCGAACCGATAGCAGGGAGCCGCCGCTCAGCGGCTCCCCCCACAGTTACTTCACAAACTCTTCGCCCTGCTTAATATCGCTCTTCAGCGTATCCAGCATGCCAGTCAGAGACTGCTGTTCAAACGCGCTCAGCTCACCAATCGGTTTACGCTCCTGAACGCCGTTTTTACCTAACAGCAGCGGCTGGGAGAAGAAACGCGCATATTCACCATCGCCTTCCACGTAAGCGCATTCCACTACATTGCTTTCACCCTGCAGTGCGCGCACCAGCGACAGACCAAAACGCGCCGCCGCCTGCCCCATCGACAACGTTGCGGAACCGCCACCGGCTTTAGCTTCCACGACTTCCGTACCCGCATTCTGAATGCGTTTGGTCAGGTCGGCCGCTTCCTGCTCGCTAAAGCTGACGCCCGGGATTTGCGACAACAGCGGCAGAATGGTTACCCCAGAGTGACCGCCCACCACCGGAACGTCGATCTCCTGTGGTTGTTTGCCTTTCAGTTCCGCCACAAAAGTGTTGGCGCGGATAATATCCAGCGTCGTCACGCCAAACAGTTTGTTTTTGTCATAAACACCGGCTTTTTTCAGCACTTCCGCCGCAATCGCCACGGTGGTATTAACCGGGTTAGTGATCACGCCAACCAGCGCTTTCGGGCACGTACTGGCAACCTGTTCGATCAGGTTACGCACAATACCGGCGTTAACATTAAACAGGTCGGAGCGATCCATACCTGGTTTACGCGCCACACCGGCGGAGATTAGCACCACATCCGCACCCTGCAGCGCTGGCGTAGCGTCTTCACCGCTAAAGCCCTGAATTTTGACTGCAGTAGGAATGTGGCTCAGGTCAACAGCCACGCCGGGGGTAACGGGAGCGATGTCGTAGAGCGAAAGCTCTGAACCTGCAGGAAGCTGGGTTTTAAGCAGAAGTGCGAGCGCCTGGCCAATACCGCCAGCGGCTCCGAGAACTGCAACTTTCATCCTAAACTCCTTATTATTGTGTGAGCAAAACGTGCCGTGAATCCATTGGGCCGACGAGAATAACCAACCCGCGAGATAATGACGAGAAAGATGTCGTCTTTCTGTACACAATTGCGCTGAAACCAGTCAAAACGCAGCATAACTGACCAGATAACATCCCGTTCTGACGCCAAATAGCGTACTTTATCGCCAGATCGTTCTGCCGCTACCTTAACGCGCGTATGCGATCAAAACAACATCACCCCGATAACATTTTGTTCACTTTGTGCGCTACATCTATGCGCGCATTCGCGGTTGTCATTCACAGCTAAATTTGCCAGAATGCGCGTCCGCAGTGAAAATTGCCCCTGTTTCGCCCAAAGTTAATTTGCATAACAATTCATCTAAATGCATAATAATTTATCGCCGATCCGTGGCGTCCTGTTGTTTCCTCTTTTATATCGGTAACCTATGCGTAACCCATCAAAACAAGAAGATCTGATCAAGGCATTCAAGGCCTTATTGAAAGAAGAAAAATTCAGCTCTCAAGGCGAAATTGTTCAGGCGCTGCAGGACGAAGGTTTCGACAATATCAACCAGTCCAAAGTTTCGCGCATGCTGACCAAGTTCGGTGCGGTACGCACCCGCAACGCCAAAATGGAGATGGTCTACTGCCTGCCCGCCGAGCTGGGTGTGCCCACCACCACCAGCCCGCTGAAAAACCTGGTGCTGGACATCGACTACAATGACGCGCTGGTCGTTATCCATACCAGCCCTGGTGCAGCACAGCTGATTGCCCGTCTGCTGGACTCGCTGGGTAAAGCCGAAGGCATTCTCGGCACCATTGCCGGTGACGACACCATCTTTATTACCCCTGCACGCACCTTCAGCGTGAAACAACTTTATGACGCCATTCTGGTGTTATTCGAACAAGAGCTATAACTAGCGTAGCTGAAACTCCGCGGTTACTTGTTACTTACCTCGCATTATCATCATCTTTACTTAGAGCCGACGTGTTCGGCTCCTGTTTTTTATTGGCTATCCAGCCATCTCTCCGGCCGAAAAAACCACAATAAGATGACAATCTCATGTCATATGCCACTATTTATTCGCCATACAGCGTGATCCACTGCAAAGTTACGCACGAATAGCTAAAATCACTTATGTGCTTGTTTTTACATAAAATCAACATGCGATGGGTAAAATATAAGCATTTTTTATAACCGATGGTTATTAAAATGTTCTTTTCCTGCAAAGTATCCCAACAAAATATTATTAGCAGAGTATTAATTTCCTACGTTATTAGATCTATACTTGTTTTCGTGATGAACATCACAGTATTTAAAAAGAGAAAAATAGACGACGAGGAAATGAATATGAACATTAAAACTAGCATTGCCACCATGAGCCTGCTTTCTGCACTGTCATTTGGCGCTTTTGCAGCGCAATCCGTCAACGCTGAACAGGCGCAAAATCTGCAGTCAATGGGCACCATCAGCGTCAGCGCGATCACGGCTTCACCGTCTGACATCCGTGATGCACTGGCACAGAAAGCCGATCAGCAGGGTGCCAGCGCCTACCGCGTGATTGAGGTTTCTGACAACAACAGCTGGCACGCAACTGCAGAACTGTACAAATAAGTCACTGCGTTACCATGGTCTTAAAGAAAACGGCAACCCCAAGAATAAAAACGGCTTTTCAACCCTTTCGGTTGCCATGAACAATCTATTTCTGGAGTAAAAAACAATGAAAACATCTATCGCAATCGCTGCATTAGGTCTGGCTTCCGTACTCTCTTTCGGCGCCAGCGCCGCGAATCTGGTGACTCAGCAACAGGCTGACAGCCAGAACCTGCAATCTGCCGGTGTGGTTTCAGTCAGCGGCATCGATGGTTCACCGATGACCATCCGCCAGGCACTGTCTGACAAAGCCAATAAAGAAGGCGCGAGTTCTTACCGCATCATCGAAGCGCGTAATGACGGCAACTTCCACGCGACCGCAGAAATCTATAAATAATCATTCCTCGTTGATCGCTTTTGATCTGACGAACCTTTTGGCCCCGTTCGCCGGGGCCCTTTTTGCGCAAGCGCGCCATGTTATGAAGGCATGCGCTAACGCACATTGAAGCGGAGCTGTCCTTCCAGCTCCTCTTCAGCCTCATCAAACAACAAGATGAGCGCGCCATAGCGCCGCTTTTGTCCCGATCCTAAATGGATAAACTCAATCTCCAGCGGCAACGGCAGCACGGACTGCGTCACCGCATCCCATAGTGAATCCAGATCGATAATCAGCCTGTCAGCCAGCGCAAAGCGTTCACTGAACTGACGATAGAAATGGGCCTGATCGACAATTTCATTAAAATCAAAGCTCTCTTTTCTCATGCCCGGCTGCTCCTTACGGATAGCTACAGCCCACCAAGGTGCAAGGCTTTTACTTCCAGAAACTCCTCCAGTCCCAGCACCGAACCTTCCCTACCCAGTCCCGACTCTTTTACCCCGCCAAATGGTGCCAGCTCGGTCGAGACAGAACACTCATTGACGCCCACCATCCCGCTTTCCAGCGCGGCGGAGACGCGGAATACGCGCTGCAGATTCTGTGTATAAAAATAGGCGGCGAGACCAAATTCGGTATCATTCGCGCGTCGGATCACCTCCTCTTCATCGTCAAAACGGAAGCAGGCGGCGACCGGACCAAAGGTTTCCTCCTGCGCCAGCGTCATTTTTTCATTCGCATCCGCAATCACCGTCGGCTGCCAGAAATTGCCGCCCAGCGCGTGGCGCTCGCCCCCTGCAACAATACGCCCCCCCTTTGCTACCGCATCCTGCACATGCTCTTCCACTTTCTTCAGCGCAGCCTCTTCAATCAATGGTCCCACCTGCACGCCGTCATCAGCCCCATTGCCTACTTTGAGCTGCTCCACGGCGTTCGCCAGCTGATTAACAAAACGATCGTAGACACTGTTATGGATAAAGAAGCGGTTGACGCTGACGCACACCTGACCTGCGTTGCGGAATTTATTAGCAATCGCGCCCTGCACTGCCGCATCGATGTCAGCATCTTCGAAGACGATATAGGGTGCGTTGCCGCCCAGCTCCAGTGAGACTTTCTTCACCGTGTCGGCGGCGTTGCGCATCAGCAATTTGCCCACCTTAGTGGAGCCAGTGAAGGAGATTTTACGCACCTGCTTGCTGGCCATGATGGCGTCGCTGATCGCCTGGGTATCCCCCGCGACGGCGTTGAGCACCCCATCCGGCACACCGGCTTTTTTCGCCAGCGCCAGCAGAGCAAAAGCGGAGAGCGGCGTATTGTTCGCCGGTTTGATAATGCCGGTACAGCCCGCGGCCAGCGCGGGCCCCAGTTTGCGCGTCAGCATCGCCATCGGGAAATTCCACGGCGTGATCGCCGCCACCACGCCAATCGGCTCACGCGTTGCCAGAATGCGCGATCCGGGTTTAGCGGGCGGGATGATTTCACCGTTGGCGCGTTTCGCCTGCTCGGCAAACCACTGAATAAAGCTGGCGGCATATTCGACTTCGCCTTCCGCTTCTTTCAGCGGTTTACCCTGCTCAGCCGTCATCAGCCTGCCGAGCCAGCTCTTGTTCTCAATAATCAACTGATACCAGCGCTGAAGAATGTCCGCACGCTCTTTCGCCGTTTTCGCCCGCCAGAGTGGAAAGGCGCGCGCCGCAGCGGCGATCGCCTGTTCAGTTTCCGCTTTACCAGCTTTCGCCACCTCGGCGATGGTCTCACCCGTGGCGGGATTAAGCACGGCGAAGGTGTCGCCCAGCTGCTGCCAGCGGCCATCCGCCAGCCAGCCGGTCTGGAAAAGTTCGTTGTCGTGCAGGAATGAATAAGACATGGGTTTCCTCCTGATCGCTTTGCCATCCTGTGTCTTACAGTATAGTTGGCGATCGGGAGGCGTCGGCTTATACCAGGATCAGAGTGTTCTGGTATTTCTTCAGCATATCGGCGAGGCGTTTGACCGGTTCGGTGACACTGACAGGGGCATGCCAGATCAGCAGTTTTTCCTGATACTCATCCAGCTCACGCAGTAAGCGCTCAAAATAATAGCGCCGCTTGTCGTCACTGCGCGCAGCAATCACCCGGTCAGCGGTATAGCGCATCTGCTTATGGAAGGCGGAAAGCTCCGGATTAAGCGGAATTTCGGCGCTGCGCAGGCGCTGGTGACCGATAATCAGCGTCAGCGCCAGACGGTATTTATCGATATCCGCCGGGAACAGGTTCAGCAGCAGGAACAGCTGCTGATACAGCGCAGGCAGATGGTTCTCCTTGCGCCGGGCAAGGTTGGTGGTCATCGCGGATACGGCGGCATACATAAAGCGATTCAGGATGGTACGGGCTATACGCGCTTTCGAGGTATCACGGATCAGCAGGATCACCATCAGCGCCACAAAAGCACCAATCATCTGACCGAGTGCGCCATCAAGAAAAGTGTGGATATGGAAAGTCATCGGGTTATCCAGCACCAGAATATTCAGCGTGCCAACAAAGGCGCCGAGAGTACCAATCTGGCGACGCTGAATAAAGATCCCGGCGACAAACGCCAGCACGCCAAGGGAGATCAGCAGCAGTAACAGGCTCTGCTGTGTGGCGGGCAGAATCACCATAAAGTAGAGGCTCCCCAGCGGGAACGCCACGATCATGCCGTAGACAAAATCTTTCGCCATGCCCAGCGGATTCGGCGTGCGCATCGCCAGTGCGGTAATCACCGCCAGCATTACCATACAGCCACTGCCGGAGGTCCAGCCGGTATACAGCCAGAACAGAGAACCCACCGCAGTCGCGACAAAGGTGCGGATGCCATTGACCAGCGCATGATGGGTTTCCGCCGATTTGGCTTTCACCACCACCTCTTCGCGATCGAGGATCTCTTCCTCGATTTTGCTGATGCTGCTGTTGGTGTGTACCCCTTTCAGCAACAGCAGATATTGCGTGGCGGCGCCGACCCAGCTGGCCAGCGTCAGCGGCGTCTGTTTACTGCCATTGGCGGTGATTACCCGGCGCATCAGCTTCATGCGCTTATGCACATCGCTGACGCTGTGCACCTCTTTTTCAAACAGTATCTTGTACTGTGGTGGCAGGTAATCAGGACGGCTGTTCTGGATTAAAAAGGTTTCCGCCGCCTGTGTAATCAGCGTCAGTGATACCGTATGCAGCGCTTTCAGGCGGCGGTTAACTTTCTCCCAGCGCGGAGATTCCAGCATCAGGTGACTACGCATGCCGTTCATGGCATTGGTGCGCCGCACCAGACTGCCCCAGGACTTATCCACCGCCTCTTTATCATCATGAGCAATACAGAGTTGCAGCAGCCTGTAGTGATCCACCAGCAGCGCATCAATTTCCCGGTCGATATTGTTTTTGATCGAGCGCGGTGAGAACAGCAGATCGGCCACCACCGCACAGACAATACCAATAACGATCTCACTGCAGCGTTCAATCGCAAACTGGGGTGCCAGCAGCACCGAACCATTGAGGGTGGAGTCCGCCGTCACTACGATAATCAGTGCGGTATAACCCGCCAGACCGAGCGCGTAGGAGTTTTCCACTTTAATCAGCGACGAGAGCCAGACGCAGACCCCCGCCCAGAGACAGCATAGCAGCAGCATCACTACCGGTGCGCGGATGGTGCTGATCATGATCACCAGCGCGGCGATGCAGCCAATAAAGGTGCCGATAATACGCAGTAAACCGCGATGACGCAGCGCACCGGAGAAGGGATCGCCACCAGCGACAAACGCGGTGCCGCCCGCGACAATGCCGGCGGTCATCACTGCCCAGCGCGGGGTTTCCAGATTGAAGTGGAAACCGACAAACAGCGCCAGCATGATGGCGCAGGCGAGTTTGATGGGAAAACGCAGTCGTTCAATGGTAAAGCTTTGCATAACGCCTCCGCTTAGCCGAACTCACGTAAGCGGTGCAGGAAGCGGGTCAGCGGCGGCATTTGTTCGCGATCGCGATCGGCTTCGCCCGTGACCACCACGGTCGCCGTGGTGCCCGAAGGATAGAGATTGCCAGGCTGCTGATCGAGACGGATCTTCACCGGCACGCGCTGCGCCAGACGCACCCACTCGAGGTTGGAATCGATGGTTGCCATGCCTTTACTGTCGACGGTGCTGCTGCTGTTGTTCACCCCGGCAGCAAAACTGTCCACCGTCCCACGCAGGATGTGGTTACTGCCAAGCGGAGTAATTTCGACGCGATACCCCGGACGCAGACCAGAAAGTTTGGTCTCTTCCATATAGGCCAGCACATAGAAGCTGTCCTGTTTCACCAGCGCCACCGACACCGAACCGCGGGTAATAAACTCACCGGCATAGACATTCAGGTTAGTAATCCAGCCATTCGCTGGCGCGTGGATCACGGTACGATCGAGATCCAGTTGCGCCAGATCGCGCGTCGCACGCGCTTTCGCCAGCTGATGCTCACTGGTCTGCAGATCGCTGTTCGATTGATCGATCGCTTCACGCGACATGACATTCGATCCCAGCTGGTTGCGACGACTGGCTTCACGGCGCTTCTCTTTCACCAGCGCATCGTAATAAGCCACATCCGCTTCCGCTTCTTCCAGCGCTTTCTGGAAACGTGGCTGGTCAATGGTGAACAGCACATCGCCCTGCTTCACCAGCTGGTTATCGTGTACCTTCACTTCGGTAATCAGGCCGGTGACATCCGGGGCTATCGCCACCACATCGGCAGTAAATTTGGCGTCGCGGGTCCACGGCGACTCGGTGTAGAACACCCAGGCGCGGAAGATAACCACCACGGCGATAATGACCAGAACAATAGTGATCGCGTAGCGCGCGATTTTTCTTATTAGAGCTTTCACTTTGACCTCAGACGAACAGAAGGGATACCAGGTAAAACAGGCAACAGAACAGGGCAGTATTAAACAGCGCCGGGTGCCAGACTAAATCATAGATTCCCGTGGGCATCAGCACACGACGCATCAGCCAGAACAGCATCAGCGCGACGATAAGTTCAAAGAATACGGGAGGGAACGACAGCCCAAACACGACAATAACCGGAAGCACACTCATTTTTTATCCTTTTGCATATCGGCGCCGGGATAGCCGTGAGACCAGAACCATACCGCTCCCGATGCTTAACGGAAGGGCACATTACGGATTGATGATGGTCAGACGACAGGTAAACTGTCAGACGAAAATCAGAACCGTTACTTAATGATAGATTACCATTAAGCAATCTCGACAACAGGGGTGAGCCACCAGACGGCGACCCGGCAGCTATATAGTAACGTTGATGACTATATGTTTTCTACAAATTGTGATCTAAATCACTTTTAAGCCAGAGTGAATAATGGAAAGACTAAAGGGCATGTCAGTATTTGCCAAAGTGGTCGAGCTGGGCTCGTTCACCGCCGCTGCACGCCAGCTGCAGATGAGCGTTTCCGCGATCAGCCAGATCGTAGCCAAACTGGAAGATGAGCTGCAGGTGAAGCTGCTGAACCGCAGCACGCGCAGCATTGGCCTGACTGAAGCCGGGAAAATTTACTTTCAGGGCTGCCGCCGCATGCTGTCGGAGGCGCAGGAAGTCCATGAACAGCTGTATGCCTTTAACAATACCCCCATCGGCACCCTGCGTATCGGCAGCTCATCCACCATGGCGCAGAACGTGCTCGCCACTATGACCGCCGATATGCTGCATGAATACCCCGGCCTGACGGTCAATCTGGTCACCGGTATTCCGGCGCCGGACTTAATCGCTGACGGGCTGGATGTGGTGATCCGCGTCGGTGCGCTGCAGGACTCCAGCCTGTTTTCACGCCGCCTTGGCTCGATGCCAATGGTGGTGTGCGCGGCGAAAAGCTACCTGGCGCAAAACGGCACGCCGGAAAAACCAGGCGATATCAGCAACTTCAACTGGCTGGAATACAGCGTGCGGCCGGATAATGATTTCGAGCTGATTTCACCGGAAGGCATTTCGATTCGCGTCTCGCCGCAGGGACGCTTTGTCACCAATGACTCACAGACGCTGACACGCTGGCTGAAAATGGGCGCGGGCATTGCCTACGTGCCGCTGATGTGGGTGATTGATGAGATTAATGCCGGCAAAGTAGAGATTCTGTTTACCCGCTACCAGTCCGATCCGCGACCGGTCTATGCGGTCTACACGCAGAAAGACAAACTGCCGCTGAAGGTTCAGGTGTGTATTAACTATCTGACAGAATACTTCAAACAGGTGGCGGCGATTTATCAGGAGCATCGCCAGGGTTAAGCGGAAATGCAAAGGGACAGCATCTGCTGTCCCTTTGCTGGCTTCACACAGGCAACTCATGAAGCTCATGGCGACACCAGAATGGTGTTAAGCCGTACCACCTACCGTCAGCTTATCCAGTTTCAGCGTTGGCTGGCCGACGCCCACCGGTACACTCTGCCCCTCTTTGCCACAGACGCCAACGCCCTTATCCAGCGCCAGATCGTTGCCGACCATTGAGATCTGCTGCATCGCTTCAATACCGGAGCCGATCAGCGTCGCGCCTTTCACCGGTTTGGTCACTTTGCCGTTTTCAATCAGATAGGCTTCAGAAGTAGAGAACACAAATTTACCGGAGGTGATATCAACCTGACCGCCACCAAAGTTCGGCGCGTACAGACCATATTCGACGCTCTCAATAATTTCCTGCGGCGTCGACTTGCCCGCCAGCATATAGGTATTGGTCATGCGCGGCATCGGCAAATGCGCATACGATTCACGACGGCCATTACCGGTTGGCTTCACGCCCATCAGACGCGCGTTCAGCTTATCCTGCATATAACCTTTCAGAATACCGTTCTCAATCAACACATTGTACTGACCAGGTACCCCCTCATCATCCACTGCCAGCGAACCACGCAGCCCCGCAATGGTGCCATCATCCACCACCGTACACAGCTCGGAGGCCACCAGCTGCCCCATCTGGCCGCTGAATACTGAGGTGCCGCGACGGTTAAAATCACCTTCCAGACCGTGGCCTACCGCTTCATGCAATAGCACGCCCGGCCAGCCCGCGCCCAGCACCACCGGCATCGAACCGGCAGGGGCAGCAATCGCGGATAAATTCACTAACGCCAGTCGCACCGCTTCACGCGCCCAGGCTTCCGCGCGCACTTCACCGTTTTCATCGGCGAGGAAGAACTCGTAACCGCTGCGTCCGCCGCCACCGCTGGAACCGCGTTCGCGCTTGCCATTATCTTCCACCTGCACACTGATGGAGAGACGCACGAGTGGGCGCACATCCGCCGCCAGGGTACCGTCAGTCGCCGCCACCAGCACCTGCTCATACACACCGGTCAGACTGGCAGTGACTTCCTGCACACGCGGGTCTGCCGCGCGCGCCACCTGATCGACCCGGTGCAGCAGGGCGATTTTGTCTTCGCGTGACAGGCTGCTCAGCGGGTCCAGCGTTGGATAAAGTGACGGATAAGTCACTGCGCCCAGCACCTTGCTGCGGCCGTCGCCCTGCTCACGCACAATACTGCGTGCCGCCTGCGCGCTCTGCGTCAAAGCATTCAGGGTAATCTGGTCAGCATAAGCGAAACCGGTTTTCTCACCGCTTACCGCCCGTACGCCGACGCCCTGATCGATATGATAAGAACCGTCTTTGATAATACGGTCCTCCAGCACCCAGGACTCATGATAGCTGGCCTGGAAATAGAGATCGGCGTAATCCAGTCGACGTTCTGAAAGCTGCCCTAACAGGGTAAAGAGGTCCTGATGATTAATATTGTTAGCAGTTAGCAACTGCTCACTTACCAGATTCAGCGTCATCGTTTCTCGCTCGTTATGGGACTCGTTACTTATAAGCCTGCGGTAAATCCCCCGCGCCGTCAAATTCACTTTGCGCTGTTTTCCCGGGGCTTACGCAGGACTTCGTTAATTTCCGGCTTATCGATCGGCCCGCTGATGTGATAACGCAGGACGGAAATCTTGTTCCACAGCGGCCCCAGCACCTTACTGGCGGCAAAAACCGCCGCGCCCACGACCGGGTTAACCACAAAGGCGACCCCGACACCGACCGTGGCAGAAATCTCCGGCGCCACTACTGCTTCCATATCGATTCGGCGCTGCACCAGATCCACCTTGCCCTGCATGGCGATATCGGCTTCCAGACCATCCACCAGCAAGTTATCGGTCTGCATCACGCCGTTTTCGATCCACGCCGTGCCGTTAATCGAATCAAACCAGAAGCCCTGGCTGAAGGTGTCGCTGAAGTCGAGACGCAGCTTGCGCAGCAGCGAATCAAAGCTCACCAGCCGCAATAGCTGACCTGCGCGCCCGGTACTGATATCCGTGACCTGCCCCTTGCCGAGATGGCTTTTCAGCACCCCGCTCAGCGTCTCTTCCGAAGGCTGCCATGGCGCGGAACGCCAGTGCAGATCGTAATCGAGGGTAAACGGCGCATCGCGTAGCGGCGTGTTGACGCCAAACCAGTTCGCCGCATCATTAATGTTCTTCCCGCTCAGCTGACCTTTCAGCGAGGTGCGCTGCTCTGCCGGACGATTAATCCACTCGCCATTGACCGTCAGGCGCGCGTTACCGCTGTCAATCAGGCCATTTTTCAGCGTCAGGGTGTCGTTCGCCGGCGTCAGATCCGCCTGTATGCGGCCAAACTTCTGACCGCGTAACCAGCACTCGTCACAGGTGATGGCCAGTTGCGGCCAGCGGCTGAAATCGATAGTGGTGCTCTCCGCCGGGAAAGGTGAATCAGCCTTATTACCACTACCCGCAGCAAACTGCGGATTGTAATAGAGGTAGCTGAACCGGGCGCGCCAGGCGGCATGCTGCGGCATCGTCAGTGTGCCACGCACTTCGCGGCCCTGTGCCTGAATCATCGTACTGCCTGAGACATTCTCACTGATGGTCGCTTCCAGATCGCGCCATTGCTGGCCCGCCAGCGTCAGCGACGGCGTACGCAGAATAATATTACCCGGCAAATAGCCGCTTCCCGCATGCGCTTCGCTGCTGCCTGCCAGCAGGCCCAGCCAGGCTTCGCCATCCAGCGGCGGCAGATTCAGTACCATTCCTGATGCCTCCGGCAGTGCTGGCGTGCTCTGAGCGTCATTCAGCCAGATACCACGCTCAACCTGCACCCGATCGCCCAGCAGCCAGCGGCTGTTAAAACGGTGGGTTTTATCCAGCACGCCGCTGAGATCGAAGCTTTTCTGATCACCGCTGGCCCTGACGCTGAAGGGTAAAGCACTGCCTGCGTCTTTATTCAGCGGCGAAGGTAAGTGACTGCTCACATTCAGCAGATCGCCGTTGATATCGACCTTATAGCTGGCACCACCGCTGTGCGGCAGCGTCACCGCCACGTTGCCGTTCCATGCTGCACTGCCCCCCAGCTTCTCAGCCAGCGCCCCGGGAACCCCACTGATCGCTGACGGACGCCAGTTCCCTTTCAGATTGACGCCAACCTGATACTCTTTTTCCCCTTCCACCGTGGAGAAATTGACACCTAGCGGCTGTCCAAACCAGTTAGCACTCATCTCCTCGCTTTGCAGCGTGCCGTTGTCATAGCGGAAACGCCCGGTCAGCTGTTTTAGCGTGGTGCCCAGCGGTTTAATCAACAGGCTGTTATTATTCAGCCCCACTTCGCCACTGGCGCGCACCAGTTTACCGTCAAGCGGGATATCCAGATGTAAGCGACCACTTACATCGCCGCCAATCTGCAGCTCATCAAGCGCTGCGCCCAGAGAAGGTTTCAGTGGTGTCTGATTAAAATAGTGGCGCACTTCCGGGCCGGCACCGCGGATGTCGCCGTCAATAATCAGCTTTTCCTGCAGATAGTCTGGGATCACCGCAGTGATATTTTTGCCCTGCACATTGCCCAGCTGCGTTTCCGGTGCATTCATCCACAGGCCGTTATTAACGAAATCCAGATCGATCGCCAAATCTTTCAGCGTCGGCCAGCCGGGCTGGAATTCATACTCAGCATGGCGCAGTGGCACCCACACTTCGAAGATGCCTTCATTGTGGCGGAAAGGAAATTGCAGCGGGTCACCGGCAAAGATCAGCGAGGCATTGTCGACCTGCCCCCCTTTCAGCGCGCCTGTCAGGTAATGCGCCGTTTCGCGCCCCATCAGCGGCTCAGGGAAATAACGCCAGGCTTCAGCCGCATCATCAAGATGAATACCGGCGAGTAAATCGAGACGCGGCGCTTCGTGCTTCAGCTGGCTATAGCGGAAATCGCCGTTCAGCCACAACGAACGCGCCTGCACATCAAGATCGCGACCGCTTAACTTCAGCCCGTCATCACCGTACTGCCAGTCGATGGCGCCACTGGCGTGGTGAATTTCCAGTGGCGCACGGAACATGCTGCTGTAAGGTAAGGTGGCATTGTTGAGTTGCAGATCCAGACGCCCCTGCGCCACGCTGCCCGACAGTTTGCCGTCGAAATGCTCCATGCCCGGCAGCAGTTGCCACGGCTGCCAGCTGAGATTGCGCCATTGCGCCTGAAAACGTGTTTTCTCCGGCTGCTTCATCGGCACATCCAGCGCCAGCGCATTCAGCTGACCACGCGGCTGCAGCGCACGCCAGTTCTCCAGCAGTTGCGGCGCAAGTCTGGAAAATAACGGAATAAAGGGTTCCAGATTCTGTAAATCAAGTTGCGTGGCACGTACCCGCCACTCGGCGGTACGGTCTGGCCCTGGCTGTGCGCTGTCTTCCGGCTGCCACAGCAGAGAGAATTGCCCCTGCGGCCAGGCAACACCGTCGGTTTTCAGCCGGGTTTGCGGCACGGTTAGCGACCAGCCGTTGTTAACCCGGGCCATATGCGCGGTAAGATTATCCACTTCCAGCCGATGATCGCGCTGGTCGCCATGCCAGTCAGCCCCCCCCTTTTTCAGCCAGACGTCTCCGGCATACACTTCACCTTGTTCCAGACTCAGCCAGGCGGCGAGACTGAAACGTGCGCTGTCAAGGCTGACATTATCGCGCATCCACTGACCGAGCCACGGTTTGACGTCGACATCATCGGCCTGCATCCAGATGCGACCGTTATTGAGTAAGCCGTTGTTATCACTGAGATCGAGCCGCACCTGCACCACACCGTGCTGGCCGGTAAAGCTGGAAAGGCTTACCTCGCCTTCAGCGCGATGGCGCGTGGCCTGGTTCAGCCAGGTGAGTTTTGGGATAGCCAGTTCGGCGCGCTGGCCTGAAGGCGTCAGAAAACTGATGCTGCTGTCGCGCAGATCGAAGTGGTCGAACTGGCGTAAAAACAGATCGCTGAGCTGGTCGGCTTTCAGGCTGGTGCGGTTATCGTCGTTTTCCACCAGCGGTGAATGGGTGGTGAGATGCATCTGCCAGAAGGTGAGATCGCGAAACTGCCAGCGGGCGTGCAGCAGCGACTGCCAGACATCCAGCGCCAGCGTGACGCGATCGATCGTCAGTTTGCCGCCATCTTTCAGCTCAACGGCAAGGTCATTAACTTCCAGCGTTGGGCCAAAGTTCTGCCAGCTGCCCTGAATCTCGCTGGCAGTGATGGGCAACTCGCTGAGCGCCGACACTTTGCTCAGGATGTCGTCGCGATAGCTGTTGAGATGCGGCATAACGAGGCGCAAGCCACTGATCAGTAGCGCAACGATCACAATCATTGTTGCGACTGCTAATAACAGGATCCTGGGCAGTTGCCTCACACACCTCTCCTTTGCAAATCATCACTCCAGTCGCTTCTCCCCCGCTGGCGGGAGAGGGGTTATCTCAATGCTCCCCACTACACCTCCCCCGTAACGGGGGAGGCAGAGAATTACATCATCACCACATCAAACTGCTCCTGGGTATAGAGCGGTTCAATCTGTACTTTGACCTGCTTGCCGACGAAGATTTCCACCTCGGCCAGCGCATGCGACTCTTCGCTTTTCAGCGCATCGCCGACGGCCGGTGACACATATACCAGGAAACGATCGGAATCATACGCGTGATGCACACGCACGATCTCACGCATAATCTCGTAGCACACCGTTTCGACGGTTTTTACCGTGCCGCGCCCTTTACAGGCCGGGCAGTCCTGGCACAGCACATGCTCAATACTTTCGCGGGTGCGTTTGCGCGTCATCTCCACCAGACCCAGCTGGGAGAAGCCGTTAACACCCGTTTTCACCCTATCCTTACTCAGCGCGGAATCCAGTGAATGCAGCACGCGACGACGATGCTCTTCATTATTCATATCGATAAAGTCGATGATAATAATGCCGCCGAGATTGCGCAGCCGCAGCTGGCGGGCAATCGCCTGCGTCGCTTCGATATTGGTATTAAAGATGGTTTCATCGAGATTACGATGGCCGACAAACGCACCGGTATTGATATCGATGGTGGTCATCGCCTCGGTCTGGTCGATAATCAGGTAACCGCCCGATTTCAGTTCGACCTTACGATCCAGCGAACGCTGAATTTCATTCTCGACATCAAACAGATCGAAGATCGGCTGCCTGCCGGTATACAGCTCCAGCTTCTCCGTCATTTCCGGAATATATTCACTGGTGAACTCCACCAGATTCTCGTAGGTCAGACGCGAGTCGATACGAATACGGTCCAGCGCGGCGCCAGCAAAATCGCGAATTACACGCTGCGACAGCGCCACTTCACCATACAGGCGGCAGCGGGTCTGGTTGCGCTTTTTGCGCTCCAGCACTTTGGTCCATAACCGCTTGAGGAATGCCGCATCGGACGCCAGCTCATCTTCCCCCACCCCTTCTGCCGCGGTACGGATAATATAACCGCCCAGTTCGTCGCAGTAGGTGTTGACCACCGCTTTCAGTCGTTCGCGTTCCTGCTCGCTTTCAATGCGTTGCGACACGCCGACGTGGGACGCGCCCGGCATAAAGACCAGATAACGTGACGGCAGGGTGATATCGGTTGTCAGACGCGCACCTTTGGTGCCCAGCGGATCTTTCACCACCTGCACCATCAGATCCTGTCCCTGACGCACCAGCTCAGAGATATCGCGCACGCTGAAGTTCTTCTGCTCATCACCCGCGACACATTCGGTGTGCGGCATAATGTCCGAAGCGTGCAGGAACGCAGCCTTATCCAGGCCAATATCAACGAACGCCGCCTGCATGCCCGGTAATACGCGGCTGACGCGACCCTTGTAGATATTGCCGACAATACCGCGCCGCGCTTCGCGCTCGATATGAATTTCCTGCAAAATCCCGCCGTCGATATACGCCACGCGCGTTTCTGACGGGGTAACGTTAACCAGCAACTCAGCTGTCATAAGGTCCTCTCAGTTCACGCAGTGATGCAAAATGGCTCAGCAGCTCGGTGGTCTCCACCAGTGGTAAGCCAACAACGGCGTGATAACTGCCATTAATTTTTCTGACAAAGTTGCCGCCCAGCCCCTGGATGCCGTAGGCGCCAGCTTTATCCATCGGTTCACCGCTGGCGACATAGGCTGCGATGTCCTCTGCGGATAAGCTGCGGAACGTCACCTCAGTGGTGACCAGACAATCCAGCTGCTGATGGCGATCCGCCAGCGCTACGGCGGTCAGCACCTGATGGGTAGCGCCAGACAATTTCGCCAGCATCTCGCGTGCATGTTGCTCATCACGCGGCTTTTCCAGCACTTCGCCATTCAGCACCACAATGGTATCCGCGCCCAGCACCGGCAGATCCTGCTCTGCCACGGTTACGCCAGCCTGCGCTTTCTCGCGCGCCAGCCGCAGGACATAGTGTTCGGCAGCTTCACCGACACGACGCTGTTCCTCGACTTCTGCCGATAAACGTTCAAAGTGCAGACCCAGCTGCGTCAGCAGTTCACGCCGACGCGGCGAGCCAGAAGCAAGATACAGGGATAGCATAGTTTTCCTTACTGAACAGCGAATTGACGACGAATCTTTCTCATCAATAAGAATAGCCAGGGCCATAACACACCGTCGACGAGCGCGCTCCAGAAGATTTCCGGCCGAAAGGAGACATCAATAACCAGAAATTCTGCCCAGAAAACAATCACATCCATCGCCAGTGACAAGACCATAACCATTAAAGCCTGTTGCCACAATGCTAAGTTACGGAAAAGCTGGAATTTAAACGCGACCAGATAAGCAACGATGCTGAGCGCCAGCGCACGCACCCCGAGGGTGGAGCCGGAGACGAGGTCCATAATGCCCCCCATCACAAAACCGGTGCCGACATTTACCCGATGCGGCAGCGCCAGTACCCAGTAAATCAGAATCAGCATCAGCCATGACGGCCTGAACATAAACAGCTGTTCCGGCCACGGCATGATTTGCAGCACGAGGGCGAGCAGGAAAGAGAGCCAGATGACCCAGCGACCATGGCTGCGATAGCTACTCAAGGCTGGCCTCCGCGCGTTGATGACGGTTGTTGCCCGTTAGCAGGCGCTGGCTGCGCAGTGCCGCTGCGTGGGCTGGTCGCCGCAGGCTGCGAGCTGTTTGCCCGTGAGTTGCCGTTTGCTGGCTGTGCATTACCGCTACGGGAACTGTTCGCCGCAGGCGTCGCGCCGCGTGAGTTCGCCGCGGCAGACGGCGCATTGCCTGCACGCGCGTTATTGCCCGCAGGTTGGGCATTGCCTGAACGTGGGTTATTCACCGCCGGTTGCGCGCCATTCGGCTGCAGGTTGCTGCTCGCTGGCGGCACAGCCGGTGCGGCTGGCGCTGGCGGACCCATTTCATCGGCGGCAGGCAGTACCTGCGGCATCATCTGCATCAGACGCTCATTCGCTACGCGATGCACCTCTTCCGGCGCCATCGGCAGGTCGCCATGCGGATCGGCGCCCCACAGCAGCAGCAGATAACGCAGACGTTGCAGACCCGCAGTCGGCCGCGCCTGAATTACGGTATAAGCACGTTGCGTATCCACTTTCACTGACGAAACCACACCCACCGGATAACCTTCCGGGAAGCGCCCGCCGAGACCCGAGGTCACCAGCACATCGCCGACGCGGATATCAATGTTGCCCGGCAGATGCTCCAGCTGCAGATCTTCGGTGCAGCCGTTACCGGCGGCAATCACGCGAATATCATTACGCAGCACCTGAATTGGCAGAGCATGGGAGGCATCACAAATCAGCAACACCCGGCTGGTGACTTTACCGACCGCCACCACCTGGCCGACCACGCCTTTATCACTGATTACCGGCTGGCCTTCGTAAACGCCGTTCACGCTGCCTTTATCGATAACCATCTGATCGCTGTACGGATCGGTGCCTGCGGACAGCACCTGGGTGACCATCTTGTGTTCATCCTGGCGCAGCGGCGAGCCGAGCAGTTCACGCAGACGTGCGTTCTCCTGCTTGTACTGGCCAAGCATCAATAGTTCGCTGTTTTTCAGAAAGAGTTCACGCTGCAGCGCTTTGTTTTCCAGCTCCAGCTGCTGGCGGGAAGCCAGAGTTTCAGAAACATTGTCCAGAATTTGCCGTGGCCCATTGGCCAGGAAATAGAATGGGCTGACTGCGGTGTCCATATAAGTACGAATGCGGCTGAATGACCCCATGCGACTGTCGGCAATAATCACAGCAATTGCCACGATGACCGCCAAAAAAAGGCGTAACTGCAGGGATGGGCCCCTGCTGAAAATCGGCTTCATAAACGCATCGTATTCCTCGACATCAACAACAGGGAGCACAGACCGCGCCTGCACTCCCCCGGCAGATTATTCTTCGCTGAACAAATCGCCGCCGTGCATGTCGATCATTTCCAGTGCTTTACCGCCGCCGCGAGCGACGCAGGTCAGCGGATCTTCAGCAACCACCACCGGGATGCCAGTCTCTTCCATCAGCAGGCGATCGAGGTTACGCAGCAACGCGCCACCACCGGTCAGCACCATACCGCGCTCGGAAATATCGGACGCCAGCTCTGGCGGGCACTGCTCCAGCGCCACCATCACGGCACTGACGATACCGGTTAACGGCTCCTGCAGCGCTTCAAGGATTTCGTTGGAGTTCAGCGTAAAGCCACGCGGCACACCCTCAGCCAGGTTACGACCACGCACTTCAATTTCGCGCACTTCATCACCCGGATAAGCCGAGCCGATTTCATGCTTAATACGTTCCGCCGTTGCTTCACCAATCAGGGAGCCATAGTTACGACGGACATAATTAATGATAGCTTCGTCAAAACGGTCACCGCCGATACGTACGGAGGAGGAATACACCACGCCGTTCAGGGAGATCACTGCGACTTCAGTAGTACCACCACCGATATCCACTACCATTGAACCGGTCGCTTCAGACACTGGCAGGCCAGCACCAATTGCAGCAGCCATCGGCTCTTCAATCAGGAACACTTCACGCGCGCCTGCGCCCTGGGCAGATTCGCGGATTGCGCGGCGTTCCACCTGGGTGGCGCCGACAGGTACGCACACCAGCACACGCGGGCTGGGACGCATAAAGCTGTTGCTGTGTACTTGCTTAATAAAGTGCTGCAGCATTTTCTCGGTGACAAAAAAGTCAGCGATAACGCCATCTTTCATCGGGCGGATCGCGGCGATATTGCCCGGCGTACGGCCCAGCATCTGTTTTGCATCATGACCGACTGCGGCAACGCTCTTTGGCGAGCCGGCACGATCCTGACGAATAGCAACGACAGAAGGTTCATTCAGAACGATGCCCTGTCCTTTCACATAAATGAGGGTATTGGCGGTACCCAGGTCGATGGACAAGTCGTTGGAAAACATGCCGCGAAATTTTTTAAACATACTAAAGAGTAATCCTGCAAGCTGGGGGCGAAAAATAAAATCCGTTTACTTTACCAACCACGCGCTAGCGCCACAAGGCGCAAAAACATTCTGAGTCGCTGAAAAGTCGCACAATCTCGCGCTAATGACACAACCCTGAAAGCGCTGCGGCAACGCAACGCAGGAAATCAGGCGTGATGCTTTATTCAGCATGGCTGGCAAGCGGACATAACATACATAAAATTTAACATTTTTCAGGTTCATCGGTTCACCGACGCAACCGCCTCGAACCACAACCGCGCCGCTATTCTACGTGAAATTACCCGTAACGGCAGACTAAACTCGATATCTTTGCGAATATTTTTTCACGTTGCTGTTGACGGGCTGCGAAACAGCGAAAAAGTCGCCCTGTCCGCCCGCCACGCCCAGCCCCGCAAGGGTCTGCCACTCTGTGCGCGTTCTGACTCCGGCGGCAAACACCCGCGTCGGCGTCGCCTTACACACCTCGATCAAACTTTGCACAAACAGCTGGTTTTCCGTACGGCGCTCAATATCACGCACCAGTGCCGGATGCAGCTTAACAATTTCCACTTTGAACTGTTTAAGATAGGCGGAGCTAACCACCGTCAATCCGGCCTGGTTTACCGCAATCCGGCAACTGAATCCCTGCAACATGCGGAATATCGGCTGTAAACGGTTGATGTGTTGACAAACATCCGCCTCTGCAAGTTCAAATAAAATCCGCCGCCGTTGTGATTTTGTGCATTGCAGCAACGCATCGCGCAGCCAGCGCAGGAACGGACGCTGCAATAACGAGTCTACGGTGACCGGCAACGCCAGGGTCTCATCTGGCCAGACATCCAGCAACGCCATAATGCGCGCCACCAGCTGGCGGTCATAACTTTCCGCCATGCCCATCTGCTGCACCAGCGGCATATACTCCGCCGCCAGCAGCTCCTTCTCCCCATCGAAAATACGTGTCAGCATTTCGCGATGGTGCACCTCACCTTCACGCGTTACCGCCGGTTTCTGGTACAGACGTGGTCCACCCAGCGTCAGGGTATGTTCCAGCAAGGTGCGCCATTTCACGCTGCCACGCCCGGCGTCACGGCTATTCCCCTCGCCCACCGACCAGTTATTCCCGCCCTGCAGAGCGGCATGTCGCGTCGCCAGCTCCACATTCTCCATCACCTGTTGGGTGGTCTGTCCGCTGCGCCAGGCGCTGATGCCAATATGGATCATATCTTCCCGATCCAGCATGCGCGTCGGCGGCAGAGAATCGACGGCGGTAATCAGCTGGCTGGCGATGCTGTCGGCATCTTTCAGGGTTCGGTGCGGCAACAGCACCGCGAAATCACTGCGGAAATAGCGCGCCAGCAGCGCCCCGGGATAGCGCATCACAAAAGTGGAAAGCATATTCACCAGATCAAACAGATAATCTTCCACCGCCTGCTGGCCGTTGCTGTCGCGCAGCAGGTCGAAATCAGGTACGCGGATCATCATCACCACACCATGCGCACCCACGTCTTCGACATCTTCCAGCAGCGTCGCCAGCTGATTGTCGAAAAAGAGCCGGTTATTCAGGCCCGTTTTGGCGTCCTGCGCCGCAAAAGCGCGAATTAACGTGTCGACGCGAATACGCTGCTCGCCCGCTTCCTGTAAATCAGTCAGCAGCAAATCGATGGCGCTGCTGGCTTTCGCCGGCCATTCATGTACCGCGCCACGCTCCACGCTGGCGCGTTCACCGGTAATCACCCGCTGCGCGCGGCTCTCCAGGCTTTCCAGCCCCTTTAAATGACGGTACAGCCAGCGATGCGACAGCAGCACAATCAGCATCATAATCACGCCGACCACTACCACCGCAATCATGGTGGAAGCACCAATAAAGGAACGGAACCAGGTGCTGGCGGGGTCCAGCCAGGCAATGCGTACGGAAAGTGAAGGGTGTTTGATCAGCGGAATATCCGCCTGGCGGAAACGGTTAGGTTCATCTTCAATCAGGGGAGTCTGGTGACGCTGCAGCGTCAGCCGGGTGTTGAGCTTGTCGTGGATCTCAATACGCTCAATATTCAGCAGCGGCATCATGCGGCGCAGCCACGGTTCCAGACTGGCAATCGGCTCATTAATCAGCGCCATATCGATTTCCGTGACCATCACCTGTACCCGGTGTTCCACGCGCTGATTACTGAGATAAAAGAAACTCAACGCACAACCCACCAGCATCAATAGCATAGCCAGTGCACTGAGGAGTGCTATAAAAGCAGAGAGTTTGGTTGTTAATCGCATCCTTGTGCCTTGTACTGAGGTATCAGAATCGACTTAGCGATGAAAATAACATATCGGATGCGCTTTTGTTTGCGCATGGACAGTAAGTGCTAAGTTTTGGCGAGTATAGTCGCAGGGCACACATTTTTAGCTGGCGAATAAACGCTTTCAGGAGATTCTTATGCAGGCATTACTCTTAGAACAATCCGAGGGGAAAACCCACGCCGCGATTAAAACGATCACCACCGACGATTTACCTGCGGGCAATGTCACTGTGGATGTCGACTGGTCTGGCATTAACTATAAAGATGCACTGGCGATCACCGGTAAGGGAAAGATCATTCGCAACTTCCCGATGGTTCCCGGCATTGATTTCGCCGGACGCGTGCACCATAGCGAAGATCCGCGTTTTCATGTCGGACAGCGCGTACTGCTCACGGGCTGGGGCGTTGGCGAAAATCACTGGGGCGGACTGGCACAGCAGGCACGGGTCAACGGCGACTGGCTGGTGCCGCTGCCGGAAGGGCTGGAGGCTCGCCAGGCAATGATTATCGGCACTGCCGGTTTCACCGCCATGCTGTGTGTCATGGCGCTGGAAGACGGCGGCGTGACGCCAGAGAGCGGTGACGTGCTGGTCACGGGCGCCAGCGGCGGCGTGGGCAGCACCGCCGTCGCCCTGCTCAGCGCACTCGGCTATCGGGTAACGGCAGTTAGTGGCCGGGAAACTACCCATGATTACCTGCGCCAGCTTGGCGCCAGCAGCATTCTGCCGCGCAGTGAATTCAGCGCCGAGTCACGTCCGCTGGATAAACAGCGCTGGGCGGGCGCGATTGACACCGTCGGAGACCGCGTGCTGGCCAGCGTACTGGCGCAGATGCACTATAACAGCACCGTCGCCGCCTGCGGCCTGGCGGGTGGTTTTGCTCTGCCCACTACCGTGATGCCATTTATTCTGCGCAATGTGCGTCTGCAGGGCGTCGACTCGGTGATGACGCCTGCCGCACGCCGCACTGAAGCGTGGAAACGACTGACCAAAATCCTGCCAGCGTCCTTCTATCAGCAGGCCACCACTGAAGTGCCGCTGGCGCAAGCCGCCGATGCCGCGCAGCGTTTGCTGAATAATGATGTCACTGGACGTACCTTAGTAAAAGTGCGTTAACTTCGGCTGGTGTTGCACCACAAGCGAGGTGCGCATTTTTTTCCTTCCCCCACAGGTTGGGGAAACTGGGGTGGGGATCTGACGAGCACGAACGGCGTCGTTTGCACCCCTCCCTTACCCTCCCCCCATTTTATGGGGGAGGGGATCTGATCGGCGATGCCATTAACTCAGGTTGATTATCCGCCAGACATACTCTTTTGCAGCTTAGTTCTCGCTAACTTTGCCACCCTGTATCATGCTGAATACAGTGTTATCTTTTGTCTGAGCGAGCATAGTGATGAAGCCTGTCCATAAACTCACCGAAGCGGATGTCACCCCGGAAGCCATCTTTAACCAGCGACGCCGCGAAATCCTGAAAACCCTTGGCCTCAGCGCCGCCACGCTCGCCGTGCCCGGCATGGCGCATGCCGACCTGCTCTCCTGGTTTAAAGGCAACAATCGCCCGCCGGCCCCGGCGGGTAAAGCGCTCGACTTCACTAAGCCGGCGGAATGGCAGGCAGACCTGCCGCTCACTCCCGAAGACAAAGTCAGCGGCTATAACAACTTCTATGAATTTGGTCTTGATAAAGCCGATCCCGCAGCGAATGCTGGTTCACTCAAAACCGATAACTGGAAAATCCGCATCGAGGGTGAAGTGGCAAAACCACTGACGCTGGATATGGACGACATCTTTAAGCGTTTCCCGCTCGAACAACGTATTTATCGCATGCGTTGCGTTGAAGCCTGGTCGATGGTCATCCCATGGGTCGGCTTTGAGCTGGGCAAACTACTGCAGGCAGCGGAACCCACCAGCAACGCCCGCTACGTCGCTTTCCAGACCGTCTACGCCCCGGACCAGATGCCGGGACAACAGGACCGCTTTATCGGCGGCGGGCTGGAGTATCCCTATGTTGAAGGGCTGCGCCTCGATGAAGCGATGCATCCGCTCACCCTGCTGACCACCGGCGTCTACGGCAAAGCGCTGCCGCCGCAAAACGGCGCGCCGATTCGTCTTACCGTGCCATGGAAATATGGCTTTAAAGGCATAAAATCGATCGTCAGCATCAAACTGACGCGCGAACAGCCGCCGACCACCTGGAATCAATCTGCGCCGAACGAGTACGGATTTTACGCCAGCGTGAATCCCCATGTTGATCACCCACGCTGGTCGCAGGCCACGGAACGCTTTATCGGCTCCGGTGGCATTCTTGATGTCAAACGCCAGCCCACCCTGCTATTTAATGGCTATGCCGAACAGGTAGCATCGCTGTATCGCGGACTGGATTTGCGGGAGAACTTCTGAGTGCGCCTGACGCTAAAACAGATCACCGGTTTGAAAGTGCTGCTGCATCTCGCGGCTTTCCTGCCGTTACTGTGGCTGATTCTCGCCATCGACCAGGGCTGGTTAAGTGCCGACCCGGTGAAAGATATCCAGCATTTTACCGGCAGAATGGCGCTGAAATTGCTGCTGGCGACCCTGCTGGTCACGCCGCTGACCCGCCTGCTGAAACAGCCGCTGCTGATCCGCACACGCCGGTTACTGGGACTCTGGTGCTTTGCATGGGCAACGCTGCATCTGATCAGCTATGCCACGCTGGAGCTGGGGCTCAGTAACCTGAGCCTGCTGGGCACAGAGCTGGTCAGCCGCCCTTATCTGACGCTTGGCATGATTAGCTGGCTGTTGTTGCTGGTGCTGGCGGTCACTTCGCTGCAACGTGCTCAGCGCCAGTTAGGCCGCCGCTGGCAAACATTGCATAACTTCATCTATCTGGTCGCGATCCTCGCGCCCGTTCACTATCTGTGGTCGGTGAAAATCCTGTCGCCGCAACCCATCATTTACGCGGTAATTGCGCTGGTCTTGCTGGCATGGCGTTATAAGAAAATGCGTAAATGGGTTGCGAAGTAGCAGAGAAGAGTGTGTGTTAAGCCGCAGATTCGTCAACAACTGGGGCGCTTTTACAGCACGCCAGTTGAAAATCTTCGCTGATAAGACCAGTATTTAGCTGCGAATTGTCACGAAATCATTATAATGCCCGACTTTGGTGATCGTGCAGGTCCAAATTTCCCCCCTGAAAAGGTGACAAATGGACTTTCACAAGGTATTTTACGCGTTGCCTCAATTATCGCAGGAGATAGCAGCAAGATGGCAGATAACTTTCATATCCTGCTTCTGAACGGTCCGAACCTGAATCTGCTGGGCACACGCGAACCAGAGAAGTACGGTAAGACCACATTAGCGGACATTGTTGACGATCTGACCCGTCAGGCTGAAGCGCTGAATGCTAAACTCAGCCATCTGCAGTCCAATGCGGAACATGTATTAATTGATCGCATCCACCAGGCAAAAGACAATGTCGATTATATCGTCATCAACCCGGCGGCATTCACTCATACCAGCGTGGCATTACGTGACGCGCTGCTGGCGGTGAGCATTCCGTTTATCGAAGTGCATCTCACCAATGTGCATGCCCGCGAGCCTTTTCGCCACCACTCATATCTGTCTGATATTTCAGCAGGTGTAATTTGTGGACTTGGTGTCGACGGTTACTCCTGGGCTTTACAAACGGCAGTAAAACGCCTGTCAAAATCTAATTAAACAGAGTACGGAACCAAACTCATGGATATTCGTAAGATTAAAAAACTGATCGAACTGGTTGAAGAATCAGGCATCGCTGAACTGGAAATTTCTGAAGGCGAAGAGTCTGTTCGTATCAGCCGCGCACCTGTCAATACTGGCTACCCGGTGATGCCGCAGGTTTATGCTGCGCCAGCACCACAGCAGCCAGCTCTGGCGGCGGCTGTCGCACCTGCAGCAGCGCCAGCGGCGGCTGCACCAGCCAGCGCAGAGATCAGTGGACACATCGTACGTTCCCCAATGGTCGGTACCTTCTACCGCACACCAAGCCCGGATGCCAAAGCATTCGTTGAAGTGGGCCAGAAAGTGAATGCAGGCGATACCCTGTGCATCGTTGAAGCGATGAAAATGATGAACCAGATCGAAGCCGATAAATCCGGCGTGGTAAAAGCGATCCTGGTTGAAAGCGGCCAGCCTGTTGAATTTGACGAGCCGCTGGTAGTCATCGAATAACGAGGCGAACCATGCTGGATAAAATTGTAATTGCTAACCGCGGTGAGATCGCGCTGCGCATCCTGCGTGCCTGTAAAGAACTGGGCATCAAGACTGTCGCGGTACACTCCACTGCGGACCGCGATCTGAAACACGTACTGCTGGCTGACGAAACCGTGTGTATCGGTCCGGCGCCATCAGTTAAAAGCTACCTGAACATCCCTGCGTTGATCTCCGCCGCCGAAATTACTGGTGCAGTGGCAATCCACCCGGGTTACGGCTTCCTGTCCGAAAACGCTGACTTTGCTGAGCAGGTTGAGCGTTCCGGCTTTATCTTTATCGGTCCGAGAGCCGACACCATCCGCCTGATGGGCGATAAAGTGTCTGCGATTACCGCGATGAAGAAAACCGGCGTACCTTGCGTACCGGGTTCTGATGGCCCACTGACTGACGATATGGATAAAAACCGTGCTCACGGTAAACGTATCGGTTATCCGGTGATCATCAAAGCTTCCGGCGGCGGTGGCGGTCGTGGTATGCGCGTTGTGCGCAGCGAGAAAGATCTGGAACAATCCATCAATATGACCCGTGCTGAAGCGAAAGCCGCTTTCAACAACGATATGGTCTACATGGAAAAGTATCTGGAGAATCCGCGCCACGTCGAGATCCAGGTTCTGGCTGATGGCCAGGGCAACGCCATCTATCTGGCTGAGCGTGACTGCTCCATGCAGCGCCGCCACCAGAAAGTGGTGGAAGAAGCGCCAGCACCAGGCATCACCAGCGAAATGCGCCGTTATATCGGCGAACGTTGCGCGAAAGCCTGTATCGATATCAACTATCGTGGCGCAGGCACCTTCGAGTTCCTGTATGAAAACGGCGAGTTCTATTTCATCGAAATGAACACCCGTATTCAGGTAGAACATCCGGTGACCGAGATGATCACTGGCGTGGACCTGATCAAAGAGCAGCTGCGTATTGCTGCTGGTCAGCCGCTGTCGATCAAGCAAGAAGAAGTGAATATCAAAGGCCACGCGGTAGAGTGCCGTATTAACGCCGAAGATCCAAACACCTTCCTGCCAAGCCCGGGAAAAATCACCCGTTTCCACGCGCCAGGCGGCTTTGGTGTGCGCTGGGAGTCTCATATCTACGCCGGTTATACTGTACCGCCGTACTATGACTCCATGATTGGCAAGCTGATCACCTACGGCGAAACCCGTGATGTGGCGATTGCGCGTATGAAGAACGCGCTGGCGGAGCTGATTATCGATGGCATTAAGACTAACGTCGAACTGCAGATGAAAATCATGTCCGACGAAAACTTCCATCATGGTGGCACCAATATCCACTATCTGGAGAAAAAACTCGGCCTGCAGGATTAATCTCCGGCAGTTGCAGTGAGTCAGAAAGGCCGGTCTTACCGGCCTTTTTCTTTTTGTTCAGAGCGTTATTGGATTACCTGCTGAGGAGCTGATAATGGATGCACGTTTTGTGCAGGCACATAAAGAAGCACGCTGGTCAATGGTGCTGGCGGTTTGCTATCTCGTCACCTGGGTCGCCACCAGCTGGCTGGCTGGCAGCGAAGCCGGTGTCACCGGGCTACCGCGCTGGTTTGAACTCTCCTGCCTGTTTATCCCCGCGCTGTTTATTTTTCTCTGCTGGGTGATGATACGCGGCGTCTTCCGCGATATTTCACTGGAGGATGACAGTGGAAATTGAAGTTATTCTGCCGTTAATCGGCTATCTGCTGCTGGTGGCCGGGTTATCCGTCTATGCCATGCGCAAACGCCGTGAAGGCACGTTTCTCAACGAATATTTTCTTGGCGGCCGTTCGATGGGTGGCATTGTGCTGGCGATGACGCTCACCACCACTTATATCAGCGCCAGCTCCTTTATTGGCGGCCCGGGTGCAGCTTATAAATATGGCCTTGGCTGGGTGATGCTGTCGATGGTGCAGGTGCCCGCCGTCTGGCTGGCGCTGGGTGTGCTGGGCAAGAAATTCGCCATTCTGGCGCGCCGCTATAATGCCGTGACGCTCAACGACATGCTGTACGCCCGCTACGGCAGCACGCTGCTGGTCTGGCTGGCCAGCCTGAGCCTGCTGGTGGCGTTTATCGGCGCGATGACAGTGCAGTTTATCGGTGGCGCACGCCTGCTGGAAACCGCGGCCGGTATCCCTTATGACGCCGGGTTACTGATTTTCGGCCTGACTATTGCGCTGTACACCGCATTCGGCGGCTTCCGCGCCAGCGTGCTGAACGACACCATGCAGGGTATGGTAATGCTGGCAGGAACGTTCCTGTTGCTGTTTGCGGTGATCCACGCCGCTGGCGGCATGCATGCGGCAGTGGAGAAGCTACAGCAGATCGATCCGCGCCTGCTGGAGCCGCACGGGGTGGATAACATTATTCATCCGGCGTTCCTCAGCTCGTTTGCAGTGCTGGTGTGCTTTGGTGTGATTGGCCTGCCTCATACCGCCGTGCGTTGTATCTCCTACAAAGACAGTAAAGCGGTACATCGCGGCATGATTATCGGTACCATTGTGGTGACGATTCTGATGCTGGGCATGCATCTGGCAGGTGCACTCGGCCGCGCGATCGTGCCGGATCTGAAAATCCCCGATCAGGTGGTGCCGACGCTGATGATCACCGTCCTGCCACCGTTCGCCGCCGGGATCTTCCTCGCTGCGCCGATGGCATCGATCATGTCGACCATCAACGCCAAACTGCTACAATCTTCCGCAACGATCGTTAAAGATCTCTTTTTGCGCGTTCGCCCACAGCAGATGAACAATGAGCCGCTGCTGAAACGCATGTCCGGGATGATCACCCTGCTGCTGGTAGTATTGCTGCTGCTGGCGGCACGCCATCCGCCCGATATGATCATCTGGCTCAATCTGCTGGCGTTTGGTGGGCTGGAAGCGGTATTCCTCTGGCCGCTGGTGCTGGGGCTGTACTGGGAGAAAGCCAACGCGACTGGCGCACTGAGCGGCATGGTTGTCGGCGCTGTAGTATATGTGGCGCTGGCCAGTTTCAATATTCAGTGGCTGGGCTTCCATCCGATTGTTCCTGCCCTGCTGCTAAGCCTGATCGCCTTTGTGATCGGTAATCTTTTTGGTCGTCCGGCGCCACAGCCAGACGATGTCACAACCCCTGTTTGAGTAAGAGAATCGCTATGCCATGGATACAAATCAAGATTAACACCACGGGTGACAATGCCGAGGCGCTCAGCGATGCATTGATGGATCAGGGCGCGGTCTCCGTGACCTTCCAGGATACCCACGATAACCCGGTATTCGAACCGCTGCCGGGGGAAACATTGCTTTGGGGCGACACCGATGTGATTGGCCTGTTTGATGCCGAAACCGAAATGGATGAGGTCGTTGCAGGCCTGCAACATCATCCACTGCTGGGCGCGGGTTTCCACCATAAGATCGAACAGATCGAAGATAAAGACTGGGAACGCGAGTGGATGGATAACTTCCACCCGATGCGTTTCGGTGAGCGTCTGTGGATCTGCCCAAGCTGGCGCGATGTGCCAGACCCGAATGCAGTGAATGTCATGCTGGACCCTGGTCTGGCATTTGGTACCGGCACCCACCCCACCACGGCGCTGTGCCTGGCGTGGCTGGACGGGCTGGATCTGCAGGGCAAAACGGTGATCGACTTCGGTTGTGGTTCCGGCATCCTGGCCATTGCGGCCCTGAAACTCGGTGCTGCACAGGCCATCGGGATTGATATCGATCCGCAGGCGATCCAGGCCAGCCGGGATAACGCGGAACGTAATGGCGTCTCGGAACGTCTGTCGCTGTATCTGCCTCAGCAGCAGCCGGACAACCTGACGGCGGATGTGGTGGTGGCAAATATCCTTGCCGGCCCGCTGCGTGAGCTGGCGCCGCTGATTAGCGTACTGCCGAAGCAGGGCGGGCATCTCGGCCTCTCTGGCGTGCTGGCCAGCCAGGCTGAGGGCGTGTGTGAAGCCTACGCGGATAAATTCACCCTTGATCCGGTCGCGGAGAAAGAGGAATGGTGCCGCATTACCGGCATCCGCCAGTAAGTGGGGCTGGTGGGCTGAGACGGGCCGTGACGCCTCTTCTCAGCCCACAACAAAGCAGGTACGTTGTACAGGCGCCAGTGCGCGCGTCTGCTGTTTTTTTACACTGTAATAAGGCCCTCTGGCTGCCCGGATATCATGTTTATCACGCTTTATGGCGTGATTTATGTTGTTATCTGGCTCACAAAAAAAGAAAAAACTTTGTACACAATTTCGTCGTTATTTTTTAACTTGCTGTATGTAAAGGAAAAATATTAGCCAACTAATCTCCGGAGCGCTATTCCCTGCACATTCACGGCGAATTGTTCAAAGTTTGGCCTTTCATCTTCGTTAAAAAATGCGTAATATACGCCGCCTTGCGAACATATATGGTCACTTCTTTTTCATGCGCATAGGACAACACCAGCTCCGTAATCGATTGATCGCCGCGCCAATGGCCGGGATTACCGACAGGCCTTTCAGGACACTCTGTCACGAGATGGGAGCCGGAATGACCGTATCGGAGATGTTATCGTCTAACCCTGAAGTCTGGGCCAGCGATAAGTCCCGTTTGCGTATGGTACACAGTGATGAGCCCGGGATTCGCACCGTGCAAATAGCCGGATGCGACCCTGATGAGATGGCAGAAGCGGCGCGTTTTAATGCGCTGTCTGGCGCGCAAATCATCGATATCAATATGGGCTGCCCGGCCAAAAAAGTGAATCGCAAGATGGCGGGATCGGCATTGTTGCAATACCCTGAGTTGGTGCAGTCAATCCTCTCAGCGGTAGTGAATGCAGTGGACGTTCCTGTCACCTTAAAGATTCGCACTGGCTGGGATACAGACAATCGCAATTGCGTAGAGATTGCCCAATTGGCTGAACGTTGTGGTATTCAGGCCCTGACAATACATGGACGCACACGCGCCTGTTTGTTCAACGGCAATGCTGAATATGACAGCATTCGGACAGTTAAGCAGAACGTTTCCATTCCGGTTATCGCGAATGGGGACATTACTGACCCGCATAAAGCCAGAGCGGTGCTCGACTATACGGGGGCTGATGCCCTGATGATAGGCCGCGCTGCTCAGGGAAGACCGTGGATCTTCCGGGAAATCCAGCATTATCTGGACACAGGGGAGCTGCTGGCACCCATGCCACTGGCAGAGGTTAAGCGCTTGCTCATCGGGCACATACGGGAACTGCACGACTTTTATGGTTCGCGCAAGGGATACCGTATTGCCCGGAAGCACGTGTCCTGGTATCTCCAGGAGCACGCCCCGAACGACCAGTTTCGGCGCACATTCAACGCCATTGAGGATGCCAGCGAACAGCTGGAGGCGTTGGAGGCATACTTCGAAAAACTTGCCTAATAGAAATAAAGAGCTGACAGAACTATGTTCGAACAACGCGTAAATTCTGACGTACTGACCGTATCTACCGTAAACTCACAGGATCAGGTTACCCAAAAGCCTCTGCGTGATTCGGTCAAACAGGCACTGAAGAACTATTTTGCTCAACTGAATGGTCAGGATGTGAATGACCTGTATGAGCTGGTACTGGCTGAAGTAGAGCAGCCTCTGTTGGACATGGTGATGCAATACACCCGTGGCAACCAGACCCGTGCAGCACTGATGATGGGTATCAACCGCGGCACGCTGCGTAAGAAACTGAAAAAATACGGCATGAACTGATTTATCAGTAATCCTGTCGGATAAGGGCGCTACTGTCTGCAGACAGTGCGCCCTTTTCTTTTTCCCCCTAATCCCGCTCAAGTACTGGCACACTCATGCGTCGTCTGGTGGCGATGTCGATGATAAAAAATAACCAGCAGCACTAATCTTTTTCATCATCAAGCCATAAAAAAAGCGCATAATAGCGGTTTAATAAAAGGCGTGACTGCTCAGGGTTGCGCCTTTTTCATGCCCGCCAGTCGTCGGATTTAGCTGGAAGTGTAAAAAATCAGCAAAACCGCCAACTTTCAGGCATCAGCGATGTCTGACCTTCTGAACCAGAGCCATTGAATAGTGTTTCCCGCGCAGGGTAACAGGATTCACACGCAATATATTGATAGCAAGCACAACGAGAACATGATGAAAACAGCAAAAGCGTCACCAGTATTTACGCGCGACCTTCTCCATCCGCGCTACTGGCTGACCTGGGCAGGCCTGGGCCTGCTTTTCCTTCTGGTCCAGTTGCCTTTTCCACTACTGGAGAAACTGGGCACCTGGATGGGACGCACGTCAATGCGTTTTCTGCCGCGCCGGGTCAGGATCGCCCGCCGCAATCTGCAACTCTGCTTCCCGGACCTCCCGCAGGAGGTGCTGGAACAACGCATTACTCGTAATTTCGAATCTCTGGGGATGGGCCTGCTGGAAACCGGTATGGCCTGGTTCTGGTCTGAACGTCGAGTTAAGCGCTGGTTTACCGTTAATGGTCTGCATAATCTGCAACAGGCGCAAAAAAATCAGCGTGGCGTGCTGATTATCGGTGTCCATTTTATGTCGCTGGAGCTGGGCGGCCGCGCGATGGGCATTTGCCAGCCAATGATGGCGATGTATCGTCCGCACAATAATAAGCTGATGGAGTGGGTACAGACCAAAGGTCGTATGCGCTCGAATAAGGCGATGATCAACCGTCGTGATTTACGCGGTATGGTGGGTGCATTAAAAAAAGGCGAAGCAGTATGGTTCGCGCCGGATCAGGATTATGGCCCTAAAGGCAGCGTGTTTGCTCCGCTGTTTGCCGTTCCTCAGGCCGCAACCACCAGCGGCACTTATATGCTGGCGCGAATGGCAAAGCCGGCGATGGTCACAGTAGTACTGATTCGCAAAGACGATGGCAGCGGTTACGAGCTGGTCATCCAGCCAGAGCTTGAGGGCTATCCGTTAGAGGATGAACAGCAGGCAGCCGCCTGGATGAATAAAGTCATTGAGCGCGAAATTATGCGCGCCCCTAACCAGTATATGTGGCTGCACCGCCGCTTTAAAACCCGCCCGGTGGGGGCGTCCTCCCTCTATTAATTCCTCTTTTTATGCCAGCCCGCGGGGTCAAACCCGCGGGCTTTTTTAATTTCTCCCCGAAACAATTGCGTGGTCGGTCACATTGCTTCGCGATAGTGAAACTATTTGCACTATTTGTGATCGGCTCGACTGGCTTTGCTTCAGTTTGGTGCGCGATTATTAGGCAAACTTTCTTCCTGAGCCCGATTATTAACTTCTCTTTTCACAGAATTCAGGACTCTGCAATTCTGGCACTACCTTTGCAAAGTCGTGAAAGGCAATACGCCGCAGACAGGAAAAAGTGCACTACAACAAAGCGCACTATCTATAAAAAAACAATCACGCCACACAGGATGCTTTATGAACAAGATGATGCTTTCAACTCTGGTTGCCACTGCAGCACTGTTCGCAGTTGCTAATCAGGCCCATGCAGGTACCACGCTGGACGCCATTAAGAAGAAAGGTTTTGTGCAGTGCGGTATTAGTGACGGTTTACCAGGCTTCTCTTACGCGGATGCCAGCGGTAAATTCACCGGTCTCGATGTCGATATTTGTCGCGCAACGGCTGCCGCCATTTTCGGCGATGCCAGCAAAGTTAAATATACTCCCCTGACCGCGAAAGAACGTTTTACCGCGCTGCAGTCCGGTGAAGTCGATATCCTCTCCCGTAACACCACCTGGACCTCCTCGCGTGACGGCGGCATGGGCTTTATGTTTGCCGGCATTAACTACTACGACGGCATTGGCTTCCTGACTCACCACAAAACAGACCTGAAAAGCGCCAAAGAGCTGGACGGTGCGACCGTCTGTATTCAGGCTGGTACTGATACCGAGCTGAACGTGGCGGACTACTTCAAAGCCAATAAAATGCAGTATACCCCAGTGACCTTCGACCGCTCTGATGAGTCCGCGAAAGCGCTGGACAGCGGCCGCTGCGATACGCTGGCTTCCGACCAGTCGCAGCTCTATGCACTGCGTATCAAACTCGGCAAACCTGACGAATTTACCGTACTGCCGGAAGTTATTTCGAAAGAGCCGCTGGGCCCGGTGGTGCGTCGTGGCGATGATGACTGGTTCACCATTGTGAAATGGTCCTTTAACGCCATGCTGAATGCCGAAGAGATGGGCGTGAACTCGAAAAACGTCGATCAGCTGGCGGCCAAACCGACCACGCCGGATATGGCTCACCTGTTAGGCGCCGAAGGCGACTTCGGTAAAGATCTGAAGCTCGACAACAAATGGGCTTACAACATCATCAAACAAGTGGGTAACTACCAGGAAAGCTTTGACCGCAACGTCGGTAAAGACAGTGCGCTGAAAATCGCACGTGGTCAGAACGCCCTGTGGAAAGACGGTGGTCTGCAGTACGCTCCTCCAGTGCGTTAATTCCTACCCTATAACGGGGCGCTGCGCTCGCGGCGCCCACGTCAGAGTTTTCGTTACTGAGGTTTCAACATGTCTCAACGCCCAACCGTCAAAAGGGATTTTTCATTCAGCAATCCTGCGGTGCGCGCATGGCTGTATCAGATTATCGCGATCGCTGCGGTTTTCATTATTGTTGGTTACCTGATCCACAATACGATAATTAACCTTGCCAGCCGTGGTATCACTTCCGGCTTTGACTTTCTTGAACGTAGCGCCGGTTTCGGCATCGTTCAGCACCTGATTGAGTATTCAGAAGGCGATACCTATGCACGCGTGTTTCTGGTTGGCCTGACCAATACCTTACTGGTTTCCGCTCTCTGCATTGTTTTCGCTTCTGTCCTTGGTTTTGTTATCGGTTTAGCGCGCTTGTCAGACAACTGGCTGTTACGGAAAATCTCCAACATCTATATTGAAATCTTCCGCAATATCCCGCCGTTGCTGCAGATTTTCTTCTGGTACTTTGCCGTATTGCGCAACTTACCCGGACCTCGCGACGCGCTGAGCGCTTTTGATATCGCCTTTGTCAGCAATCGTGGGCTCTATATTCCCTGGCCGGAATATGCCCCGGGCACGGTACCATTCCTGATCGCACTGCTGCTGGCTGGCATCGCCAGCGTCGCGCTGTTCCGCTTTAATCGCACATATCAGTTAAAAACCGGTCAGCTGCGTCGTACCTGGCCTGTCGCGCTGGCGTTGCTGACGGGGCTGCCGTTGCTCGCGCATCTGTTCTTCGGCGTGGCGACCCACTGGGATGTCCCTGAACTGCGTGGTTTCAATTTCCGTGGTGGTTTCGCTCTGATCCCGGAGCTGGCGGCATTAACCCTCGCGCTGTCGATTTATACCTCGTCGTTTATCGCCGAAGTCATCCGTTCCGGTATTCAGTCGGTACCGTACGGTCAGCATGAGGCCGCACGCTCACTGGGGCTGCCCAATCCCGTTACGCTGCGCCAGGTGATCATCCCGCAGGCAATGCGCGTGATTATTCCCCCTCTCACCAGCCAGTACCTGAATATCGTGAAAAATTCCTCGCTGGCGGCAGCTATTGGCTATCCGGATATGGTATCGCTGTTTGCCGGAACCGTGCTGAATCAGACCGGACAGGCCATCGAAACCATAGCCATCACCATGGCGGTATACCTGATTATTAGCCTGTCGATTTCGCTGTTAATGAATATCTACAACCGCAAAATCGCGCTGGTTGAGCGTTAAGAGAACGGTAATCTTATGACGATAAGTACACACGAAACGGCACCCGTGAGCAGCAGCGCCTTTGGGCGCGCGGTGGTCTGGGCAAGAAAAAATCTGTTCTCCAGCTGGTTCAACTCCCTGCTGACACTGCTGTGCCTTTGGGTCATCTGCACAGTGCTCCCGCCAGCACTCAACTGGCTGATCTTTCAGGCGAACTGGCTGGGTGAAACCCGAGCAGACTGTACCAAAGAGGGTGCCTGCTGGGTATTTATCCACGCGCGCTTTGGTCAGTTTATGTATGGGCTCTACCCTCATGAGCTGCGCTGGCGTATTAATCTGGCGCTGGTGATTGGCCTGCTGTCGATTATTCCGATGTTTCTCAGAAGCATGCCACGCCGCGGCCGTTATATCGCCCTCTGGGCTGTGGCCTACCCGATTACAGTGTGGTTGCTGTTATATGGCGGCTATTTTGGTCTGGAACGGGTCGAAACCCGCCAGTGGGGTGGTTTAACACTGACGCTGATTATCGCTTCGGTGGGGATTGCCGGCGCGCTGCCATTAGGCATTCTGCTGGCGCTGGGACGTCGCTCACGCATGCCAGTGCTGCGTTCGCTGTCAGTGATTTTTATCGAGTTCTGGCGCGGCGTACCACTGATCACCGTGCTGTTTATGTCCTCGGTGATGCTGCCGCTGTTTATGGCGGAAGGCACGACTATCGACAAACTGGTGCGCGCGCTGGTCGGGGTGATCCTATTCCAGTCAGCCTATGTAGCAGAAGTGGTGCGCGGCGGCCTGCAGGCGCTGCCGAAGGGACAATATGAAGCCGCTGAGTCACTGGCGCTGGGCTACTGGAAAACGCAATTCCTGGTGATCCTGCCGCAGGCGCTGAAGCTGGTGATCCCGGGACTGGTGAATACCATCATCGCCCTGTTTAAAGATACCAGCCTGGTAATCATTATTGGTTTGTTTGATCTGTTCAGCAGTGTGCAGCAGGCGACAGTCGACCCAACATGGCTGGGGATGTCGACCGAAGGCTATGTCTTCGCTGCACTGGTCTACTGGATTTTCTGTTTTGGCATGTCGCGCTATAGCCAGCACCTGGAGAAGCGCTTCCACACCGGGCGTACACCGCACTGAGGTTTAAAATGACGCAATCTGTAATGAATTCTGACGACGCGATGATGATTACGCTCGAAAATGTCAATAAATGGTACGGACAGTTCCATGTGCTAAAAGATATCAACCTGAAGGTGAAACCACGCGAACGCATTGTACTGTGTGGGCCATCCGGTTCGGGAAAATCGACCACAATACGCTGTATTAACCATCTTGAAGAGCATCAGCAGGGGCGGATTATTGTCGACGGTACGCTGCTGAACGACGACCTGCGCAATATCGAGCGCGTGCGAACTGAAGTAGGCATGGTGTTCCAGCACTTTAACCTGTTTCCGCACCTGACGGTGCTGCAGAACTGTACGCTGGCACCAATTTGGGTGCGTAAATCATCAAAGAAAGAAGCGGAAGAGCTGGCGATGCACTATTTGCAGCGCGTCCGTATTGCCGAACATGCGCATAAATTTCCCGGCCAGCTGTCTGGTGGGCAGCAGCAGCGTGTCGCCATCGCGCGCTCACTGTGTATGAAGCCGAAAATTATGCTCTTTGACGAGCCAACCTCAGCGCTTGACCCGGAAATGGTGAAAGAAGTACTGGATACTATGATTGGTCTGGCGGAAGACGGTATGACGATGCTGTGCGTAACACATGAAATGGGTTTTGCGCGCACCGTGGCCGACCGGGTGATCTTTATGGATCGCGGCGAGATTGTAGAGCAGGCGCCACCGCAGGAATTCTTCTCCAATCCGCAGTCTGAGCGTACCCGCGCGTTCCTGTCGCAGGTTATTCATTAACTCTCCTGCCCCGGCTAACTGGCTGGGGCGTTTTCCGCCTCTCACTCCTGTCACGATGCTGCCACTTTCTGGCAAACATGCCTGCTACTCTGCCCGTGAATATTCATCACTGGAGTCAGCAATATGCTCAATCCCAATCTGATCCTGCTCTACGTAGCGGATCCCATTCGTAGCAGTGAGTTTTATCAGCAATTACTTGGCCGCTCGCCAGATGTCGCGCTACCGAGCTGGGCAGCCTTCTCTTTCGATAATGGGCTGAACCTTGGGTTATGGTCGACAAGTGCACGAGACTTTGTATCAGCAGGGAGTGGACATCGTGTAGAGCTCTCTTTTATGGTGACGGATGCTGCACAGGTTGAAGCTTTGTATCAGCAGTGGCTGGCGCAGGGCGTCACCATTGAACAGCCACCCTTTGATGCCGTTTTTGGCCGCACATTTGTCGTGCAGGATCCCGATGGTCACCGCTTACGTGTCTGTACGCCTGATGAATGAGCCAGCCCCTATTCTCTTGCCGCAATAAACAAAAAAGCCCCATGCTTTTGCATGGGGCTTTCATGATGAAAAGTGCTATCAGGCGATAAATGCAAAAAACCCCCAGCTTTCGCTGAGGGTTTCTGCTTTGTTTGATGCCTGGCAGTTCCCTACTCTCGCATGGGGAGACCCCACACTACCATCGGCGCTACGGCGTTTCACTTCTGAGTTCGGCATGGGGTCAGGTGGGACCACCGCGCTGTTGCCGCCAGGCAAATTCTTTATTTGCCGAACTCTGGCCATATAACTGGTGCTGATACCCAGAGTCGAACTGGGGACCTCACCCTTACCAAGGGTGCGCTCTACCAACTGAGCCATATCAGCACGCTAATTTTTAAGGGTGACGTAAACGCCACCCTTATAATTTGATGCCTGGCAGTTCCCTACTCTCGCATGGGGAGACCCCACACTACCATCGGCGCTACGGCGTTTCACTTCTGAGTTCGGCATGGGGTCAGGTGGGACCACCGCGCTAGTGCCGCCAGGCAAATTCTGTTTACGT
>JAAIGF010004455.1_pt1 | contig 104734 bp, 99 predicted proteins | sample 6487441 | NCBI WGS metagenome assembly JAAIGF01 (sample SAMN13974129, study PRJNA590717) | phyllosphere metagenome | biome: pepper field; feature: multiple bacterial spot infested pepper fields; material: pepper leaves; isolation source: leaves from pepper fields | host: Capsicum annuum ... | reverse complement strand
GGATTTGCCGACAGCATGCGTGTCGCCGCACCCTCACATGGTGTCGAGCGGATCGAAGCCCGGTTTCATGGCAACGCATTTTCGCCACATCGTCACGACACCTACGCGTTAGGGCTGACGCTCCACGGCTTACAGACCTTCCGCTATCGCGGTACCGAGCGTTTCAGCAGCCCAGGCAACGTCATCGTGCTGCATCCCGACGAGTTGCATGATGGTGCTGCAGGTACAGAGGATGGGTTGATCTATCGGATGATTTATCTGCCTCCCGACCTGATTGGCTCCGTCGATGGTTACCGCCACGCCCTTCCATTCGTTCCCGATCCGGTGATCGCCGATGTCGGCCTCTGGCAGGCACTGGCGGAGATTCTTGCCGATCTCAGCGAAGAACCAAGTGACCTGATCATGGATGACGTTGTGATGCGGCTGGCATCGGGCCTTTCCCGCCAAGCAGGTGCACCGCCCAAAAGCATCGCCAACTCGGCGCGGTCGGCTGTTCTTCGTGCTCGTGACTTTATCGTAGAGCATTGCAACGATATCGTGCGCTCTGAAGCGCTAGAGGTTGCGTCTGGACTGGACCGCTACGAATTGGCCCGCCAGTTTCGCCAGTTGCTGGGTACCAGCCCGCATCGATACCTCATCATGCGCAAGCTTGAACTGGCGAAACAGTCTATTCTTAATGGCAACGGATTAGCGCAGTCGGCAGCAGATGCGGGCTTTGCTGACCAGGCACATTTTACCCGGCATTTCCGCAAAGCTTTCGGCTTGACGCCAGGACACTGGCTGGCAATGCGTTCTGCAAGCGTGGCTAAGTTTTGATTGTATTCGAACTGCCATCGAACGCGATACAAGCTTATCGAAGGGCGGTAGCGGGCGAATACGATCCGCCCGCTTATGCATCATGCTGCGTCGTTTTCGGGATAGTCGGTGTAACCTTCAGCACCGCCGCCTGCATAAAAAAGATCGGATCTCAATTCATTAAGCGGAGCGCCGGTCTTGAGGCGCTGCACAAGATCCGGGTTTGCGAGCGCCATGACGCCCAGTGCCTCAATATCTGCAAGTCCCGCAGCCACATCAGCACCGATCTGGTCACGCAAACGACCGGGGCGGTTGAGGACTAAAGGTCCATCGAAAGAGCGGCGGATATCTTCTAAAAGCGGATCTGGGCGGACATAGAGGATGTGAATGTAGGCCAACCCCATCTTGCCGAACTCGACAGTGAGATAGCGGTACAGGTCGTCATTGTCCTGACCTTCAGCGATGCCACCCGTTGGGACACCGGGGGAGAGGCGGATGGCGGTTTTCTGCGGGCCAATGGCATCGACCACCGCACGCACGACATCAATAGCAAATCGCGCCCGGTTTTTCATCGTGCTACCGTACTCATCGGCGCGATGGTTGCTGTCCTGGGCGAGAAACTGGTGTACCAGATAGCCGTTCGCTCCATGGATTTCGACGCCATCTGCACCGGCTTCGATAGCGCGCTTTGCGGCATAGGCAAAATCCGCAATCGTCTGCTGGACCTCCTCTGTTTCCAGTGCGCGAGGTCGCGGCACGGGCTGCATCCCGCTCATCGTGAACATGGAATCGCCTGACGCGATTGCGGAAGGTGCAACGGGCTGGCGATGATGTGGCGTGTTATCAGGGTGAGACCGTCTGCCGACATGCATGAGCTGTATGAACAGGCGCCCATCTGCCGCATGGACGGCGTCGGCGACTTTCCGCCAGCCAGCGACATGCTCGTCAGTGTAGATACCAGGGGTCGCCAGGTATCCTTGCCCATCGTCAGACGGCTGGGCTCCTTCGCTGATCAGTAGCCCGAGCGATGCTCGCTGTGCGTAATATTCCGGCGCGAGGTCGCCGGGTGTTCCGTCAGGCTTGGCGCGGCTGCGGGTCATTGGTGCCATGGCCAGGCGATGTGGCAGGTTGATCCCGCCAAGTGTTATCGGGCTCCAGATATCGGTCATGAGATTTCTCCGGTGAACGGTGTGGGGGTGGCTGGCGAGTCTCCTCGCCATTTGCATTTCAACAATTTGACTTGACCGTGCGTCGGTATAGTCAAGTGGCAGACGCAAGACTCTCCGCAAAGTCACGGTAGCTGTGCAGCGGTCGGTTCAGCATTTTCACGAGTCGTTCGACATCCCCTTCACTCGGGATCATACCGTCGGTAACATAGCGTTCTGCCATCAAACGCATTTCATATGCGGTCCACTTCGGCATGAAGCTCGCCATGTTCTGTTCGAAACCGCTCGGATCATCACCACCATAGACGATCTCGCGCCTGAGGACTTCGGACCAGATCGCAGCCACCTTTGTTCCGGTGAGCGTGTCTGGACCGACAAGATTGATCGTTTCAACTGGCAAGAGTTCGGCGGCCTGATCGCGGCGGATAAGTTCGATTGCAGCGACTTCGGCAATATCGCGCGCGTCAACCATGGCGACGCCCTTGGAGCCGATCGGCATCGGATATACGCCATGGTTGATCACAACATCCTTGATCATGATCTCGTTGTCGATGAAGTAGGTCGGACGCAGGATCGTAGCGCTGAAGCCCATCTCGCTCAGCATACGTTCGCCACCCGCCTTCACAGCAAAATGCGGGACGTTGACGGAGTTTTCCGCGTTGAACACCGAGAGATAAACAACGCGTTCGATACCCGCCTCTTTGGCAATGTTAAGGGTGATGAGAGCTTGTGTGAACTCATCACCTGTTACGGCATTGAGAAGAAACAAGGTGCGAATACCTTTGAACGCCGCGCGAATTGCATCGAGGTCGAGCAACTCGCCCTGGGCAATTTCCACGTTCGCAGGAAAGTTCACTTTTGTGGCGTCGCGGGTCAGCACGCGGACTTTGGCATTGCGCTGAACGAGCTGTTCTACGACGTGACGGCCAACACGGCCGGTGGCACCGATTACGAGAATGGTCATGAATGATACTCCTTGTGAAGCCGCTTGGGCGCTGTTGACTTCTAGGAAGTTAGGTGATCCATATTCCTTCCAATAGACGATCTTTTTGGACGCATCGTCTCACAGGTGGAACACATGGATTTGCTGGCACTGGCTGATTTCAACCTCGTTGCTCGGCATGGCGGGTTTGGCAAAGCGGCGCGCATTGCTGGGCGGCCGAAAGCCACACTATCCAGACGCGTCGCCGATCTTGAGGCGAGCCTCGATCTCCGGCTCTTCGAAAGGGGGGCACGGGACTTGAAGCTGACGGAAGAAGGACGCGCCCTTTTCGAGCGCACGGCGCAGTTACTGACAGAACTGGAGGAGACGACGGCCTCAATTGCTTCAAGGAGCCAGACGCCGCGCGGACGCCTACGCATCAGTGCTCCGCTATTGTTCGCGCAGGCAGCCTTGGGAAAGCTGGCAGCGGGTTTCCTGCTGAACTATCCCGAAATGAGGATCGAAATTGTCGTGGAGGATCGTCCTGTCGATATGATCGAGGAGGCTTATGATCTCGTTATCCGCGTCAATCCGAAGCCTGACGTCAGTCTCGTCGGCAGAGCTTTTCTGCATGACCGCCAGGTCGTCGTCGCTGCTCCAAAGCTTGTCTGGCCTGAAGAAGGTCGCGCCATGCCATCGATCGTGCGCGGCTCTGTTGGTGAACGAAGCAACTGGAAACTCAAGACGGCAAAAGGTCCGATGGAACTCAACGTCATGGCTGTTCTTGGCATGTCTTCCAACACGATGCTGCGGGATGCAGTACTCATGGGAGCCGGCGTTGCACGGCTACCGCTCTCTCTGGTCACCAAAGACATCGCCTCTGGTCGTCTCAACCACTGGGGCGATATCGAGGGAGCAGAAACGGCGCTCTGGGCGCTATATCCTTCCCGGCGTCTCCTAAGCGCGCGCGTATCAGCCTTCCTTGATTATCTGAAGGAGGCTTTCCCGCAAGGAAGCCCGGAAGAACTTGCTGCCTACCTGAGCTGACCAAAAGCATATCCCCGAAACTATCCGTTATCGGCCAAGGCATCCGCGATCATCATCCAAAGGGCATCATACACACACCACCATTTGCGACTCATCGTCCTGACTTCAAGGATTCAGTCTGCAGCAAGAGCCCGTTCGTTTGAGGCGTCGGACTTACGAACATCGCTTTTCATGCGCCTTCTCCATCGGTTCACTAACGCCACGGTGACATCAGAACATAGATGCGCAGAGAGGGACATCTCATCGGCGCGTCGTTCGGCAGGAAGCAGGCGGCCAGATTGCGGGTCGTCTATGGCTCTATCGTAAGAGATATTGCCTGCTCTTCGGCGCGCAGCCATGGGGCCCGGTCTCGGCATCGGGCCTTCTTGCACTACCCCTCATGACGATTATAGCCCAGTATGGGGAGCATGTACCTCCCTTCATACACCCACCCTCATTTGAAGCCATCGCGAAGGAAATTGACGGCGTCCCTCGCCTCCTCTGTTGAAATCGTATGACCAACCCCAGGGTAAATCTTGGACCTCACAGTAAAGCCTGCCGATTTCAATTGGCTCGCCGCAACCGTCGTCGCAGCGGGAGGAATGGTCTTGTCCGCGGAACCATGCATCATCAAAATGTCCGTTTGTGTCGATGACGACGTCGGTGGAAGCGGCAACAATCCCGCGAAGGTGACCAGAGCGCCCACCTTCCAACGACCTGATGCCACCCCATCCAGCGCCATGATGGCGCCCTGTGAAACCCCGACGAAGGCGACCTTATCCAGCGCGCCTTCGAACCCTTCGCGTTTTATAATGTCCGATACCACCCCATCAAAGGCGCGACGCGCGGCATCTATGCGCTCGGGGCGCATGACCTGGTCGTCGACTGCAAACCACTGACGTCCGCCTGACCTATGTGGAAAAGGTGCGTCTGGCGCAACAAACACTGTGTCCGGGAGGGTCGCCTTCCAGGAGTTTCCGATCGCTTCCATCACAGATCCTCGCCCGCGGATGCCGTGAAACAGAATGACAAGATGATGCGGACGCGTGGCTTCTTTTCGCGAGGCGGCGACTTCGGACGAGCGATCAGCCTGCGCTATTTGCAGAGGCATGGCACCGTGGTCGACTTTACGAGACACCATTGAAAATTCTCTGTCCGCCGCCGTGACTTCACCCGGCCTGCCGAAAACGTAACTGGCACCAACGAGGAGAGTGAAGAGAAAGAGGAGGGTTGCGAGATGTGATGGTGTCATGGAACTTTCCTGTTGAATGTCCTCAACCTTCCCTCGGAACGTTCGTTCCGCGGCACAGCCAAGCTGACACTGACAATTGCGTTATTGCCCTTCTGCGCTCGAAACGGATGAGCCTTCGCGCCGGGAACATCCTTGCCTATCTCCCGTTCAGACTGGAACAGCACTGCATATTCAAGGAGATTTCGATGCAGCGTTTTGCAGACAAGGTCGTCGTCGTGACTGGCGCGGGCTCCGGCATAGGCAAGGCTACGGCGGAGCGTTTTCTCGATGAAGGTGCGATGGTGACGCTCGTGGGTCGCACCAAGTCCAAGCTGGAAGGCGTCGCGAAACCCTATCCTGCCGACCGGGTTCTGATTGCCGAGGCCGACATTTCGAACGAAGACGACGTAATTGACCTGATTTCTCACACCGTCGAAAAGTTCGGACGCCTTGACGTTCTTGTCAATAATGCTGGTGTCGTGGCTCAGGGCGACGTCGGCACCCTCACAACGGATGATTGGCGGAAAGTGATGGCGACGGATGTCAATGGCGTCTTCTACGCGAGCCGTGCGGCGATCCCGCATCTGAAGTCATCGCGGGGCTCCATCGTCAACGTCAGCTCGGTATCCGGCACAGGTGGCGATTGGGGAATGGCAGCCTACAATGCCGCCAAGGGTGCCGTGACCAATCTCACGCGGGCTATGGCCATGGACCATGGCAAGGACGGCATCAGGGTCAACGCAGTGTGCCCGAGCCTGACGCGAACAGGCATGACCGAAAACATGATGGACGACGACAAGCTGATTTCGAAGTTCAACGAACGCTTCGCGCTCAAGGGCCCCGGCGAACCTGAAGACGTCGCAGCCGCGATAGCATTCCTCGCAAGCGAAGACGCCCGGTTCGTGACTGGGGTCAATCTACCCGTGGACGGCGGGATGTCTGCTTCAAACGGACAGCCGCCCCAGTGATTATCGAACGGCCCCTGACGGAATGTCCCGAGGGGCCGAGATACTCTTTATTCGACAGGTTGTTTATCTTCGGCCGCGGGCCAGTCATTGGCAGGCTCATCAATCACTTCATCGTCTGCCGGATCTGGATCTTGCTCGTGAGCCACCAACAGGCCGTTGACCTCCACGACGATCATGCTGCAGGCGTCCTCGTATTTGATCCCCTTTACCACGAGACCATCAACTAGCTCCTCGAGCTTGACGCGAACCTCACGTTTTAAATCATCGGTCATTTCTCTCTCCTTTGTTTAGCGGTCTTACCAGTCAGTTCAATCCAGACAGGCGCATGATCGCTGGTGTGATCCCAGCCACGTACATGCTTGTCGACTTGGGCTATCAAGAGTTTCTCGGCGAGGTCCGGGCTCAGCAGGAAATGGTCGATCCGAAGGCCAGCATCGCGCGTGAACGCGTTCCGAAAATATGCCCAGAAAGTGTAGATGCGCTCGTCTGGATGGAGGTGCCGGATTGCGTCCATCCAGCCCTGCGCCACCAGGTCCGCATAGGCTTTCTTCACTTCGGGCCGGAACAGCGCATCATCGATCCAACGCTCGGGTTTGTAGACGTCGAGATCGGTCGGCATGACGTTGAAGTCGCCGATCAGCGCGACAGGCACTCCGAGCTTTAAGAGTTCGGCCGCGTAGGAATGCAACCGCTGAAACCACTCCAGCTTGTATCGGAATTTTGGTCCTGGGACCGGATTGCCGTTCGGCAGGTACAGGCAGCCGACGACCATTCCGTCAATGACTGCCTCAATGTAGCGGCTCTGATCGTCATCCTGACCGCCGGGCAGCCCGCGTCGCGTTTCCAGCGGCTCCTGACCTCTCGCGAGGATCGCGACGCCGTTCCAGGATTTCTGGCCATGCCATATCGCTCCATAGCCGGCGCGTTCTAACTCCCTGCGGGGAAACTTGTTGGAGGGTGCTTTAAGCTCCTGAAGGCAAACGATGTCGGGCCTCGCCTCGTCCAACCAGCGAAGGAGGATGTCGAGGCGCCCGTTGATGCCGTTGACGTTATATGTGGCGATCTTCACCGAAGCGGTCAGCGTTTGCGATCGCCCTTGTCGCCCTCGCCCGATTTTGTATCGTGCTTTGCGTCATGGCGGGCGTCGGCTGAAAGTGAGCGGGAAACGTCGACGCTCTCCTTGAATTTACCGTCCTCGTCACGGCGGACATAACGCTTGTCGGTGCCGGTGTCGATCAGTTCGCGCTTGGTCATAGTAGACTTCCCTTTCGTATCGATTTGCAAAGGCAAACGCGTTGCGTCCCTTCTCGGATGTCTCACAGACCAAAACCATCTGCTGCAGCAATAGTTTCCAGAAATCTGCCTTCGATGGTTCGCTAGACCATCGAAGGCAAAAACCAAGAGAGCTAATAAAGATGGGCCCAGGAGATCCTAATGTTTGGCGACGAGCATTTTCACATGCGACAGATGCTTCTCCAGGCTCGGCAATGTCTCCTTCGCAAAGCCTACGACCGTCTGATCGTCGCCAGATCCTGCGTAGGTCCGGAAGAGTGCAATCGCCTCCAGATGTGCTTGGACCTGCATATCGAGATAAAGCGTGTCAAAATCTTTTCCCTTTGCGGCCTGCAACTGATCCAGCATTTTTTGGTGCTTGGGCGAAAGGACGATTGGAGAAGACAGTGGCTCGCCATTTTTCTCCAGGATTCCCTTCAGCTTCTCACCAGCTTTCTGATGATCGGCGATGATCATTTTTGCCGCATCCTTGATGTCGGCGGACGCCGCATTCTGCAAAGCCAGCTCGCTGGACTTTATTTCAAACTCGTTGGCGCTTGATACGACGCTCACAAAGGTTGGCCGGTCCATGACCATCATGGGTGCAGCATCTCCAGCAGGCTTGGGCTTCTGTTCCTGCGCTATCAGCGGCTGTGACAGCAAAGCGACGGATAATGCGAGGTAGGATAGGTTCGAGAATTTCATCGTCATAGTCCTTTCTTACGCGGTCACTTTGCTTTGGAAAATGCTTTCGCGAGGTCGGCATTGGCAGCATCGACAGCTTCCTTCGCCTTATCCACAACCTTGGCCATCCCGAAAAACTCGTGGGTTACGCCTTCATAATTGAGAGCATTTACCTCCACGCCAGCCGCCTTGAGCTTTTCCGCGTAAGCCTGACCTTCGGAGCGTAGCGGATCAATCTGGGCGGTGATGACAGTTGCGGATGGCAGTCCTTCAAGATCGTCGCGACCGACAAGGTTGATCCGCGGGTCTGCGGTCTCGTCTTTTGACTTGAACACATGCGAGACGAACCATTCCATATCCGCCTTGCCAAGTGGCGCCGCGTTGGCATTTTCCTGGTAAGATGGAGTATTCATATCGTTGCCAGCGATCGGGTACACCAGCAACTGGTGCAACGGCATCGTCGTCTTTTTCTCTTTCGCCATCAATGCAACATTGGCCGCCAGATTGGCACCGGCGCTTTCACCTGCAACGGCAATTCTCTTTGCGTCGCCATTCAAAGTATGAATGTTTTCAACGGTCCATGTGTAAGCCGCCCACGCATCATCATGCTGAGATGGGAATTTGCTTTCTGGCGCATGGTGATAATCGGCAGATACAACGATGGCCTTCGAACCGAGCGCGAGCGCTCTGGGTGTCGCATCATAGGCATTGATATCCGCCACAACCCAGCCGCCGCCGTGGAAGTACAGCACGACAGGAAATGGCCCCTTGCCTTCGGGAATATAGACGCGGGCTGGCAACGCCCCCGCTGCACTCGGAATAGCGATATCCTTCGTTGCGACGCCCGCCTCTGGCATCGGCGAAATCTTCTTATCTCGCTGAACTGTGCGCGCGGCGTCGGCAGCACTCGCCTGCGTCCGCGCTTGCGGCACGGTCAGTCCAGAAAACGGCTTGGCATCTAGGCCTTTCAGGGCATCCAGAACAGCCTGCATCTGGGCATCAGGCTTTGCCTGTTCCGTCTGCTGAGGCTCCTGAGCCGTTTGGGAAAGGGGTGAGGCTTTCTGTTGGGCCCAGACAGATGCTGAGGACGAAAGCAGTAGCGCCGCGACACTTGCGACACCGAAAGTAGAACGTAAGGTTGACATGAGGTTTCCTTTGAACCGGGATTCTAGTCATTATTGCTTGGGTGGCTCGATCTTCTGCTGGTAGGTTCCGACGATCTCACCTTTTGCGATTACGTGGCCGGAGATCGCAGACAAGAGCGCATCGCGGTCCGACGTCGGTGGAAGATCGATCATGGAATCGAGTGCAACGACCTGGATGTGATAGTGGTGCGGCTTGTCGCCCGGAGGTGGCTTCGGTCCAAAGTAGCCGTGCGTTCCAGATGTGTTCCGACCCTGTAACACACCTTCCGGCTCTACCAGGCGAAGCTGCTCCTGCAGGCCTTCTGGCAGTGTCGTCACGGTGGCGGGAATGTTCCAGGCCACCCAATGAACGAAAGGCTTGAGCGGTGAAGAGTCCGGGTCTTCCATTATGATGGCGTAGGAAGCGGCCTTAGGCACCGCGCTCCATTTGAGTGCTGGCGAAACGCCATCGGCATATTCGCTATATTTGGCTGGGATCGCTTGGCTATCCGAGAACGCTTCGGTGGAAACTGTGATTTTGCCTTGTGTCTCGGTCTCAGGTCGCTTCAAGGCCAACGGCACATCGGCCCCTTTTTTCGCCTGCGCTTCCATCACGTCGGCAGGGGCCGTGGATACGGTCTCGGCTTTTTTGGCATCGCCCGCATAGGCAATTCGATAGATCACACCGTTGGCATCATCCGCCATCAGCAGCGAACCATCTTTGGCGACGGCAAGACCGACTGGGCGGGCGAAGTGAGTCTTGCCCCCATCCGTCAGGAAGCCGGTCAAGAACGGTTCGATGGTTTTGGGCTGCTCATTCTCGAAGTGAATGCGGACCACTTCGTACCCCGACGCGGGGTTGCGGTTCCATGATCCGCGCATCGTCGCGAATGCATCGCCTGCGAATTCGGCTGGAAATGCCGTTCCGCGGTAGAATTTCATCTGCATCGGAGCAGCATGAGCGGTGTAACCGATCACCATTGGCTGGCTCTGGTCGCGCCACTGTTCTTTCGTCACACCGCCAACCGGCGTCGACTGTGGATAAATATCGCCACCTCCGAAGACGTGGGGCCAACCATACTGTTTGCCCTGCTCGATCTTATTCAGCTCCTCGGCCTGAACCTCGTCGCCCATCAAGTCGATGCCATGATCAAGGCCCCAGAGTTCCCCAGTCTGCGGCTGCCAGTCGTAACCGATCGTGTTTCGCAGACCTGAAGCAAAAATCGTGCGGCTCTTACCATCCGGCGTCGCGCGAATGATCGTCGCATTTTCCGGATTGCTTTCGTTACAGGCGTTACAGGTTGACCCGACGCTGATATAGAGCATCCCGTCGGGGCCAAATGCCATGACGCGGTTTGGATGCTGTCCGGAATCCGGCAGATCGCCAATGATCATCTCAAGCTCGCCGAGAGTGCCGTCAGCTTGGATGTCGGCGACAAAGACCTCCTTCACAGTCACCAGGTAGAGCTTGTCGCCTTTGATTGCCAACCCGTGCGCCTGTGCACGAGAAGCGACCTGGATCGGTGCGCGATCTGCCTTGCCATCGCCGTCTTCATCTTTGAGAAGCAGCACATCACCCTCTTCTCGACGGCTGACATAGATGAATCCTTTGTCGGAGACCGCGATAATTCGGCTGTTGCCAAGACCCTGCGCGAAGGGCTGCACGGAAAAGCCTTCAGGGACCTTCAACTGTCCTATACGCTCGCTCGTAGCCGACACTTTGTTGGGCTTAAAGACGTTGGTGGTGATCTGAACTTCAGTTCCGTCACCCTGTTGGGCGTAGGAAGTACTGCAAGCAAGAAGCGCTGCCACGATTGATGTGGCGCCGACAACACGGGATATCATCAAGTATTCCTCCAAAGAACTCGCACGCCGAACATGCGAGACTCTTCAAAGTTCCTTCCTCTCGTTCTTCTTCTCGGATCGGCTCCACCGGGCTTCATGGTGACGCGCGGCGGCTGCGCGGACGCCAGACGCAAAGAAGAGCCACGAGCTCCTCCTGCAAAACTTCGGTGCGCTGATGCTGCTGTTGAGGCCTCGTGCGAAAGCATCGGTTGATGTTCATTTTTTGTTCTGGATCGGTTTGCAAGTAGGTGCTAATTGTCACGATACCGATCCCGCGGAGTAGCATTCGCCAGGATAGGGACCTCAACTACACCGGAGGCATGGTGATGGCAGTTGCTTATCTTGAAAAGCTCAACGATCAACAGAGACGAGCTGTCGAGTATGGCGTTGGACCATCAACGATGAACGTCAACGGCCCACTCCTGATTATTGCTGGTGCGGGTTCAGGCAAGACGAACACGCTTGCTCACCGGGTGGCTCATCTGATCGTCAATGGCGCTGATCCTCGCCGCATCCTGCTGATGACCTTTTCTCGCAGAGCCGCCTCGGAAATGGCACGACGCGTAGAGCGTATTTGTCGTAATGTGTTGGGCGCCAATGCCGCCGTTCTGACAGACGCTCTTACCTGGTCCGGCACGTTCCACGGTATCGGCGCGCGCCTGCTGCGAATGTATGCCGAACAGATCGGTCTCAACCTCGACTTCACCATTCACGACCGGGAAGACAGTGCTGACCTGATTAACCTTGTTCGGCACGAGCTGGGCTTCTCGAAGACGGATAGCCGCTTCCCAACCAAAGGCACCTGTCTCGCAATCTATTCACGCGCCGTCAACTCGGAGACGCCGCTAAACGAGATTCTGAGACAGCACTATCCATGGGTCGCCGCCTGGGAAGAACAGCTGAAGGGATTGTTCCGAGCCTATGTCGAGGCCAAGCAGGCACAGAACGTGCTCGACTATGATGACCTCCTGCTCTACTGGGCGCAGATGATCAGCGATCCTGCCCTCGCCGATGATATCGGCAATCGCTTTGATCATGTCATGGTCGATGAATATCAGGACACCAACAAGCTACAGGCATCGGTTCTGATGGCGCTGAAGCCTGGCGGTCGAGGCTTGACCGTGGTCGGTGACGACGCCCAATCGATCTACTCGTTCCGCGCTGCCACGGTCAGGAATATTCTCGACTTTCCCGCATCATTCAGTCCCGCGGCTGATGTCATCACACTCGACCGAAACTATCGTTCTACCCAACCTATCCTCGCAGCAGCCAACGGCGTCATCGAACTGGCCCGCGAGCGCTTCACCAAGAACCTCTGGACCGAACGAGAATCGCTTGAGCGCCCGAAGCTGGTGACGGTGAAGGACGAGACCGAGCAAGCGAACTTCATTGTTGAACAGGTACTCGCCAACCGCGAGGTTGGAATGACGCTGAAGCAGCAGGCGGTGCTCTTTCGGACGTCCAGCCACAGTGGGACACTGGAGGTCGAGCTGACCCGTCGCAACATCCCCTTCGTCAAATTCGGCGGCTTGAAATTCCTCGACAGCGCCCATGTGAAAGACATGCTGGCGGTGTTGCGTTTTGCCCAGAACCCGCGTGACCGGGTTGCAGGATTTCGCCTCCTTCAAATGCTACCAGGTATCGGCCCCAAGAAGGCCGGCACTATCCTCTACACCATCGCTACCGATCCAGAACCGCTGCTGGCACTAGCCGAAATCCCGCCGCCACCGAAGGCTGGCGATGACTGGACATCCTTCGTCCAACTGCTGGCAGGTCTTCGGAAAAGACAGGATGGCTGGCCTTCGGATATCGAGCGCGCACGCCTGTGGTACGAGCCACATCTCGACCGCATCCATGAAGACGCCGATACCCGCAAGGCCGACCTCCTGCAACTCGAACAGATTGCCAGCGGCTATCCCTCGCGCGAGCGCTTCCTAACCGAACTGACGCTCGATCCACCGGATGCGACCAGCGATCAGGCGGGAGTGCCGCTGCTTGATGAAGACTATCTCATCCTGTCAACTATCCATTCAGCCAAGGGGCAGGAATGGCGTTCCGTGTTTATGCTGAATGTAGTCGATGGCTGCATTCCATCGGACCTTGGAACGGGGACGACGCAGGAGATCGAAGAGGAACGGCGTCTGCTTTATGTCGGCATGACACGGGCCAAGGACAGCCTGTCGCTCATCACACCGCAGCGGTTTTTTACCTACGGGCAGAACTCGCAGGGTGACCGGCACGTTTATGCATCCCGCTCGCGGTTCATTCCGGCGACGTTGCTCCAGTACTTCGAACCAATGGCTTGGCCCAAGGTCTCGGTCGCTGCATCCGAACGCAGCGCCCAGCAGATCCGTATCGATGTCGGCGCACGCATGCGCGGAATGTGGAAATAGGAGTGGCCGATGTGCAATCTTTACAACGTGACCACGACACGTGACGCCGTCCTGCAATTTACGAAGGCGTTCCGTGATCTGGCCGGATGGAACGAGGCGAGCTTCGACGTCTATCCCGGCTATCAGGCACCGATTGTGCGCGTCGCGGGGGATGGGCAAAGAGAGATAGTCCGCGCGGCGTGGGGGATGCCTTCGCCTCCGGCCTACGTTTAGAACTACGATCCCGGCGTTACCAATATCCGCAACGTATCCTCACCGCACTGGCGGCGATGGCTCGGACCAACCAGCCGATGCGTCGTTCCCTTCACCTCATTTGCGGAACCGGATCCGGCGAGCAAGGTCGGTGGTGGCCGCGCGCTTCGACCGCAACCATCGCCGGAGCCGCGTCGTCTAACGGGTCATCGAATGATTCCGATCTGTCGACGTCGTACTTCACCGATATGCTCCTGAGGCCAGAACGAGTAACAGCGGAAGCACGCACAGATAACGCGGCAGCGGCATCCGAGGTGTCACGCATTCTCCTGCAAGGTGCGGCAGGAGGTGAAGTGGCCGAACCAGACCGAGCCTACATCGCAAGTATCGTGTCTGCCCGAACAGGGTTGAACGAGGCAGATGCCCGCAGTCGTGTCGATACCGTGCTCGGTCAGATCGAGGCGGCAAAGGTGAAGGCTCAAGAAGCGGCAGATGCCGCTCGCAAGGCTGCAGCAACAACTGCTCTTGTAGGTGCCATCTCGCTGCTCGTCGGAGCCTTCATCGCATCTGCTGCGGCTGCCCTGGGTGGAAAGCAGCGTGACGAAGAGGAAGACTTGCTGAGTGCGAGTATTCGATAACGTGGACAAGATTTGCCAAGGGAGCATTTGCACCCTTGGCCCTTAGATTCATGATCTCGATATCACCCCGACATTATCCAACCGGATTAAAGAAACCTTTCCACTCCATTAGAATCGGTGATGTTCGCCAATAGGATAATGACCGATCGCAGAATCCGACGTACGCTTAATAGGTCAATAAATCTCCCTTCAGGCCGCGTAACGACTGGCCGCTTTTTTAGCTGGAACAGCAACAACGCTGGTCTTTTGGCAAAGATCTATCCTCGTAACTTTCAGGACGTGCTTACCTGCTGGAGCGATAGTTATTCCTTACAAGAGGGACCGAATTTCAAGAACAATCGATCCTCCCATTTGGTCTGCTTCTAGGCATCGAGCCTGCCAAGTGGGTAATGGTCTGCATCTCTTTCCAGCACATTGCCGTGGAGTCGATGCTGATCTTGCCACTGTCTTCCAGGGCAACCTCCTGCGATTTGTTCAAACTCAATTTTCAACGGTGCTGACCCGGAAACACAATGTCTTGGTCGACCAGGACATTAAAATTGAAGCCGGGCCGAATTTCCAGCGTTGGCTGCACGTCCATGTTTCGCTGGATCGTCCGGTCGGCCACTCGCCCAAAGGTTTCGGTGAAATTCCGCCGTGCCGCATCGGATGCTTTATCCTGTGTTGCAAGCGTCGAGCTTTGTGGCACTGCCATGTCGATACCCGTCCCGATCAGTGCGATCATGACCGCCGAGCCGAAAGTTTTGAGATAGTGGTTATTCACCTTGTCCTTGAAGCCGCCGTAGCCCTCCTCGTCCGTGCCAGCCATGCCGCCGATCTGCAACGTCGAGCCGTCAGGGAAGATAATATCGGACCAGACGACAAGAACCCGGCTCTGCCCGAACGAAACCTTGCTATCGTAACGCCCGAACAGTTTCGTGCCCTGCGGGATCAACAGACGCTGGCCGGTCGCACTGTCATAGACGTTCTGGCTGACCTGGGCGGTGATACGCCCTGGAAGGTCGGAATTGATGCCTGATATCAATGTTGCCGGAATGACCGAGCCTCGCTTCAGTTCGTACAGGGACCGCTGTGGCACGACGCGGTTTGACAGATAGCCAAGATCCTTGAGGTCGGCATTGAAGAAGTCTTCCTTGGAGCTTTGTCCGTTCGGATCGACATTCTGGCCGCCCAGGCCGGCGCGCAAGGCCGCGGCGTAGAGATCGGATGCGTTTCCGTTAGCTGTAGCTGTCGTCGTCCGAGTTCCGGCACTCTCATCTTTACCCGACCGCGCTTCCAATTTGCCGCGATCGATGGCGAGAGGCGCGTCATAGGAGGAGTCTCGCGCTTGTATCCGGGCCATCCGCTGGCGTTGCTGCTCGCGCAGAATCTGTTCCTGTTGCTCACGGGCAAGACGCGCGCGCCACACCTCCTCCGGCTCGAGTTCCGGTCCACTCCGCTCCTCTTGTCTCTGTTCGGGCTGCGTGAACGGATTGGCCACTTTCTCATCAGCCTGTTTCTCCTCAACCGGGGTCGGCTGGAACGTCGTCTGCTGTTGCGGCTCGCCAATGATGCCATCGGTGACGCCCCGCTTGATCTGGTCTGCATAAGTAGAGGCCGGATTGCCAGAACTGCTGTCCGGACCGCTATCCCCGCCGAAATATAGGCCGCGTGAGGCAAGCCCGTAGAAGATGATGGCGAGAAAGACGACCAACAGTACAATCACGACGATGATCGGCATGCGGTTCACCCGCTTGATACCGGACGCGGCCTGAGTGTTCTGCGCACCGCCGAGTTTGAGGGATTGCACCATGATCTTCTCCCTCACCCGCGCCGCATGAGCGAAAGGGCGCTTGTTGGTGTCGCACCTGATGCCGTCACACTATAGGCCCGGCCAAGTTCGACACTGCTCGTCGAGAGCCGTGCGAGCATCTGGCCATCGTAAGGCGTGATTGCATAAGCAAGCGAGACGATGGTCGCTTTGCTATCCGTCTTCTGGTCAGTGACAACGGCATAGCCCCATCCCTTTAGGGCTGCCTCAAGCGCCTGCCCGAACGGAGAGCCGTCCGGCTTGAGCGCGATAGTCGCTTTTCCCTGTCCGAGCTGTTCAGCAAGACGGCTGACCATGTCGCCCGCAATGGCACCCGCGGCTGGTCCGGAGACCTCTGCCGGAGCGGCACTGGTCACGAGCCCCTCGCTATCCATTGACTGGCATCCGGAAAGGAGGATGGCGAGGGCGCAGACAGCGGCAAGTTGGCGGGTAGAGCCGGGGCGGTTTCGGTCGCGACGAAAAAGGTTCAGCATCACCGTCCTCCCCTGCTGATCGTCACCTTTTGCTGCTTCCAGCCGACGCCTGAGACGAGGACAGCACGATCTATATTGTAGTCGACCACCATCATGTTGCTCTTCATGCGATAATTGACGATGCGGTTCTGGCTGCCGGAGACGACGAAGAGAACCGGTGCATCCTGCCCGGAGATCGACCGAGGAAATTGGATGTAGGTCTTTTGTCCATCCGAATAGACCCGCGTCGGCCGCCAACCGGCACTGCCCGAGACGGAATAGGCGAAGCTTAGTTGCTCGGCAGGAACGCCGGCGCCGGGTATCGTGCTGGCTTCCAGCCGTGCGTTGACGTCGGCAAGTTTTGCCGAGACGTCCTCGGGATATTCGAAACCAACGCGCGCCATATACTGCGTGGCATGCGATTTCAGCTGGATGTGATAGGTCCGTCTGGACGTCGTCACGACCATCGAAGTAACCAGACCTGGCTCGGACGGCTTGACGATCAGATGGATCGCTTGCCCACCCGCTGCCCCAGAGGTCGCAGGCTCCACTTTCCAGCGCACAGTGTCGCCGACCAAAACATCACGAACGACCTCGCCGCCCTGAAGCTCGATGTCGCAGACCTGCAACGGTGAGCAGACGACAGACGGCTGCACTTCGCCATAGAGGAAAATCACCTTTCCATCGGCGCCTTTGGTGACGAGCCCGCGGCTTCCACGCCATTGTGTTGAGATGCCCATTCCCTTTGCTTCATTGGCCGTGACACCATCGGCGGCGAGAGAGGCAGACGGGAAAGTGGTAGAGGCAGCAATGGCGATAGCAATGATGCTGGCGCTCATCGTGACCCGAGATAGTGCGTCTGATCTGTTCATGTTAGGGGCCATGCCTTTCAAAGCTGCGCAGTCCAATCAAAGTCGCGGAGATAGAGACCGATGGGATTAAGACGGATGACACCCTCATCCTGGGGCGGCGTCAGTGTCACGGTGGCGATCCCACGGAAGCGGCGGGTGGCAGTCTCCTTGCCGCGGCGGTCGCGTTCGAACTCCGTCCAGTCGATCTGGTAGCTCTGGTTCGACAGCGCGACGATGTTGTTAACCTCGATCGCCACCGTCGCGGCCTTCGCCTTCTCGAAGGGAGAATTCGAGCGAAACCAGGCATTCACCTTTTCCGTCGCGGGATCGGAGGTGCGCAGCAGCCCATAGGTCCGGTCGATATATTGCTTCTGGACCACGGCATCGGGCGTCACAGAGCGGAAATTCGACACGAAACTACCGAGTGTCGCGCGCACCACGCGCGGATCGGCATATTCGATCTGCTGCGGGAAGCCCGCATTGACGGCGGTGCCAAGCTTGTCGACTTCGACGATATAAGGGATCAGCTTGACCTGTGTGCTCTGGTAGAGCGCGTAACCAAAGCCGATAACGGCCATGGTCATTCCGGCAATGCCGACGACGCGCCAGGCGGCAGCCGCTTTTACGTACGAGCCATAACGCTCGTTCCATTCGTTGCGAGCAGCAACATAGGGATTATCTGGGATATTCTGTCCGGCCATTCTGGAGTGTTCCGTCACTTGCTGTCGTTGATCGGCGGTGCTGGCGGTGTGCCCGGCCGGCCGGATTGTTGATCGAGTTTAGCGTTGGCAAGGCCGAGCATCGATCCGGCATAGGCGCCGGGAGAACCGATCGCCTTTTCCTTTGCAGCTGAACCGACTGCGCCGGCCGCTCCGCCGATCCCCGCTTGCATGCCGCGCAGCGCCGCACTGGCCAGAGATGAGCCTCCTGTCCTCGCGGCACTGGCGGCTCCGAATCCTCTGCTTGCGGCCCCGATCGTTAGGACGCCAGCCCCGATTACCGTCGACGCTGCCTGGCCGCCATGTCGGATGGCCTCCATGCCGCCGCCGACCGATGCGCCCTGGACCACGCCCTGCAGGATGGGAGGCACATACATGGCGATGACGAAGACGACGACCGAGATGCCGGCTATCGCCAGCGTGGTGATGAACTGTTCGGAGGTTGCGGTTGGCGCCTCGGCCAAACCGAGAAGGATGTCCGAGCCGATCTTGGCGATCATCACCAGCGCCATCAGCTTCATGCCGACGGAAAAGGCGTAAACCATGTACTTGATCGCAAAATCCTTGGTATGGGACGACCCACCCAGCCCGAGCATGATCATGCCGGCGAGCAGGCCCACATACATCTCGACCATGACGGCCACGAAGATCGCGGCGACCAGGCTGAACGACACCACGACCACCACCATGGCGAAGACGGCGGCGATCGCCAGCGCATTATCCTCCCAGAGGCCAAACTTCGCCTGTTCCGACATCTTCGTCGCGACACGAATGCCGGCGTCAAAGATGTTGGCGGGAGAGGCGGAACCGCCACCGGCGCCGATCTGGTAGAGACTGTCGACCACGGCTTTGGCGAACTCCGGTCCTCTGTCGAGGATGAAGGCGAACAGGCCGATGAACATGATGCGTTTGACCAGTTCGGCGAACCAGCTGTCGAGCGAGGCGGCGTTGATCGCCAGCCATACGGCAGCAATCCCAACCTCGATGCCGGCGAGGATCCAGAACAACGACCGGGCTGCACTCATCACCATCGTCTCCCAACCCTTGGCAGCGGTGACGACAGAATTTTCGAGTGTGGTCAGCACCTGGCCCTGCTGTGCCAGCGCCGGCGTGGTCGCCAATAGGACGATCGCAATCGCGATGAAGGTCCGTTCAAGAGCGCGGAAAGAGGGAGCGACTACCATCGTGGTTTCATCTCCTGTCCCGCGCGAATGTCGCGATCAGTAAGACCACCAAAGAACTGTTCGCGATGTCGGCGCTTGTCCTCGTCAGGAGGAGAGCCTGTCGCGATCGTGCCGGATACTGGAACTGGCTGCGGTCGACCGACGATCGAGGTAATGACGCTTGCACCCACTGCGGAGACAACCGCTGCAAGGACGATAATGACAGTCAGACGCGGGCTCACCAGCGGGGCTCCATGGTCTGCCCGCCCCTGATGTCACGCTCCGTCCCGCTGAAGAATTGTTCGCGCCGCGCTTGCGCCAGATCCTTCTGTGCCTGCTCGGACTGGTACCAGGTGCCCATCATCGTCATTTGCTGAGAGACCAGACCCCGCAGCTTCTGCATCTGCGCGACCTGCTGGGCGGCGATCTCGTGCCCGACCTGCAGCGCCTTCATCTGGCCATCGGCCGATTCCGACATCGACCTGAGCTGCGACATCGTGCTCTCCTCGCTGGAGAATTGGTCAGCCGTCAGATTAGCAGCCTTCAGAGTGCCGGCGATCGTGTCGCGATTGGTGTCGGACCAGTTTTGATAAGTCGTGGAAAAGCCCGCGCCATCAGGCAGGTTGCTCTTCATATCGGCGAAGCTCTGAAAGCGCTGCTTGAGCACATCGTCGACATTGCCCATGGAGAATGCGACGCCCTGTCCCTGGTTGACGACGTTCTGGAGGTTCTTCAGATCGCTTTCGACCTGGCCCCATATGAGGTTTGGAAGCTGCGCGGTGTTCTGCAGCATGTTCTTGTAGATATTGAGCTGGTTCTGGATCTGCTCGGCCAGCTGCGAGATCTGGGTGATCTGGTTGTTCACCTGCTCAGCGGACTTGCCGACAAGCGAGATCAGTTCCATATTGTTGGCAAGCTGTGTCCATTCGGTTGCCTGACCCGTCACGCCGCCCGCCTCAGCTGGAAGCGGGAAAGCGGGCGAGAGCGTGAGGGACACACCGAGCGCGGCGTGCCATATCCTATTCGGTTGGGAAGAGCGTGTGGGCATGGGCGATCCCCCTTTGCTGGAGCCAATGGAGAGGCCAGGCGGCCCCATGTTCAAGATGCAGGGCGCGGATGCGCTTGAGGTCTTCCTTTCCGGATGCCCCGACAAAGGAGAGCGCCACCGGCCCAAGGGCCATGTCGAAGAGGCGGCGGCCTTCTGGCGACGCGACGTAATAGTCCCGCTTCGGGATCGCGGTCGCGACGATCTCGATCTGCCGTTCGTTGAAGCCGATGCGCTCGTAGAACTCGCGCGTGCCCGGCTCCCGCGCCGCTCCGTTGGGTAGGCAGATCTTGGTCGGGCAGGATTCCTTAAGCACATCGATGATGCCGGACCGTTCGGCATCAGAGATAGATTGGGTGGCGAGCACCACGGCGCAATTGGCCTTACGCAGGACCTTCAGCCATTCCCGGATCTTGTCCCGGAACACCGGGTGGCCGAGCATCAGCCAAGCCTCATCGAGAATGATCAGGCTGGGCGCACCCGTCAGGCGTTTTTCGATGCGTCGGAAGAGATAGGTGAGGACAGGCACGAGATTGCGCTCGCCCGTATTCATGAGTTCTTCGATCTCAAAGCACTGGAAGGCGCCGAGCGCGAGACCATCCTCCTCCGCATCAAGAAGCTGACCCATCGGCCCATCGACGGTATAATGATGCAGGGCGTCCTTGATCTCCCGCATCTGGACGCCGGATACGAAGTCGGAAAGGGAGCGGCCGCGGGACTCGGCCATCAGCCCTATCTGTCGGGAAATCGCATTGCGATAATCGGGAGTGATCGTTCCACCCTGGAGGGCAACAAGCATCTCGATCCACTCAGATGCCCAGGCGCGGTCGGCGTCGGACGAGAGTTCGGCCAGCGGGCAGAAGGAGAGTGCCCTTCGCTCCCCTTCCTCCGGCGCGTCGCCACCGATCTGATAATGATCGCCGCCGATCCCAAGCGTCAGCGGAAGCATCGAGCCACCCTTGTCGAAGGCGAAGATCTGCGCACCCGTGTAGCGTCGGAACTGGGCCGCGATCAATGAGAGCAACGTTGATTTGCCGGAACCGGTTGGGCCGAAGATCAGCGTATGGCCGACATCATCGACATGCAGGTTCAGCCGGAAGGGCGTCGACCCGCTGGCGACCTGCATCAACGGGGGCGACCCGGCGGGATAGAATGGGCAAGGTGCTACCGGGCTTCCTGACCACACGCTATTGAGCGGGATGAGGTCGGCGAGACTGCGCGTGTTGATCAATGGCTCACGGATATTGGCATAGGACACGCCCGGCAGGCTGCCAAGAAATCCATCGGTCGCGTTGATTGTCTCGATCCGCGCGCCGAAACCTTCGGCCTGGATCAGGCGCCGAACTGCCTCACACTTCTCCTGCAGGCTTTGCTGGTCCTCATCGAAGAGAACGATGACCGGCGTATAGTAGCCATAGGCCACGAGCTGCGACGAGGCTTCGGCGATCGCGTCCTCGGTTTCTGCCACCATCAGCATGGCATCCTGGTCGAGCGATCGGGATTGGGTTTGAAAGAGTTGATCGAAGAAGGGTCTGACCTTCTGCTGCCACTTCTTGCGCGTGCGCTCGAGCTTGGCCCTCGCCTCCTCGGCATCAAGGAATACGAAGCGGGACGACCAGCGATAAGTCAGCGGCATCAGGTCGAGACTGTTAAGGATTCCTGGCCAGCTTTCCGCCGGCAGGCCATCGATCGCCACTACGCCGAGAAACCGGTTTTCGACGAGTGGCGTCAGACCGTGCTGCAGTTCGGCCGTTACGAGCCAGTCAAGATACATGGGTATTTCTGGCAGACGCACCGGGTGATTTTCGCCGGTGATGCAGAAGCGAATGAACTGGAAGAGTTGGTCGTATTTGGCGACGCGATAGCCGCCACGCTCCGGCGTTTCGCGTGTCATCATCCTCTGGATCGACACGACGTTGCCGAGATATTGCTCGACCTCACGGATTGAGGTGAGAAAGGTTTCGAGCGCTTTGTCGGCATAGGTGGCGGACCGACTGCCAAGGTCGGAATAGACATAGCGCATCAATCCGGATCGCCGCGGTTCCGGTGGGCGCCAGGTCAGTATCACGGCATGCCGGCTCTCAAAGTGCCCCATCTCCTTCTGAAAATGCGCCCGCCGCTCCGCATCGATGGCGCGGGTCACCAGGTCGGGGAAATGGCTGGCTCCTTCCGTTGGGTAATCTCCCGCCGGCACTCGGACAGCCTCGACCTGGATCATCCAGCCGGAACCGAGGCGCGACAGGATTGCATTGATCTGCCGCGACACCTCGTTCCGCTCAGCATCGGTCGAGCTTTCGCTATCGGGACCGGCAAAATACCACCCAGCCATCAGCGAGCCGTCCTTCAGGAGAAGGACGCCGTTATCGACCAACCCGGCATATGGAACGAGATCGGCAAAGGATGGTCCGGAATGGCGGAAGGATTTGAGGGCAACCATGCCGTACTCCCTCAATACCTGCGCCATGGCGAAGACGTCGCGCGGTAGAAGGTTTTGTAGGAGATATGACGGATATAGACTCTTCGCATCAGCGGGTCGGCCTTGGCCATCATACGAAGGGCTGCGACCGCGACCAGCCAGATTGCAACGCCAAACATCGCCGCGTACCAGGTCAGAACGACGAAGATCAGGATGACGGCGGCGAGAGCTGTCACCAAGACGAGCTCGCGATCGGCGCCCATCAACAGGTTGGGACGCGATAGCGCCCGATGCACCCGCGACCGGATGAGGTTGGAACCGGGTTCAGCCATGAGCACCCTCTCCCACTCCCTGCGACGTCATCGGCATATCCGGAGCGTCTTGTTCGGTCGATGCGTGAGCTTCGCCGATCGAGGCACCGGTTGCGCCGAACAGAGCGACGATCTGTGTCGCGCCGAGCAGAACACCGCCGACCAGGGCGACGTAGCAAAGGCGACGCGCAAAATCGTTGAGTTCTCCGCCGAAAATCAACATGGCGCCGGCAATCGCGACTGCGGCAAGGGCAATCAACCCGGCGACGGGTCCGGTGATCGATTGCTGGATCTGCTGCAGTGGCGATTCCCACGGAAGGCCGCCACCGCCCGAGGACGCCAATGCGGGCTCGGAAAGGCTAATGGAGATGCCGGCGATCATAATGATTGCGAGAATGGGATAGGGCTTACGCAACATGACTGTCCTCGTCGATCTGGGCATAGTGTTCGGTCTGGTAGTGGTTGTTGCGGTATCCCTCGATGTGGATGACCTCGCGGACCCGCCTCCCCTTCCCCGTCCGCTCGATGGAGACGATGAGGTCGACCGCCTCGCCGATCACCTCCTGCATTGGCTGCTGGCTGGCCTCGGCGGTCAGCTGCTCAAGCCGTCGCAAGGTCGACATCGCGGTGTTGGAATGGATGGTGGTGACGCCGCCGGGATGACCGGTGTTCCAGGCTTTAAGGAGGGTGAGCGCTGCGCCGTCGCGGACCTCGCCGACGATGATGCGGTCGGGCCGCAATCGCATGGTGCTTTTTAGCAACCGCGCCATGTCGATCGTGTCGCTAGTATGCAAGCAGACTGCGTTTTCGGCGGCGCATTGGATTTCGGCAGTGTCTTCGAGGATCACCATACGATCCTCGGGTGCGGCCGCAACGATCTCGGCGATGATGGCATTGGAGAGCGTCGTCTTGCCGGAACCAGTGCCCCCGGAAATGACGATGTTCATGCGTGCGTCAATCGCGCTGCGAATGGCAGACGCTTGCGCCTCTGTCATCACCTTCGAGGACACGTAATCACTAAGGGGTATGAGACGCGAGGCGCGGCGTCGGATCGTGAAAGCAGGTCCCGATACGACGGGCGGAAGCAGACCCTCGAAGCGATGGCCACCGATCGGCAGTTCGCCGGAGATAATCGGGCGCTCATCGCCTGCTTCCGACTGTAGCGCGTGGGCGACACTGCCGATGACAACTTCCGCCGCTGCTGGGGTCATGACCCCGGCCTCAGCAACGCCATGGCCGAGGCGTTCAATGAACAGTCGGCCGTTGGGGTTGAGCATGATCTCGACGACGGACGTGTCGTCAAGTGCGACGCAGAGCTGGTCGCCAAGCGCGTCCTGGAGTTTGCGGACCAGGCGCGGGTGGGAGCGAAGCTGGGTCACGCTGCGCTCCTCTCGGAATAGGCATCAGCACGAGTCAGAGCGGACCGATAGTGCGGTGGGCGAACCCGTTCGAAGCTCTTCTCGTCCGCTGGGAGCGTGCCGGCAATTGCGATGGTGTTGCCAATTGCCACCGGTTCACCCAAACGCGTCATCGGCCATCCCGCCCGGTTCAGGATGCGCTCAAAGCGCACGTCGGTGGCGGTCACGATCTTGTCGTAGCCGTTCGCCATCGACCATTCGATGATTCCGGCGAACATGGTAAGCGTCACAAGGTGGAGTTGGCCCCCTGCCCTGCCGGCGGGCAAGGTCGTATCGACGCAGAAGCGGGAGCTCTCGATCATCGCACTGGTCGCATGCAGCGAACCATCAGCGAGCAGCTGCTGGAAGGTCCGTTCCAGCATGGTTGGGCCGGCCGTGGGAAGGAGACGCGCGCAGCCGACGACCTTATTTCCGCCGGAGACGGCGAGGATGTAGGTTGGGTTCAGATCGTCGTACTGATCCCTCTCGCCACCATCCGTGATGGTGACGTCCCATTCGAGCCGCCCGCCAAAGACGTTGGCGCGCAGCTGATAAATCTGCGCCAGAAGATTTTGATGCTCGACATATCGGTCGGGCGAGATTGTGAGAATTTGCATCCTTACCTCCGCTTGAATTTCGTCAAGCGATGAAAATCACCTATATTCACGGTTGGCCATCTGCAGATCTGCAGTGAGCGGTTCTAGTGAGTCGTGTATCCGAGGCACTTTCGAGGCTGATTGTTGAGCATGCGGGTGATCTGGTTCAGCGTCGCTTGAGACATCTGACTGAGGTCAGTATTGGATTACAAGGAGCGGCGGATGGGCCTGTTTGTGTTTTCGACCGCTCTCTTTTGTCAGAGTACGCTCGGATCGCATAAAAAGCTTCGTGGCTACGTCGAAGCTTGCACCACCGTCGTCGTCGCTCGCGCATCAGATTGTCAGCGATTGTGCCTAAGTAGCCGGTGTAACCGAGCAGTTCGGTTTTATGCAGGTGCTGCGCCGAGTTTTTCGATAGGTCGTTGAGAGACGGCGCCTCGACCGGCGTGTCATCTCATTGACTGCGAGTTCTGTTCTAGGACGCGGTGTAGAAGGCGACGGTCGGTAAGAGTGAGCCGCTGATAATATACGGAAATGCCAACAATATCCGAGTAGTGTCATTGAAATTACTGGCCTGTCGCATTTATAATTAGAACTTACGCGCATTACAAAACATGTGGCAGCAAGGTTGCTTTGTTTCAGACTGCGCAAAATTAAATGCCGTCTTTCGCTGTGGTATCAGCTTACGTGAGCGGCTCTGGCGATATGGCAGCTGAAGCGTGTTTCTAAGGCCTTTACAACAGCGGTTATCCCTGACGATGATGGTTGAAGTTAAAAAAATCAAACCCAGTTTCTGACAATGGTTATATGCCGAAATTCTCTGGGTATGGTGGCAGATATCTTCGGGTTAGCCGAGATCCAACCCATGCGTATCCGTCAATTCAAAAGAACATTCACTCATTGTGCATCAACTTTACCTCTGGCCATAGCTCCTCTGTAGCCTGCATCAGCTGAGAGGTTGAAGCCGCGATCCATGGGATATTGCTGCCTTCACGCGTGCTAATTCTGACATCGAGGCCCGCCTCCCGGGCGAGAACGGCACCGCCGGCGATATCCCACATTGTCGTCAGCTTCTGCAAATGGCCGTCGAAAACGCCGCGGGCCGCGAAGGCGAGGCCTATGGATGTCGAGCGGATGGATTCCACTACCCAACCGGCGTGCCGCAATCCCACGGCAAGGGTTGCAATTTCTTCGGCATCGGCAGCCGCGCTGTCTCCAAGAGACATGACCCTGACATCCTCGAACGGCACGTGTCGGACGAACGGCTTGCCGTTCAGCAGAAGGCCCGTTCCATCGGCTGCAGCGTAAATATCGTTGAAGACAGGGATTGCGACGATGCCAAGTTCCGGCTTTCCGTTGCGCACGAAGCCGAGCGAGATGCCCCAAAGTGGAGAACCCCGCAGGAAGTTGGCGGTGCCATCGATTGGATCGATGATCCAATAGGCGTCGTCGGCGACGCCACCCATCTCTTCACCCAGCACCGTTTCCCCGGGGAATATCGCCGCAAGGCGATCCCGGATCAGCTTTTCGACTGTCGTATCCGCTTCGGAAACGAAATCCTGAAAGCCCTTTGATCGGGTGGCGATAGCGTCACGCTCTTCAAAGAAGCGAAGAGCCAGAGCCATCGCTTCTTCGACAATGGTGGCAGCACGGTCGAGACGTTCACTCACCATGTCCGCGATCTCCGCTTTCACCGGCACCCGTTTTTAGCCAATTCGTGAAGGCTTCCACCTCATCCGTCTGGATCGCGCCGACACCGGCCGCAGCGAGGACTCCCCACACGGCATCCGGATTGGACAAAGCTCTGGTGTCGTTGAAATCCTGGCAATGGGAAACGTCGAGAGTGTTGATCCAAAGGCGGATATTCTGACGCTCCAGCTCGGCACGTCCTTCCAGGAGGTCGGCAATATCGGTGAATTTTACTTCGATCATCGGTGCGCGTAGCGCTTCGATCCGACGTAAATCCTCTGCAAACTTGCCCTTCCGAACCCGATACATCGGCATATGCGGAATTTTTCCGAACCAGTCCGTTTCAAGTATATCGAAGCGGATTGCCTCCGGGTCGATATCCGTTTTGACCAGAACCTGATCCTCAACGCCAAGACGCAGCACGGTTTCCATCACTTGCGGCAGGTCGCGGGTGAATTTGGTGTCGATGTTGACGGTAATGCGTCCGCGCGCTTCTTCCAGCAACTCTTCCAGCGTCGGCACAGTTTCGGTGGTGGTGGCGGCGGCATCCCCACCGGCGCCCGCTTTAAGCTTGGCAGCACGAACCGTCTCGAACGAAAGGTCACTTACGGTCCCCTTCCCCGTCGTGGTGCGGTCGAGCGTTTCGTCGTGAATAACGACAAGGCGTCCGTCAACCGTTGCCTGCGTGTCGATTTCGATCATCTCCACGCCAGCGGAAACGGCTGCCCTTACAGATGCCAGAGAATTTTCGGCAGTGAGGGTCCAGAAACCGCGATGGGCAATGGTGAGGATCGCCGGGTTTTCCCGCGAAGAAAGGGCAAGGACATCACAGGAACGATTGGTTTTTCGAGAGGTTTCGATAGTCTGGTGCATTTTATTCACTTTCGGATTTTCCGTTATCAGGATCATAGTTTGCCCATGCCTGCGGCCATCAGATCATCCCGCAGGATACGGCCCGCGATGATGAAGACGATGAGCGCCGGAAGCAGCAGGATGAACGAGACGATGGAGGCGAGCGGCAGCTGCATCGAATAGGGATCGAGATACATGTAGAGCTTGATCGGCAGCGTCTGAACCACCGGTGCGCCAACGATGAAGGACTTGTCGAATTCCTCGAAGCTGCCGATGAAGGACATGAGTCCACCAGCAAGCAGCCCCGGCACAGCCAGTGGCAGAACGATATGCAACACGATGCCCACTGTTCCCGCTCCCAGCGAGCGCGCCGCATGAATGAGATCGTCGGGAATTGTTTCCAGTGCCGCAGTCATCAGGCGGATCATCAAGGGCAAGGTTCCGACGATTTGCACCAGAATGACGCCGAGCACGGAATAGGCGAGGCCCATCAGCAGGAATATCTTGCCGATACCCACGGCGACGACGAGGCCGGGAATGATGATCGGCGCGAGAATGAATATCTCGACCAATCGCTTCAGCTGGAAGGGAAAACGGGCCATTGCCCAGGCCGTCGGCAACGCGATTGCTGCTGTGGAAAAGGTAACGACGATTGCGATGAAGATGCTGTTGATGGTCGCCTGGATCAACGTGTTATCGGCGAGAACACTGATCCATCGCGCACCCGTATAGTCTTTGGGCACAAGCAGCGGAGGCGCCCAGCCATCCGCCACGCTCCAGAGAAACATCAGCGCAAGCGGCACGGCGATTGCCAGTGCCAGGCAGGTGTACAGACCTGCCGACACGAAAATGCGATCTTCCGGTTTGAACACGCGGCGGCGAGGTATTACCGGCGCTTCGCTAACAAGAGTACTCATGCCGCGTCTCCCCGCGTTTGACCGGTTCCGATGCGTGATGTCAGCGCATAGTAGGCCAGCAGGACCGATATCGCGAAGGCACTCAGCACCATGCCCATGGCGTAGACCTGATTGAAGCGACCTTGATTGAATTCCTGCACCATCAGCACCGAAAGCGGACGTGCGGTTGGCGGGCCAACGATATCCGGTATCGCGTAGGAGCCCATGGAGCCGATGAATGTCAGAAGGATCGCGGCGGTAATGCCGGGCATCGCGAGCGGAATTTCGACGAAGATGAACGTCTTCAATCGGGATGCTCCAAGCGTGCGCGAGGCGTAACGAATGTCTTCGGGGATTGCCGCAAACGCGCTGGTAATGATCAGCGTCATGAAAGGGATTTGTTTCCAGACGCTTGCCAGAATAACGCCGACTCCCCAATCGTCGCGAAGGAGTTTAGGCAGGGTTACTCCGAGCGGCGCCACAAGGCGGTCCATAAAGCCGCCGCGCTCGAAAACGACGATGACCATCAGGCCCACAATGATGCCGGGCACCGCCATGGGAAGTTTGTATAGCCCGCTGAAGAGCTTGCGGCCCCAGAAGCTTTTGCGGATCAAAAGTGCCAGCGGTACGGAGACCGCGAGCGAGACGAGAACCGGCATCACGCCATAATATATCGAGGTGCGAAGACCACGGATCATGGAAGGGCGGGTGAAAATGCGCTCGTAGAAAGCGAGCTTCAAACTGCCATCGTCCTGTTGAAAGCTGCCGATCAGCGCGGACATCAAGGGACTGCCGAAGAAGAGGATCAGGTAGCCGACACCGGGTGTAAGCAGCAAGAGGAGCTGCAGACGCCGGTCGCGAAGAAGCCCATGCATCACGCTGCCTCCTTTATCATCTGATCATGAAGGAGGTGCACAGAGCCGGGAAAATGCAGGGACACCCGGCTGCCGGTTTCTATGAGCGTTTCCGCGCCGGTTAGCGTAACGCGTAATTGGGTCGAGCCGATCTCTACGGAGTAGAGCGCACTTGCTCCCATGAAGGACACGGACGACACGGTGCCCACACCCTGGCCGTTGGCGGCCATGGTGATGTTTTCAGGTCGAACGGAAACCTGCGCCGGGCCATTGGCGCTTGCATCCAGCATTACGGGCTGGCCCCAGGCAAGCACAGCCTCCAAACCACTGGCGGTGACCGGTAGCAGGTTGGTCTGGCCCAGAAAGCCCGCCGTAAACGCATGTTTCGGCGCTCGATAAAGCTCGAGCGGCGTCCCTATTTCCACCACGCGACCCGCATTAATGACGACGATACGGTCGGACATTGCCATGGCTTCCGCCTGATCATGCGTCACATAGATGCTTGTCGCGCCAATTCTGCGATGCAATTCCGTCAATTCGTGACGCAGCGTATCGCGAAGCTTTGCATCCAGGTTGGAAAGCGGCTCGTCAAACAGGAGCAGACTGGGTTGCATGACGATGGCGCGGGCCAAGGCTACACGTTGCTGCTGACCACCGGATAATTGGCGCGGCATGCGATCAACGAGGCCTGCAAGATTACAGATTTCCAAAGCATGAGCGATACGCCGGGCCCGCTCATCCTTGGGCACTTTCTTCATTCGCAGACCAAAGCCAAGATTTTTGGCAACCGACATGTGCGGAAACAGCGCGTAGGACTGAAACACCATGGCGATGTCACGCGCTTCCGGTGACGCCTCATCGATACGCCTGCCACCGAGCCGGATCTCCCCGGAGGATGGTTCGCTGATGCCCATAAGAATGCGCAGAAGGGTGGACTTGCCGCAACCCGAAGGGCCGAGGATCGTCACGAATTCACCGCGCTCGACATTGATGGATACCGGATGAAGCGCGCGCGTTGCACCGTAATCCTTTGTTATATTGCTGATCTCGAGTTCGCTCATCACGACGTTCCCTTCTATAGAGGCTGTGGCGAAGAGTGCGGTCAGGCTGCCTGAACCGCACCTTGCAAGTGCACGCGTCCTATTGGTTCAGTACCTTTTCATCGAGCGCATCAGAGAGCGCTTTCGACATGTCCCAGAAGGCTGGAACGGAAAGGCGGGGATAGACATCCGGCGGAAGAACGTTGGCCTGTTTGTCCTTTGGCATCAGATCGTTGGTCACATCCGCACGGGGCGAACGCGAGGCCTTGGTTTCCAGCTTCCAGGCCTGGAAGTCCTTGCTCATGGCCATGTCGATCAGCAAAAGCGCCGCTGCGACATTTTTCGCGTTGGCGGGCACGAACATGGCGTCGCCAGAACTTACCTGCCCTTTTTCCAGCAATGTCAGGCGGAATGTTTCCGGTAACTGCTTGTTACCGAGGAAGGTCAGGACTTGGTCCTCCCACACGGTACCCATGTAGAGCTGCTGGTTGTTGATGAGGTTCAGCGTATCGGCGTTACCGTTCGTCAGTTCCGCGGCAGACAGAAGACGCCGGTAGTAGTCCCACACGGGGTCGAGGCAATCCGTGCTCATCGCCCAATCGCGCGCTTCGTCCAGTGTCTGGCTGTAATCTGTCAGCTTCTGGCGGCATTCGCCCGTCAGATAATTCAGCGCGAGGGAATAGATGAAGCCACTGCCTGAACCACCTTTCGATGGCAATGTTATGCCCAGACGCTTCGGGTTCTTTTCAGCCCATGCCAACAGCTCATCAAAGCTTTTTGGCACGTCCTGTGGCTTGACGAAAGCTGAGTCATAACCAATCGCTGTCTGATTGAGATGGACAAGCGGATAGCTGCCACCATGCTTGCGACCGAACAGGCTTTCAGCCAATACAGGATCGTAATTCGCCATGTTCGGTAGGATCTTCGTCAACGCAATATTGCCGACGACACCTTTCGAAGAGAGAAGCGGATAATCGCCGCCGCCCGAGAAATAGGCATCCACAGGTGAATCCTGCCCGGCCGCCTGCACTGCAATCAGCTGCTGGTTGGCCTGATCGCCTTTCACATCGCTATAGGTAACCTTGATACCATACTTGGTCTCGAACCTGTTGATCAGTTCTTTCCATGTGTCGGCGAAGCTTCCCGCGAAGTTGTACATCGTCACATGGCCTTCCGCTTTAGCGGCGGGAACGACGATGTCGTAGAAATTTTCGCGTGTGACCTTGGATAGGTCGAAATCGAGATTCTTCATTTTGCTGTCTGCCGATAGACACGGCGCTGCCGTCGTCGCCAGCGCGAGCGCGGCGAGTGCAAAGAATTTCATACCCATTGAATAGTTCCTCCTAGGGAGCCGTTGTAGAACCGGCTCCTTATTAATACACTTTAAGTGTAATATTTGTGACGGTCCAGTGAAAAATGCAGAGATGACGCATGTGACCTGTTGCCGCCGCCGGGCACAGCCGCTATCCAAAGCCATGACAATCAGCCAGACGTTGCAATTAAATCTCGACCGCCATCCGCTTGCCAGCGAGAACGAGCGTTTGATTCTGGATATTGTTCGGCGTCACGGGCCAATTGCTCGCGCATCGATTACAGGCCACACGAACCTGACGCAGCAATCTGTACATCGCTTGATTGAAGGCCTTCTAGAGCGCGAACTGTTACGCACCGGCGCAGCACTGAAAGGTACACGCGGCCAACCGAGCCCGACAATAGAATTAGTCCCTGAAGCCGCCTACTCCCTCGGGTTTTCGATCAATACCGACTCTGTCGTCATCTGCATTGCCGACTTCCGCTGCAACATCGTTGTGGAGGAAAAGTTGAAGACGCTTCCGGGTGATCGGGAAGCGACGCTTGATGCGCTGGCGATGACATTGGATCGAATACTCTCTGATCATGGGATTGCGCGCGCAAGGCTGCTCGGCCTCGGCTTCTCCATGTCGGGATTTTTTATCTCGGAAGACAGGATATTCAACGCACCTGAGCCTTTGCGGGACTGGTCGCTCATTGAGCTCAGACCCATACTTGAAACAAGGTTTGGATTACCAGTCTGGTTGGAAAACAATGCAACGACGGGCGCAATCGGCGAAAACCTGCGCGGTGTCGGATTATGGTGTGAAACCTTCGCCTATCTATCCTTCGCCTTTGGCTTCGGCGGTGGCTTGATCCTTAATGGCCGGCCATTCCACGGCTTCCATGGCAATGCTGGTGAGTTCAGCGGCATATACAACCCGGATGAGTCCCCTAAGCGTCCAGCACTGCAATATCTGATGAAGACGCTACAAAGAAACGGCGTCGACATCCATTCAGTCGATACGCTTTACCACCAGTTCGATCCCGCGTGGCCCGGTGTGGAAGAATGGCTTGACGAAACCATGCCGCAGGTGGACAGGCTCATAGCCAGCCTTATCGCCGTGCTCGACCCCCAAGCGATCGTCTTCGGGGGGCTATTGCCCCGCGCACTTGGCCGAATGATGATCGAACGCGCGAACATGCCCTCACAACGCGAGCACCGCTACGGTATAGGCCCCAAGGAAGCCAAACTTGTTCTCAGCGAAACGGAAGGTGACCCCTCTGCCTTGGGTGCGGCGCTTTTGCCGCTGAGAGTTCGGTATTTCAGCTGATACCCTATGACGGCTTACGAAAGCCGGGCGCCGCGTTGGCGAGGCGGATGATTGCAGATCAAAAGACAGACAAGTATCGTTTCGATTGCAATACCTTAATCTATTGCTACACGCCACTTTGGAAACACTCCAGACCGTGGTTTGGAGGCCTACCGTATTGAGAGGTTTTGCCCGTTATTGCCCAAGCGGTACGAGACCTACAGCTGAATATTTCTCGGCAGGTTTCCAGCGATATGAACCGGCACCTCCTCATCATCATGACACTCAAACGATTTGAGCCATTTCCCATCATACCGAAGCCCCGATCCGATTAAACGTGTCGAAAGCCCAATTGCGGGCTTCGATGGGCTGTGCGCGGATAAAGAAAAAAGCGGCAACCCGCCTCTATTTTAAATTCCGTGGGATCGGAACGAATACAGAGACTGCCAGTTTGGTAGTCGAGGGCAACAAGAGATGCGGCCCTTATGAGAGGAAATTATCATGAAGAAAGTCATTATAGCAGTGGCGCTGCTGAGCGCCACGGCGATGTCTGCGGCTGCACAGACATCCGCGCCAGCAAACAGCAATGATGGCAACACGCCCGCTGTCGCCACCCCGGAAACCAAGAACCCGACAGCTCCGGTTGAAGGTGCGAACAGCTTTACGGAAGAGCAGGCGAAAACCCGTATCGAAGAGGCCGGTTACTCCGATGTCAAGGACCTCAAGAAGGATGACAAAGGTATCTGGATGGCGGTTGGCATGAAGGACGGTAAGTCCGTCATGATCTCCATGGATTATCAGGGCAACGTCGTCGCCAAATAGGCTGTCCGTTTATCGAGGCCTGATCTCCCCAGTCCAGGCGAGAGACCAGTGATCCACCCAATTGAGGATGACACAGATGAGAACTGTAACCGGACTTTTCGATGACCACGCGGATGCGCGCTCGGCAGTGACCGAGTTGGAAACCGCTGGTGTTCCTTCCAGAGATATCAGCATCGTATCGAACAATGCCGATAACCGACATAGCGACGATTCCAAAGCCGCCGAAGGCGCTGGCACGGGTGCCGGTATCGGCGCAGTCGTCGGCGGCGCGGGCGGCCTTTTGACTGGCCTCGGCATCATGGCCATCCCGGGCGTTGGCCCAGTCGTTGCCGCTGGCTGGCTTGCTGCCACGGCGGCGGGTGTGGCCGCTGGCGCCGTGGCAGGCGGTGCAGCAGGCGGTATCGTTGGCGCCATGATGGACTCCGGCGTCTCTGAAGAAGATGCGCATGTTTATGCGGAAGGTGTACGCCGAGGAGGCACAATCGTTACCGCGAAAGTCGACGACGACATGGTTCCAGAAGCCGAGGCCGTTCTCAAACGCTCGAACTGGGTCGATCCGACTGCACGCCGCGCCGCCTACAGGGAAGAAGGATGGCAGCGCTTCGACGACACGCTCGACCCTTACGACGCCGACCAGATCGAGAAAGAACGCGCTCGTTATAAGCGTCCGGCTCTCTGAAATACCAATCGATGCGGGCTCTGAGCGCCAAATGGACCTGCCAGTTTGCAGGTAGCTGCCGGGCATCGCGAATTCAGCAGGCCGCTTTCGGGCGGCCTTTTTCCTTACGGGTTGCGGTGGCGCAACTCGCGTTACACGGCTAGGAGATGCATAATGGCCAAGAAACAGGCTACCCCACCCTCCATTCCACAGACTGACGTCGTCACGATCCACGACCAGAAAATGCAACGTGGACCCGGCGGCGAGCTTCATCAGTTCGCCGAAGGCGACACACCCCTTATGACCACAGCGCAGGGTGGACCGGTATCGGACGATCAGAATTCACTCCGCATCGGTGCACGTGGACCGCTTGTCGTGGATGATTTTCATTTTCGCGAGAAGATGTTTCACTTCGACCACGAGCGTATTCCAGAACGGGTCGTCCATGCCCGTGGCTATGGCGCGCATGGTTATTTCGAGAACTACGATTCACTTGCCGAATACACCAAAGCCGACCTGTTTCAGCGCAAGGGCGAAAAGACCCCGCTCTTCGTCCGCTTCTCCACTGTCGCAGGGAACAAGGGTTCAGCCGATCTTGCCCGGGACGTCCGCGGATTTGCGGTCAAGATCTATACCAAGGAAGGTAACTGGGATCTGGTCGGCAACAATATTCCGGTCTTCTTTATTCAGGATGCCATCAAATTCCCCGATCTCATCCATGCCGCAAAGCAGGAGCCGGATAGAGCTTTTCCGCAGGCTCAGACGGCGCATGACAATTTCTGGGATTTCATCAGCCTGACGCCGGAAAGCATGAACATGGTGATGTGGATCATGTCGGACCGGACCATTCCCCGCTCACTGCGTTTCATGGAAGGCTTCGGCGTTCACACATTCCGCATGGTGAATGCAGAGGATAAATCCACCTTCGTAAAATTTCACTGGAAGCCGAAGCTCGGCCTGCAGTCCGTCGCCTGGAATGAAGCGGTCAAGATCAATGGCGCCGATCCCGATTTCCACCGTCGCGACCTGTGGAATTCCATCCAATCCGGCAATTTCCCCGAATGGGAATTGCACGTCCAGCTGTTCGATCAGGAATTTGCCGATAGCTTCGATTTCGACGTGTTGGACCCCACCAAGATCATCCCCGAAGAAATCCTGCCGACAAAAGCCATTGGCCGGATGGTGTTGGACCGTATGCCGGACAATTTCTTTGCGGAAACCGAACAGGTCGCATTCATGACGCAGAATGTGCCGCCGGGTATCGATTTCAGCAACGACCCGCTGCTGCAAGGTCGCAACTTTTCCTATCTCGATACGCAATTGAAACGGCTGGGCAGCACGAATTTCACCCATCTGCCGATCAATGCCCCGAAGTGTCCCTTCGCGCATTTCCAGCAGGATGGCCATATGGCGATGCGCAATCCGGTTGGTCGAGTAAATTACCAGCCGAATTCCCACGGAGAAGGCCCAAGGGAATCGCCGACAAAGGGCTATCGCCACTATCCGGCGGAGGAGCAAGGCACCAAGGCGCGGCTTCGCCCGGAAAGCTTTGCAGACCATTACAGCCAGGCGCGGCAATTCTACATCAGCCAGACCGGTGCCGAGCAGCGTCACATTGCCTCTGCCCTTACGTTTGAACTCAGCAAGGTCGAGATTCCGGCCATTCGTGAACGCATGGTCGCGCATTTGCTGAATATCGATGAAACGCTTGCCGCAACTGTCGCGCAAAAGCTCGGTTTCCAGAAAATGCCCAAACCCGCCGATGCCGCAATGCCGACGCGGCATGACCTCGATGCATCACCGGCGCTCAGCATCGTTGAGAACGGCCCGAAGCGCTTCGAGGGACGCAAGCTCGGCATTTTGATCACCGATGGTGTCGATGCCAAAGTGCTGAAAGCGCTCACAGGCGCAATCACTGCTGAAAAAGCCGTGTTCGAACTCATCGCTCCCAAGGTCGGCGGCGTCAAGGCCTCCGACGGAAGCTGGATCGAAGCCCATCACATGATCGATGGCGGGCCATCGGTTCTCTTCGATGCCGTGGCCTTGCTGACGTCACCCGAGGGCATCGAAGATTTGAAGGACGAAGCCACCGCCCGTGATTTCGTGGCCGATGCCTTCCAGCACTGCAAGTTCATCGGCTATGTCGCATCCGCCCTGCCTCTGCTTCAAAAAGCAGGCGTGGCAGATGCCATCGATGAAGGCGTCATAGCCCTCCCCGACGAAGCAAGCCCTGCGGACTTCGTTGCGGAACTGGGCAAGCTGCGGGTCTGGGGCCGAGAGCCCTCGGTCAAGCTCGGCAAAGCCTCTCCACCCTCGAAGTAAAATAGGTCAAAGCGCGGCAGCAATGCCGCGCTTCTTTCGTTCAAGGGAAAGCCCGGAACTGCCTGCAATGGGAAACAACAGGAACATCAGACGTCTCGTCGTCATCAGCGATTTTCAGGATGGCAATTGCTTCTCCTCCAGTGTCCCGACCGTCGAAGAGTTTCAACGCCAGTGGCGGAGCGGCGAGCGTGGCCAACCGGCGTCACGCGAGGAAGCGGTTCCCGAGTTTAATGTGGAAGGCAGTTACATAGAGCGTCTTCCGCTCGCCTGCGTGAAAGCCGGTCTTGTCGACGTCATTGAAATATGGACCCACTGGCGCGGGGATATCCCGCCTGCGCCAGATCTGAACAGGGCACCGCTCATCATCCGTCGTGCATTTCAGATGAATGGGCCTGATGCGCCTTTCCATTCCAACGATATGCTGGCCCACATCGCGGTCTTTGGTGCGCCGGAGATACTTTGCGTCTGGGGCTTGGGCGTATCGGCGGAAATTCTGGACGCCTGCGCTTCGAGCTACAGGATATACAATTCCATCGATGCCCCGGCGTTACGCATTCCGCCGGAAGTCAGCACCCGTTTCGATCTGATCCTGACCGGCGCGGAATGGCAGTCGCGTGAAGTAAAAGAGCGCCACCCTCATATGACGACGGCAATCCTGCCCATCGGCCCGGAATTCGCGTCGGAAACGCAGTTTTATCCCTTAGGTGGGCCCAAGCCCTATGACGTCATCTACGTGGCCGCGGCGCAAAAGTACAAGCGCCACGATATTCTGTTTGACGCACTTTCAAAACTGCCGCGTTCCATTAAGGCACTCTGCGTGTTCGGATATGGAGAACTGAGCGAGGAGCTTCGCGAGAATGCTCGCCACCTCAACATCGACGTTGATTTCGTCGGCCCGCCGGGCGTTCCTTTTACAGAGGTCAATCGACTGATGAACCTGGCCAAAATGGGCGTTGTCTGCGGCATCGATGACGGCGCGCCCGCCATTCTCACGGAATATATGCTGGCAGGACTACCCGTTCTCGCGAACAGTCAGCTTCGTTGTGGCCTGCAATTCATCACCCCGCAGACGGGGCAAGCGGCACCGGCAGAGACTTTTCACGAAGGCATTCTGTCCATGCTGAAAAATCTTGATGATTTCTCTCCCAGACAGACCGTGCTCGACCGATGGACATGGCCGCATTCCGTCGAAAAAATTCAAAAAATCATGGACGTTTCAAGCCGTTAGAAAGTTTCCGGACAGCAGGAACAAAGCATGTTTCGCCCGGTTTGGTTACGTTCCTGAAACCCGGATGCGCCGATGAATCTTTCCAGTTCCATTCCCTCGCCATCACACGCAACACCAGAGCGGAATACGCCGCTAATTTGTTTTTCGCATCTGCGGTGGGATTTCGTTTTACAGCGTCCCCAGCATCTGATGTCGCGTTTCGCCAGGGAAAGGGCGGTGTTCTTTTTTGAAGAATTCATTCCCACAGATCATCACCTCGCCTATCTGGAAATTCATCCCTTCGAAGGCACGACGGTTAAATCCGTGCGCCCGCGCGTGCCCCATTGGTGGAGCGAGGCGGAGCGTGAGGTGGCGCTCAGCCACTTATTGGATGATCTTCTGGCGATGTATGGTGCGAAGCGCCCTATCTTCTGGTTTTACACCCCAACCATGTATGAATTTGCCCGGCATATCGATGCATCCGCCATCGTATATGACTGCATGGACGAACTTGCAAATTTCAAATTTGCGCCACATCGCATGAAGGAGATGGAAGCGGCACTGATGGCGCGCGCGGATGTTGTCTTTACGGGCGGCTACAGCCTCTATGAAGCCAAGTGCGGGCAGCACGACAACATCCATCCGTTTCCATCCGGAGTGGATGCCGAGCACTTTAACACCGCTCGCAAAAGCGCAGAAGAACCCGCCGACCAAAGCTCTATTCCTGGTCCGAAGCTTGGTTATTACGGCGTGATCGATGAGCGCCTCGACCTCGATTTGATCGCGACTGTCGCCGGGCAGCGTCCGAATATGTCTTTCATATTCATTGGCCCTATAACCAAGATCGCGCCGGAAGATTTACCGCAAGCTGCAAACATTCATTACCTGGGACCGAAACATTACGGAGAGCTCCCTTCCTATGTCTCAGGTTGGGACGTGGCGCTGATGCCATTCGCTCTGAACCAGTCCACGCAGTTCATCAGCCCCACAAAAACTCCGGAATATCTGGCCGCTGGCCGGCCCGTCGTCAGCACGCCAGTCCGAGATGTCGTGCGTCATTATGGAGATTTGGAAAGTGTCTTTGTCGCGCCGGATGCCGCGCATTTCGCAGCCGCCTGCGATGCGGCTCTTGCCATGGCGAAAGCTGGCACAGAATGGTGGAAGCCTGTTGATGACATGCTCGAAGCATCGTCCTGGGACAAAACCTTTGCCGCTATGAAGAGGTTGGTGGACGATGTAATGGCGCGAAGCGCTTTTGTACAGATGCCCGCCGCCCTGCCCAAGAAAACCAGCCCGGGCCAACCCGTTATCGTCGGCGAAATCGTGGCTGCGCCCGGTCTATGAGCAGCGCGCGTCACAGGATCGTTGTAGCCACCGATAGTCTCGATCCATCCGGCATGGGTGAACACATGTTGACGCTTGCCCGCGCACTTGAAAATGAATGGGCGGTAACGATTGCGGCGCCTGCCAAAACAGAGGGGCAGTTGTTATCGAGGGCAGCCCGACTGGGGCTTGCCGTCAAAACCATTGATGACATATCGGCTTTCGGCAACTGGCTGCGCGCGACGTCCACGTCCCTCCTCCATGTTCATGCGGGCATCGGCTGGGAGGGTCACGAAATAGCAGGGGCGGGTTTCGCTCACAACATTCCCGTCGTCAGAACCGAGCATCTGCCTTATCTTCTGACCGACCGGGACCAGCAGCAACATTACTCCAGAGAATGCGCGTCGCTCGCTCATCGTATTGCGGTATCGGAAGCCGTCCGATCCAGCTTCGAGCAAAACGGCGTCGATGCCGACCATATCAGCCTCGTGCGCAATGGCACTTTTGCCCTGACGCCAAATTCGGGCGAACCCTCAATAAGAGGCATGGATGGGCAAAATATCCTTCTCACCGCCGCCCGCTTTTCCAAACAGAAAGACCACGTGACCCTGATTGCGGCCATGCCCGCCGTTCTTGCGGCACACCCGAACACCGTCCTTCTCCTTGTCGGCAAAGGAGAAGAGCTTGAAGCGATCAAGGCTCTGGCCGAAGCACAGTCCTTGACGGAACATGTGCGTTTTCTCGGCCATAGAACCGATATTGCCGACCTGATGGCGCAAGCCGATCTTTTCGTTCTGCCCTCGAAATTCGAAGGACTGCCGCTTGCCGTGCTGGAGGCCATGTCGATTGGGCTTCCCGTTGTCGCGACCGACATTGGCGGCAATATCGAGGCGCTTGGACCTTCGCATCCCTTTCTGGCCGAACCCGGCGATCCCGTCTCGCTGGCGCAGGTGCTGATTAGCGCACTCGATAATCCTTCAAGGGCAAAATCGACAGGACAATTGGGCTTCGAACGCTTCCAGAACCATTTTTCCGCACAGCGCATGGCAAACGAAACCGCCGCCGTTTACGAGCGCGTACTTTCGCAGGCAGCGCCTCTCACGCAAGGACATGTCTTCATGGAAAAAACGCGTATCGGCTTTATCGGTGCTGGCGGCATCGCCAACCGCCATCTGGAAATTCTCAGTGGCTTCGAGGATGTGGAACTGGTGGCGTTTGCCGACCCGGATTTTGCCCGCGCAGAACATGCCGCCAGCCGTTTCGGTGCCAAGGCCTTCGACAACCACCGCGCCATGCTGGAAGCGCAGTCACTGGATGCTGTCTATATCTGCGTGCCACCTTTCGCCCATGGCGAAGCAGAGCGCGGCCTTATCGCCAAAAATATTCCGTTTTTCGTTGAAAAGCCGATCACGCTCGATCTGGCATTGGCGGAGGAACTGAGCGCGGAAATCGAGGATGCGAAGCTGATCACCGGCGTTGGCTATCACTGGCGCTATCTCGATACTGTCGAGGAGGCGCGCAACCTTCTTCAAGACAACCCCGCTCAGCTTTTGTCCGGCTACTGGCTGGATCAGACACCGCCGCCGCAATGGTGGTGGAAATCGGATATGTCGGGCGGACAAATGGTCGAGCAGGCCACGCATATTATCGACCTTGCCCGCTATCTGGTCGGTGAAGTCGCCCATGTCTATGGCCGTGTCGGGTTCAAGGAACGCGATAGCTTCCCCGGCCTCGATGTGCCCGGCGTCACCACCGCCAACCTCACCTTCCAGTCCGGTGTCATCGCCAATATCTCTTCCACCTGTCTCCTGGGCTGGAGCCACAGGGTCGGCCTCAACATCTTCGCGGATCGTCTGGCCATTGAACTGACCGACCATGATATCATGGTCGATGTCGGTGCCGGGCGGCCCGTTCGACAGGCAGACGGTGATCCGGTATGGCGCGAAGATCGAGATTTTATCGAAGCTGTGCGTGGTAGCGAAAACCATATTCGTTGCACTTATCAGGACGCGCTCGCAACTCACCGCGTTGCCCTTGCGGTGGTGGAGTCGGCGCGTTGTGGCAAGCCCGTCTCGTTGGAACAGCCATCCATCACCCGCAATCCGGTTGCCCCGCTCTATCATGAACCGCGCAACGACCCGCAACCCGGCCCTGCGCCCGGCCACCGGATTGTCCGTTCGCTTGGCATCGAAGCGCCCGGCAAGGCTTTTTTCTTCGAGTACGAGGAAGGCCCGCCGACAGACAATCAGGTGCGGCTGGACACGCTTTACACCGGCTTTTCGGCAGGCACTGAACTCACCTTTCTGAAGAACACAAATCCCTATTTCCATTCCCGCTTTGATGGCGGGCGGGGCGTGTTTCTGCAAAACGAACCGGATCTGCACTATCCCGTACCGTTTCTTGGCTACATGGAAGTGGCGCGCGTCTCGGAATCCCGGGCCGAAGGTTTCAGTGAAGGCGACATACTCGCCACGACTTACGCCCATAAAACCGGCCACACCTCAGACCCATTCCATGATGTGCTGGTGCCAATGCCGGATGAGATCGACCCCATCCTTGGCGTCTTTGTCGTCCAGATGGGTCCCATCGCCGCAAACGGTATTCTCCACGCGGATGCGGATGCGTTGGGGCCGAATATATCGACCTTCGGTGCCGGTGTTGCTGGTCGCAACATCATCGTCATCGGCGCGGGCACAGTGGGCCTGATGACCGCACTCTTCGCACAAAGGGCAGGCGCGCTCGGCGTCATTATCGCCGATCCGTCCGAATTCAGGCGGAGCAAAGCACAGGCCATGGGACTGATAGCCATGACGGAGGAAGACGCCTGGCAGCATTGCAAGGCGCGCTGGCATAATGGTGCCACGGATCGCGGTGCGGACTTCGTTTTTCAGACGCGGGCGCACGCCCATAGTCTGCACGTGGCGCTGAAGGCGCTGCGCCCACAGGGCACCGTTATCGATCTCGCCTTCTATCAGGGTGGAGCGGATGCGTTGCGGCTGGGAGAAGAATTCCACCACAATGGCCTCAACATCCGCTGTGCCCAGATCAACCGCGTCCCGCGTGGGCTTGACGGTCTGTGGAACAGACGGAGGCTCGCCCAAGAAACCATCGGCCTTCTTCAGACCCATGGCAACATCATCCGCGAACAGATGATTACCCATGTCGTGCCTTTCGATGACGGCCCGCAGTTCCTGGCAGACCTTGTCGCCAACCGCCCGGAATTTCTGCAAATCATCTTCAAGGTCGGTGAATGACGTCCCACGAACAACCCGTCCGAATTCTCTTCGTCTTCGCATGGCTGGTTGTCGGGGGCGAAGAAACGGAAGTTAGGCTCTTGGCGCGTCATCTGGATCGAAGCCGCTATCGCCTTGATGTCGTTGCCTGTTTCCATAAGCCGGACATGCCGCACCAGACGCATGAACAACTGCGCGAACTCGGGGTCGATGTGGACACGACGCCCTACGGGCTTTCCTTTGAAGACACGGTTGCCTATCTTGCCAACAAGATACCGGCCTATGATGTCATCGTCTCCTGCCAGAACGTTGCCGATATCTATCCTGCACTGGAACGGCTGCATTGGCGCCCTCCGCTGATCGAACATGGCGGGCTTGTATCGGAAGCGCTGGCCGGACCGAAACATTTTACCAGCCGTTATGTCGGCGTCTGCCGCTCCATCCGGGACGCCGCCGCATCCATCATGCCGGGGCGTGAAGGGGATGCCTTGGAAATCCCGTCGATGGTAGAACTCTCGGATTTCGACGGGCATCAGCGTGCCGCCACGCGCACATCGCTTGGCATAAAACAGGACGAGATTCTTATCGGCTGGGTCGGCAGGCTTGACCCTAAGAAAAATGTCGAGGATTTCATTGAGGCCGCAGCACTGGTTCACGCACGCGATCCAAAAGCTCGCTTCGTCATAATCGGCGGACCTGACGCCTTTCTGCCGGACTATGCCGAGTACTTGCAGGCACTCGCAAAGGCCAAAAAGCTCGACAGCGTGCTGCGCTTTCTAGGCGATCGTAAGGATATCCCGGCCCTTCTCTCGGCGATGGACATTTTCGTCTGGTTGTCAAAGGGCGAAGGCATGCCGCACGTCATCGCGGAGGCGGGTGCCGCCGCCCTGCCCGTCATCGCCACGCCAGACAACGGCGCGATGCAACAGATCGAAGACGGTGTCGGCGGCATTTTCGTGCCCTATAAATATCCCGCCGCTGTCGCCATGGCTATTGAACGCTTTATCGCAAATCCCGATTTGCGCGCTCGCCTCGCACAAGCCCTTCGGCACAAGGTCGAAACGACCTACAGCGTGACGGCTGTGCTGCCGCAGTGGGAAAAGCTGTTTGCCGAAGTACTGGCTGAGCGTAAGCCTTCAGGACCGACAGGCCTGTTTAGATCCTTCCTTCAGGGCGGCTTCGAATGCTCGACGCATCGGCTCCGCCCCACAGGCTCTGCAGAAGGTCGGCGCCTCGACATGATTGCGGCGGTCCGTCATGACATGCATGCTGCGCAAGATTATGGGCAGCTTGCAGAGTTCGGCATCAAGACTGTACGAGATGGGTTTCGCTGGCATCTGATAGACAGACAAGGCGACTATGACTGGTCCAGTATTCGCCCGATGCTGAAGGCAGCCCAAGCAACCGGAACGCAGGTCATTTGGGACTTGCTGCACTATGGATGGCCGGACGGTCTCGACATCTGGTCACCGCAGTTTGTGGACCGGTTTGCACGCTTTGCAGGCGCCTGTGCTCGGTTTGTGCGCGAGGAAAGCGATGATGTCCCATTTTACTGTCCCGTTAATGAAATCTCTTTTTTCTCCTGGGGCGGCGGAGATGCCGGATACCTCAACCCCTTTGCGAATGGCCGCGGATACGAACTCAAGGTCCAGCTTGCCCGGGCGGCAATTGCCGCGATGGAAACCATTCTCACAATTGAGCCGAAAGCACGCTTCGTTCATTGCGATCCGGTCATAAACGTCATCACCGATCCCGCCCGCCCGTGGGAAGCGGGCGCCAGCGAGGGTCACAGGCAAGCGCAATTTCAAGGATGGGACCTGATTGCCGGAAGGATATGGCCCCAAATCGGCGGCAGGCCGGAGCTTCTCGACATTATTGGGGTCAATTATTACTTCAACAATCAGTGGATCCACGGCGGCCCTCCCATTGATATCGGTCATCCACTTTATAAGCCATTGAGCAGGATTTTGATCGAAACCTACGCCCGCTATGGCAGACCAATTCTGATTGGCGAAACCGGCATTGAAGATGAGCGTCGGCCAGAATGGTTTAAATACGTGGCGTCTCAAGGAGCACGCGCGATGCAGACGGGCGTACCCCTCGAAGGCATCTGCCTCTACCCGATCATCAATCATCCCGGCTGGGATGATGACCGACCTTGTTTCAATGGGCTTCTTTCCAGCGAAATCACTCCGCTGAACAGACGAACGGCCTATCAGCCGCTGGCTGATGTGTTAAGGCGGTCATCGCTCGAGATTGCGTGTAGGAGTCTAGCGTTCAACTGACGCTATGACAAAACAGACCAGTTGAAACCGGACGCAAATAGTTTCAGGTTGAGCCTATCTCTGAAGGAGTGTCGGCTTGCGGATTTTGATCGTTGAGGATGACAAGATACTCGGGTCTTCGCTGAAGCGGGCCTTTGAGAAGCATGCTTATGGGGCAGACTGGTTTCGTGATGGCGGCAGTGCTTTGGAGGCGCTTCGCAATAGTGACTATACGGTGCTCGTTCTGGACGTGAATCTGCCGGGTTTGAGCGGTCTGGAAATTGCGCAGCAGCTTCGCCGTCAGGGAAACGACATACCCATTCTGATGTTGACGGCGCTGGATGGGGTTCGTGATCGTGTGGCGGGGCTGGATGAGGGTGCGGATGACTATGTCACCAAGCCATTCGATCTGGATGAATTGCTTGCCCGTGTCCGAGCGCTCATCCGGCGGCGGCAGGGGCGCGGAGAAACGGTTCTGCGGTGCGGCGAGGTCGAACTTGACCCTTCAGCCATGGTTGCCCGTCGTGCGGGAAGTCAGTTGCATCTGCCCGCCAAGGAGTTTCATCTGCTGCGCATGCTGATGGAGCGAAGTGGGCGATACGTCACGAAAGCCGATATCGAATATGCGCTTTATGATCTCAATACCGCGGTCGAAAGCAACACGATCGAAGTTACGATCTACAATTTGCGCAAGAAGCTGGGCTCCGATTTCATTCGGTCGATCCGCGGCGTCGGTTATATGATCGAGCGTGCATCATGACGCTTGCGCAACGCCTTTTTCTGCGCATCCTGCCAACCATCATTATCACGATCGCGCTGATCGGCTTCCTCGCCTACAGAAGTGCGACACGCGAGATCAACAACATCTATGACGCACAGCTGATCAATGACGCCAACGTTCTCTGGTCGCTGTTGAGGAAGCCTCTCAGCTCATCGAAGCCTCGCGCCGAAATCCACGTGCCGGATCTCGATTTCAATATGAACAATCAACTGGCCATCAATGATGAGGCGGATGATTATGCCGATGCGCATGCCTACCGCGCTTGGCGCAACAATGTTCTGGCGCTGGAAAGCAGCAATCCGTTCCCGTCTTCGGACCGCCCCTTCAAATCCGGCTTCACCGACATATCGTTTCAGAATGCACAGTGGAGGATCTACTCTCTTCCGATTGCCGACAGCGATGTAGTAGTCGAGGTCGCGGAAAATATCGAACTGCGCCAAACGCTTGTCGGGAATATTCTGACGGATCTGGCGCTGCCTCTTCTCATCCTCATCCCGATCATCGCCTGCATAACCTGGCTTGCCATCGACAACGGGCTGCGCACGATACGCGATCTCGTCCGGCAGATACGAAGCAGAAATTCCGATGACCTCTCGAAGATATCCGTCATGGGGCAACCGAGGGATCTGGCGCCGCTCATTCAGTCGCTCAACGCGCTGTTGCAGAAGTTGGAGCGGTCCATAATTCTCGAACGGCAGTTCTCCGATTTGGCCGCGCATCAATTGCGCACCCCTCAGGCTGGCATCAAGCTGCTGCTCCAGCTTCTCGAGCGCAGCGACACGGACGAGGAGAGGAAAGTTCTCGTTGCGGATCTGATTTCCAGCAACGAGCGCGCCATGCACCTTATCGAACAGCTGCTCAGGCTTGCCCGTGTCAGCCATCAAACTGTCGTCCCGGAAATCGCCGATCTCAATGATCTCACGGCGAGTTGCCTGGCCGATTTTGGTCCGATCTTTGCAAGCCGCGACTTCGAGGTTCAGCTTCAGCGCCACGAGAATGCATTCGTCAGCATCGACCGGGCGCTGTTTCGGGTCATGCTCGATAATGTTGTCGACAACGCCATAAAATACTCGCCGGATGGCGGCCGTATCGTCGTCGCCATTGACGAGAAGGAAGGTGGATGGACGCTCTCCATCAGCGATACCGGCCCCGGCATTCCGGTCGATCAGCGTAGCAACGTCTTCCAGCGCTTCAACCGGTTGATGGCCGCCGATGATGGTGGGGCTGGGCTTGGACTGACCATCGTCGCCGATATCGCCAGTCGCCTCGGTATCCAGACGAGGCTCGATACGCCGGAATGGGGATATGGTTTGCGGTTGAATTTCGATATTCCCGCTTCTTGACGTTCGAATTCAGTTTCGCTTCATCTTCACCTAATCTTGCTTTCAGTTGCCCGGTCTAACTGCTTCCTCACAGCATTGAGGAGCAGGACATGCATGCATTTTGCGATTTCGACGGAACGATCGCCGTAGATGACGTGACCGATCTCGTTCTCGAGCGCTTCGCAAGCGAGGAATGGCATCGACTGGAGAAAGACTGGGAAGCGGGCAGGATAACGGCAGCGGAATGCATGCGCGCCCAGATCCCGCTGATCGATGCGACGCTTCAGGATCTTAATGCTTTTCTCGATACGGTCGAAATCGATCCCGACTTTCCCGCATTTGCCGAATTCTGCCGCAGCCATTCAATCGGCATCACCGTGGTCAGTGATGGTGTCGACCATTTCATTCGTCGCATCCTTGCGCGCCACGGTGTGACCGACATCGCGATCAATGCGAACCGGCTGTCGTCGTCAGTAAGCAACCAGCAATTCAGCTATCGGCTGGATACGCCTTTTGCCAGCGCGGGCTGTGCCTCGGGCGCTGGTGTCTGCAAATGCAACATCGTCCAGACGTCGGCGCAGCACATCTATGTAGGTGATGGTCGAAGCGATTTCTGCGTTTCGCGGCAGGCGTCCCTTGTGTTTGCCAAATCCAAACTCGCCGTTCACTGCGCACAGCAATCCATCCCTTTCATTCCCTATGAAGGCTTTTCGGACGTGCAATGCGCCGTCGCAAGCCTTCTCACCGACATGTCCAGCCGGGCGGACGACGCCCGACTGGCGAGAACCGCTTAAGGCCAAGGAAACATCATGAACGTCCATTCGAAAATAGCCGATCAGTTCGATCTCGAAGCGCCTGAAGAAGAGCTTCGCAAGCTCGAGGCTGCCTATTGCTCGCACGGCGATACGGTCCATTACACAGAGCATCCGAAATTCTTCGATGGTTGCGATGGCTCGTTCCTCTTCGACAGCAGCGAAACGCCATTTCTCGATTTGCAGATGTGGTATTCCGCAGTCAATTTCGGCTATCGCAACGAGCGCCTGAATGCGGCAGCTCATCGCCAGTTGGACCGGTTGCCACAGGTGGCATCGCAATATCTGCACCGGGAAAAAGTCGAGCTTGCAGCCCTGATCGCGCGGGATGCGGAAGCGAAATTCGGTCATAAGGGCCGCGTTCACTTCAACGTCGGTGGATCGCAGGCAATCGAGGATTCGCTGAAGCTGGTTCGCAACTTTTCAGGCGGCAAAAGCCTGATGTTCGCCTTCGAAGGCGGCTATCACGGTCGCACGCTGGGTGCCAGTTCGATCACATCGAGCTATCGCTACCGCCGACGCTATGGGCACTTCGGCGAGCGCGCGCAGTTCATCGAATTCCCCTACCATTTTCGCGGCCCCAAGGGCATGTCGAAAGAGGAATATGGCCACTATTGCGTCCAGAAATTCGCCCGCCTGTTCGAAAGCGAATATAACGGCGTCTGGGATCCCAAGGCTGGAAAATCGGAATATGCGGCCTTCTACATCGAGCCGATCCAGGGCACGGGTGGCTATGTCATTCCTCCGATGAATTTCTTCGTGGAGCTGAAGAAAGTTCTGGACGAGCATGGAATTCTGCTCGTGGTCGACGAAATCCAGATGGGTGTCTACCGGACCGGAAAATTATGGTCCATCGAGCATTTCGGCGTTTCGCCGGACGTGCTGGTCTTCGGCAAGGCCATAACCAATGGTCTCAATCCGCTCTCCGGCATCTGGGCGCGTGAAGAGATGATCAATCCGACGATCTTCCCGCCCGGTTCCACCCACTCGACCTTCGCCAGCAATCCGATGGGCACCGCAGTCGCACTCGAGACGCTCAGGATGGTTGAAGAAGAGGATCTTGGTTCAAGCGTTATGGCCAAGGGTGCACTGTTCCTTGAGGGGCTGAAAGAGCTCAAGTCCCGTCATGCCATTGTCGGCGAAGTGGACGGTCTGGGTCTGGCGCTGCGCATGGAGATTTGCCAGTCGGACAGCTATACGCCGGATAAGGCGACGCTTGACTGGATGTCGGACGAAGGAATGAAGGGCGATTTGGAGTTCAATGGCCATAAATACGGCCTCGTTCTCGACGTTGGCGGTTACCACAAGAATGTCATCACGCTGGCACCGAACCTGATGATCTCCAATGACGAGATCAGGCTTGCCATCGAACTTCTCGATCAGCTTCTGACACGCGCCGAACGGAGATAGTTCCGTGCAGCTTATGCTTCTCCACCTCGATGATGCATTGGAGTTGCAACCCGATTTCCTGGGTGCCGCCATGATGGCCGGTGCCCGGGAAATAGCTGACAAGGAGTGCGGCCAACTGCTGCGGCTGTGGAGCCGGAAAGATGCTCTTTGTCACCTGAACCGAGGTCTGGTCAGATGGGCATCCGACCGAAAGGCCAGACCTCGGCTTTGCTTCATGGGATCCGGCGATTTCCATCACGTCACAGCACTTCTTCTCGGTGATGCCCTTGAAAGCTTTCAGGGAAGCGTGACCGTGATCCATATCGACAATCATCCTGACTGGGTGCATTTTGCCGATGGGCTTCATTGCGGATCCTGGGTCAACGCCGCAGCCTCCAATCCCCAAGTCGATAAAGTCATTACGCTGGGTGTCTGTAGCAGCGATCTCGTTTCTCCTGAGCGCAAGGGTGCCAATCTCGACCTGCTACGCAGCGGCAAGCTCGAGCTTTATCCTTATCAACATCCACCGAGCAAAGTTCGCAGCGCCGTTGGCCGTGGTGCGAGCTATTCACAGGTCGAGGGGCATCTGCACTGGAGTACTATTTCCGATCTCGGTGAAAGCAATTTCCTCGACCGTTTGCTGGAGACAATCCAGACCGATGCCGTCTACATCACTGTCGACAAGGATAGTCTCCTTCCGGCCGATGCCGTGACCAACTGGGATCAGGGCGGACTGAGCCTGCCTTATGTCCTGTGGCTGATACATGAGATCGGAACCCGCCACCATATCGTCGGGGCTGACGTTACAGGCGACTATTCCGAACCGCGTTATGGCGGCACGCCTTGGACGCGCCTGCTGAAGAAAGCTGAGATATTCATCGATCAGCCATTCCACCGGCGGAACAGGGAGACGACCCGCAACATCAACAGTGCCGCAAATCATGCCCTCCTTGAGGTGTTTTCGGAGGTGATGGCATGAGTATGAGCGTGATGTTGCTGGCAACAATCGCCTTTTGCATCGTGACCGAAACCGGACGCGAACTCTGCTTCAAATATGCGGCAACCCGTTCGAACCGTCTGTTTCTTCTCGTCCCCGCCACATGGGTCGGTATTGCGTTCTGGGCGGTTGAACTGCTCGCCTGGACAATCGTGCTGGCAAAAGCTCCCCTCTCCGTCGCCTTTCCCCTGATGTCGTTGAGCTACGCAACCATCGCCATCTGCGCCGCCATCTTTTTTAAGGAGACGATCGATCTGCGTCGTCTCGCTGGTATCATCCTGATCCTTGGAGGCGTCGCCTGCGTCGGCGCGACAGGCCTATGAAATCTGAAACCTCGACATTTTTCGAAGAAGGCACAAACGGTTGCGGCGTTCTTCTGATCCATGGATTGACGGGCGCACCGGCGGAGATGCGGCTCGTGGCGCGCCAGCTTCATAAACGGGGCTATAGTGTTCTCGCCCCCCTTTTGGCCGGACACGGCGTGGACGCTTCCGTTCTGCGGCGGTCTCGCTGGCAGGATTGGCTCGAAAGCGTTCATATCGCACGGGCTGCCTTCTCCAGACGCGTCGATACCGTCTACGCCGCAGGAATCTGCGTTGGCGGCAAGCTTGCGATGATGGCCGCAGCCGATACGCCCGACAAAATCAAGGCAACGGCAATCTACTCGCCCTGCTTTCATTACGATGGATGGGAAGTTCCGCTTCATTATTCGCTTCTTTCCTCCAATGTCGGCTGGCTTTCGCGTTTCCCCCTGCTCGGACGGCTCAATTTCCACGAAAATCCATCTCTCGGGATCAAGGATGAGCGGATGAGGCGGCTGATCGCCGGGCTGGGTGCAGAAGGCATACTTGAGAGCTTTCCCGCAAAAGCCCTGTTCGAGATGCACGCCCTGGGCCGGAAGCTGAAGTCCCGTCTCCCCTCCATGCGGACGCCGACGCTGATCATCCATTCACGCGAGGACGATCTGAGCGGGCCTTCGCATGCCAGATACATCGCAGATCACATCGGCGGACAAAATCGCCTGCACTGGCTGGATGACAGCTATCACATGATCCATGTCGACCGGCAGCATCGCGTCGTGGCCGATCTGACCGCTCAATTTTTCGAGGCCGAGAATGCTGCAAAACATGAAAGCCCAGTTGGCTGAAAGCCCGATTGTCAACGGTTATGCCAAGTTGACGACCAAGGTGCACGACCATGTTTCCGCAATCGATAGGCAAGCATGGGATGCGTGCTTTCCGGGTGAACTGGAGGGACACGCCTACCTGCTGGCCGTGCAAGAGAGTGGACTGGACGGGTTTCGGTGGCGCTATGTCACCGTGGAAGAGGATGGCGCAATCCTTGCCGCAATGCCTGCTTTTCTGTGCGACTACGGTCTGGAAACGACATTGCCACGCGGCCACCTGCACGGGTTGATTGAACGGATACGGCGGATCATGCCCGGCTTTCTGAAGCTCAAGCTGGCATGCCTCGGTTCACCATGCACCGAAAACGGTGTCATCGGCATTCATCCCGATGTGCCTGCTTCCAGACATCGCGAGATCATTGAAAAGTTGCTCTCCGGTTTCGAGGCGGCAGCAATGGCGCAAGGCGCAACCCTTATGGCCTTAAAAGACCTCCCGCTCCCGCTTGATCCAGCGCTTGCGCATGTCCTGGAGCAACGGAAATATGTCGAAACAGGTGGCATGGCCACCGCGTGGCGGCTAATCGATTTCGAGACAGTCGATGATTATCTTGCGACCTTGTCGGCTGGCACACGCAAGGACATGCGTCGTAAACTGCGCGCCGGAAGCGCCGTCAGAGTCGAGCGGGTCGTTGATCTTGGAGCGTATGAAACGCGTTTCATGGAGCTTTACAGACAGACGCGCGAGCGAAGCGAATGGCAGTTCGAAGACCTGACGCCTGCTTATTTTACCGGGATCCTGCGGCTGATGCCGGACAATGCATTCTGCACCGTCTATCTCGTTGACGACGAGCCGCTTGCCTTCAATCTTCTGCTCCATGACGGACGCCAACTGGTCGACAAGTTTTTCTGCATGGATGCGGACCGCGGGCGGCCCTATAATCTCTATTATCTCAGCTGGTTCGAGAATATTCGCTACTGTCTGGAGAAAGGCATAGGTCGCTATCAGAGCGGACAGGCCTATTATCGCAACAAGGTAAAACTCGGCAGCGAACTGACCCAGAACACCATGGTCTTTCGCCACACGAATGCGATTTTGCATGCTGCACTGAAACGCATAGCGCCACTGCTGGCCGGTGACGATGGCAAGGAAACCGCGCCGTGAAGCAGACGCAACCGCTGTGGCTGCTGGTGCCGGTTCTCAACACGTTGCAGCAGGTCTTTCTCAAACAGAGTGCTGAAACCGTGTCTGGGGTATCCTATCATTGGCTCGATCATCTTCTGATGTCGCCCTGGTTCATGGCCGCCATTGCTGCCGAAATTGCCTGTTTCGGTATCTGGATGACCGTTCTTTCCAAAATCGATCTGAGTGCCGCCTTTCCACTTTCAGCCGTGAGCTACGTGCTGATCATGACTATTTCCTGGATCGCCTATGGCGAGCCAGTCCTTTGGACGCAGATTATCGGAAGCTTACTGATCCTTGCCGGAGCATGGCTGGTCACCGGGTCTGCTCAGGGAGATTCGACCGGGCAGCTCGGCGAGCTGTCTAAAAACTGACCTGAAAGGATTTGGTCAGCGATATGCCGATTGTATTCTGGTTTTCCCGACCGAATGCCTGGGTGATCGAGCTATCTGCCGCGTCGCCGAGAAGCCGATCAAAACGGTTGTAGACGCCCATCGTAATCGTCGGTGTCACCTGATAGGAAGCGGCGATTGTCAGGCCAGCGGACTGAAGCCCTCCCGAAGCCTGAAAGGCGTTGACAGCGCCATTTGACGCGGCTTCGGCATCGCTGACGCTGAAATATGTCTTCATGTATCTGCTGCTGCCCGCAGACAAGCGAGGACCAACCGAAATAGTCAAATCGTCGGTCAGCTGCATGAACCAGTCCGCACCGAAATCCGCGACAATACCGCTGTCATTGAACAGGGCCTGCCGCACTTCGGTCCGCAGCCGAAGCTTATCCGGCACCAGCCAATGCTGCGCGAATATGCCAAAATCCGGGCTCCACTCGATCTTGCGCAGGCCGCCGAGCCTTTCGTCATCAACGACCGAACGCCGATGCCGGAAACCCAAAACTGGCCCCGCCTCAAAATTTCCGGCGTCGAGCAAGCTGTAGTCGATATTGTCATCCGGAGCGCTGTTTTCGTCCGGTTCATCCATACGCCGAATATCGAAGCTCGGAATAGCGCCAAGCGACTGGTGGGACGATCCCGGATATGATGGCGCATATTCGACATTGCCGCCAAGCGTGACGACAAAGCCAGATTTTCCATCTGTAGACGGGTCGTCGGCGAGTGCCGGTGTGGCAACTGCAATGTGAAGCGCTGCCAAAAGCAGTTGTCGAAAGGAAAGACGCAGCTCAGTCAAGAAACGCATACGGACAAGACCAGAAACCGACATGAAGAGGACTAACCTACAACATTTAGCACATGAGGAAAGCTTCATCCACTGGTCCTCCTATCCCTCCCTCGATTCTTGCAGTTCCAAATGTACTTTCGCTCGTGCCCTATCCCGAAATATGTGTTCGGGAAGAAGACCACACTTCCAATTCTCTGTTATATGATCTAAGAGGTATGATGACTGATGAGTTGAGGCGTCAAGCCTGCCATCGCGGATACCAGCGACCGACATGAGGATGTCGCAGAGTGTGAGGAGAAGGTTCTTGAAGATTGTAGACGTTCATGTGCGCGTATTTTCCCATACGACCCGCAGACATCAGGATACCGCAGGGCACGCACACCCCGGCCCTCCGCATAAGGTGAATATGGGCCTGCTGACCATCGTCGCCGATGATGGTACTGAAGGTTATTGCTTTGCCCCGCCGGAAGTCATCCGTCCGCATGTCATCGAAAAGTTCGTCAAGAAGGTTCTGATCGGCGAAGATCCGTTCGCGCGTGAACGGCTGTGGCAGGATCTCGCCCACTGGCAGCGTGGCAGCGCCATGCAGCTGACGGACCGTGCCTTGGCAATCGTAGACTGTGCGCTTTGGGATCTTGCCGGTCGCAAGCTCAACATGCCTGTGCACAAGCTGATCGGAAGCTACCGCGACAAAGTTCCTGCCTATGGCTCGATCATGTGCGGTGACGAACTGGAAAACGGACTGGCGACGCCAGAGGATTACGGTCGTTTTGCCGAAAAGCTGGTTGCACGCGGTTACAAGGGCATAAAGCTTCACACATGGATGCCGCCGGTTTCCTGGGCGCCCGATGTGAAGATGGACCTGAAGGCTTGCGCCGCGGTTCGCGAGGCGGTCGGGCCGGATATCGATCTCATGATCGATGCCTTCCATTGGTACACCCGCACGGAAGCCCTCGAACTCGGACGCGGTCTTCAGAAGCTTGACTTCGCTTGGATCGAAGAGCCGATGGATGAGGACAGCGCCCTCTCCTACGCCTGGCTTGCGGAAAATCTCGATATCCCGGTTCTGGGTCCCGAAAGTGCTGGTGGCAAGCATTTCAGCCGTGCTGAATGGATCACGTCGAAGGCCTGCGATATTCTTCGCACCGGCGTTCACGATGTGGGCGGCATCAGCCCAGCGATGAAATGCATGCATCTTGCAGAATCCTTTGGCATGAACTGCGAAATCCATGGCAATGGCGCACCGAACCTCATCATCGCGGCCTGCGCCAAGAATGCGAAGTGGTACGAGCGCGGACTGCTGCACCCGTTCCTCGAATATGATGACGGCTTCGAATATCTGAATGGCCTTGTCGATCCTATGGATCAGGATGGCTTCGTCCACATTTCGGACAAGCCGGGCCTCGGTGAGGATATCAACTTCGACTTCATCAACGCAAATCTGGTCACCATCTGAATAAGGGTGTGACACTGAGCCCGGTCTCAAAGATCGGGCTCAGATGATTTCGGGACATGTTGAAAAGTGCTGGGAGACAAGTCCGCTACGGTTGGTCTTTATTTAAGCGCCCGCTCAAGCCAACTGAAAGCGTAGTCCTGTTGTTCAACGGGAAAGGCGTGGGCCGAACCGGGCCAGATTTTCGTTTCGATTGAGCGGGTGCCCGCAGATTTCCAGATTGCTCGCAGCTGCTGCTGGGCAGCATTGGCAGTCGCCTTTGGAAAATGCCGGTCGTCTTCGCCGCTGAAGATCAGCGTCGGTTTGGGTGCGCCGAGCGCTGCGAAATGTGGATAGTCGAGCTTGCCTGCTATCTGCGGATGCAGCATTGAAAATGCCGATTGGCCTCGCAGCTGGTTGTTTCCGGGCTGCATCAAGGCTGCCAAAGTACCCATCCAGCCGCCTGCGATGCAGAGTTTCGCGTGATCAGAAAGTGCCGAAGCTTGCCAGGCTCGCGATCCTCCCATCGAATATCCGATCACCGCTACGCTGGCGGCATCGACAGTCGGCAGATTGGACACCCAAGCAAGGCACTCAATATCTTCGCGCAGGATGACGGAGGCGTAGGAAACACCGAATTGCATGAGATTGGCGGCAAGAGCCTGCTGCGCCTCGTAACCGTTTCCTTCCCGGCTGCCCCAGCCAAGCGTATCGGCGCAGATCACGGTGTAGCCGCGCCGGGCAAGCTCGTTGCCGATATGACGTCCGCCATAGAGCCTGTCTGCCCAGGAATCCGAGGCCGCCGCTGCCGTTTGCCTCTCGTCCGTGCGCCTGATCAGCTTCTCCTTGCCGATGGAGAATAAGGAGCCATGGTCGTGGAAGAGCACGGCCGCGGGTGTTTTCATTACCGTCTTGGGCTTCAGAATATAAGCGCGCGTGGTTTCTCCATTCGAAAAGCCCAGTTCAAGTTCTTGCCCCATATAGCCGTCCGCGTCCCAGTGACCCACCACAGAAGCCGCGGCAGGAGAGATCGCCTGAATGCCGAGTGCATCGATGATATTATCCCGCGTGCGCGCCTTCCATGCGGTAAAGTCTTCGAGCGCCGGATTGAAGTTCCAGGGAAACGACAGATTGTCTCGCAACCGAATAGCTAGGCTGGAGAGATTTTCGCTGTCGATCATGCCCTCGATGCCATGCGGGAAATCATTCTGTTGCGGCTTTCACCGAGATGTTTACGCATGGCTGCGCGTGCATTTTCCACCTCGCTAGCCTCGATGGCATGGAGAATGGCGCGGTGTTCCTGATTGACGCGGGCGAGATGCAGGGACAGCGCTTCGTCATCGACCGCATTGGTGGAAAGCCGCATGCGCGGCATCAGAGTCTCGCCGAGATAATTGAAAATCTGGAAGAAATGCTCGTTCTGGCTCGCTGTCGCCACAGCGCGGTGGAAGTCGAAATCCGCCTGTGTGTCGCGGCTGACGATGCGGATTGCCGCATCCATGGCATCGCAGGCAGCGGCCATGGCATCGATGTCTTCCGGACGTCGACGCTCTGCGGCAAGTGCCGCCGCCTCGGATTCGATGCCAATGCGAAGTTCCAACCCTTTGACCAGATTGCCGACCAGGGCCAGATTTTCATCGCCCAGCCGAAAGGGCTTCACGCCTGCGTCTTCACGCACGAAGACGCCGATACCGTGATGGATGGAGACGAGCCCGCTTGCGCGAAGATTGGCAATCGCCTCGCGGACGACCGTGCGACTGACCGCGAGTTCATCGATCAGCGCCTTTTCCGTCGGCAGCTTTGCGCCGCGCGCATATTCGCCGTTTTTGATGCGCTCTTCGATGACCCTCACCACCTGCGACGACAGGGTTTCCCGGCGGGCAGATGGCGTAACCGGCTTGTCCAACTCAATCGTCATCGGGCACCTCCAGGGCTTCCGTCCAATCCTCAGACGGCTTGATCATACTCCAGGCTCGCCTGTATCAATTGACGAGCATATGGGTCCTTGGCGTTTCCGGTTGTCAAGACCTCGCGGTCCATGACCTCAACGACTTTACCATGCTGCATCACTGCCAGGCGTTCGCACATATGGTCGATGACCGCAAGATCATGCGAAACGAAGAGATAGGTCAGGCCACGCTTAGGGCGCAGATCAGCAAGCAGGTTCAGCACTTCGGCCTGAACCGAGACATCGAGGGCCGAGGTCGGTTCATCGAGCAGCAAAAACTTCGGCTCCAGAATGAGAGCGCGGGCAATCGCCACGCGCTGCCTCTGGCCGCCCGAAAGCTCGTGCGGGTAGCGCGTGAGGAAGTCCGGCGGAAGGCCGACATCGATCAGGGCCTGTTCCATACGCTCGATCTGGCGATCCATGCGGTGAATGCGCAGCGGCTCCTGTAATGCGGTGCGGATGGACTGGCGCGGATGAAGCGAGCCATAAGGGTCCTGAAACACCATCTGCACCAGGCGGCAATATTCGCTGAAGGGAATGTCCGCAATCGCCCTTCCCTCGAGATCGATTGCACCTTCCCAAGTGTTGAGCAGGCGCGCCATGCAGCGCAGGATCGTGGACTTGCCGGAACCGGATTCGCCGATGAGCCCGAAGGATTCGCCCGCTTCGACGGAAAAGCTAACATCGCCAAGAATCCTCTTCTTGGCCGGTCCATAGCCCAGATCGATGGATAGGTCGCGAACCTCGATGGCCTTCATGCTCTTGTCCTTCATCTTAAGCGCTCTGCGTTTCGCGGTTCAGCACGGGCAGCGGCCCGCGATTACCGCCGATGTGAGGCTGCGCCGCAAGCAGTCCCTTGGTGTAGGGGTGCGTGCAGTTTCTGAGCTCGCGCGCCAAACATTCCTCGACGACTTCACCGTGGCGCATCACGAGAACCCGGTCGCAGAAATTGCGAACCAGATTAAGGTCGTGGCTGATCATGATCAGTCCGAGGCCCTTTTCCGTGACGAGTTGGTTCAGGATGTTGAGAACCTGCATGCGCACGGTCACGTCGAGCGCAGATGTTGGCTCGTCGGCAATGATGATCTGAGGCTCGGGGATCAGCATCATCGCAATCATGATGCGCTGGCCCATGCCGCCTGAAACCTCGTGAGGGTAAAGTGAATAGACGCGCTCGGGATCACGGATCTGCACGGCTTCCAGCATTTCGATGGTCTTGCGCTTGGCAACTTCGCGGGATGCATTGGTGTGCACGCGGTACGCTTCCGCGATCTGATCGCCCACGCGGTGCACCGGGTTGAGCGAAAATTTCGGGTCCTGCAGGATCATCGAAATGCGCCGCCCACGGATTTGCAGCATCTGCTTTTCGCTTGCAGACAGAAGATCGGTGTTGCCGAAGCTCATCTCATCGGCCTCGATCTTCGCCGTTGGCAGAAGCTTCAGCAGCGCGCGTCCAATCGTGGATTTGCCGGAGCCGGATTCGCCGACGATGCCGAGCCTTTCACGACCGAGGTCGAAGGAGACGCCCTTGACCACATCCTTGTAGCTTTTGCCGGTGCGGTAGCTGACACGAAGCTGGTCGACCTTGAGCAGAGGTGTTGCGGTTTCCATCAATCGGTCTCCTAGCGCTGTTTCGGGTCGAGCACGTCGCGCAGACCATCGCCCAACAGGTTGAAGGCAAGACTGACGATGAGGATGGCGCCGCCCGGGAAGGCGACCAGCCACCAATTGTCCAGCATGTAGCGTCGACCCGTCGCAATCATTGCGCCCCACTCGGGAAGCGGCGGCTGTGCACCCAGACCGAGGAAGCCGAGGCCTGCGGCAGTCAGAATGACGGTTGCCATGGACAGCGTAACGCGCACGAGAACCGAAGGCAGGCACATCGGCATGATCGATTTGATGATGATGCGCAGCGATGACGCTCCCTGCATGCGCGAGGCGGAGATGTAGTCGGCACTGCGGAAGGTCAGCGTCTCGGCCCGTGCAAGACGCGCAATCGGCGGCCATGTCGTCAGCCCGATGGCGATGATCGCATTTTCCAGACCAGCGCCGAGCGCAGCAACGAAGGCCAGCGAAAGGATGAGACTTGGGAAGGACAGGAAGATATCGGTGATACGCATCATCAACGTATCGTACCAGCCACCGAAGTAACCGGCAGTCGTTCCGACCAGCAGGCCGATGGGCCCGACGACGACCGATACGATGGTGATGATGGTCAGGCTGATGCGCGTTCCGTAGATGATGCGGCTGAGAATATCGCGGCCAAGCTCGTCGGTACCGAACCAGTGCGTGGCACTTGGTGGCTGCAAGGTGGCGGAGAGATTGACGACATTCGGATCGAACGGCGCCAGCAGCGGCGCGAGCAGAGCCGTCAGCAGCAGGATCGAAATAACAATGACGCCGAAAGCCGATGTCGGGCTTTCCATCAATTCGCCGATCAGCGAACCTGCCCGCTTTGCCGTTGCCTTGAACCGTGAGCGCGAAGCACTTGGCGCGGAATATTGAACGGATGGAGAATGGGTGGCCATATCAACGCGTCCTTGGATCGAAGATTTTGTAAAGCGCATCCGACAGCAGGTTCAGTGCGATAAAGATGACACCGACCAGAAGAACGCAGGTCATGACGGCATTCATGTCGCCGATGAGCATGTTGTTGGTCATGTACTGACCGAAGCCCGGCCATGAAAACACGGTCTCGATAAGGACCGCACCTTCCAGCAGCGTGCCATAGGCAAGAACGACGACAGTGACGAGCTGGACGCGGATATTTGCAAAGGCGTGGTGCCAGATGGTCCGGCTTTTCGACAGGCCCTTCACCCGCGCCGTGGTGACGTATTCCTGGTTGAGCTGGTCAAGCATGAAGCTGCGGGTCATGCGCGTGATATAAGCAAGCGACGAGTAGCCGAGGATGCTGGCCGGCAGAACGAGGTGGTTCACGGCGTCCCAGAAGACTTCCATATCGCCCGCAAGCAGGGAGTCGATCAGAAGGAAACCGGTCGTATCCGGTACAAGACCGACATAATAATCCGAGACACGCCCGCCGCCGCCCACCAGATCAAGCACGGCATAGAAGATGATCAGGCCGATCATGCCCGTCCAGAAGATCGGCATCGAATGGCCGATCAGGGTTGCGAAGCGGATCGTGTGGTCTACGGCGCTGTTGCGACGCACGGCTGCGAGGATTCCGAGAGGAATGCCGAGACCCGCACCGAACAGAATGGCGAAGGTGGCAAGCTCGATCGTTGCGGGCATGACATGCAGGATGTCGTTGAGAACGGGTTGACCTGTTCGGATCGAGGTGCCGAAATCGCCATGCAACAGGTCGCCGACATAGCGGGTGAACTGTTCCCAGAGCGGCAGGTTTGCGCCGATCCGTTCGGCAACCATGTTGTAGGTTGCCTGATCGGCCTCTTCCCCCACGATTGCTCTGACCGGATCGACCGGCATCAACCGACCGATACAGAAGGTCAGGATGAGCAAACCGATCAGGGTCGCGAGAACCGTTCCGGCCTGGCGCACGAATGCGCTGAAACGCTCAGTTGTCATTGGCTTCCTCGGAATATGTAACCCGCCCTGCAATCGCTACAGGATTGCAAGGCGGTGCCTTGAACTATCGTTCTTTGGTGACGGTGCGCAGCTGCGTCGACCAAGACGGGTTGAGCTCCAGCCCCTTGATGTCGGCGCGGTAGCCGACGCTGTCGATCACTTCTGAGAACGGCTGGATCGCCGGAACGACCTCTTCGTAATAGCGCTGGATGTCTTCGTAATCCTTGACCTGCTTGTTCTTGTCGGTTTCGACAAGAGCATCATCGATCATGGTGTTGATCTTCTGATCGTAGAAAGATGTGCGCCATCCCTGAAAGTTCGTCAGCTTCGCTTCATCCGCATTGTTGGGATTATAGACGATGGCACGCAGGTTGGAATCCGGGTGCGGCAACTGTCCGCCACCGCCACGACCGACGACGAGTTCATATTTTCTCTCGCGCATCGCGCCGTAGATCTGATCGCCGGAGCCGGTGATGATTTCCGCCTTGATGCCCCCCTGGGCAAGCGTTGCCTGAATAGCCGTGGCAAGGCTCATGAAGGGAACGTCGGAAATGGCGCGCAGCGTCGTGGAGAAGCCATTCGGGTAACCCGCTTCAGCCAGCAGAGCCTTCGCCTTCTCGACATCGAGCTTATATCCCGCGTTCGGAAGCGCGCCGAAGACGCCGGATGGCAGCGGACGGTCACGCAGCTTGCCGAAATAGGGCATGACGCTATCGTTCAGGCCCTGATAGTCGATCAGATAGCGAAGTGCTTCCCTCACCTTCGGCTTCTGGAAACGCTCATCCTTCATCGACACGGCAAGATAATAGAAGCCACTGCCGGCATTCGTCTGGACTTTGACGTCCTTGTTGCCTTCAAGCGACTTGAGATCGGCCGCCGACATCGAAAATGCGATGTCGATATCACCCTTTTGCAGCATCAGGCGCTGGCTCTGGGATTCGGCAAGGTGGCGCATCATGATGCGACGCATGGCCGGTTTTTCACCCCAGTAATTCTTGTTCTGGTCCAGCGTTACGCGCTCGTTGGACTGCCACTGGGCAAGGGTGAAGGGACCGGAACCGGCGGAATTGTTGGTGAGCCAGGCGCTCCCGAGATCGCCGTTCTTGTCATGCTCCATGACGGCCTTCATGTCGAGGACCGAGCCCGGGCCGACGATGCCGAGCGTCTGGATGACGATCTGCGGATCGACCTTTTTCGGCAGGGTCACGACCACGGTCTTTTCATCGGGCGCGGTGAAACTCGCATCCGCATTGGCAGCGGTAAAGCCATGGGTCTTCAGGAAGGAAGCCTGAGCCAGATTGAGCTTCATCACGCGCTTCAGGGACCAGATGACATCGGCGGATGTTACCGGATTGCCGGAAGCGAAGTTCGCGCCATCGCGCAGCTTGAATGTGATGGCCGATCCGTCATCCGAAACCGTCCAGCTTTCAGCGAGCTGCGGGTCCAGCTGTCCCCGCTTGGTCGGGTTCAGTCCCACCAAGTTGTCATATATGTTGGCCAGAACCTGGACGCTTTCCTTGCCGGTGATAGCGGCGGGATCGAGCGTCAGAATGTTGTTCATCGAAAATCCGACCACCAGCATGGTAGGCGGTGTTTCAGCGTGAACTGGCTGAAACAGAACGGTTGAGCTTAGGATAAGCGCGGCTAGGCTACGTTTGATCATGGTCGCTGTGACTCCTCCCAATACGCGTCGGTTCCTCAAACCCGCCGCTGACCAATTTGATAAAGAGATATGACGTCTTATGACATCTGTCAACGCATCCTTGGTGGAATTGCCGAGTCCTGAGACGGATTGGAGGCAATTAGGATGCCGGCCGATCAAGACGCCTTGGCAAAAAACAGCGTTGGCAAATGGACTTAACGTTCTCTGCCATTCTGACGTGCTTCATCGGTCATGCCGAACATGAGCATGTGCTGCGAAGCTAAATTGTGGTGATTGTTGCGGCACAGGCAAGCCGCCCTCCACCGGAGAGCGGTCACAATCCTGTTTTTGGATCCGGTTTTAAGGATCAGGCGACCTGCGCCAGAGCCTGTTGCGCCATGGGCATGGGCCGCCCGAGGAGATAGCCCTGCGCTTCCTGACATCCTTCGGTGCGCAGGATATCCAGCTGCTCGTTCGTCTCGACACCTTCGGCAAGCACAGGAATGCGCAGCCCCTGACCGAGCGAGAGGATGGCGCGCACCATCGCTCTGGCCTCATCGCTTTCCTGCAATTCCACCATGAAGCTGCGGTCGAGCTTGATCTTGTCGAATGGGAAACTGCGCAACAGTTCGAGCGAAGAATAACCTGTGCCGAAATCATCGATGGCAATCGATACGCCTAGCGCCTTGATCAGGTTAAGCGCGTTCATCGCCCGCTGCTTGTCGACGATGATGGAGTTCTCGGTGATTTCCAGTTCGAGCCTTCGCGGATCGAGGCCGGTTTCCTTGAGAACGGAAATGACGAGGGACACCGTATCTGCATGGGCGATCTGGACCGGAGAGAGATTGACCGCGACCTTCAGGTCGTTCGGCCAGGATGCCGCCTCATGGCATGCCTGACGCAGAACCCATTCACCGATTGGAAGGATTGCACCGCATTCTTCTGCGACACCGATAAAATCGACCGGCGAGACGTTTCCGCGTTCGGGATGATGCCAGCGCAGCAGCACTTCATAACCGGTGATGCGCCCGGTCAGAACCGATTTCTGTACCTGATAATGCAGATGGAATTCGTTGTTCTCGATGCCGAGCCATAGATCCTTGGCAAGCTTCGCCCGGTCCCGGGCAAGCTCATCCATGTTGCCGTCATAGAAGCAAATCTTCTGCGTCAGGCTGTTTTTCGAGCGATACATGGCAAGATCGGCATTGGCCAGCAGCACATCCGGCGCATCGCCATCTTCCGGGAAGAGTGCAACGCCGATGCTTGCGCCGGTCGTCAGCTTATGGTGATCGAGGGTAACGGGAATGCTCAAGGCCTCGGACAGACGTTCGGCAAAATCCTGCACTTCCGAAATATCCGTATAGCGCTTGATTGCCGCAAACTCATCGCCACCGACACGCGCGACCATTTCGTTCTGCTTCAAAAGCTTGCTCAAGCGCGTGGCAAGCTCGACCAGAACCTTATCGCCTACATGATGGCCGATCTGGTCGTTGATCATCTTGAACTTGTTCAGATCGACGCCGATCACCGCGACATGCCCGTTGTTGCGGGTCGCAAAGGAAACTTCGTAGTCCAGAAAGTCGTTCAGGGCGGAGCGATTGGGCAGTTTCGTCAGGCTGTCATGCTTGGCAAGGAAGGCGATATGCTCTTCTGAGCGAATGCGATCGGTAATGTCCTCGAAGGTCGCGACCCAGCCGCCATCTGCCACGAGGTTGAAATTTGCCAATATAGAATGATCGCCATCCATTTTATGAATGAGGCTATTCTGGCCGGAACGAATGGCTTCGATATGCTTGCGGTAATGCGCCCTCGCCCGTTCTTCGAAATCGGGATCGTCAGGAAGCGCGATCTCGTAACCACGACGCACGATTTCCCAGTAGCTGACGCCGGGTTTGAGAAACTCGTCATCGAAGCTGAAGAGCGACCGGTAGCGCTGGTTCGAGAGAATGAGCTTCTCATTGGCATCGAACAGGCAAATGCCCTGAATCATGTTTTCAAGCGCCAGATCGAGATTGCGCGTGACCGCAACGATCCGGTCGCGGTCGGCCTTCTGTTCCGTGATGTCGCGGGTAATCTTGGCAAAGCCGAGTTGATGGCCCTTGTCGTCATAGACCGGTTGAATGAGGACGTTGGCGTAAAAGGACGATCCGTCCTTGCGATAGCGCAGCCCTTCTGCTTCGAAGCGGCCATTCTTGCGCGCAAGATGCAGGGCATGTTCCGGAAGACCGTTTTTCTGGTCCTCCTGCGAATAGAAAATGGAGAAATTGCTGCCGATGATTTCGCTGGTTTTATAGCCCTTGAACCGTTCGGCACCTGCATTCCAGTTGGTGACAACGCCGGTTGGGTCCAGCATGTAGATCGCGTAATCGGTCACGCCACGCACCAGAACGTCGAAATTGGCTTCGGATGCGAGCGCCTTGCGCGCAGCGCGCACCGCAATCGTGACGGCTGAAATGCCCGACGCCAGAAATGACAGCGACACCAGCATGATCATGATCAGCAGGAAGGACTTCGACAGCCCCTGATGCGCCACCGGATTGATACCCGGCGAGAGCGTCAACGCGCCCATGGCGGTGAAGTGCATCAGAACGATGCCAAGAGAGAGAAATGAAGCCGCAGTGACGATGCGCTTGTCGGACAGGACAATCGTGTTCGAAATGGAAAAGCCGATGGTGGCAGCAATCCAGGAAATGGTCAGCGATGCGATGACAAGATTGCGGTTCCAGACGAGTTCGCCCGGAACTTCCATGCCCGCCATGCCGACGAAATGCATGGATGCCACGCCGAAGCCGAAGATGAGGCCTGCGGCAATCGTTCCTTGGCTGCGCGGCAACACCAAAATGACGGCGCCTGCCGTGAATGTCGAGGCAAAGGCCACCGCGAGCGAAAGCAGCGTCAGATCACGATCATAGCCGACGACAATACCCGGATCATAGGCCAGCATGGCAACGAAATGCGTCGACCAGATGCCGAAGCCACCTGCAAACCCCATGACGCAAAGCCATGTCCAGCGCTGATACGAGATCGAACGCCCGGCGGCACGCAGGAAAAGCATGGAGCCGAGGTTCGACAAAAAGCACAAAGCCCCCGCCAGAAGGACGAGCCATAGATTGTGCTGGTAGGCCAGGCAGTAGGTGATTGCAGACATGATTGCTTCCGTTATTCATAAGCGAGCTAAGAACTTGCTCAATTAAGAATACATGAAATAACCTGCCTATGAGGGCGGAACACAGGAAGCTTCGAGCGTCGTGATTAACGCGGGAACAACAAGCGCATACCAGCAGTTTCCGAACGGCTTCGGGCTGAACTCGTAATTGCATATAATTGTTTTCGAAATAACTCTAAAATCCGCACCGAAAATGGTTCGTTCAGAGCTGTATCGTCAACAAATTTTAGCCGCATGTCCAGAGTGTTGTCGTCAAACGGATGCGATCAAGAGTTTTAGTGAGGCCCACCGTTTGGCAAAACCGGAACCTCCCGGTCACATCGGTTTTTGATCCATTCGGCGAGCAACATTGCTACCGCGTGAAAATTGTCCAGTGAAAGGATTTCGCAAATGCAGCTTGGCATGATGGGATTGGGTCGAATGGGGGCCAATATGGTCCGCAGGCTCATGAAGGACGGGCATGAGTGCGTCGTTTATGACGTGAACCCCTCGGCAGTCGGCGCTCTCGCATCCGAGGGTGCTTCGGGCGCGCACTCCTTGCAGGAATTCATCGGCAAACTATCCAAGCCTGCCTGCGTCTGGCTGATGTTGCCTGCGGCAATCACCGGCAAGGTTGTCGAAGAGATCGCGGCATTGCTTGAGCCCGGCGACATCATCATCGATGGCGGTAATTCTCATTATGAGGATGCGGTCGATATCGCCGCACGGCTTTCAGAGAAGAAAATCAGCTTTGTCGATGTCGGCACGAGCGGTGGTGTGTGGGGGCTGGAGCGCGGCTACTGCCTCATGATCGGCGGCCCGGACGATGCAGTGCGCCATCTCGACCCGATTTTGGCCAGCCTCGCGCCCGGTGCTGATAGCGCCACTTCGACACAGGCATCGACTGCGGAGCGCGGTTATCTGCATTGCGGCCCAAGCGGCGCAGGCCACTTCGTCAAGATGGTCCATAACGGCATCGAATATGGTGTGATGGCGGCTTATGCCGAGGGACTGAACATTCTGCGCGCCGCGAATGCGGGCAAGGAAAAGCGTACCATTGACGCGGAAACCTCTCCCCTCAAGCACCCGCAATATTTCCAGTTCGATATCGATCTGGCAGCAGTCTCAGAAGTGTGGCGCCATGGCAGCGTTATCGACTCCTGGCTTCTCGACCTGACCGCGGAAGCTTTGAAGAAGGACGCGGATCTGAACCAGTTCGATGGTCGCGTATCGGATTCGGGCGAAGGACGCTGGACGCTGAAGGCCGCCATAGACACCGGCGTTCCGGCCCCAATCCTCTCCTCCGCCCTCTTCAGCCGCTTCACCTCGCAGGGGCAATCCGCCTATGCCGACAAACTCCTGTCTGCCATGCGCTTCGCCTTCGGTGGGCATGCGGAAAAGAAGACGGATTGATCTGCAAATCGACAATGATAAAGGGGCAGTCAAATCTGCCCCTTCCTGTATCTGTCCGATAAGTTCCGCTCTCCAGCACCTCCCCAATGTGACGCAGGCGAATAATTTTCTACAAATTACGTAGAAATAGAATGACCGGTCTTCCTTGTGGCTCTGCTGCCACCGTAGGATGACCCAGATCAGCGAAGCCTTGTGCTTCGATCATCACATGCAAATCACCGAATGAAGGCGAGAAACAACACATGCCGCGTTACGTCATTATCGGGGCTGGTGCAGTCGGCGCGAGCCTGGCAGCCCAGTTTCAGTCCTATGGTATAGACCATGTTCTGGTAGGGCGCGGCGCGCAGATCGCGCATATCAGGCAGAATGGCCTGATGTTTCAGCGACCAAGCGGCACGCGTCAGGTTTCCTTGGACGTTTTCGATGTTTCCGAGCCTCCGCAATTGCGTCCCGACGATATCCTGCTTCTGACGGTCAAATCGCAGGATGCAGCAAGCGCGCTCGCCTTCTGGTCCTGGCAGAGCGTTTCAGGGTCAGGTGCCACCGCCGCGACGACCCTCCCAATCGTCACGTTTCAGAATGGGCTTGCGACAGAGGCCGCCGCGCTTCGAACCTTCGCGAAGGTGTATGGCGCAAGCATTCTGACGCCCGCCCGCTTCACGGAAACGGGTACGGTCGTTGTCGGCGGGGAACCGCAATTGGGCATCGTGACGGTGGGGCGTTTCCCGCATGGACGCGATGAAACGAGCGAGCGGATCGCAGCCGATCTCAGCACAGCGAATTATCTTGCTGAAGCGACGGATGACATTCGTCGCTGGAAGGCAGCGAAGTTGCTTCATAATGTTCGCAACGTGCTTGAGCTTTTCGAGGGCGCCGACGATTTGCGGGAAAGGCTTAGCGCGACGCTTGTCGATGAGGCAAGGCAGGCGCTGGAGGCGGCAGGTTACGGCTTTGCGTCACCCTCGGAGCGAAGCATCGATATCAGCGGCTGGCATATTGCACCGGATAGTGGAATTTCGCCCGGCCAGCAATCGACATGGCAGAGTTTCACGCGCGGCGCTTCAAGCGAGGTCGATTTTCTGAATGGTGAAATCGTTCTTCTCGGGCGACTGCATGGCGTGGCGACACCTTACAATATTGCCGTCCAGAGCCTGTCTGGCGAACTGTCCCGGAATGGTGCGTTCACATCACCTCTCCCTCTCTCCGCGATAGAGGATTTCGCTGCTGCATCGGGCGCTTCGAAATGAGAGAAGCCATATCGGACCACATTCTTTCTGCTGCGGGAGCATTGTTCTATCGCGAGGGCATCCGTGCCGTTGGGATCGACCGGATCATTGACGAAGCGAAAGTCGCAAAGGCCACTCTCTACCGGCATTTCCCCTCAAAGGATCATCTCGTTGCAGCCTATCTGGAGGCGCGGCATGAGCGTGTCATCCAGTCGCTGCACGATGTGATCTCGGCCCAGACCTCCACTCGAGACCAGATACAATTGATCTTTGAACGGCTCTACGAGAAGGCCGACAGTCAAGATTTTCGTGGCTGTGCCTTCGCCTTGGCGGTTGCCGAGCATGGAGACTCCGAAAAGGTCGCGTCCGTCGCGCGCACGCATAAAGCAATGGTGAGAGATGTCTTCGTTTCTGTTCTTGCGAAGGAAGGCATCGCGTCAGAGCGCGTGGCCGCCCATCTAGCCCTTCTCTATGAAGGCGCTCTCGCCACGGTTGCCGTCGGGCGAGATCCGGACGCCGTTCTCATTGCGCGCGATTGCGCCCTATCCGTTTTCGATACAGCCACCTCGGTCAACCCAGCAAACTGAAAGCATCCATAGATGACAAAGACGATCGATTACTTTTTCAGCATCGGCTCTCCTTACGCCTTTATCGGCCTCGAGCCCTTTGCTGCCCTGGCACATCGGCACGATGTGACGATAAAGCCCTATGTCATTCCTCTGATTGAAGAAAATGGCGGCATATATTCGCGCAATCGCCCCGAAGTGCGGCGTGCCTACTGGACGAAGGATTTGAAGCGTTGGGCCGCTCTGCGCGGCAAAGCTTTGAGCTTCGAAAATCGCGCAAATCTCTCCGATCCAGCACCAGCCGGCGCGTTGGTGCTGACGGCCATAGAAGCGGGCGCGGACTGGCTCAAGCTGACGCTGGCGCTTCAGGAAGCCTTCTGGGTGCGCGGTGAAGACATCGGCAACAAGCACGTTCGCCGCTCGATAGCAAATGCCGCCGGTCTCGATGGCGCGGCACTGGATGAGCAAGCGCAGGGCGAGCGTATCGAGGCACTGCGCAAGGAGAACTATCAGGCCGCAAAGGCGGCTGGTGTTTTCGGCGTGCCGACATATCGCTACGAGGACGAACTCTATTGGGGCCAGGACAGCCTGCCTTTCCTTGAGCGCCACCTCAAGGGCGAGAAACTCGCGGCTTGACCGAGCACCGGTATGGCGCAGCATCTAATGCAGGTCTGCGCCGTACCCTCAAGCGGTAAGAGCCATATGTCGATGCCCCGCGCTTTTCCGTCCCCGAGGGTGTCGAAGTAAAGGCTGCTGAAACGCCAATCCAAATTGCAGCCAATTAGGCGATAAAATAATCCCCTAATTCCATAGAAAAAGAACAACCAGTCTTTCTCTCTTGAACATGGCTGCTAGGGTATTGGCAAGATGAACATCACACAGCAGGGGGACTGCGCCATGACCGGATTGTGTAGAAGCGGGCGCGCTTCACGCCTTGGCGAAACAGGCTAATTTCGCCAGCCGCCGCAGCGCCCCATCTCCGACATCAACAGGCTTTTGACACCACCCGGCATGCGTTCGGGGGAGCGCTGCCGCGCGCCTTGAAGGCACAGGACGAAGCCACTCAATTCATTCGATTTTCTCTCAGGACCACATTATGACAAGACGTCTCTCTTCCCTGATCTTTTCCCGGCGCCAGCTGTTGCTCACCGCCTCCATTGCAGCCTCCGCAACCCTCTTCTTCTCCACGACAGCGCCGCTGACTGCCGAAGCCGCAGATGCCCCTCGCGAGGGAGGAGATATCACATTTCTGATCGATTCCCTTGGTGACAACTGGATACCGAACAACAGTGCGATCTCCAGCTTCCAGGGGCACATCTGGGGCCATGTCGCGGATAAGCTGCTTTATGTGGACGCCGAAGGTAAGGTCAGCCCATGGATTGCGCAAAAGTGGGAGCAGAACGATACCGCGACGGAATTCACCCTTCACCTCAAGAACGGCGTGACTTTCTCCGATGGCGAGCCACTGGATGCGAAAGCCGTGGTTGCCAATCTCGACATCTGGTATGCGGGCCGCAAGAACGAAGGCATCAACCCCATCGGTCTTTTCCCGAAGACCTATGACCGTGCAGAAGCCATCGATGCCACGACCGTCAAGGTCTACTTCAAGAAGCCGACACTCGGCTTCATTCCAACACTTGGGTATCACGGCTCCATCCTGATTTCGCCGAAGACACTGGCGCAGCCAGCCAGTGTGCAGGCTGATCTTGGCAAGACGGCGGGCAGTGGTCCCTATGTCGTCGAATCCTGGAAGGAAGGCGATCACGTTACCCTCGTCAAGCGCAAGGACTATAATTGGGGTCCAGAGGCAGTCGGCCACACCGGCCCGGCCTATCTCGACACAATCACTTATAAGCTCGTGACCGAGCCTTCGCTGCGCGTTGCCTCGGTCCAGTCGGGCCAGGCGGACGTTGCCTACAACGCCTCTCCTCAGGAACTGAAATCGCTGAAGGAAGAAGGTTTTACCATTGCCACGCCGCGCTATCTGGGCTTTGTCAACGGCTGGGCGGTCAACACCAAGCTGCCGCCCCATGACGATGTGAAGGTCCGTCAGGCCCTTCAATCCGGCATCAACCGGCAGGAAATCATCGATACGGTTTATACGCCCGATTGGAAGCTTGCGACGTCCTTCATCCAGAGCAACGTTCCCGGTGCTACGGATCATAGCGATCTTCTCGCTTACCACCCGGACAGGTCCGAAAAACTTCTGGATGAAGCCGGATGGGTTAAGGGTGCGAATGGAGTTCGCGTCAAAGATGGCAAGCCCCTGGAGCTCACCATTCACTCCAACCCCTATCTTGCGACATCCAAATCGGTGGATGAATTGATTGCCCAGCAACTCGGCAAGCTTGGCTGGAAGGTGAATATCCGCGCTTACGACGTCGTGACATTTGGCGAGAAGGTGAAATTCGGAGGTGCTGCGGTTCCTGCTTACGAAGTGACACGCAGTTTCATTGATGCGGGCACCGTCGCAGGTATCCTCACCAATGCCAATAATGGTGAAAACTGGTTTGCGCTGGATGACCGCGATTCTACGCTGAACGGTCTGCGAGACAAAATCGCCAGTGCCGGTTCTGTCGAGGACCGCAAACCGCTTCTGGATGATTTGCAGAAATACGTACTGGAGCAAGGCTACTTCATCCCACGCACGCAGATCGTCCAGCGCATCTATGTCCAGTCTCCGAACCTGAAAGGCGAGGTCTATAACGGCGTGGCCTATGCCAGCTACTACACCGCCTACCTCGCCGAATAGGATTTGAACCGCATCAAGGAGGTGACGGCATGAGCAATGCCTACCTAACCTACGCCGCAAAGCGGCTCGGCCAGGCGCTCGTCGTCATCCTTCTGGCCTATGTCTTTACCTTTGTGGTCGTCAGCATTCTGCCTGGCGACCCGATAACCAGCGTGCTGCGCAACCCCCAGAACGGCTTTACCGAACAGGAAATCGCAGAAATCATAGCGGCGCAGGGGCTGGACCAGCCGATCATCGTGCAGCTCTGGCATTCTCTGTCCGCTTTTCTCACCGGCGATCTCGGCATGTCGATGCGCTCCAACCGACCGGTTGCGACATTGATTGCCGAAGTCCTGCCATCGACGCTCATCCTTGCGGCATCCGGCCTCACGGTCGCGCTCCTACTGGCTTTCGCCGTCGCCTACGGAACGCAGGTGGTGCCGAAGAAATATGGGCAGGGACTGCTTCGAGCCTTCCCATCGCTCTTCCTCTCGACACCGAATTTCGTCATCGGCCTGTTCCTCATCCATCTTTTCGGCTTTCAGCTCAGGCTGTTTCGAGTGATCGAACCGGACAGCTTCTGGGCCACCTTCTTTGCCGCCATCACCATCGGCATTCCTTTTTCGGCGCAGATTGCAGAAGTCCTGATTGCCAATCTCGATCATGAGGCGGAGCAGGACTACGCGGCGGTGGCGCGCAGCCGGGGGATCGGCCCAAGAAAACTGTTCACCACGCATCTGTTGAAGCCTGCCTCGCTTCCGGTCGTCACCGTCATCGCGCTGACCGTTGGTGAACTGCTGGGCAATTCCCTGATCACCGAGACCGTTTTCGGACGCACGGGGATCGGCAGTCTGGTGCAGCGCTCCGTCAGCACGCAGGATTTGCCGGTTCTTCAGGCCATCGTGTCTCTCGGAGCCGTTATCTTCGTGGTGGTCAATCTCATTGCCGATCTCCTCTATCCGCTGCTCGATCCACGAGTGAAATTACTGGTGGGGCGAAAGCGTCGGCAATTTGCCGTTGATGACGCGCCACTTGGGCTGGAGACAGGAGCGAAATCATGAGTCTTATTTCCAACCCCGTTTCCATCGGCAGCCCCGTCGAAAAATTCAGGTCGTTCAACCTTACGCCAACCGTCGTCCTGTCTTTTCTGGTCATCGCCATCGTTATTGCATGGTCGATTGCGCCGCAGTTCTTCACGAGCCATAGCCCGGTGAGCGGCGTTCCGGCTGACAAGCTGCTTGGGCCAAGTCTTTCGCACTGGTTCGGTACGGATCATCTCGGACGCGATCTCTATACAAGGGTCGTCTACGGAACCTCTTCGTCGGTTTCGAGCGCGCTGGTCGCCGTCGTGATCGGGGTGGTAATCGGTGGCCTGATCGGACTTCTCGCAGGATTTTTCGGCGGCTGGGTCGATGTCGTCTTTGCTCGCCTTGTCGATGTGCTGCTGTCGATCCCGAAATTCCTGCTCGCCGTCATCATCGTGACGGCAATCGGCTTCGAAACCATCAATGCAGCCATCGCCACGGGCATTTCTGCCATTGCCTTCTTCGCCCGCGTTGCGCGCGCCGAAGTCATCAAAACGCGGCAGGCGACATTCGTGGAGGCGTCGTTCCTGCTCGGCGGCTCACGTAGCTTTATCGTGCTGAGGCACGTCCTGCCCAATGCATCGCGCTCGATGCTTCCACTGGCGGTGCTGCAGTTCGGCGAGTCCATTCTCGTCATCGCAGGCCTTGCCTTTCTTGGCTATGGCGACCCGCCGCCGTCCTCCGACTGGGGCCTGCTGATCTCTATCGGCAAGGACTATTTGAAATGGCCCTGGCTTGTTTACGCACCCGCGCTCGTAACGATCGTGACCGTCCTCTCTGTCAACAGGATCAGCCGATGGCTTCGCAAATCGCACTGAAAAAAGCGCCCGCTCTCGAAGAGTTCGAGGCTCCATTACCCCAACCGGCAGTTCCGCTGCTGACGGTGCAAAATCTTGCCGTCTCCTATGGTCGGCAAGAGGTGGTCCATAATGTCGGGTTCGAGATCGGACGCGGTGAAAGCCTTGCGCTGATCGGCGAATCCGGTTCGGGAAAATCCACCATCGCCAAGGCCGTATTGCGACTTCTTCCCAATGGAGCGGCTGCGAGCGGTCAGGTCGTTTTCAACGAGCACGAGCTTCTCGGCCTGTCGGAACGACGCTTCAGGCCATATCGCGGTCGGGATATCGGTTTCGTTCCGCAGGATCCGGGAAACTCTCTCAACCCTGTCCGTACCATCGGCTCGCAGGCACTGGAGGCCGCAGCACTGACGGATGAGGCCAACCCGGCGCTCCAGAAGGCGCTCATTCTCGAAACCTTTGCCAAGGTTGGTCTCGACAATCCGCAACGCGTGTTCGATTCCTATCCGCATCAGCTCTCAGGTGGCATGTTGCAGCGCGTGTTGATTGCGCTTGCAATCCTGCCTCGTCCCGCCCTTCTGGTGGCGGACGAGCCCACCTCCGCTCTCGATGTGACTATCCAGAAGCGCATTCTGGATCTTTTGTCGCGGTTACAGGAAGAGTTGGACATCAGCCTGCTGCTGATCACGCATGATCTCGCCATTGCTGCGGAACGTGCCGACAGTCTGGTCGTGCTCAAGAACGGCTCCGTTCAGGAGGCTGGGCGCACGTCATCGGTCTTCTCATCACCCTCCTCGCCCTACGCCCGGAAGCTGCATGGCGATGTCCCGGCGCTCAATCCGAACCGTTATGCCAAACTTCGAGATCCTGGTTTCAACCGTACTGCCGACCCAGCCTCGCCGAAGATCAAAGTGAGCGGCGTTACCAAGCGTTTTGCCGTCGATGGCAAGATATTGACGGCGGTGGATGATATTTCCTTTAACGTCGCCGCTGGCACGACGCACGCATTGGTTGGCGAGTCCGGTTCGGGCAAGACGACGACAATCCGCCTGTTGCTGGGTCTGGAAGAACCGGAGACTGGCTCAATCGACGTTGGCGGAGACACCGTAACGAGCAAGAGCCGTGCGGCGCTTCGTTCCGTCTGGCGGCACCTTCAACTCGTTTATCAAAACCATTTCACCTCGCTCGATCCTTCTTGGAAGGTCGAGCAGCTCATTCGCGAACCTCTCGACAGGTTCAAGATCGGTACACCTGCGGAGCGGATGAATACCGTGAAGGAGGCTATTGCCAATGTCGGTCTGAGCGAGCATCTACTGCAACGCAAGCCGTCCGCGCTTTCCGGCGGACAGCGCCAGCGCGTGGCAATCGCGCGGTCGCTGGTTCTGAAGCCGGATGTCATTGTTCTGGACGAGCCCACCTCCGCATTGGATGTGAGCGTTCAGGCAGACATCGTCGAGGTGCTACTGTCGCTTCAGGCGAAACTCGGTCTCACCTATGTCTTCGTCTCGCATGATCTCGCATTGGTGCGCCAGCTTGCACACACCGTCTCCGTCATGCAGCGGGGTCGCATTGTCGAACACGGCAGCGTGACGGATATCTTCGCCAACCCAAAGCACGACTACACAGCGGCATTGCTGGCATCGATCCCGTCAGGCTTGGCTCAGGTTCAATCGGCCACGCCGAAGCTGCAACGCGTTCCCGATACCGAACACGCATAATGCCATGGCGGGGTTAAAAGCCCCGCCTCGCCGTAAAAGGCTTCCGGTTTCAATCGGAAAGGGCAGACGGGCAATATTTTCTACATATTCAATAGAAATAGAAAGACCTGTCTTCCTCATTCCCCGCCTAGGCCGTAGCTTCAATTCAACGATTTCAGAAACACCCAAGGAGCTCCCATGGCTGCGGAATTCATCAGCGTCAGTTTTCCCAACGCTTCCAATGATTTGAACCCGATCCCGGATGCTCCGGTCGATCCGCTGTTTTTGCAGCGCTACTCGCGCGCACTGGATGATTACGGCTTCAATTACACCCTCATCCCCTACTCTTCGGCCTCCTTCGATCCTTTCACACTTGGTGCAACGGTTCTGGCGCATACCAGAAACATCAAGATCATCGTCGCGCTGCGTCCCAACACGGTTTATCCCACGGTTGCGGCGAAATCGCTTGCGACACTGGACCAGTTGAGCGGCGGGCGTGTCGTGGTTCACTTCATCGCGGGCGGCAGCGACGATGAGCAGGCGCGCGAGGGTGATTTTCTCAATAAGGAAGAACGTTACGAACGCCAGGAAGAATATATCCGCATTCTTCGCCTGGCATGGTCATCGACCGAGCCCTTCGATTTCGACGGCAAATACTACCAGTTCAAACAGTTCCGTAGTGCAGTTCGCCCAACCAATGGCCTGATCCCGATTTCACTCGGCGGATCTTCCGATGCTGCCTACCGCATCGGCGGTTCGCTCTGCGATATTTTCGGCCTCTGGGGAGAGCCGCTCAAGGAAACCAAGGAACAGATCGAGCGCATCTATGCGGAAGCGGCAAAGGCAGGTCGAACGGATCGCCCGCGCATCTGGGTGACCTTCCGCCCAATTGTTGCGGAAACCGATGAGCTTGCCTGGGAGAAAGCGCATCGCGTTCTTGACCAGTTGAACGCGAACCGCCAGAAGGGCCTCTCTCGCGCGCCAATCAATGCGGCGGCACCGGCCAATGTCGGCTCGCAACGGCTTCTCGACATCGCAAAGCGCGGCGACGTCCACGACCGGGCGCTTTGGTACCCGACAGTGACGGCCACGAATGCCAGCGGCGCAACGACCGCACTCGTCGGCTCCCCCCGCACCATTGCCGACTCCATCCTCGATTATATCGATCTCGGTTGCGACCTGATCTCGATCCGAGGCTATGACAATTTCAACGACGCCGTCGATTACGGTCGCTACGTCCTTCCTCTCGTGCGCGAGGGCATTCGTGAACGCGAAGAGGCGAAGAGGAAGGCCGCCGCCTGATCCTCCGTGCCCGGCATGAGGCCGGGCAGTCTCTCAATCGAAAAAAGCGAATATGCCGCACCGCCATCAGGAAGGCCGCAAACTTATGTCCTATGATCCTACTGCACTTGAAGCTGCCGTGCGCGTGGTCGCCGAGGCTGCGCCGGAGGCGGATCAGACCGGCCAGTTTCCCTGGGCCGGTATTCGCGCTGTTCATCAGGCGGGTCTCCTCGAAAGCACGGTCGCGACCCGCTATGGTGGGCCGGGCGGAACGCTCAGTACAGCCGCCCACATCCTCGCAGCGCTCGGACGCGGAGATCCATCTGTTGCGCTGATCAGCGCCATGACGATCTTCAATCACCTCGGCCAGGCCGCAAAAGGGCATTGGCCGGAGGAGCTTTACCGTGAGCTTCTGTCACAGGCCAGGGGCAAGCCCCTGCTTCTGAATGCGGCACGCGTGGAGCCCGAGCTTGGTTCGCCTGCGCGCGGCGGCCTGCCTGCAACACGCGCGCGTCGAACTGCGAACGGGTGGGCAATTTCAGGCAGGAAGCGTTTCGTGACCGGGGCTCATGGCCTCACGCATTTCCTCGTCTGGGCTCATACGGATGAAGTCCAGTCGCGCGTCGGAACCTTCGTCGTCCCGAACGGCCTGCCGGGCATTACCATCATCGAGAACTGGAAAAGTCTCGGTATGCGGGCGACCGGATCGCATGACGTGGAGTTTACCGATGTCGAAATCCCCGCCGAACATGTGCTGGAATTGGTCGACCCGTCGGTAGCCCAGCAGGATAATCGCAGCCACGCCGCCATCAACCTTGCTTTGACCGCGATCTATCTCGGCGCGGCGGAGGCGGCGCAGGAGGCGTTCATTCGTTTTGCCCATGAGCGCGTGCCCGCAAATCTCGGTCACCCTATCGCAAAAACCGAGCGTTTCGTTTCGCTTTCCGGGGAAATCGATCTCCTCGTGTCCGGCGCTCGCCAGATCATCTTCGGAGCGCTGGATGGCGATCTGAACGATGCGGAGCGGGTAATCCGTGCAAGGCTGCTCGCAGGACGGCAGATACGCGAGGCCGTTCAGATCGCCGTCAGAGGCATCGGTAATCCCGGCCTTAACGCTGATCTTGGAATTGAGCGCCACTTCCGCGATGTCCAGTCCGTTCTCGTCCACGCGCCGCAGGAGGATACGTCCGTCGCTATTCTCGGTCGCGCGGCGTTTGACCGCTGGAACCGGAAGGAAAGCGAAGCCGTACAGGCGCTCAATCTGTCGATCCGCAAAACCGCTTGAAGCGCGGCCAAGCTTCGTTTCCATCCGATATCACCGAAAGGATTTTCCATGAGCAACAATCTGATCGTCGGCTTTTCCGGTAACACGACACGCCCTTCAAGCACGAAGCGCTTCGTTGAAAGCGTTAGTGAAACGCTTGCGCGCGAGGTTGGGCTGGAGCACCGGGTTTTCGATATCGAGGATTTGGGCCCATCTCTCTCCTCGGCCCGCTCGGTCGCCGATCTCGATGCCCATGCACGCCGCGTGGTGCAAACGATCATCGATGCAGAAGCGCTCGTCATCGGCTCCCCCACCTATAAGGGCAGCTACACTGGCCTCTTCAAACACGTCATCGATCTTCTCGATCCCGCCGATCTTCGCGGCAAGCCTATCGTTCTGACCGCAACCGGTGGCGGGGACCGCCATTCACTTGTGGTCGAATACCAACTCCGACCGTTATTCGCCTTTTTCGAAGCCTTCGTCACGCCAACGGCAATCTACGCCACGGGCCGCGATTTCGTGGAGGGTGAACTCTCCCCCGCCATCAGCGCCCGCGTGCGTCAGGCCATCGGCGAAGCGTCGCTGATCGTCAACGCCCGTTCCCGGACGCTGGCAGTGGCTGCGGAATGAAAGCGTAAAAGCCCCGGCGTGCCGGGGCTTTGGAAGGCTAGCCTCAGTTGAACAGCGATACTGCGCTGTAGGTTAGATAAGAGATAAGCGCTGCCGCTGGCATGGTGACGATCCATGCGATCACGATGTTTCCCGCAAGACCCCAGCGGACGGCGGACATGCGACGCGCAGCGCCAACGCCGATGATGGCGCCCGTGATCGTGTGCGTGGTGGAAACAGGGATGCCGAGCCATGTTGCGCCGAACAGCGTCAGTGCCCCGCCGGTTTCTGCGCAGAAACCCTGCATGGGGTTAAGCCGCGTTATCTTCGAACCCATTGTATGGACTATCCGCCATCCGCCGAACAACGTGCCGAGCGCCATGGCCGATTGGCAGGTAATCACCACCCAGAAGGGCACGTAGAATTCCGATCCGAGATAGCCTTGGCTGAACAGAAGAACGGCAATGATGCCCATCGTCTTTTGCGCATCGTTGCCGCCATGGCCGAGCGAATAGAGCGATGCGGAGACGAACTGCATGATGCGGAACGTGCGGTCGACGGCAAACGGCGTCTGGCGCACGAATATCCATGACACGGCAAGGACCAGCACCAGAGCCAGAAAGAAGCCGATTGCCGGTGACATGACGATGGCGCCTGCAGTTTTCAAAAAGCCGCTCCAGACGATGGACGAGAAGCCGACTTTGGCCATGCCCGCGCCAATCAGCCCGCCGACAAGTGCATGGGAAGAGCTCGAAGGTATGCCGAAAGCCCACGTCACGATGTTCCAGATAATCGCGCCCATTAGCGCCGCAAAGATCACGGCAGGCGACACGATGCGGGGATCGATGATGCCCGTTCCCAGTGTTTCAGCGACGTGTAGCCCGAAGAACATGAAGGCGATGAAATTGAAGAAGGCTGCCCAGGCAACGGCATATTGCGGGCGCAAAACACGTGTCGAGACGATGGTCGCAATCGAATTCGCGGCGTCGTGCAGGCCGTTCAGAAAGTCGAAAAACAGCGCAACGCCGATAAGCGCAGCTAGCAGCGGAAAAGCGAGTGTCGCGTCCATCAAACGTTCTCGATCACAATGCCGCTGATCTCGTTGGCAACATCCTCGAAGCGGTCGACGACCTTCTCGAGTTCGCCATAGATTTCGCTGCCGATCATATAGGCCATTGCATTGCCCGAAGCGCCGTGCCTGCGAAACAGGTCTTTGAGACCCTGATCGTGCAGGTCGTCGGAGCGGCCTTCGACGCGGGTCACCTCTTCCGCGATGGAGCTCAGCTGCTGCGCATTGGCTCCGACCTTGTCGAGAAGCGGAACGGCGGCTGCCACGAGATGCGCCGCTCTCACCACTTCCTCGCCCATCTGCCGCATCAGCGGGTCGAAGCTCGTTTGTTCGAACAGCCTGATGGTCTTGACCGTCTTATGCATCATGTCGATTGCGTCATCCATGGACTGGATGAGATCCTTGATATCGCCCCGGTCGAACGGGGTGATGAAGCTGCGGCGAACAGCCAGAAGAACGTCACGGGTGATATTGTCCGCGCGGTCTTCGAGTGCCACGATACGCTCGCAGTTTTTCTCTACTTCGATGCCGTTCAGAAGGTTCTGCAAGGCTTCGGCAGCCTCTACCACGGTCTTCGAATGCTCGCGAAACATGTCGAAGAACTTGTCTTCACGAGGCATCAGTTTTCTAAAAATACTCATCATGGGCTTGCCCTGCCTTAACACCAAGCGCGAAAGCGCTGTCATAAAACTGTCATAAACGTAGCTTGGCCCTTGTAGCAACGCAGAAAATCAGAGACTTACAGTGAAATGAAAGCTGTCACAAAGGGTCGCAGGGCGACGAAGGGAAATGCAAGGCCGCTGCTGAAGCAGCTGGCCGCTATGCCCGACAAGCTGTTTGCTGGCAAATTTCGCCAGCAACTCGGCGCGCTTTGCTATCGCAAAGACCCTGATGGAGCGGGTCTCCAGATACTTCTCGTCACCTCCAGGGGCACGGGCCGCTGGGTTATCCCCAAGGGCTGGCCGATGAAGAAGAAAAAGCCGCATGAGGCGGCGCAGACGGAAGCCTGGGAAGAAGCCGGTGTGCGCGGGCGCGCCAAAAAGAAACCCGTCGGTAGCTATACTTACCTGAAATGGATGGCGGATGGCGATGTCGCACCCTGCGTGGTCGATGTGTATCAGGTCGAGGTTACGGAGATTTCAGAAGACTTCAAGGAGCGCGGCCAGCGCCAACTCATTTGGGTCACACCTGAAGAGGCCGCGCGCCGCGTGCGCGAGGTGGAGCTGAAATCGCTGCTGATCGATTTCCGCCCAACTGAGAAGTAGGTCGTTACGCCGCTCTGAAGCGGTCGAAGGCTGTTAGGCGTTTGATGAGCGGATCGGCATCCCAGCGGTATATTTCCTTGCGCAGAAACTGCAATTCCGCATCGAGTTCCTCTTCCTGCAACTCGATCCACCAGGATTTCGGGCGCCCATCCGTTCCATCCGACCAGCGATAGCCGCGGGCCTTTAGATGATCCTTCATATCGAACGGGCTGTTTTCGGCGTAAATGCGGACTTTCGAGCGCTGGCTTGCTGCGTATAGTTCCGAAAAAGCGGTGGCTCCGGTCGCGTCCATGGAGCGCTCCAGAACTTCCAGCAGCGCAAAACAATCATCCACCGCACGGTGTCCGTCGTGAAAATAGCCTGCCTGACCGATGAGATAGCCGAGCTTGTTGCCTTCGAAACCGCGCCGTTTCCAATCCACCTCATTCACCGAGCAGGCCCAGGCTTTGCCGTGGAAGACCGGCGAAAACCGTTCACAGAATGGCCGGTCGAATCCGGCATTATGCGCAATGACAAGGTCCGCCGTTTCGATCATGGAAGCGACGGCGGTCAGATCGATCGCCTGTCCGGCCACCGTGTCATCGGTAATGCCCGTCAGCCGCGTTATGTCTTCGGGAATGGGTTGGGATGGCTGGTGCAAGCCGCCATAGATGCCGGTAACATCGCCCACGAGGCCCAGATCATCGAAGGTGAAGGCGATGATCCCGATTTCGATGATCTCGTCGGCTTTGTGGTTGAGGCCCGTGGTTTCCGTGTCGAGAATGATGCCGCGGCGTTTGAAATTCGGTCTCGGTTGTTCCGCGACTGCGCGGGGTTCCAGTTTTCTCAGAATGCGGTAGTTGCCGGTTGCTTCCAGAAGCTTTGCCATGTCTTCGGCGTCGATATCGTCCAAGCTTTTCTTCGCTTTTGCACCCTTTGCGGCAACTCGAGCCCCGGCGTTTTGAGACGCGGCGTTGGCGCCGAAGAAATCAAGTTGAGAAGCCATTTTGTCCGTGTGCATGCTGCGTGATCAATGCCGCATGATAGACGGACGGGCAGTGGCGGACAATGACGTACCATCGTCATATCCTGATTTGCTTGTGAATTGCGGGAAGTGCTGGCCAACGATGTCCGCTGGCCAGCAGCAAATTACATTTCGACCTTGGCATTATCGCCCATATCCGGGCGGGTATTGCTGACGGCTGCTGCCGCCATCTTGATGTAGCTGATGACAGTGCCGGGACTATCCCAATATTCAGCCGAGGATGGCGTGACCTTCAGCACACGGATGGATGGATCTTCGGCATCATCCCACCAAGCCTTGGCTGGCGTGGACCAAAGATCGCGGATGCGTTCACGGTCGTTCTGGACTTCCGCCGTTCCGGAAATGGACACATATTTCTGACCCTTAGAATCTGCAAAGGCCAGACACACATTTGGGTGGCTGGCGATTTCCTCATCCTTGTGGCTTGCGACATCCGTTAGAAAATAGAAGGCATTTTCCAGACGCTCCACATGTGCTGCCATGGGGCGGGCGCGAAGGTCGGACCCGGTCTGTGTCGTCAGCATGCAAAAGCCGATCTTCTCGGCCAGATTCCAAACCTTGCTATTGTCATTGTCGATATGTGCCATTGGGTCACTCCTCTTTTGTATCCTCACTCAACGGCTTCGGCATGACATCGTTCCTGAACGCGAACTGCCTAGCGGCATCTATCGAGCGCACTGTCGCGTAAGGTCTGCAGACGCCACGCTTCATCAAAAACATGAATCGATCCGGTCGATTGATTCAAATTTGTCGTTGGACGCCCGGTTGGGTGGGAGGCAGAATTCTCCCATGACGGAAAAGAAAGAAAACACCATAGATCTCAGGCGCATAGATGCGGCGCAGAACATGAAGCGCTTCTATATTCTGGGCATACAGCCAACCTTGTTCGGTGGCGTTTCGCTTCTGCGCAACTGGGGACGCATCGGCACGTCAGGTCAAACCAAGATCGATACATATGATGATTATGATGGAGCCCACGCAGCGCTCAAGCGTCTGGCAGCAATCAAGCGGCGTCGGGGTTATCTGGACAGCAGCGCAAATTGATGGAAGAGGCTTGCGGAGCCGATGACACCATCGACACCGCTTGTCCTTTTAATAGCTGCATCAGCGACCGGTCACTCTGATTGCGCCAGCATCTCCCAAGCTTCGCTGGACTGCGGCTAGCTGATGGGAAGCGATATCTGCCGATACCTCGATTTCTCCCTCAAGCGCCCCATCCCGGCGTGGCCCGTCTTCATGAGAGCGATCGCTGCCTGATGGTCTGGAACCGGCGCTATTTTCGTCGCTGACGGACTGGATGAAGATGTCCGGTCTGGCAATCCCATATTGCTGGACCATATGCTCAACCGCAAGATCGGCTGCTTCGCGAGTGTTGAATATCGCTCTGATGGTGGTCGTGCTGTCGTCCGCCATAATCGTTCCTCCTTCGGGGTCATCACCGAGGACAAACTCTCAGGTGTAGGGTTGGTTTCCTCAAGCTTGGTAATCAGACCGGGAACGCCTCCTCTTTTCGAGCCTTGCGGTCGCTCTTTATGAAATCAATAAAGGTTCTCAAGGGCGCTGGCACAAGGCGGCGGCCTGGATAATAAAGAAAAGGTCCGCTAAAGCTTAGCCACCATTCTTCCACCACCGGCTCCAGTTTGCCGCTGTCGAAATGCGGGCGCAGCCAGTCCTCGAAGAGATAGATGAGGCCTGTGCCTGCAATCGCTGCTTCAACGCCGAGATCGGTGCCCCCTCCAGACTGGACGAGAAGTGGCCCGGAAGGTTCAAATACAATGCTTTCTCCGTTCCGCTCGAATTCCCAAGGGAACACTGCCCGCCCGGCAAAACGTCCATAAATGCAGGCGTGATCAAGCAAATCTCTCGGATGCTCAGGCCGACCCCGTGACGAAAGATAGGCGCGTGACGCTCCCAGCGCGAAGCGCTGAACACGTGGACCGATTGGCAGCGCTATCATGTCGTTTTCGAGCCGCTCATCGTAGCGGATACCTGCGTCGCAACCCGTTGCAACGATATCCACGAAACTTTCTTCAGTCACGATTTCCAGCCGGATATCGGGATATTCAGCGAGAAATTGCGGAACGATATCTGGCAATACGAGCCTCGCAGCACTGACGGGGACGTTCAGTTTCAAAGTGCCTGCTGGACGGTTGCGGAAATTACTCGTTTCCTCCATGGCTGCGCAAATTTCGCTGAATGCTGGTCCGGCGCGTGCAATGAGTGCTCTGCCCGCCTCGGTCGGCAAAACGCTACGCGTCGTGCGGTTCAGCAACCGGACGTCGAGCTCTGCCTCCAGCCGCTTGACCGCATCGCTGAGCGAAGAGGAGCTCGAACCTGAAGAGCGCGAGGCCTCACGGAAACCACCATTGTTTGCGACAAGAAGAAAAGCCCTGACATCGTTGAAATCCGCCAAAGATGGAATCTCCTATTGTCCGCCATGTCGGACAGGCTGTTTCGATTGTCCGTAATTGTTGCGCGATGCTGCGCATTGTATCAAGTGCCTATCAATCAAGGAGCCAGCAAAATGACCAATATTCAACGCGTGGGATCGTTCAAGCTTGGCGATCACAACGTCTATCGCCTGGGATATGGAGCCATGCAACTTGCCGGGAAAGGTGTGTTCGGCCCACCGAATGACTGGCAAGAGGCTGTCGCCGTTTTGCGGGAAGCTGTTGAGAGCGGAGTCAATCATATAGACACCAGCGACTTCTACGGTCCGCACATAACAAATCAGATCATCAAGGAAGCCTTACATCCTTATCGGGACGACCTCACTATCGTCACAAAGATTGGAGCACTTCGGGGTGAAGATGCGTCGTGGAACGCTGCGTTCTCTAAGGCCGAGCTTACAAAAGCCGTTCACGATAATCTCAAAAATCTTGGTCTCGATGTGCTCGACGTCGTCAACCTTCGCGCGATGTTCGATGTGCATGGGCCTGCCGAAGGTTCGTTGGAAGAGCCTCTGGAAGTAGTTGCGGACCTCCAGCGTCAAGGGCTGGTGAAGCATATCGGGCTCTCCAACGTGACCGAGAAGCAGGTGAGTGATGCCCAGAAAATGGTAGAAGTGGTCTGTGTTCAGAACCAGTATAACCTTGCGCATCGCGGGGATGACGGGCTGATCGATTCCCTCGCGAGCAAAGGCATCGCGTACGTGCCCTTCTTCCCTCTCGGCGGGTTTTCTCCACTCCAGTCACAAACGCTGTCGGATGTCGCAGCCGGTCTTTCGGCAACGCCGATGCAGGTTGCACTTGCTTGGTTGCTGAAGCGCTCACCAAACATTCTTCTGATCCCTGGCACATCTTCGCGCGCGCATCTGGCGGAAAATCTGAAGGCGGCAGAGTTGAACCTGCCGGAAGAGGCTGTCACCGCGTTGAATGGTATGGCGGCAAATACAGCGCATTGAATTACCGATCGGGAAGCTTTGAGTTTCTAAACTGCGGAGCTTCCCGCTCGGTAAGGATAATCTTGATTTCTTCAGAAACTTCCTGTACGGTAATTTATTGGAGAAGAAGATGTTCAAGACTGCGCAGGATTTGGGACAGGCGATCAAGCAGCGGCGAAAGAATTTGGGCTGGACGCAGGCGGAACTTGCTCGCAGGTCGGGAACCGGTGATCGCTTCGTAATCGAACTGGAAGCTGGCAAGCCGAGTTGCCAGTTGGGAAAAGCGCTGATCGTTGCCCGAACCGTAGGACTGGAGCTAATCGATCGTAAGAGCTTGTCGCCTCAAGCGCGGGCGGAAGATGATGATCTGCACTTCCTGCCGAAGTTTGGTGATAGCGCGTGACGACCATCTTTTACGAGACATTCCCAGTTGCCTCGATGCATTTCGAAGGCCAGTGGCGGCTGGATTATGACTCCAGCTGGCTCGCCCGCCGTTCGGCATTTCCCGTCTCACTCACGATGCCGCTGCAAGACGGGCCTTTTGACGGCTCGGTGCTTCTTCCCTGGCTCTCTAATCTTCTTCCTGAAAATCATCTCAGCGAAATCGGCCAACGGCTGAAGGTCTCGCCTCAGGACATTGTGGGCCTTCTCGAGCATATCGGGAGAGATACGGCTGGCGCCCTTTCCATCGGCAAGGCGCGCAAGAAGGGGATCAGCCTTCAGCCGATACCCGGAATGGAGGCATTGGAACGCATACTGAATGACCTGCCAGCCAAGCCATTCCTTGTCGGCGAAAGGGGTGTGTCGATGTCGCTGGCGGGCGTACAGGAAAAGCTGCCTGTTTATCTGGATGACAGCGGAGAATTTTCGATAGCGCTGGATGGCAGCCCATCCACCCACATCATCAAGCCGGATTCGCCGAGGTTGGCGGGCAGCGTCGAAAATGAAGCCTTTTGCCTTGCCCTTGCCGCCGCCTGCGGTCTGGATGCCGCGCAGGCAGAGATCGGAGTGGTGGGTGCGCGGCGGTTTCTGCTTGTTCGCCGCTATGACCGGTTCACCGACGCATCCGGCGAATTAAGGCGGCTGCATCAGGAGGATCTCTGCCAGCTGACAGGACATTTTCCAGCGCAGAAATACGAACGCTCATCCACGGGCGGGGGCGCGACGCTGAAGATGATGTTCGATGCGATCAATGATCACGTTTCGCCCGGAGAGCGTGTGAAACTTCTGGATGGCGTCATCTTCAATGTTTTGATCTGCAATTCCGATTCCCATGCAAAGAACTATTCCATCCTGATCGGTGCTCAAGGGTCTGCCAAGCTGGCACCGCTCTACGATCTGATGTGCGCAGGCGTTTACCAGCAGGTCGATCAGTCGCTTGCCCAGTCCATCAACGGTTGCTTTATGGCAGTGGAGCTTCATGGAGATGACTGGAGGAAGCTGGCGGAGAATGTGGGCCTGAGCGGTGCATCGACGCTGCGCCGCGTGGCCGAACTGGCCGATCTCGTTGCCTCGAAGTGCGAGGAGACATCGAAACAGGTTTCGGATGCGCATGGAGATCCGACCAGAGTGCTGGAACGGGTGACCCACGCCATCGAAAAGCGCTGCAAGCGTATCCTGCGGCAACTCTGACGGCTTGCGCTACTCTTCAATCATTTTCAGGATGCGTTGCGCCTGCTTCAGATGCGGACGGTCCACCATTTTACCGTCGATCTGCAATACGCCCTTATCCGGCTCGGCTTCGAATGCGCCGACGATTTCACGCGCTCTGAGAACCTCTTTGGCAGTGGGCAGAAACGCCTTGTTGATGATAGGCACCTGAGACGGGTGGATCGCCATCATCCCCGTAAAACCGTCACGACGGGCGTTGAGGGCATATAATTCCAGCCCCCTAGCATCCCGAAAATCGGGATAGACAGTTTCGATTGCCAGCGTGCCTGCAGCATGGGCTCCAAAAAGCGTCAGTGCTCGCACCATCTCGTAAGGCGGCGTCAGCTTTCCATCCGCGTCGCGAGAGCGGCTCGCTCCGATTGCTGCGGGTAAATCTTCCGCACCCCAGGTCAGGCCGATGAGACTGTCTCGAACGGCAGCGTAACTGCCTAATTCGAATATCGCCGCAGGTGTCTCGGTGGCAATCGGCAGGATCGGGATGGGGCCCGCGAGCGAAGACAAGCGGCTGACACTTGCCGCACCCTCGGCCTTTGGCAGCACGAGTGCATCCGGATTGCCGCTCAGGATGGCGGAGAGATCATCGTCGATCATGCCGCTATCGAACGCGTTGACCCGGACGAAGAGTTTGGTGGAACGCTTCGACGTTTTGAGGAAAGCGGAAACCTCCTCGCGTGCTAACGCCTTTTGGCCAAGTGCGACGGAATCTTCCAGATCGAGGATAACGGCGTCGGCTCCGGTGCCAACCGCCTTCTCCATACGATCCGGCCTGTCGCCGGGGACAAAAAGCAGCGAGCGCAATCTCACGCCGGTTTCCTTTGCAGAAGTGCGGTGCGAAGGCAGGTGCAGACAACCTCCTGCCGCTGATTGATGAGGCCGTGTTTGAAAGTCACGATACCCGCTTCGGGTCTTGAGCGGCTTTCCCTTAATTCGTGAACTTCGCTTTCCGCCCGTAGCGTATCGCCAATGAAGACGGGTTTCGGCATCACCACCTTGTCATATCCGAGGTTGGCGATCAGCGTGCCGAGCGTGGTATCGCCGACGCTCAGCCCGATCAACAGCGAGAAGGTGAAGGTGCCGTTGACCAGAATTTGGCCGAACTCGCTGGCGCGCGCCGCTTCTGCATCCAGATGAAGCGGTTGCGGATTATGGGTCATGGTGGAGAAAAGAAGATTGTCCGTTTCCGTAACGGTTCGCCGTATGTCATGCGTCATCCGGTCGCCGACTGTCCATTCCTCGAAATAACGCCCGGCCATCACCCATCCTTTTCGATCTGCAAAAGCATCGTACCTTCAGCAATCTGCGCGCCTTCGCTTGCCCTGATTTCCATCACCTTGCCACCGAAGGGAGCGGTCAATGTCTGCTCCATTTTCATCGCCTCGATGATGATCAGCGCCTGCCCCCGCTTTACCGCCTCACCTTTCGAAACGAAGAGTGCTGTGACCTTGCCGGGCATGGGAGAGGAAATCATGCCACCGGCCCCCTCGCCTGCCTGACCTTTATTTCCAGCGCGACGCCAGCCAATGGGCCATGCCTCGCCATCGATGAAAAGCACGCGGTTGCTTACGCTCTCCGAAGGCTCCCTATCTTCAATCTCGACCATATAAGGTTGACCGGCAACGACGATTTCCACACGCCGCGATGCTTTTCCATTCAAACGAAAGCCGCGCAGTTGCCCCCAGGAACCGTTGCGTTGTTCTGCCAAAAGAGCGTTGGCTGCCGCCTGTAGAACATGCGGTCCGGGCTCAGACGAGGGAACGAGTGCATCCAGATGCCGCTCGATGAAACCGGTATCGACGGCACCGGACAGGAAATCGGAATGCTTCAATGTTCTCGCCAAAAAGGCAGCATTGGTCTTCACAGGCCATATTTCGACACCGGCCACAGCGTCGGCCAATGCGTCAATCGCTTGCCTGCGCGTTTTCCCTTTGGCTATCAGCTTTGCGATCATGGGGTCGTAATAGGGGCTGACCTCGCCCTTCTCTTCCACGCCACTATCGACGCGAATGGTGTCGGGGAGGCGCAAATGATCGAGCATGCCGATTGAGGGAAGGAAACCATTGGAGGGGTTTTCGGCATATAATCGCGCCTCCACTGCCCATCCATCCATTACGATGTCATCCTGCCGCAAGGGCAATGGTTCGCCCGAGGCAACGCGCAATTGCCATTCGACCAGATCCTGACCGGTTATCGCCTCCGTCACAGGGTGCTCGACCTGCAATCGCGTGTTCATTTCCATGAACCATATTCGATCCGGCCTTAAGCCTTCCGAGGCATCGGCGATGAATTCTATGGTCCCAGCCCCGACATATCCAACCGCACGCGCCGCCTCCACCGCCGCCGTGCAGACCGCATTACGCGTTGCCGCGTCCATTCCGGGTGCAGGCGCTTCCTCGATGACCTTCTGATGACGTCTTTGCAGAGAGCAGTCTCGCTCGAAAAGATGAACAACATTGCCGAAACTGTCGCCGAACACCTGTACTTCGATGTGCCTCGGCGAAAGGACGTATTTTTCAAGAAGCACCCGGTCGTCGCCGAAGGAGGCCGAGGCCTCGCGTTTGCAGCTTGAAAGCGCGCTGTCGAAATCAACGGAGGCGTTCACGCGGCGCATGCCCTTGCCCCCGCCGCCTGCAACGGCCTTTATCAAAACAGGATAGCCGATCTTGTCGGCCTCCTTTTTCAGATGCTCAGAAGACTGGCCTTCCCCGAAATAGCCCGGTGTTACCGGCACATTCGCCGCCACCATTCGCCGCTTCGCTTCGTCCTTCAGGCCCATGGCGCGAATTGCCGAAGGCGGCGCCCCGACCCAGATCAACCCGGCACCGGTGACGCTTTCAGCAAAATCGGCGTTTTCCGAAAGGAAACCGTAACCCGGATGAATGGCGCGCGCCCCCGCCTGCAAGGCGGCCTCGATGATTCTGTCACCCCGCAGATAGCTTTCTTTCGCGGGTGCCGTGCCGATACAGATCGCCTGGTCGGCTTCCCGGACAAAGGGTGCTTCAGCATCGACATCGGAATGAACGGCAATCGTGCGGATGCCGAGCTTTCGCGCGGTTCTTATGATACGCCGCGCAATCTCACCGCGATTGGCAATCAGCAGGCTATCGAGCACGTCCACTCACTCCACGGCTAGTTGATGACATGGGCTACATCCTGAACAGGCCGAATTGCGCCCGCTCCGGTATCGGGGCATTCAGGGTTGCGGCAAATGCGAGGCCCAAAACATCTCTCGTCTGTGCGGGGTCGATGATGCCGTCGTCCCACAGTCTGGCCGTCGCATAATAGGGGTTGCCCTCATTCTCGTATTTCTGCCGGATGGGGGTTTTGAAAGCGTCTTCCTCTTGCGCACTCCAGGTATCGGCATCCCGATGCACCGTTGCAAGCACGGCGGCGGCCTGCTCTCCGCCCATGACGGAGATACGGGAATTGGGCCAACTGAACAGAAAGCGCGGCTGATAAGCCCTACCACACATGCCGTAATTGCCCGCGCCGAAACTGCCGCCGATCAACACCGTGATTTTCGGGACGGAGGCTGTCGCAACGGCGGTCACCAGCTTGGCACCATTCTTTGCGATGCCGTCTGCTTCGTATTTCCCGCCCACCATGAAGCCGGAAATGTTCTGAAGGAAGAGAAGCGGCACACGTCTTTGGCAGGCAAGCTCGATGAAATGCGCTCCCTTCAGCGCACTTTCAGAAAAAAGAACCCCGTTATTGGCAAGGATTGCGACGGGCATTCCCCATATGCGGGCAAATCCGCAGACGAGCGTGATGCCATAGCTTGCCTTGAATTCGTGAAGCTCGGACTGGTCGACAATTCGGGCGATGACGTCGCGAACGTCATAGGGGGTGCGCACGTCTTTGGGCACGATCCCGTAAAGCTCATTCGCATCGTAAGCAGGTGGATGAGGTTCAAAAAGTTCGATATCGACCTGTCTCTTCCGGTTCAGCGTCGCAACGATATCGCGGACGATCAGTAGCGCTTCCTCGTCATTTTCCGCGACATGATCAACCACGCCGGAACGTCTGCTGTGAACATCTGCTCCGCCAAGATCTTCGGCAGAAATCACCTCCCCCGTTGCCGCCTTGACCAGCGGGGGGCCTGCCAGAAAGATCGTCCCCTGATTTCTGACGATAACGGTTTCATCAGACATTGCCGGCACATAGGCACCGCCTGCAGTGCAGCTTCCCATGACGCATGCAATCTGGGCAATGCCTGCGGCAGACATCTGTGCCTGATTGTAGAAGATACGCCCGAAATGATCCCTATCTGGAAAAACTTCCGCCTGATGCGGTAAGTTCGCACCGCCGGAATCCACCAGATAGATGCAAGGCAGCCTGTTTTCGAAAGCAATTTCCTGAGCGCGCAGATGCTTCTTCACCGTCATCGGAAAATAGGCCCCGCCCTTTACGGTGGGGTCGTGCGCCACGATCATGCAGTCGACACCCGATACCTTGCCGATACCGGCGATCATTCCGGCGCCCGGTGCTTCGTCCTCATACATGCCGTTGGCTGCCAGCTGACCGATGTCGAGAAAGGGCGAGAGCGGGTCCAGCAGACGTTCCACGCGGTCGCGCGCGAGCAATTTTCCGCGCGCAACGTGACGCTCGCGATGCTTTTCCGATCCGCCCTTGGCTGTTTCTGCCACCTTCTGCCGAAGTGCTTCGGCAAGCGCGATATTATGCGTCCTGTTGGCGAGAAAGGTTTCGGAGGAGGTATCGATGGTGCTGTGGAGTTGCGGCATCATGCTTTCTCCGCGGCAATGACTTCCCGACCGATCAGCATGCGGCGGACTTCATTGGTGCCAGCGCCGATATCGAGAAGTTTGGAATCGCGCCAAAGACGCTCCACCGGCCAATCCTTGGTGTAACCTGCTCCGCCCAGTGCCTGAACCGCCTGCTCCGCAACCCTTACCGCATTTTCAGATGCAAAGAGGATAGCGCCAGCCGCATCGTGTCGTGTCGTCTTGCCCGCATCGCAGGCTCTTGCGACAGCATAAACATAAGCACGGGCAGAATTCAGCGCCACGACCATATCCGCCACCTTCGCCTGCATGAGCTGGAAGCTTCCGATTGGCTGACCGAACTGCTTTCGTTCCCGAACATAGGGCAGAACCACATCGAGACAGGCCTGCATGATGCCGAGCTGGATGCCGGAAAGGACGACGCGCTCATAATCGAGGCCCGACATCAGCACTTTTACCCCGCCATTCAGCGGGCCCATGACTGCGCTTTCGGGAACGAAACAGTCGTTGAAGACGAGTTCTGCCGTTGGGGAACCGCGCATGCCGACCTTGTCGATCTTCTGCCCGATTGAAAAACCGGCGAAACCTTTTTCGATGAGAAAGGCGGTGATGCCGCGTGAGCCTGCATCTGCCTGTGTCCTCGCATAAACCACCAGCGTCTCAGCATAGGGCGCATTGGTGATCCAGAACTTGGTGCCGTTGAGCCGGTAGCCTCCCTCGACTTTTTCCGCCTTGAGCTTCATCGAAACAACGTCCGATCCAGCGCCAGCTTCGGACATTGCGAGACTTCCGACATGCTCGCCGGAAATGAGCTTTGGCAGGTATTTCTGTTTCTGCTCAGGCGAGCCCCAGCGTGAAATCTGGTTGATGCAGAGGTTGGAATGGGCGCCATAGGAGAGCCCGACTGAGGCGGAGGCGCGGCTTACTTCTTCGCAGGCGATGACATGGTCCAGATAGCCGAGCTTCAGACCGCCATACTCTTCTTCCGCGGTTATGCCGTGCAGCCCCAGCGCGCCCATTTCCGGCCAGAGTTCGATTGGAAACCGGTCATCACGGTCGATTTCCGCCGCAAGTGGCGCGATTTTCTCAGTCGCAAAACGCCGGGTGGCATCGCGCAATGATTCCGTCATTTCAGACAGCCCGAAATCAAGCTCCACCATGCTGCGGCCCTCCCTGACCAGCTTGGATGCTACACCTGAAAATGCTATTGGTAAAATCGATGCTTTCGAAGCTGAGGATAGACAGTATCTATGATCGATCGATATCTTTTGCGCTATCTTCTGGCCGTTGTCGACAAGGGCAGCTTCACAAAGGCGGCCGCGCATTGCGGCGTGTCGCAGCCGACGCTCTCGGCAGGCATTGCCAAATTGGAGGCGGAAGTGGGAGCCGCTCTTCTCCTTCGAAGCAACCGCCGCGTCGAATTGACCGGACTTGGTGTGCGGTGGGTGGAGCGGGCGCGCAGGATCGAGCGCGAGTTTACGCTTGGTGAGCAGGAGGCACGGCTTCCAGATGCCCAATCCACTTTACGCCTGGGTGTTGTTTCCAGCCTGCCGAGCACATGGATGGAGGAGGCGTTACGCGCCGCACGCTTAGGTGGCAGGCCTTACAGGATCGAGATTGTCGAAGCCTCGGAAAAGCTTCTTCTGGAGCGGCTCGATCGTGGTCGGTTGGACGTTCTGCTCAGTGTCGTTCGTGGTGCGAGGTCTCGCTTTTCCGACGTCATTTTTGAAGAAGGCTACGGCCTCGTACTCCCTTCCGATCATCCGCTTGCACAAAAACAAAACATCGATGCGGAAGAGGTTGCAGATAGCCAGATGATCGTTCGCAGACATTGCGAAGCGCTGTCCGCTACGAGCGGTCATTTCACCGCACGCGGTGTCAGGCCTTTCATGTCGGCGCGGACAACAAATGACAATCAGGCTCTTGGCTATGTCCGAGCGGGACACGGATTGACAGTCATGCCCGATTGTTTTGCTGACGAGGACATTGCAATGGCCCGTCTTTCAGGGTTCGATCTCAGGCGTGAGATCGGCTTCGTCCATGATCGGATACCGGAGGAACGCCGCCATTCCGAGGCGCTCACCGCAATTCGCGATACCCTTTTGGAAAGGCATGCGAAGCTGCGGCAGGCATTTCCTCACCTTGCCTGATTGCTCACCTCTTTCGTCGCAATTCTTCCGGCTGGACGCCGAAATGATCGAGAATGATCTGCACGTTGCGGCGGTGGGATTTGAAATAGACGTCGAACAGATCGCCGAAGAGCGGCACGCTGCCGACGATGGAATCCATCGCGACATTACCGATCATTTCCGCCAGCTTTTCCGGCGGAACACCAAGACGGCGGGCCTCATTGACGATATAAAGCCCAACAAGCGCACCAGCGCCGTCACCCAGGACCGGTACGAGGCCGAGAACGGAATCGGCCCCGAAGCGGATGCGCGTGCCGGGAATGCCAACCGCCGTATCCATCAGTCGGGAGATGCCGGACAGTCTGCGCAGTTTCAGAAGACGTTGCTCGACATCAAAGGCGTCCCTTGAGGCATTCGCGCCAACGCCACCTGCATTCCATGTTCTCGCTGCCATAGGAACCTCCAAAACTGGAAAACCCAGCGAGAAAGAAATGGGGGAGCGGTGCTGGATTTCAAGTCAAAGCACCATGTCTTCGAATTCTACCCGGAATATTGATCAGAAATGTCTCTTAAAGCTGCAGCATGTTTGCTTTCAGATACTTCACCGCATCGCCAACGCTAAGAATTTTTTCAGCCGCGTCGTCATCGATCACCACACCGAATTCCTGCTCGATTGCCATGATGATTTCGACCGCTTCAAGAGAATCCGCGCCAAGGTCTTCCGTGAAGCTCGCGTTATCCTCAATCGTATCTGCCGGAATCTCCAAATAGTGTCCGATGATCGACTTTATTCGGCCTGCTATCTCGTCCATAAAATTCCTTTCGGATCAATGAGATCAATCGATGTGTTGCTTCAGTCTGGAAAGGCGGTGATGGTGGGGCGTGTTCGCATTGAAGCTAGCACATTATGCGGCTTAAGTACGGCGGCAAGAAATACGGTTCTCCTTCATGAACCCGAAATTGAGGATGAGAGTTGTGTAACTCCTTGAAACTGGATGGTGATGATATGGCGAGCTTTCGATGACCTCAAGACGCTTGGTCGGCCAAATTAAGGCCGCCGCACTTTTGCTCGTCGCGCTCTCTTCCGGCGCAGCTGCGGCATCGGAAAAAACGTCGGACGCTTCCTGTCTTTACGAAGGCGATCTGGGTGGAGAAACGATCTGCATCAGAAAAGACAGTTTCAATACGGACCTGTGCCGGGCCATAGGCCGTTCCGCTGAAGCGCATGGCGTGCCGCCCGCATTCTTCGCGCGGCTCATCTGGCGTGAAAGCCTTTTTCGCCCGGAAGCCATCAGCCACAAGGGCGCTGAGGGAATTGCACAATTCATGCCATCCACCGCGCGACTGAGAGGACTTGAAAACAGCTTCCACGTCATCGAAGCGCTCGATGCATCCGCTACCTATCTCAAGAGCCTGGAAGGGCAGTTTGGCAATTTCGGTTTTGCCGCTGCGGCTTATAATGCAGGTGAAGGCGGGCTTTCCCGCTTCCTGAATTCGGGTCGCCTGCCCATCGAAACGCGCGATTATGTTTTTGCGATCACCGGCCAGACAATCGAGATGTGGAAGGACAGGCCGCCTGAGAAGGCTGCTCCCGAACTGGATGACGCAATGCCGTTTCAGGAGGCCTGCGTTCAACTGGCGTCCACACGCCGCATGAATGAGCCAGTCTTTGCCGGATCAGCAGACTGGGCACCGTGGGGCGTACAACTCTCGGCGCATTATCGGCCATCGGTGGTGGATCAGCTGTTCAATCGCGCAATTGCAAAGCTGCCTGCCCCACTGAATGATGAGCGCGCCCTGATCGTGCGCCAGCGCGGAGGCAACTTCGGCTCGCGGCCCAGATATGCGGCGCGGATTGGGCGGGAAACGCGTGCGGAAGCGAATTCCCTTTGCGAGCGCATAAAGGCCGCCTCGGTTCCCTGCACTGTCTTCCGTAACCGATAAGAGTCTGCATGGCTTCGCCTCGAGAATATTAGGGTTACATGGAACATCCTGAGAGTCATCACGTTGTGAAACGACCCGTCTTTCACACTGGAGCGCCTCCCATGACCTCATCCCCGGTTCGTTATTCGCCTGAACTTGAAGAGTTTCGCCCCGATGAGGATGAGGTCGTGTCCGGTCTCAATGACGCATTCGACGTCATTCTCAAACGAACTGCGGACGATTACGGCCACGCAGTCCGCTCCGTCCACGCGAAAGCGCATGGAATATTGAAAGGCCGGATGAGGGTCGAGGATGGTTTGAGCCCGGAACTCGCACAGGGACTGTTTGCCCATCCGGGCAATTACGATGTCTTTATGCGCCTGTCCACGAATGCCGGGGACATCCTGCCCGATACAATCGCCTTGCCAAGAGGTATTGCTGTAAAGGTGGTCGGTGTTTCGGGCGAGAGGCTGGAGGGTGCGGCTGGCGAAACGCAGGATTTCGTCATGGTCAATGGACCCGTTTTTCAGGCGCCGAATGCGAAAAAGTTTCTGTCGAACCTGAAGATGCTGGCGAAAACCACCGACCGGATGGAAGGGACGAAAGAAGTGCTTTCCAGTGTTCTTCAGGTCGCGAACAAAGGTCTGGAAGCCGTCGGGCTTGCCAGCCCCAAAGTGCAATCCCTCGGTGGAGCGCCGAATGTGGATCCGCTCGGTGAGACCTATTTCAGTGTTACACCTTTTCGGTATGGCGAATATGTCGCGAAGTTCCGCCTGAAGCCGGTCGCCCATGGTTTGCTGGAACTGGAAGGCCGCGAGATCGATATCAGCACTGGCGACAATGCCATTCGCGATACTGTCCGCGCGGAAATGCAGGATATTCGTGGCGAGTGGGAGTTTCAGGTCCAGCTCTGTCGAGACATTGAAAAACAGCCCGTCGAAGACCCGACAGTGGAATGGGACGAGGAGGAAGCGCCATTCGCCACCGTCGCCCGCATCTTCGTCGAACCCCAGGACAGCTGGAGCGACGAGCAGGTTTCGACTGTGGATGAAAGGATGCGTTTCAGTGTCTGGACAGGCCTTAAGGATCACCAGCCGCTCGGCAACATCAACCGCGCACGCAAGGTGCCTTACGAGCACTCTTCCCGATTCCGCGAGGCGTTCAACGGCTGTCCAATCCACGAGCCGCGGCGATAAGGGGCCCGTTGAAAAATGAGTTACGCCGACCGCTTAGTCGCCGCCAGCCCAAAACCTCGTTTCGAACTGCTTGCCAAATTCGGCTATGCCGCGCGAGGTGTGGTTTTCCTTTTGGTCGCGGGCCTCGCACTTTTCTCAGGTTTCGCCAACAGCGAAACAGATACCAAATCTGCGGTTTCGCTCCTCCTCGAACAGCCTTTTGGGAGGGTCTGGGTGGGCCTGATCGGGGCTGGACTGTTCGGCTTCGTCGCCTGGCGTCTGGCACAATCGCTGCTGGATAGCGATGGCCATGGCAAAAAGGGCAAGGCTTTGATCATTCGCGCAGCACTCCTTGGCAGCGCGGTCACCTATACCAGCCTTGCACTCTATGCCATCGGCCACGCGTTCAATTCGGGCGGTGGCGAAGGTTCTGGGGAAAAGGGGCTTGCCGAATGGGTCATGTCCCAACCCTTCGGGTCCTACCTCGCCATTGCAGTTGGCATCGGTTTCGTCATCGGCGGCCTCGTCACCTCCTTCAAAGGTATTGCCCGCAAGTTCGAGAAATACGTAAAAATCCCTGAGAACCGATCCGCACTCTCATGGGTCTGTATTTACGGGCTTGTCGCACGCGGCGTGGTTTTTGCCGTCACCGGCATCCTTTTTGCTTATGCAGGTTATAAGGTCGATCCATCACAGGCAGGCAGCATGTCCGATGCCATGGAATGGTTGCGACAGCTGCCGTTTGGCCAGATTATCTATTTGATCATCGCAGCCGGACTGGCGGCTTTTGGAATCTACAATCTTGTCGAGGCGCGCTATCGTATCGTCGAGGGACCAAGCCTGTCCGAGATCAAGCGTGCTGTGCCCAATCTCGGTTAGTTTTGTTGGCCGCTGACATCTATTGCTGGAGTTGAAGAAACTCCGCATAGGCCATCATCAACGGCCCGGCGCCCTTCGCATCGTCTTTCACCACCGGTTCGGTGAGATAATATTCCGGCGATCCGTCGCGGTAATTTCCATCCAAGCCGCCCAGTCCTGCGACGTGGACGATGCCGCAAAGCTTTGCCGTGCCGTCTGCCTCTTGCTCAAGTTTGGTCTTAATCAACGCTTCCAGAGCCTTGCTGCCTGCCCGACGCGCACGGTGTCCGTCCTTTCCAGTCACCAGATTCAGGCGCGATGCCCTGAGAAGCGCATAGGCAAACATGGCGGAGGCGGACGTTTCCTCGTAGTTGCCTGCGAGATCGGGCGCATCGAAGACCTGCATCCAAAGGCCGTTTTCAGTCTGTCGATCCATAACGTCCGTCAGCATGGTCACTGTTCGCTTTCGAAGCGATGCTGTCGCCTCGTCTTCTGGCAGCATCGTCATGCAGTCGACAAGCGCCATGGCAAGCCAGCCAAGCGAGCGGCCCCAGAGAGCGGGGGAGCGCCCGGTTACCGGGTCGGCCCAGCTTTGTTCGCGACTATCGTCGTAACCGTGAACGTAAAGCCCGCCGGGGTTTTCCGTCAGTGCAAGCGCTGTTGCCAGCTGTTGTAGCGCATCGCCGGTCAGATCGGGACGCCCCGTCGCCTTGGCATATTCGATCTGGAAAGGCAGACCCATATAGAGCCCGTCTAGCCAGAGTTGATGCGGATAACGCTTCTTGTGCCAGTAGTTTCCGGCAGGAATTCTGGGATGGGTTTCAAGCTGTCCGGCGAGATGTTGAGCCGCCTTCATGTAACGGCTGTCGCCCGTCGCTTCCGCCATTGGAAAGAGCACACGCCCTGCCAGAATATGATCGATGTTGTATTCCTGCGGATCGTAGCCCGCCAGCACACCATCTGCGCCAATCTGCTGATCGGCCATCCGATGCAGGTGATCATTCCAGCGCTTGTCGCCTGTCGCGTCATGCAGAAGCTGCAGGCCGCGATAGATGCAGCCATCCTCGTAACACCAGCTTCCACCTTTGTAATGCTGGTAGCGGCTGGCAAACTGTTCGAAATAATCCAAGGCATTCATGTTTGGGCTCAACCGGCTTGTGAAAGGGAAATGGGTGATTGGCTGATCAGCGACGGGTCGTCGCAACGGACCTCCGCCTGTTCGCAGACGATTGCCTTATGGCGCATCGGGCGAATGTGATCGGCCATGATGGGTGCTGTTGCGACCGCGTTCGGATCGAGCGAAACGATTTTCAGGCCGCGGATTTCGATGTCACGGATCGGCGCTTCGGGAAGACCAAGGAAGACGCCTGCGGCATGGGAAAGATTGCGGACTTCGACATCCTCGACGGCGATCCTGCTGATCCGCGGCGTGCCCGTATCGACAATGGAGGCATGTCTCGACTGTACCCAGTCGTCATGTCCATCCGCATCGCAATGATAATGCGCGTTGGCTGAGAGCGCGGTTTGCACGCCGTCGAGCAGAACCCTGCGCATGGTGATGTTGCTTACCGACCCGCCGCGTCCGCGCCGCGTCTTGAGGCGCAGGCCGCGATCGGTGCCGACCATCTCGCAATCTTCGATAACCACATCATGCACGCCACCGGACATTTCCGAACCGATAACCAGCCCGCCATGGCCGCGCTCCATCAGGCAGTGGCGCACGGCAATGCCGCGCGTTTCTGCCAGATGATCGTCCTCGCCATCCGGCCCGCGCTTGCCCGCTTTGACGGCGATGCAATCATCGCCGACCGAAAAACGAACACCGGTGATAAGAATGTCGCGACAGCTTTCCGGATTGAAACCATCCGTATTCGGACTATCCGCCGGTGCCTTGATGGTGAGGCCCGCGGCGACCAGATGATCGCAACCCTGCGGATGGATCGTCCACGACGGAGCGTTTTGAATGGTGAAGCCGAAGAGCTTTACATTTTTGCTGGAGATGAGATGCAGGCCGCGCGGGCGGCGCGCGCCATCGCGCGTTTCCTTCGGCCATTTCCACCAGTCGCCCTTGTCGCCGGAGCCGTCCAGTGTGCCCTCGCCTTCGATGACGAGATTTTTTGCCGAGATAGCATATAGAGGTGCTGCGAAACAGGCATCCGGTAGGCCTTCCCAGCTGCCCAGCATTTGTCCGTCGGCATCCCGCGAGCCAAGGATTGGCCATCCCTCCCGGATGGAGGGTGCTCGAAGCACCGCGCCCTGTGGCAGATGCAGAGACATGTCGCTTTTCAGCTGCAAGGGATAGGTGGTCCATGTCCCTGCCGGGATATGAAGAGTGCCGCCCTTCGGAACGGCAGCGATAGCCTCCGCAAAGGCGCGCGCGTTGGCACGCGCTGCATCGGCATCATCAAGCGCCACATCTGCAACAATCGCATGATCGCCCACATTCACGAGACCGGCGCAAGGTGACGTGTGAAATTCCAGAGGATCAAAACCTTCAGCCTCGAAGCTGTAGGCCCTGTCTGGCTCAAGGTCGTGCAGCAACGTCACGACACGCGTGGTGCTGCCTTCGCGCACGCTTTCTTCGGTGCCTTCGGAGGTCAAGCGCCAGGAAATCTCCGTGGGGAGATTGTAGCGTGCGCCTGGCACAGCAAGGCAAAGCGCTGCCGTGCGCGCAGAATGCGCGATGAGCAAGGGTCGGTTCATGTTCGGTCTCGTTTTATCTTTGAGCCTTCGCCGAAAAATCGGCGAAGGCATCCGCTCATGGCAAAGTCGGCCAGTCCTCAGTCGAACTTTGCCAGAACGTCGTTGGTGGAATCGATGATCTGTTCGGCGGCTTCCTCGGCGGTCAGCTGGCCGTAAGCGAATTCTTCCAGCGTATCGATAAAGGCAGAGCGGATTTCAGGATGCTCGTTGAAGGGAGAGACGACCGGGCCGGAAGCAGCCATGACGATGGCATTCGCTGCCCGAACCTCAGGCTCACCCTTGTCCCCCAGCCGTGCAGCCGCTGCCTTGGATGCAGGCAGGCCACGCGATGTTCCAAGCGCATCGATGCCCTCAGGCTCGTTGAGCAGGCAATTCAGGATTTGCGCTGCCGCTTCCGGGTTCTTGGAATTGCGCGATACCGAAAACACCATGGATGGCTTGCGGTAAACGCCTTCTGTCACCGCATCGGCCTGCTTCAGCATTGCCACAGGCTTCAATACCTGACCTTCCTTCAACGGGTCGGCATATTTCGAATAGGTGGAATCCCACTCGTAGGAACCAGCGATACGGCCTTCGGACCATGACGGCTTTTCGTAGAGATTGACGTTGCCATCTGCCGCTTCTTCTTTCTGCGAACGGATGGAGCCGGTTTCGACGAGCTTGCCGAGGAAGGAAATCGCACCGGCAAGCTCTTCCGGCGTCCAGGCAACGCGGTTGGTCTTCTCATCCACCAGATCCTTGCCCGTCTTCTGCACGACGGCGAGCGTCACCAGAAGCTGCGCTGTCTCCTTCACGGCGTTGAACGTGTAGTAATCCTTGCCGAGCTTTTCCTTGATCGTCTTCGTTGCGGCGAAGAATTCGTCCCATGTCTTCGGGATTTCGACGCCAGCCTTTTCGAATGTCGTGGCGTTGAAGAAAAATACGCGGCCTGTCGTTGAAACGGAAAGACCCTGCAACTTGCCATTCATCGAACCGGCTTCGAGATCGTTTTCCGACCATTGCGACAGATCGATGCCCTTGAGCTGTCGAAGATCGGCAAAGCCCTCACCATTCTTGGAGAAGAGCGGCAGCCATGGCCAGTTGACCTGAATGATGTCGGCCTCGGTCTTTCCGGCCATCTGCGTGGTCAGCTTTTCGAGATAACCGTCAAAGCCGGTAAACTCACCCTTGACCGTGTGGCCGTATTTTTCACCGCAGGCAGCAATAGCCTTCTGCGTTGCGACGTGGCGGCTTTCGCCACCCCACCACGACATTCTGAGTTCCGCAGCGCTGGCGGCTGGCGTCATGGCCATCGCGGCATAGGCGGTTGCAGCCAGAAGCGTCATTGTTCGTTTGAACGTGTTCATTGATTTCCTCCTCCTCGAATATTTTTATGCCGCGCGGTTACAGCGAGACATTGCGGCCATCGGCCTTGTCGAAAATGTGCAGTTTCTCCGGGTCCGGCTTCAGGCGCAGTTCGCCAGAGCGACCCAGCTCTTCGAATTCGGCAGCGCCGACGACGCTGACCAGTTTCTGTCCGGCAAGATCGGCATGAAGATAGACCTCGTGCCCCATGAACTCGGCATTGGTGAGCTTTGCCTGCAGGGCCGGACCATCGTCGTGCATGGCCAGCGAAAGGTGCTGCGGCCTGATGCCGATCACGCCATCTTTCGGGCGTGCCGACAGACGACGTTCCAGATGATCGCCAATCGGCAGGCGCTGGCCAGCGATAACGAAATCCGAGCCTTCCATCGTGACATCGATCAGGTTCATCTCCGGCGTGCCGATGAAACCCGCGACGAAGAGATTGGCCGGGTGATTATAAAGCTCCTTCGGTGTTGCCACCTGCATGATGCGACCCGTCTGCATGACGCAGATCCGGTCTCCCATGGTCATGGCTTCCGTCTGGTCGTGCGTCACGTAAATGACGGTCGATGACAGGCCATCCGCCTTTAGCTGCCGGTGAAGATCGGTGATGCGAACGCGCATCGAAGCACGCAGCTTCGCATCGAGATTGGAAAGCGGCTCGTCGAAAAGGAACACGCCCGGCTTCTTGATGAGTGCGCGCCCAAGCGCCACACGCTGGGCCTGACCACCGGAAAGCTGCTTGGGCAAGCGATCCAGAAGCGGTTCGATTTCCAGAATGCGCGCCACATTGTCGATTGCTTTTTCGATATCGGGCTTGGCAACGCCCGCGATCTTCAGACCGAAGGCGAGATTGCCGCGGACCTTCATATGCGGATAGAGCGCGTAATTCTGGAACACCATGGCAATGGAGCGTTTGCCCGGCGGCAGATCGTTGACCCGCTGATCGCCAATCAGGATTTCGCCGCCGGTGATTTCCTCGAGCCCCGCCACCATGCGCAGCGTGGTGGATTTGGCGCAGCCGGACGGGCCGACGAAGACCATGAACTCGCCGTCTTCGATCTCGAGATTGATGCCGTGGACAGCCTTGAAGCTGCCGCCATAGACCTTTTCGAGGTTCTTCAGTTCTACACTTGCCATTTTCAGCCCTTGACCCCGCCAGACGAGATCCCTTCAATGAAATACCGTTGCGCTGCGAAGAAGACGATGAGCGCGGGCGCGATCGTCAGGACCGACATCGCCAGGATGCGGTTCCACTCGAAGGCTTCGGTGGTATCGATGGAGAGTTTGAGCGCGAGGCTCACCGGATATTTTTCGACCGAAGACAGGTAGATCAACGGCCCGAGGAAGTCGTTCATCGTCCACATGAACTGGAACAGGCAGACCGAAATCAGTGCAGGCGCCAGCATCGGGACAACGATATAGATCAGCGTTTGCAGGCTGTTTGCGCCATCAACACGCGCCGCCTCTTCCATGTCCGATGGAAGCGAGCGCAAGAACTGCACGAGCATGAAGACGAAGAACGCATCGCCAGCCAGTGCGGACGGCACCCAGAGCGGCAGGAAACTGTCGAGCCAGCCGAGATCGCGGAACAGAATATATTGCGGGATGCGGGTAACGACATTCGGCAAGAGCAGGATGGCGATGACGGAGCCGAACAGGATTTTCTTAAACGGAAAATCGAAACGGGCAAAGGCGTAAGCGGCCATGGTGCAGGAGATCGCCGTGCCGATGACCTTCGGCAGGATGATCAGGAAGGAATTCCAGAAGAAACGCCCGAAGGTGTAAGGCGTCGAGGTTTCCCATCCGCGCACATAACCATCGAGTGTCGGGTTTTCCGGGATGAAGCCTGCGCCAGAGAAGATTTCCGAATTCGTCTTGAAACTTGCGCCGACCAGCCAGATCAGCGGGTAGAGCATAAGAAAGCCGACGACGAAGAGCAGAACATAACGGACGGAGGTGGACAGGAGCCTGAGCCGCGCACGGCGGGCCGCCTGTATGTCGTTCAAGGTTGCAATATCCGTCATGGCATCAGTTCCGCTTGTCGCCAGCGTAATAGACCCACTTCTTCGAGGACCAGAAGGCCACGAGGGTCAGCACGGTGATGATGGTGAAGAGAATCCAGGCGATGGCAGAGGCATAGCCCATGTTGAACTTCTTGAAGGCCTCATCGTAGATGTAGAGCGGCAGCAGATAGGTCGATTTCAGCGGGCCGCCCTGCGTGATGATGTAGGGGCCGTTGAACTCCTGGAACGCCTGAACCATCTGCATGATGAGGTTGAAGAAGATAACCGGTGTCAGAAGCGGCAGGGTGATGAAAAAGAACGTTCTGACCTTGCCAGCCCCATCGATGGCCGCCGCTTCATAGAGCGACTTGTCGATGGACTGTAGAGCGGCGAGAAAGATCACCATGGCCGAGCCGAACTGCCAGCAACGCAGAAGCGTGATGGTGAAGAGCGCATTCCCAGGATCGCCGAACCAGTCCACGGGGGATAGTCCGATGGTCGTCAGCGCCATGTTCGCAAGGCCTTCGGAGGCAAAGATGTAACGCCACAAAACCGCAATCGCAATCGAGCCGCCGAGGATCGACGGGACATAGAATGCCGTGCGGAAGAAGTTGATGAATTGCAGCTTGTAATTGAGTATCGCTGCTATGAACAGCGCAAAGGCAAGCTTGATCGGAACTGTCATGAAGACGTAGAACAGCGTTACGTTCAACGATTTCAGGAAGGTGCGGTCGCGCGTAAACAGGCGTTCGTAATTGGACAGGCCCGCCCATGTCGGGTCGCTCATCAGGTCATAACGGGTGAAGCTGAGATAGAGGGAACCGAGAAACGGTATCGCCGTAAAAATCAGAAGACCGATAATGTAGGGCGCCAGATATCCCAGCCCCAGAAAGCGCTGCGATTTCACGACATTCCTCCCCGCGTCCCGGAGGAACGCGAATAACAGAATACAATTTCGTACAAGTGATTCTCCCAGGTCGATCATTGGTGTGCGCGATTACCATCGCATCCACCGCCAAAACCGATCTCCTCCCTCGGTGTTAAGCGTCATGTAACGGGTTTATGACGTGACAAAACCAAAAATCCAAGTCATTTTGAATTAACAAAGACGAGGAAAAAGATGGACGAAATCGAAGGTGGCATTTTATCTTCTATTCCACCTGCTGCCCTGCAGCTGAACCTGACGCGCGCCGCCATCCGGATGGAGCATTCGCGCACCTGGCAAATCGATAAGTCCAATCAGGTCGATGACCTGATCATATGCCTTGAAGGGCAAGGCCACTATCTCATCGATGGCGAAAAGCGGGTTCTGGATCCGGGCGAAGCCATGCTGATTTCTCGCGGGCAGCGCTTCATCGGCTGGAATGAACAGATCAAGATGTATCGGGGGGTTGCCCAGCATTTCACGCTGGATATCTACGGTCGGCACAACCTTATCGCGCAGATGGAGCTCAAGCCAAAAATTCGTTTGAGCCGCTGGCCGCTGCTCGAACCGCTCGTTC
>JAAIGF010047307.1_pt1 | contig 105229 bp, 96 predicted proteins | sample 6487441 | NCBI WGS metagenome assembly JAAIGF01 (sample SAMN13974129, study PRJNA590717) | phyllosphere metagenome | biome: pepper field; feature: multiple bacterial spot infested pepper fields; material: pepper leaves; isolation source: leaves from pepper fields | host: Capsicum annuum ... | reverse complement strand
TCAGCGCGCGAGCACCTGGGCGCGCTGCTTCTCGTAATCGATCTCGCTCAGCTGGCCGTTGTCCTTGCGGCGGTTCAGCGCGGCCAGTTCGGCCTGCACGCTTTCCGGCAGGGCCTGCTCACGGGCCACGTGGGCGGCGGCGGAGAGCTGCTCCGGCGGGCGCCGGCTGGCACGCCAGGCCGCCACGAACACGCCGACGATGATGGCGCCGAACACCAGCGTGCCGGTGCCCCAGATCAGCCATTGCATCCATCCCATTTCCGGTCCCATCGCGTGTTCCTCCGTCCGTCGTGAGCGCTATTGTCAGCGCTCGCGCAGCCAACGCGCCACCTGCGGCGCGAAATAGGTCAGTACGCCATCGGCGCCGGCACGCTTGAAGCCCAGCAGCGACTCCATCACGCAGGCGCGTTCGTCCAGCCAGCCGTTGGCGAAGGCGGCCTTCATCATCGCGTACTCGCCGCTGACCTGGTAGGCGAAGGTCGGCACGCCGAACGTCTCCTTCACCCGGCGCACCAGGTCCAGGTAGGGCATGCCCGGCTTGACCATCACCATGTCCGCGCCCTCTTCCAGGTCCAGCGCGATCTCGCGCAGGGCCTCGTCGCCGTTGGCCGGGTCCATCTGGTAGGTCTTCTTGTCGGCCTTGCCGAGGCTGCCGGCGCTGCCCACCGCATCACGGAACGGGCCGTAGAAGGCCGAGGCGTACTTGGCCGAGTAGGCCATGATGCGCACGTTGAGGTGGTGGTCGGCATCCAGCGCACGGCGGATCGCGCCGATGCGGCCGTCCATCATGTCCGAGGGCGAAATGATGTCGGCGCCGGCTTCGGCATGCGACAGCGACTGCTTGACCAGCGCTTCAACGGTGATGTCGTTGAGCACGTAGCCCTTGTCGTCGATGATCCCGTCCTGGCCGTGCGTGGTGTACGGGTCCAGGGCCACGTCGGTCATCACCCCCAGTTCCGGGAAGCGCGTCTTCAGCGCGCGGATCGCACGCTGCGCCAGGCCGTCCTCGGCCCACGCCGCCGACGCATCCAGCGACTTCTGCGAGCTGTCGATCACCGGGAACAGGTCGATCACGGGGATGCCCAGTTCCAGCGCCTCTTCGGCCACCTTCAGCAGCTCCTCGATCGACAGCCGCTCCACGCCGGGCATCGACGGCACGGCGGTGCGGCCGGCCAGTTCGTGCACGAACACCGGGTAGATCAGGTCGTCGGTGGTCAGCGTGTTTTCGCGCATCAGGCGGCGCGAGAACTCGTCATGGCGCATGCGCCGCGGGCGGTAATGGGGGTGAGGCATGGCAGGCTCCGAGGAGTGGCTATTGCAACAGGTAGCCCTGCGGCAGCAGGGGTTCGGGCAGGGGGCGTTCGCCGAGCGCGTCGAGCTGGTCGATCTCGATCGTGCGCACCATGGCGTCCAGCGGCAGGTCGTTCGGCTCCAGGCCGAAGGGCTCTTCCATCTCCTCGCCCAGCTGGTCCAGGCCGAAGAAGGCGTAGGCCAGCACCGCCGACAGCACCGGCGTGCCCCAGCCCAGCGAGCTGGCCAGGCCGAACGGCAGCAGCACGCAGAACATCCACGCGCAGCGGTGCAGCAGCAGGGTGTAGGCGAACGGCAGCGGCGTGCTGAGGATGCGCTCGCAGCCGGCCTGGATGGAGGACATCGCGTGCAGGCGGTCTTCCAGCTGGGTGTAGAGGATCGGCTCCAGCTCGCCGCTGCGCAGCGCCTGGGCCAGCTCGGCGGCGATCATCGACAGCAGCGCGTCCGGCACGTTCTCGCGCTCGGCCAGCTGCTCGCGCTGCGGCTTGTCCAGCCACGGCAGCGCCACCAGGGCGACGATGCGCCCGCGCAGGCGTGCGGCCAGGGCATGGGCGAAGGCGGTGGTGAGGTAGGCGATGCGGCGGCGGCGGCCGCTGTCGTCGGCCAGCAGCAGGTGCACCTGGCGCGCCAGCGAACGCGATTCGTAGATCAGCTGGCCCCACAGCTTGCGGCCTTCCCACCAGCGGTCGTAGCAGGCGCTGTTGCGGAAGCTGAGGAAGATCGACAGGACCAGGCCGAGCAGGGTGAACGGGGTGACCGAGACACGCTCGATGCCGATTGGCGGGGCCAGTTCCACCACCGCCGCCACGGCGATGGACAGCACCAGGATGGCCAGCACCTTCGGCGCGATGGCCGGCACGATGGAACCGCGCAGGATGTACAGCAGTTGCCAGCCGTGGGGACGGGAACGAATGATCATGGGGTCAGCCGCGCCGGGCGCGGTTTCACAGGCACGCGGGGGGCTCGCGCAGCCCGGCATTGTACTCCCCTGCCCGGCGCCGGGCCGTGGGGCTGCGACGCCCGGTCGCACCCATGGGCGCGACTCGGAGCAGCTTGTTCAGATCACCCCGCCGCCCAGGCTCAGGCGGACGATGCCGACCAGCACCACGATGCCGTTCAGGACCAGCCCGGTCTTGGCGCGGCCGCGCTTGCTGGGGTGGGTGAAGAGGATGCCCAGCGCGGCGATGACCGCGCCCACCGCCGCGAATGGGATCAGGAACCAGTTGCCCCAGCCCAGCAGCGGGATCAGGGCCAGGATCATCCACAGCAGCGCCACGATGCCCCACAACAGACTGATCACGCCCATGCCAAGCTCCCCTCAGGTTGGTTACTCCGCCAACAGTAGCCCGTCCCGCGGCTGCCGCCTACCGCCGTTGGCGACACGCTCACCCGCCCCGTGCCAGCATGCGGCCATGCCCCGGGCGAAGGTGTTGGCGCCGATTCAGAGTCCCCGGCCGATGATCCGAACTGTCCTACAGGGGTAAACGCCATGAACATCCGTTGGCTCGCTTTGACCGCCATGCTGCTGGCCGCTGCCGGTTGCGCCAGCACTTCCAAGGTGATGCTGGGCCGCGCGCGTGCGCCGATCGACCCGGCGCAGGTGCAGATCTATTCCACCCCGCCGGCCGGTTCGCTGGAAATCGCCCAGCTGGAATCGTCCTCGGCGGTGGGGTTTGGTACCCAGGGCCAGACCGATGCGGCCGTGGCGCGACTCAAGCGCGAAGCCGCGGCGCTGGGCGCCAACGGCGTGATCCTGATGGGCGTGGGCAGCAGCGGCTCCCCGGTGGGCATGTCGGTGGGCGCCGGCAGCTACGGCTCGCACGTGGGCGGCGGCGTGGGCATCGGTATTCCGACCACGCAGAAGCGCGCGGCCGGTGTCGCGATCTGGGTGCCGAACCCGGAGGCCCCGGCACGGTTGCCGACGCAGACGATTACCCCGCAGCGCTGATCAGTAGATCCACGCCATGCGTGGATGGGCCTTCCCGGTAATCCCCGGGGTCAGAGCCCTTTCCCTGCGGAAAGGGATCCGACCCCTGCATCGGTAGCGCCGGGCCATGCCCGGCGGCTTTTTCCCGCTGCGCTCGCCGGGCATGGCCCGGCGCTACCGGTGCTTCGGCACGAACTGCTGCTGCACCGCTTCAGCCAGCTGATCCGGCGGCAGCAGGCCTTGGTCGAGCAGGAAGTTGTTGAACGCCAGGCGGTCGAACTTCGCGCCCAGCGCCAGCTCGGTCTGCATGCGCAGTTCGAGGATGCGGGTGTAACCGTAGAAGTAGCTGCCCGCCTGGCCCGGCATGCGCACCATGTAGCGGTCCAGCTCCTGGGTGGCCATCGCCTTGGACAGGCCGACCTGCTCGATCAGCACGCGCTCACCGTTGGCACGGTCGGTCAGGCCGAGGTTGAGCATCGGGTCGAGCATGGCGCGGGCGGCGCGCAGCAGGCGGAACTGCAGGGCGATCATCTGCCCGTCCAGCGGCTCGTACGGCACCATCTCGGCCTCGGCGTACAGCGCCCAGCCTTCCACGTTCACCGAATTGAACGCGAACATGGTGCGCGCCAGCGACACGCCTCGCTCGACCATCGCGGTGAACTGCAGCTCGTGGCCGGGGCGGCCTTCATGCGCACTCAGCGTCCACGCCGCCGAGCCGAAGTTGAAATCGTCGTACTGCGCGCCCGGGCCTGCGGCCGGATTGCCCAGCGGCAGCACGAAGGTGCCTTGCTGCCCGGTGTTGTTGACCAGCGGCGCCGGCAGGAAGTGCGGGGCCGGGCTGGCCGCGCTCTCCGCCGCCGAGCCCAGGCGCATCTGCATGGCGCGCTTGGGCACGTCGACGATGCCGTGTTCGCGGATCAGCGGATCGATCGCATCGATCACCTTGCGGTAGTGACCTTCCAGCTGGTCGTCGGCGATCTTGTCGGCCTTCAGCGCGCGGATGACCGCCACCGGGTCGCTCGGGTCGGCGACCTTCAGGCCCTTCTCCTTCGCCACCAGCGGCGCCAGCTGCTGCATCGCCGAGCGGGTTTCCATGAATTCCAGCTGCGCACGCTGCATCAGCAGCTTCGGATCGATGTCGATGCCGACCTGCTTGAGCTGGAACGCATACAGCGGAGCCGGCAGGCGTGCGTCGGTGCGCGCCTTCGGCAGCACGTCCTTGCGGGTCCAGGCGGCGTAGTCCTTCATCTGCCCGGCGAGGGCCGTCATCGCCTCATCGGCACCGGCAATCTGGTACTTCTTCAGCAGCGACTCGATACCGGTGATGTAGGTCTCGACGTTGTCCAGCGACTGCTGCACTTCGATCTGCGTCGGCTGCAGCAGCGAACTGTCCTTCAGGCGTTCTTCGTAGCGCTGGCGGGCCAGCGTGGTGAATGCCGTGCCGCCCGGCTGCAGGCCGGCATACGCCTTGAGGCGGTCGAGCGCCTTGGCCCGGCGCTCGGCCGGCACCTGGTCGGACAGCAACAGGTTAAGGCCGCTGAACACCGTCTGCGGCGCATCGCTCCACGGCAGCAGGTACTTCTCGTTGAGCGTGCTGCCTTCGATGTTCTGGTCGGCGGCGTGGATCATGATCGCCAGGTCCTGGCGGACGTTGGGATCCTTCTCGGTCGCCAGCTTCGCCTTCAGCTCATCACGGGCCTTGGCGATCGCCGCGCGGTAGCGCTTGCCGTTGTCCGGGCCAAGGTCGGCCACCTTGTCGTCGTAGCCGGGCACGCCGAAGAAGCCGGTCTCTTCCGGCTGGAACGGCCCCTGCGCATCCAGCAGGATCTGCGCCAGCGCATTGCTGCGGGCGACCCAGGCCGGGCTGGCCGGTGTGGCGGCCTTGGCAGCCGGCGCGGCCAGGGCCGGTGGGGCGGACAGCAGCGGGGCGGCGGTCAGGGCCAGGGCAACGGCGAGCGCGATCGGCTTCATGGGACACTCCGGGAAAGGGTTGTCCGCAACTTACGCGCTCAGGGCGATGGCGACAATCGGCTGGAGGTCATGGGCGGGCCGCCATGAATGCGCGCGCCCGACCGAGTATCCGGTCATGGCTCGGGGTAGAAATTGGCAATCACCTCTCGGGTCTCATTTAAAACTCTGACGTTGTGATGTGTCTCTTTCGTGCCTGCGGGCAAACCGTTATGACTGAGGTCAGGCGACGACCAGAGATTTATCCGTCCACATGGTGCTCCGGGGCATTCATAGGACATCAGTGTCCTCCATCGTCCAGGTGCATTTTCCGGCGCCTGATAGCCATGGCCGTAAGAGAACTTCGGGGGACGCACGGAGGCGTTCGCGGGCTCATGGTCTGCACCGAACAGGTGCCCAATCTCGTGAGCGAGGCTGCTGGTTGTGGCACCGAGACAATTCCGTTCCACTACCGCGAATGCGGTTTCTTTCGTCGCAAGCACACGTTGCGATTGCCCACAGACCGACGGTGACGCACCTGTATCAATGATCATCAGCACGATGTCTGCCTTCTCAATGTCACGAACCCGATGCATGACGCCGAGTGCGCCTCTTCTTCCGGCAACCAGATCGTCAAGCGTCTGAGTAACACCGGTTTCCTGATAGCCAGAAAGGACGTTGGCGGCACGCTCGAGTTCAACCTTGATTCCGCTATCAGAGAAACCCTCGTTGGCTAAACAGACGGCCTTCCGCATTTCTGCGAAGACTTTCTCGCGGTCATCGCCGAGGGCCGTAGTTCCGTAGCCAAACAGAACACGTACTGTCGATGTCGCCTCTTTCCCAACGTCGTCAGAACTGACCGCATCGCGCGCATCCGAGCTGACATCGCGAACCGGTGCCTCGCGTGGAAGCCGGCGAAAATCCTTTCGAATCAGCAGACCGTCTCGCAGTTCGTATCGAAAGCTCCCAATATCAAAGATGGCCCTTAGTTGTCCGTCAGCAGCCTCGGTGATCCGAATCGCTCTCTCCGCATCCATGCACGAAGATGGTGCCTGAGATGTAGATGCAGATACCATCGCTCCAGTCCAACGAAGTCGGGCAGAGGGCATCGCAGCCACTGCTCCTGCATCTGTGCTCGTCGGGACATAGACCGGGTCTGGAGCCGCATCCAATAGCGGGCCTGCAGTGCGCTCCAATCGTACGATTGCATCGAAGAGATCCACTTCGATGACATCGTCGGTCAATGCCTCTGGGTGAACGTCGACACGGCGAATCCAGTCGACAATATTGCCCTCGTGCTGCTTACGAAGCTGCGGACCGGGATCCCATCCGCCGACAGAAATCTCAATGAACCTGGATGCCGCCTGCGCAGGCCAGGATGCACTGCTGAACAGCACGACGGCCAGAGAGAATAGAGCTGTTTTCATGATCTACTCGCAGTGTCGATGCCACATGGCATGACGAACGCTACGGCTTTACTACTGACCACTTGCAGACTTTCGTCACATAGGCTGTGGGAGACAGCGATGTCGAGCAACATGCGACAGAATCTCCCCATTCAAGCCCAGGATTGATCAGATCTGGAGCGCTGAGATTCGGGCGCGCCATGCCGGCGATACTCAAATAACTGGCGTTTGCGACACCTGATGCTCCGGCCGACGATCCCTGACATCATTGCGCTCATCGAAAACGGCGCGGCGCGTATCGCGCTTCACCAGCTGATCGCCGTCGAGGGTATAGCGCCAGACGCCGTGCCTGAATCCCGCGCGTGCGCCCGAGGCATTCAAACTGATGCTTATGCGCTGCGGCTGCATGGGCGTTGGGTTCGCATCCGGGGACGTGCTTTTGACCATTCCCGTCCATTGCACGCTGGACATCGCGACAACTTCGCGATGAATGCCCTGCGCCCCAGCGGGTCGGTAGATAACCTCTTCCGCGGTTTCGAACAAAGGGACGGCAGGATCGCGGACAAGGTGGAGAACAACGTCATACAGATTGACGGTAATCTCGTCTGCGGCCAACGCAGCCTCATTCACTCGAACCCGACGCACTCATTCCACTGCGTCGCCACCCGCGCGCAGACGCTGCTCTGCCTCGACCACCGATGTATCGGCAAGCGCCTCCACGAATGGCTCAGCGGCCATGGCCTGCGAGAGCCATACCGGCGCGTAGAGCAGCAACGCCGCCAGCATTCTGATCGCGTGTTTTCGCATGGCATGACCTCCGGAACAGGACCAACGTTGGCTGCCTTGGGCAGCACGATACGTTTTAATCAATCTCTAGAGGAATGCGGGCAAAGTCGCAATGGTCAGCCGCGACAGCCCTTGCGAGGATAGGTCGCGGGGTTTTTTCCCCGGCGCTGCGCACTGATGCAGGAGTTCCGCTCACGACATGTGCTGCAAGGGGGAAATCCCGCGCTGCGCGCGATAGTCGACTGACAGTCGACTCTACCGCCGTTGCATCAAGCTGCGGTCACAGTGTGAGGGGGCACCCACCGCGTTCGCGACATTCCTGCAGCGCGCATTCGCCTGCAGCTTCTGCATCATCCAGCGCGGTCAGGTCGAAGGTCTGCTTGTCCTCGCCCAGCACGTACATCACCGGGTAGTCCCACACGTCGTCGCGACGGATGCCGGTCACGAACAACCGCCCCTGCCCCTGCGGCCCATCCAGGGCCACGGTGAGGGCGACATCGCGCCGGCCGTCGTAGGCCGTCTGCATGCTGCCCAGCGGCATCGCCTCGGCACGCAGCGGCTCACCGAGCACCTGCACCAGTTCGATGCTGCAGGCTGCGCGGCGCATCGCTTCGCGCATCGGCGGGCTTTCGTGTGCGGCCTCGCTCCAGCGCAGCACGCTCCAGGCGATCATGCCGCACAGCGCGCCCAGGAACAGCACCACCGACAGCGGCATGGCCCAGCGCCAGTGACGGCGCCACCAGCCAGGGCTGGCAGCGCGGTGGCCGGGGATCGGCGGTGGCAGATGCATCGGCGGGCTCCTTCCCGTGGGTCTGTCAGGGCTTCAGGCAGCGGTCCAGGAAGGCCTCGGCGACGCGGTAGCGGTGCAGTGCATCGGCACCGGACAGGCCGTGCTTGGCGCCGGGGTAGGTCATCAGTTCAAACGGCTGGCCACGCTTCTGCAGCGCGCTCATCAGGCTGGTCGAATTGGTGAACAGCACGTTGTCGTCGGCCATGCCGTGGATCAGCAGCAGCGGCGAGCGCAGGCCCTCGATGTGGGTGAGCACGCGCGCTTCGCGGTAGCCGGCTTCATTGCGCTTGGGCAGGTCCATGTAGCGTTCGGTGTAGTGGCTGTCGTACAGGCCCCAGTCGGTGACCGGTGCGCCGGCCACGCCGCAGGCATAGCTGTCCGACGCCTTGGCCAGCAGCATCAGGGTCATGTAGCCGCCGTTGGACCAGCCCTGCACGCCGATGCGCGCCGGGTCCACCCACGGCTGCTGCTTCAGCCAGGCCACGCCACGCAGCTGATCGGCCACTTCCACCGTGCCCTGCTTGCCGTAGAGCGCGCCGCCGAAATCGCGACCGCGACGCGGGGTGCCGCGGTTGTCCAGCGAGAACACCACGTAGCCCTGCTGCGCCAGGTACTGGTTGAACAGGTGGTCGCCACGGCCGGGCCAGCTGTCGGTGACGGTCTGGCTGGCCGGGCCGCCATACACGTACACCGCCACCGGGTAGCGCTTGGACGGGTCGAAGCCGGCCGGCTTGATGATGCTGTAGTTCAGCGGGGTCTTGCCGTCGGCGGCGGTGAGCGTGCCGAACTCGATCGGGCGCTGTGCGTCGCGGTAGCGCGCGTACGGGTGCTTGGGATCGGCCAGGTCGTTCTCGAGCAGGGTGGCGATCTTCTCGCCGTTGGCACGGAACAGTTCGATCTGCGGCGGCGTGGTGCTGTTGGACCAGGTGTCTACGTAGACGCTGGCGTTGCGCGCGAAGCTGGCGGTGTGCATGCCCGGCGCCTTGGATAGGCGCTGCGGTTGGCCGCCCTGCAGCGACACGGCGTAGATCTGGCTTTCGCGCGCCGAATCGATGCCGGCACGGAAGTAGGCCTTGCCGGCCTTTTCGTCGACCGCCAGCAGCTCATCCACCGACCAGTCACCGTGGGTCAGCGCGGTGGTCTTGCCCTGGGCATCGATGCGGTACAGATGCTGGAAACCGGTGCGCTCGGACGACCACAGCACGCTGCCGTCATCGAGGAAACGCAGGCTGTTGTGCAGCGGCACCCAGGTCGGGCTGGTCTCGTGCGCCAGCATACGCGTGCCGTTGGCAGCCAGGTCCACTTCCACCAGGTCCAGCAGCTTCTGGTCGCGCGACTGGCGCTGGTAGGTGACGCGCTTGGCATCGCGCCAGTCGACGCGGGCCAGGTAGATGTCCTGTTCCTTGCCCAAGTCGATCCAGCGCGGCGTGGCGGCGGCGGTCGGCGCGATCACGCCCAGCTGCACGCGCACGTTGGCATCGCCGGCGGCCGGGTAGCGCTGTTCGACCACATCGGTGCGGTCGGCATAGACCTCGTAGCGCTTCTGCACCGGCACCGGCGCTTCGTCGATACGGGCGAAGGCAATGGCTGAATCATCCGGCGCCCACCAGTAACCGGTGTGGCGGTCCATTTCCTCATCGGCGACGAACTCGGCCACGCCGTTGCCGATGGTCGCGCTGCCGTCGGTGGTCAGCTGCAGCTGCTTGCCGCTGGCCAGGTCGATCACCCACAGGTTGCGGCCGCGGATGAAGCTGACGAAGCCGCCCTTGGGCGACAGCTTGGCATCGGTGGCGAAGCCTTCGCCGTGGGTCAACTGGCGCACGGCCGCTGCGCCCTGCTGCTTCAGGTCGTACAGGTACAGCTCGCCGCCCAGCGGGAACAGCAGGCGCTGCGCGTCCGGCGACCACTGGTAATCGACGATGCCGGTCATCGCGGCGATGCGCTGGCGCTCGCGGCGGGCCTTTTCTTCGTCGCTGAGGGTTTCGGTGCCGGGCAGCACCACCTTCGAATCGACCAGCAGGCGGGTCTGGCCGCTGCCGATGTCGTAGCTCCACAGGTCCAGCTGGTTGCGGTCGCTGTCCTTGCCGCGCAGGAAGGTGACGCGCGAGCCGTCCGGGGCCACCTTGGGCTTCATCAGGGTCGGGCCGGACAGCGGCAGCGGGCCGGTGATGGCTTCCAGGGTGAGTTTTTCAGCGTGGGCGGCAGTGGTGGTGGCGAGCATGAGGGCGAGCGAGGCGAACAGATGGCGCATGGAAGGTCCCGGCAAACGGCAGGTCCGTCACGCGCCAGGCGCGCAGCGGTCGTACCGCCATCCTAACCAAGCCGGTCTGCGAAGGCAGCATGACCTTCTGCCCATGCCCCAGGGCCCACCAGGAGTGCCGACCAACGGTCGGCACCTACCATCCCGGGGTCAGAGCCCTTTGCGTGGCAAAGGGATCTGACCCCGGGCTGGTCGGCATCCACCACCAGTAGATCCACGCCATGCGTGGATGATGCCGCCCCTGGGCTGGTCAGCGCTGGCCGAACAGGAGCTTGCGCTCTTCCTCGCTCATCGGCTTGCCGGCGTTGGGGTTCACCTGCTTGCTCAGGGCATAGGCGCGCTGGGTGGCCGGGCGCGCGGCGATGGCGTCGTGCCAGCGCTTCAGGTTCGGGAAGGCGGCGAAATCGACCGGAATCTTGTCGTACGCGCCAATCCACGGGTAGCTGGCCATGTCGGCGATGGTGTAGTCATAGCCCGCCAGGAAGGCGTGATCGGCCAGGCGCTTGTCCATCACTCCGTGCAGGCGGCGCACTCCGTTGTCATAGCGCTCGACGGCATAGGGGATCTTTTCCGGCGCGTAGACGTTGAAGTGACCCATCTGGCCGCTCATCGGGCCCAGCCCGGCCATCTGCCAGAACAGCCATTCCAGGGTGGTGACGCGGCCGCGCGGATCGCTGGGCAGGAACTGGCCGGTCTTTTCAGCCAGGTACAGCAGGATCGCGCCGGATTCGAACACGCTCTGCGGGGCGCCGCCATCGGCCGGGGCATGGTCGACGATGGCCGGCATCTTGTTGTTGGGCGAAATGGCCAGGAATTCCGGCTTGAACTGGTCACCCGAGCCGATGTTGACCGGGTGGATGCGGTATTCCAGGCCGGCTTCCTCCAGCAGCAGGGTGACTTTGTGGCCATTGGGGGTGGGCCAGTAATACAGGTCGATCATGGCGTCGGCTCGGGGTCCGGAAGGAACCTGAAGTCTAGTGCGTGAGTTGGCTTGGCACCGTCATGGTGGCCCGGTAACCTCGCCTCTCCCTCGAAACGCAGCATCCCCCGCATGAGTGCAAACCGTCCGCCGCTCTCCCCGCTGTCCAACCTGATCTTCGCCTCGCGCTGGCTGCAGCTGCCGCTGTACCTGGGCCTGATCCTGGCGCAGTGCGTCTATGTGTTCCTGTTCGGCAAGGAACTGTGGCACCTGATTTCGCATTCGGTGTCGATGGGCGAGCAGCAGATCATGCTGATCGTGCTGGGCCTGATCGACGTGGTGATGATTTCCAACCTGCTGGTGATGGTGATCGTCGGTGGATACGAGACCTTCGTGTCACGTCTGCGCCTGGAAGGCCACCCGGACCAGCCGGAGTGGCTGAGCCACGTCAACGCCAGCGTACTGAAGGTGAAGCTGGCGATGGCGATCATCGGCATCTCCTCGATCCACCTGCTGAAGACATTCATCGCCACCAGCGCGCTGGGTGGCCTGCCGCTGTGCAGACCGGAACAGTGGGCGGCGGCGGCCTCGTCGGCATCGACCAGCTTCTATGGCGCCGGTGCCGACACCTGCACCACCATGACCCAGGATGGCGTCCTGTGGCAGACCATCATCCACTGCGTGTTCATCCTGTCGGCGATCGGCATCGCCTGGACCGACAAGCTGATGTCCGGCGGCCACGAGAAGGCCGACGGCCACGGCAGGACTGCCGAGCATTGACCTGACGAGGCGATGCCGACACCTGATGTCGTCATCGCCTCTGGCCCGCCCTTGTACGCAAGGGTCGGCGGGATGCTAGATTGCACCCTCGCCGTTGCCGGCGGCGGCGTCGGGAAACGCCAGCCGCCACGCCCGGACCCCGGTCCCGGCCATGCAGATCCACGGCTTACGTAACGTCGTCTTCTAAAGGGGAGCAGGATGTCGCACGTCACAACGATCGCTGCCGCGCGCCGGTGGATGCCGGTTGCCCTGGCACTGGCACTGGCTGCTTGTTCGGGCAAGGAAGAAACACCGGCACCGGCCGCCGAAGGCGCTGCCGCACCGGCCACCACGCCTGCCGCACCGGCCGTGGCGGCCAAGGTGCAGTCGATGGGCACCGAACAGCTGCGCGATTCGGCCAGCCGTGCCCTGGCCGAGAACCGCATGTACGCGCCGGCCGGCGACAACGCCATCGAGTACTACCTCGCCCTGCGTGACAAGACGCCGGACGACGCCTCGGTGAAGAGCGCGCTGACCGACCTGCTGCCCTACACCCTGATTGCCGCCGAGCAGCACCTGGGCCGCGAGGACTTCGCCGAAGCCCAGCGCCTGGTGGCCCTGATCGAGAAGGTCGACCCATCCGCGCCGGCCCTGCCGCGCCTGAAGGAAGGTCTGACCAGGAGCGTGCAGGTGGCCGCCAAGCGCACCGAGGACGAGACCGCCAAGGTCAAGAAGGACGCCGAGGACCGCGCCAAGCAGCTGGTTGAACAGCAGCGCCTGGCCGAGCAGCGCGCCAAGGAAGCGGACGCGGCCAAGCAGATTGCCGCCCAGCAGGACGCGGCCCGCCGCGACAGCGAGCGCCAGGACGCCGAACGCCAGGCCGCCGCGCGTCGCGAGGCCGAACAGAAGCAGCAGCAGGCCGCGGCCCAGCAGGCCAGTGCCGCGCGCGCCGCCGCTGCGACCGCCGCACCGACCCTGCGCCCGGTCAGCACCCCGGCCCCGCGCTACCCGGCCGAGGCCCTGCGCTCGGGCACCTCGGGCGAAGTGCTGATGGAAATCACCGTCGGTACCGACGGCTCGGTGACCAACGCCCGCGTGCTGCGTGCGACGCCGTCGCGTGTCTTCGACCGCGAAGCGCTGAACGCCGTGAAGCGCTGGCGCTTCGAACCGGTCGGTGCCCCGGTCACCACCCGCCGTACGTTGGTGTTCGCCCCGGGCGGCTGACCAGGCCTCCGGTAGCGCCGGGCCATGCCCGGCGAGACACCATCACAAGGCCCGGAGCGATCCGGGCCTTGTTTGTTTCAAAAAAGGGGACGGAGGGGATTAAGTCGTTTCTGCCCCTACGCTTCCAATGTACCCGCCCACCTACAGGCAGGCACGGGGTCCTCCGATGCCGGAGACATGGCCGGCAGCCGCAGGCTGGGCAGATTCTCCTGAAGGATCCGCTCGATGCCTCGCCAACCCCGCATGACCCTGCCAGGGCAGCCCAGCCATGTCGTCCAGCGCGGCGTCAACAAGGGCGCCATCTTCGTCGATGACATCGATCGCCAGCTCTTCCTGCAGCTGCTGCACAAGGCGTTCGTCGATAACGACGTGGCCCTGCATGCTTACGTCCTGATGGGCAACCATGTCCACCTGCTGGTGACGCCTGCCACCGCTACGGGGCTGGCAGATGCGATGCGCTCGCACGGCAACAGCTACGTCCAGGCCTTCAATCGGCGTCATGGCCGCTGCGGTCCATTGTGGCAGGGACGCTTTCATTCCACGCTGGTCGACAAGGACACTTACCTGCTCAGCGTCTACCGCTACATCGAGCTCAATCCTGTCCGCGCACAACTGGTCGCGTGCGCAGAGGAACATGCGTGGTCGAGCGTGCACGGGAACCTGCTGCTTCGCCGCGACCCGCTGCTGACGCCGCATCCATCGTTCCTGTCCCTGGCGGACAACGACGCCGAGCGCGCCTCACGCTACGCAGCATTTCTCAGGGACCGCCGTGCAGGCGCGGATGTTTCGCTCATCCGTACCCACACGGACAAGCAACGTCCGATGGGCGATGCCGCATTCGTGCAGATGGTGGAAAACACGCTCGGACGGCCTGCACGCCTGAATGCCCAGGGTCGCCCAGCCAAAATCGGGACGGAGGCGACTTAATCCCCTCCGTCCCCTTTTTTCAGCCGGAGATGGCCAGGCGTTCCTGGTGGTAGCGGCGCACGGCGGCGAACCACAGGATCGCGGCCAGGCCGAGGCTGGCGCCCAGGTAGATCGCCCAGATGTTCGGGGTGATCACTTCGTGGCGGATCACCTTCAACAGCATCTGGTTCTGCGACAGGAACGGCACGGCGTACTGCCACAGCTGGCTCTTCACCGGGTAGGCCATCAGCGCATAGCCCGGCAGCATCGGCAGCAGCACCAGCCAGGTCATGTGGCTCTGTGCCTCCTTCATGCTCTTGGCCGCGGCCGACAGGTAGGTCAGCAGCGAAGTACCGATCAACAGCATCGGCAGCATCACCAGCAGCATCTGCACCATCGAGAGGATGTTCATGTTGAGCTGCCGGCTGACGTTGCCGGAGGCGAACTGGGCGCTGACCTTGAACGCGACCAGTGTCAGCAGCAGCGACACGAACCCGACCACGCAGGCGGCGCCGATCTTGCCGCTGACGATCGCGCTGCGCGAGCCCGGCGTGGCCAGCAACGGCTCCAGCGATTGCCGCTCACGTTCTCCGGCGGTGGTGTCCATCACCAGGTACGCGCCGCCGATGAACGAGGTCAGGGTCAGCAGCACCGGCAGCAGCATCGACAGCATCATGCCGCGCTTGGCCTCGGTACTGGCCATGTCCTGGGTGGCCATGTCGAGCGGTCGTGCGACCTGCGCATCGACGCCACGGGCCATCAGGCGCAGGGCCCCAACCTGCCCGTTGTAGGTGGACAGCGCCGCCTGCAGGCGCGCCGTGGGCACCTCGGCGGCACGCCGCGTGCTGTCACGGATCACCTCCACCAGCGCCGGCTTGCCGTCGGCCCAGTCCTTGCCGAAATCGGCGCTGATGCGCAGCGCCACATCGATGTCCTGGGCACGGATCGCTTCGGCCAGGTCAGCCGGCGCCGCGGTCGCGTTCAGGCCCTGCGCGGCGAGGAAGCGGACCAGGTTCGGTGCGTGCTCGGCACCGATCGTGGGGATGTCCAGCGGCTGTTCGATCTGCGTGCGGAAGCGGCTTTCCGACAGCTTGCCCATGCCCAGGATCAGCAGCGGGTACAGCAGCGGGCCGAACAGCAGGGTCAGCGCCAGGGTGCGGCGGTCACGCGAGAGGTCACGCAGTTCCTTGCGCATCACCGTCATCAGGGTCGACATCATGCTCATGCGTGCAGGCCCTCTTCGCTGCCGATCAGTTTCACGAACGCATCTTCCAGGTTGGTTTCGCCGGCCTGCGCGCGCAGTTCGTCGGCACTGCCGGCGGCCATCACGGTGCCCTTGGCGATGATGACGATGTGGTCACACAGCGCGCCCACCTCCTGCATGATGTGGCTGGACAGGATCACGCAGCGCCCTTCCTCGCGCAGGCCCAGCAGGAACCGGCGCAGCGCGCGGGTGGTCATCACGTCGAGACCGTTGGTGGGTTCATCGAGGATGACGTTGCGCGGGTCGTGCACCAGCGCGCGGGCGATGGCGGTCTTGGTGCGCTGGCCCTGCGAGAAGCCATCGGTCTGGCGGTCGAGGATGTCGGCCATGTCCAGCGCGTGCGACAGCACTTCGATGCGTTCGCGGATGCGCTGCGCCGACAGGCCGTGCAGTTCGCCGAAGTAGGTGATGTTCTCGCGCGCGGTCAGGCGCTTGTAGACGCCGCGCGCATCGGGGAGCACGCCCAGGTGGCGGCGCACCTCGATCGGATCGCGGGCGGCATCGATGCCATCGATGGTGATGCTGCCCTGGTCGGGCGTCATCAGCGTGTACAGCATGCGCATGGTGGTGGTCTTGCCGGCGCCGTTGGGGCCGAGCAGTCCGGTGATCTGGCCATCGGCGGCGCGGAAGCCGACGTTGGCCACCGCCTGGACGCGACCGGTGCGGGTGTCGAAGGCCTTGTGCAGGTTGTCGGCGACGATCATGGGGTCCATCCGTTGAACGAGGTGAACGCCGGCACGTGGCTCAGCGTGTCCAGGCAGCTGGCGTCGAGCGCCTTGGCATCGTTGGCATCGATGAACTGCCCCAGCAGGCGCGGCATGCAGCCGGCGGTGAGGGTGCCGTGGCCCTGGCCGCGGGCGACCAGCGCGCGGCCGTTGGGCAGGCCCTTGAGCACCTGCTCGGCGTAGCGCGGCGGAGTCACCGGATCCACTTCACCGGACAGCAGCAGCACCGGCAGGTCGCTCTTCAGCGGTGCGGTGAGCGTGGCCGCAGCCGGCTGGTACGGCCACACCGGGCAGGCGGCGAAGAACGCACGCGCCGCTTCCGGGCCGAACAGATCATCGTCGCTGGTGGCCGGTGCCTGGTAGCGCGGTGCATCCTCGCTGCAGATGACCGACCACTGCATGCCACGGTTGATCTGGAAATCCATGGTGCGGGTCGCGCCGCGTGCCAGCGAAGCCAGCGGCGCGTAGCGGCCCTGTGCGGCTTCATCCAGCACCAGCGGCAGCAGCGAGGAGTACTCGGGCACATAGGAGAAGGCGAAGGCCAGGCTGACCACGCTATCCGGGGTCAGCACGTCCTGGCGCGTCGCGTTGGTGCCCGGGTCGCGGTAGTCGACGGTGACCGGTGCGCGGCGCAGGGTATCGACCACGCTGCGCAGCTGGGTGCGGGTATCGACCGGGAAGCGCTTGCTGCACGCGGCATCCTTGCGGCACTGCGCGGACTGCAGGGTGATGGCGTTGTCGAAGGTGTTGGCGAACTCGCCGCCGACCACCAGATCGTTGGGCACGACGCCGTCGATGACCAGGCTGCGGGTGTGCTGCGGGTAGGCGATCGCATAACGCTGGGCCACGCGGGTGCCGTAGGAGCCGCCGACCAGGTTCAGTTTGTCCGCCCCCAGCGCCTGGCGCACCGCGTCCAGATCGGCGATGGCCTCGGCGGTGGTGTAGAAGCGCGCATCGGCGCGCCCCTGCAGCGATGCCGCGCACTGCTGCGCGTAGTCGCGCAGCAGCGCCTCGCTCGGCGCCGCGTCCTCGTCCATCTGCAGCGGCTTGCCGTCCGCGCCCAGGCAACTGAGCGGGTTGGAACCGCCGGTGCCGCGCTGGTCGATCAGGAACACATCACGCTGCTTGCGCACCTGGCGCAGGGCCGTGTCGACGATGACCGCCACTTCACTGGCCGCCTGGCCGGGGCCGCCGGCCAGGAAGAACACAGGGTCAGGCTGGCCGTTGCCGCTGTCATCCGATTCCAGCCAGGCAATGCGCAGGTCGATCCTGCGGCCCTCGGGATGGGCGCGGTCTTCGGGCACCTGCAGCGTGCCGCACTGGGCTTCGACGTTAGCGCTGGCGCCGACCGTGGTCAGCGTGCACGGACGGAACTCGATCGCCCCGTAGCGCTGGCTCGGCGTGTCGTTGCCGTCGGCGGCACCGGGAGCGGTGGCACTGCAGCCGGCAAGCATCGCGCCGGCAAACAGCATGCTGGCCGATCGCCTGGCCAGTCGGAAATGGTGTTTTTGCATCGTGCTTGATTCCCCTGGAGGACGTTCCTGTCGACCACGACGCAGCGCCGCGGCAGATGTGACCCATTCTTCGAACAAACTTACACGGCCCCGGCGCTGGCGGCGATGGGCAATCGCGCTAGGCCGTTTCGGCAGCGGACACCAACCGGTCGCGGCCTTCGGCCTTGGCCCGGTACAGCGCGGCATCGGCGCGGGCGATCAGCCCGGCCAGATCGCTATGGCCGTCATCCATGGCCAGACCGATGCTGGCGGTGACCGCCACCGGGCCGGTACCCAGCGGCGCCGGCCGTTGCTGCAGTGCATGACGGATGACCGTGGCCAGGCGCTCCGCTTCGCTGGCGCTGCCGGGCAGCAGCAACAGGAATTCCTCGCCGCCATAGCGACTGAGCAAGTGCACGTGGTCGCGTGCGCAGTGCTCCAGCACGCCGGTGAAATGCTGCAGCACCTGGTCGCCAGCCAGATGCCCCCAACGGTCATTGATGGCCTTGAAGTGGTCCACGTCCAGCAGCAGCACCGCCAGCGGGCGCTGCACGCGGCGCACCTGCTGCAGCTGGTCGGCCCCGTCGGCCAGCACCGCACTGCGGTTGAGCAGGCCGGTGAGGCCATCAGTACGGGCGGCGCGGCGCAGGTCCACCAGCAGGCGTTCAAGCAGCAGCAGGACCAGCGCGAAGCAGCGCGCCAGCTCCAGCATCATCCCGGCCAGGTAAGTGAGGAACATCGGCGAGCCCGCACGCATGATGTCCCCGCCCGCATCGGCATCCGCCGGCAGGAACAGGCGCACGACGTAGACCGCCGCTTCGGCGAGGAACACCGCCGCCGCCAGCCGGCAGCTGATGCGCTGTGCCGGCGGCGCATGGCGCAGCAGCAGCGCGGCGATCCAGCTGTTGATGATGATCGCGAACACGCTGGCCACGTGCAGGCGCACCTGCAGGCTGGGCCATGGCACCAGGAACAGGAAGATGCCGGCCATGAAGGCCGCGACCAGGCCCAGCGCGCGCCACAGCGGCATCGGCTGCCCCAGGTGCAGGGCCATGCCGCGCAGCATCAGTACGCTGGAGGCCGCCAGCGCCGCGTTGCCGCCGAGGATGGCCGGCACCTGCGGCAGCCAGGGGCGCAGCCCCATCAGGATCACGCCCAGGGTCAGCAGCCACAGGCTGGCTGTCCACAAACGCAGCACCGGCTGCCCGCGCAGCACCACCAGCAGCAGCGAAAAGCCCGTCGCAATGCCGATGCACAGCAGCAGGCCGAGTACACCGATGGTGGGGAGATCCAGGGACATGCGGTCCGTGCGTGCCAGGCAATGCCTGCATCCTAGCGCGTTCTGGCGAAACCGCTGTTGCAGGCGCTGCCGTGCACATGCCTGCAGCAGGCGGACTTTGCGGCCCACTTCGCATGGAAACGGTTAACGCGTTCGCATTCGTGCACTTTTAGGACGAATTGCATGGCAGGGGCGACACGTGGCGTGGAGACTGCCCGCTCTTCCACACGTCCAGGGACGCACCCCATGCAAACACGCCTCCTGCTCGCCGTCGCCGCGACGCTGTCCGCAGGGCTCTTCCTGCCCGGCAGCGCGCAGGCGCACGGCACGCTGTCCAAGCCGATGAGCCGCATCTACGCCTGTTACCAGGGCAATCCGGAGAATCCGACCAACCCCGCCTGTGCCGCCGCCAAGAACGTGGGCGGTGCGCAGCCGTTCTACGACTGGGCCGGCATCAACCAGGCCAACGCCAATGGCAACCATCAGGCGGTCGTGCCCGATGGCCAGCTGTGCAGCGGCGGCAACAGCAAGTACCGCGGCCTGGACCTGGACCGCAGCGACTGGACGACGTCGCCGATCCGCGCCAGTGCCAACGGTCGCTATACCTTCGAGTTCCTGGCACCGGCACCGCATGCCACCCGCGAGTGGAAGTTCTACGTCACCCGCGATGGCTGGAAGGCCAGCGACGGCCTGCGCTGGTCGGACCTGGAAGCGTTCTGCACCCTGGGCGACGTGCCGCTGTCCGAAGGTGGCGTGTACAAGCTGGACTGCCCGCTGCCCAAGCGCTCGGGCCAGCACGTGATCTACAACACCTGGCAGCGCTCGGATTCGCAGGAGGCGTTCTACACCTGTGCCGACGTGCGCTTCGAAGGCGGTGACGTGACCCCGCCACCGCAGTGGCAGGATGCCGGTGCGGTGACCGCACGCGGCGCGCTGGAGGTGGGCACCACGGTCTCGCTGCGCGTGTTCAATATAGCGGGCAACGATGTGGAGCAGGTGGACGTGGTGCTGGCCAGTGGCCAGACCGCACCGACGCAGTGGCCGCTGGTGCTGGCCCGCAAGGTCAATGCCAGCGCCGCGCAGGCGCGGGTGGGTATCCTGCGCAATGGCGTGATCACGCCCGTGGCCTCGGCCACCGAGAACCGCGTGTACCTGCGTCCGGGGCATCGCTTCCAGCTGGATACCAAGGTGCCTGATCCGGTGGATCCGGTGGACCCGCCCGACGGCGACTATGACTACGTCTACCCGGCGGGCATCGGCAGCTATGTGCCGGGGCAGACCGTGGTGAAGGGCACTGACGGCAAGCTGTATGCCTGCCGCCCGTTCCCGGAAGGCGCGTGGTGCAACATCAACGCCGAACCGTACCGCCCCGGCGTGGGCTCGGCCTGGCGCGATGCCTGGATTCCGTACTGAGCCGGCAGATAGGGAACGTGGGGTGCCGGCCAGCGGCCGGCACTACCGCGCCCGTGGCGCGCCCTTACTTGCTGCTGACGTACTTCTCGCGGCGGATCTGCGGGTTGCCCAACCCGGCGTCCTTCAGCGCCTCGGCGCAGGCATCGACCATGTCCGGGTTGCCGCACAGGTAGGCGATGTCGGTGGCCGGGTCCGGGGTGAAGCCTGCCAGGGCCTGCTGCACGTAGCCGTGGTGCACGTCCGGGTGCGGGTCGGCCGGCAGTTCGCGCGACAGGCACGGCACATAACGGAAGTTCGGGTGCTTTTCGGCGAAGCTGTAGAAATCTTCGCTGTACAGCAGCTCGCCCGGGCTGCGCGCGCCCTGCAGCAGGACCACCTGCACGCCGCGCTCGGCCATGGCCGTTTCCAGCAGCGGCAGCATCGACCGGTACGGGGTGACGCCGGTACCGGTGGCGATCAGCAGGTAACGGGCATTGTGGTCGCCGGGGTGCAGGCAGAAGCGGCCGTACGGACCGGACGCACTGACCTGGCCGCCGAGGTCCAGGGCCTCGAACAGGGCCGTGGCGGCGCCGCCGGGCACGAAGCTGACGGCGATATCCACCGCCTCGCCCGGGCCCAGCGCGTGGTCATGGAGGGTCGCCAGCGAGTAGCTGCGCTTGGTTTCGGTGCCATCGGCATAGCTGAAATGGACCTGGATGAACTGGCCGGGCTGGAAATCCAGCGGCTGGCCGTCATCACGCACGAACTGGTAGTGGCCGACCGTGGGCGCCAGCATGCGGCGGCCGACCAGCTTGATGGGGAATTGGACAGGCACGACTTTTCGGGACAGTGTGTAGCCGGGGCAAGCCCTCGGGGTCTTCTATAATAGCCCCTCCCCGCCCCTCTCCAGCGCCAGCCCATGGGCGCGAAGGCTTCGAGCTTGGCTTCCCTGAACGATACGGCGCCCGCCCTGCGCGTGCGCGACCTGCGCAAGACCTATGACAACGGCACCCAGGCCCTGAAAGGGGTTTCCCTGGAGGTCGGCCCGGGCGATTTCTTCGCCCTGCTCGGCCCCAATGGCGCCGGCAAGTCCACCCTGATCGGCATCATCAGCTCCCTGGTCAACCTCAGCGAGGGCCAGGTGGAAGTGTTCGGCAGCGACCTGGTGCGCAACCGCAGCGCCACCATGCGCCTGATCGGCCTGGTGCCGCAGGAAATCAACTTCAACCTGTTCGAGAAGCCCTTCGACATCCTGGTCAACTACGCCGGTTTCTATGGCGTGGCCCGCGAGGAAGCGGAGAAGCGCGCCGAAGAGGAACTGAAGCGCGCGCACCTGTGGGAAAAGGCGCAGGTGATGAGCCGCACCCTGTCCGGTGGCATGAAGCGCCGCCTGATGATCGCCCGCGCGATGATGACCCGCCCGCGCCTGCTGATCCTCGACGAGCCGACCGCCGGCGTGGACATCGAGATCCGCCGCGACATGTGGCGGGTGCTGAAGGAGATCAATGCCGCCGGCACCACGATCATCCTCACCACCCACTACCTGGAAGAGGCCGAATACCTGTGCCGCAACCTGGCCATCATCAACCACGGCCAGATCGTCACCCAGGGCCCGATGCGTACCCTGCTGGCCAAGCTCGATGTGGAAGGCTTCCTGCTGGACATCGACGGTGACCTGCCCGCGCAGCTGCCGGTGATCGAGGGCGCGACCCTCACCGCGCCGGACCCGCACACGCTGGACATCGACATGCCGCGTGCGATGGACCTCAACCGCGTGTTCGCCACGCTGAACGAGTCCGGCATCCGCGTGCGTTCGATGCGTACCAAGAGCAACCGCCTGGAGGAACTGTTCGTGCGCCTCACCGGCAACCAGGAGACTTCCGCATGAGCGGCACCCCGAACACGCCTGCTGCGCCGATCACCGACGCCCAGCGCAACCGCATTGCCCTGATGACCATCGTGCGCCGTGAAGTGGCGCGCATCCTGCGCATCTGGGGCCAGACCCTGGTGCCGCCGGCGATCACCATGACCCTGTACTTCCTCATCTTCGGCGGCCTGATCGGCTCGCGCGTGGGTGACATGGGCGGTTACAGCTACATGCAGTTCATCGTGCCGGGCCTGGTGATGATGAGCGTGATCCAGAACAGCTACGGCAACATCAGTTCCTCGTTCTTCGGCGCCAAGTTCGGCCGCCACGTGGAAGAACTGCTGGTGAGCCCGATGCCGAACTGGGTGATCCTGTGGGGCTATGTGGCCGGTGCGGTGCTGCGCGGCCTGATGGTCGGTGTGATCGTGCTGATCATCGCCATGTTCTTCACCCCGGTGCGCATCCCGCACCCGCTGGTGACGCTGACCACGGTGATCCTGGGCGCGACGATCTTCTCGCTGGCCGGCTTCATCAACGCGGTGTACGCCAAGAAGTTCGATGACGTGGCGATCGTGCCGACCTTCATCCTGACCCCGCTGACCTACCTGGGCGGCGTGTTCTATTCGGTGAAGCTGCTGCCGGGCTGGGCCGAGGCAGCCACGCATGCCAACCCGATCTTCTACATGGTCAATGCGTTCCGCTACGGCCTGCTGGGCAGCAGCGACGTGCCGGTGTGGGTGGCCTATGCGCTGATGCTCGGCTTCGTGGTGGTGCTGACCGCACTGGCGCTGTGGCTGCTGCGCCGTGGCGTGGGCATGCGCAGCTGAGGGATGCCTGCAGGGCCTGCAGCCCTGCACCCGCCGAAGCGGTAGTGCCGGCCGCTGGCCGGCAACCTCAACTTCAAAAGCTGGCTATCCGTGGGTTGGCGGGGTGGGTCCGGTTGAGGGGGACGCCGTAAACCCATCCATGGGGGCTTGGTCGCGGCATCCATGCCGCTCACACCCCCTCATCCGGACCCACCCCGCCTTCGACAGTTGGCCGGTGGCCAAGACGAGGCGTAGACCTGTAGAGCCGGGCTGATGCTCGGCTCTTTTTTTGCCTGCGATCTCCGGCACAATCGCTGGAAGACTTCCCCCAGAAAACGGTGAACGTGCAATGCGCATCCTGATTCTCGGCGCCGGTGGTACCGGCGGTTACTTCGGCGGCCGCCTTGCGCAGGCCGGCGTGGACGTGACCTTCCTGGTCCGCCCGACCCGCGCCAGCCAGCTGGACCAGGATGGTCTGGTCATCCGCAGTCCCGTAGGCGATGCCAGCTTCCCGGTGCAGCACGTCACTGCCGACGCCCTGCCCGCGCTTGCCGCGCAGCAGCCCTTCGACCTGGTCATCCTCAGCTGCAAGGCCTACGACCTGGACAGCTCGATCGATGCCATCGCACCGGCCGTGGGCGCCCACACCAGCGTGCTGCCCATCCTCAACGGCCTGCACCACTACGCCGCACTGGACGCACGCTTCGGCCGCGAGGCGGTGCTCGGCGGCCTGTGTTTCATCAGCGCCACCAAGGCGCCCGATGGCGCGGTGCTGCACCTGGGCAAGCCGGCCAAGCTGACCTTCGGCGAGCGCGACGGTGGAGCGATCTCCGAGCGCGTGCGTGCCTTCGCCGCCGCGTGTGCGCAGGCCAACCTGGACCACCTGGCCAGCGAGCAGATCGGCCAGGAACAGTGGATCAAGTACACCTTCCTGACCGCGCTTGCGGCAGCCACCTGCCTGCTGCGAGCGGACATCGGCACGATCGTCGCCACCGATGATGGCGAGGCCATCGTGCGTGGCCTGTACGACGAGTGTCTGGCCGTGGCCGAGGCAGCCGGTGAGCCCGTACCGCAGGCCGCGCAGGACTCCGCGCGCGGCACCCTGACCCAGGCAGGATCTGCGCTGAAAGCCTCGATGCTGCGCGATCTGGAAGCCGGCCAGCAGGTGGAAGCAGCGCACATCGTCGGTGACATGCTGGTGCGCGCACGCAAGGCCGAGCAGGAAGCACTGCTGCTGCAGGTCGCCTACAGCAGCCTGCAGGCCTACCAGGCACAGCGCAGCGCGTGATGGCATCGCCAGCGCCGCTGCCGTCGCCGGTGCTGATCCTCGGCATGGGCTGGAGTGGCCGCGTGCTCGCCGCGCAGCTGCAGGCGCGTGGCGTGCAGGTGTCGGGCACGGTGCGCGATCCATCGTCGGCCACCGACGATGGACTGCAGCGGCACCGCCTGCATGCCGACGCCGCGCCGTCAGCGGCGTTGCTGGAGGCCATCGCACAGGCGCAGGCCGTGCTGTGCAGCGTGCCGCCGGATGCGCAGGGTGATCCTGCACTGCGCGAGCTGCTGCCTGTGCTGCAGGCCAGTAAGGCGCTGCACTGGGTGGGGTACCTATCCTCGACTTCGGTCTATGCCGATCGCGGCGGTGGCTGGGTAGACGAGAACAGCGAGGCCGATGCCAGCGAAGCCGCTGGCGTGCAGCGCCGCCTGGCCGAAACGCAGTGGCAGGCACTGGCCGACGCGCGTGGCATCGCCTCGGCGGTGTTCCGTCTGCCGGGGCTGTATGGCCCTGGCCGCAATGCGCTGCTGCAGTTGGCCGAGCGCCGCGCCCGCCATGTCGTGCGGCCCGGGCTGGTGTTCAACCGGCTGCATGTGGAGGATCTGGCGGCGGTGGTCATCGCGGCGATGCAGCGGCCCACGCGGGATGGCCTGTATCTGCCCGCCGATGACGAACCGGCGCCACCGCAGGATGTGCTGGCCTATGCCGCACAGCTGGGTGGATTCCCGCTGCCAGCGGCAGTGGCCTGGGATGACCCGGCGGTGAGCGCAACGCTGCGGCGCTTCTACGCCAACAACAAGCGCATCGACAGCCGCGGTACGCGCGCGGCGCTGGGGTGGGCACCGAAGTTTGAGACGTATCGGGAAGGGCTGGAGGAGCTGGCCGCTTCGCTCGCCGGGCATGGCCCCGCGTCTGATTAGGTAGTGCCGGCCGCTGGCCGGCAATCCACCGTGCTGCCGGCCAGTGGCCGGCACTACCACCCTGCGCGCAGCGCGACGGATGTAAACGACAGGATCAGCCTGCGTCGGGCAGGCGGAAGAACCTTCGGGTCGCTGCGGTGGCATTGGCCGCGGTCACGGCCACGTCTTCGTCACGGTCGCGGGCCAGTTCCTCGACGATGTGCGAGAGGAACATCGGCTCGTTGCGGCGGTCCTTCGGCATCGGCTTCAGCGTACGCGGCAGCAGGTACGGCGCGTCGGTCTCGATCATCAGGCGGTTGGCCGGGATGTTCTTCACCAGTTCGCGCAGGTGCGCGCCACGGCGCTCGTCGCACAGCCAGCCGGTGATGCCGATGTACCAGTCCTGGTCCAGGTAATCGAACAGCTCGTCACGTTCGCCGGTGAAGCAATGCACCACCGCCGGGCCGAGGCGGCCTTCGAAGTTCTTCATCTGCGCCATGAAATCGGCATGCGCATCGCGCTGGTGCAGGAACAGCGGCTTGCCATTGTCCGCGGCCAGCTGCAGCTGGCGCTCGAACGCGCGGTGCTGGGCCGGGCGCGGCGAGAAATCACGGAAGTAATCCAGCCCGCACTCGCCCACCGCCACTACTTCCGGGTGCGCATGCAGCGCGCGCATTTCGGCGTCGCATTCCTCGGTGTATTCCACCGCGTGGTGCGGGTGCACGCCGGCGGTGGCGTACAGGAAACCCGGATGCTGCTGGGCCAGCTGCACGGCTAGCGGCGAGTGCTCGCGGCTGGCGCCGGTGATGACCATCTGCACCACGCCGGCCTGCCGTGCGCGGTCCAGGACGGCATCGCGGTCACGGTCGAAGGAGTCGTGGGTCAGGTTGGCGCCGATATCGATCAGATGCATGGGGGGCTGCTGGACAGTATTCGTGCACATTGTAGCCCCCGCCTCGGCGGTGATTCGGCGGGTCAATGCGTTTGGCGGTCGTGGCGCTCCCAGCGCTCCGGCAAGTTGAGCGCAGCGCAGGGCTCGCACACCAGGTCGCCATTTCGTTGGCGGATGAACCGCATCCCCGCGTCGGGGCGTGCTGCGCAGGACTGGCGCGATCCACCTCCGACCAACAGCCGGAAGCCGTCTGGATTGTGGCACACAGTCAAGGTATTGAAGGTCGGTCCCATCCTGCTGCGCGCGAACTGGGCGAAGAAGATGAAAGCCTGGTCGCCGGAGAGTTCCAGCGAAGGAAAGTCCGGCGAACGCAGAATGCCCTGTTCATAGGCACGCCGGATCGACAGTTCATCGCTCATGCCCTGCGGCAGGTAGCGCTGCTGAACGTCCGCACCCAGCAGGCGCGCCATCGGGTGGGCTGTGTCGGACGGCGCGGCGCTGGCACTGTTGCACGTAGGCAGCAGCAGGAGTGAGGCAAGCAGGAGGCTGGGACGCATGGGCAGGCCGGAGGCAGGGCGCGTTACCAGAACACCCCGATCTTGCGGGATCAAGCCACGTCGGCGCCAGGACGCTTATCCTTGGAACATGAAACCGCCTGTTTTCCCGATCTCCGCGCTGATTCCGCAGGTCCTGGAGGTACTTCGACAGCACTCTCGATTGGTGCTGGAAGCGCCACCCGGCGCCGGCAAGACCACCCAGGTGCCGCTGGCCCTGCTCGATGCACCGTGGCTGCAGGGGCGGAAGATCATCCTGCTGGAGCCGCGCCGTGTGGCCGCGCGCAGCGCCGCGTTGTTCATGGCGCGGCAGCTGGGCGAAGAGGTGGGTGGCACCGTCGGCTACCGCATCCGCTTCGAGAACAAGGTCTCGGCGCGCACCCGCATCGAGGTCGTCACCGAGGGCATCCTGACCCGCATGCTGCAGGATGACCCGATGCTGGAAACGGTTGGCGCGATCCTGTTCGATGAATTCCATGAGCGCCACCTCAGTGGCGACCTCGGCCTGGCGCTGGCGCTGGACGTGCAGGCGCAGCTGCGCGACGACCTGCGGCTGGTGGTGATGTCGGCCACGCTGGATGGCGAGCGCCTTGCCCGCTTCCTCGATGCGCCGCGGCTGAGCAGCGAAGGCCGCAGCTATCCGGTGGCGGTCAGCCATTTCCCGGCGCGCCGCGATGAGGCGCTGGAACTGCAGGTGCGCCGCGCGGTGCAGCAAGCCCTGGCCGAGCATCCCGGCGACCTGCTCGTGTTCCTGCCCGGCCAGCGCGAGATCGCGCGCGTGCAGGCAGGCCTGCAGGAATCGCTGGACGGCAGCGTCGAGGTGCTGGCGCTGCACGGCGAGCTGCCGGTGGAACAGCAGGCACGCGTGCTGCAGGTCGCCAGCGATGGCCGCCGCCGCGTGGTGCTGGCCACCAACGTGGCCGAATCTTCGGTGACCCTGCCCGGCGTGCGCGTGGTGATCGACAGCGGCCAGGCGCGCGAGCCGCGCTACGACCCCAACAGCGGTTTCACCCGGCTGGACGTGGTGGCCATTGCCCAGGCCTCGGCCGACCAGCGCGCCGGCCGTGCCGGACGCGTGGCCGAGGGCGTGGCGTGGCGGCTGTGGCCGCAGTCGCAGCGGCTGGAGCCGCAGCGCCGCGCCGAAATCGACCAGGTGGAACTGGCCGGGCTGGCACTGGAACTGGCGGCCTGGGGCAGCAGCGACCTGCGTTTCCTCGATCCGCCGCCGTCCGGCCCGATGGCCGCCGCACGCGAACTGCTGCAGCGCCTGGGCGCACTGTCGGACACCGGCGCGATCACCGCACTCGGTCGCCGCGTACTGGCGCTGGGCACCCACCCGCGCATGGCGGCGATGCTGCTGGCCGCGCCCGATGCGCGCGCACAGGCGCTGGCCGCCGATCTGGCCGCGCTGCTGGAAGCACGCGATCCGCTGCGCCAGGGCGGCGATGCGCTGGCCGCACGCTGGCGTGCGCTGGCGGCATTCCGCAACGGTCGTGCGCCGTCCGATGCCAACCGCAGCGGCCTGGCCGCCATCGATGCGGCCGCCAAGCAGTGGCGCCGACGCCTGCGCTGCGAGGCGACGCCGCCCAGCAGCATCGAAGCGCATGAGCTGGGTGATCTGCTCGCCCACGCCTTCCCCGACCGCATCGGTTTCCAGCACCCCAGCGATCCGCTGCGCTACCTGCTGGCCAACGGCCGCAGCGCGCGCCTGCATGAACTGAGCGACCTGCGCGGCGAGCCGTGGCTGGTGGTCAGCGAGCTGCGCTATGAAGCACGCGATGCCCTGCTGCTGCGCGCCGCGCCGGTGGATGAAGACGCATTGCGCACGGCATGGCCGCAGCGCTTCGTCACCGAGGACGCCGTGCGCTGGGACAGCGAGCGCCGCGCCCTGGTGGCCCTGCGCGAGACGCGCTTCGACAGCATCGTGCTGGACAGTCGCTCGGCCGGCCGCGTCGATCCGCAGCACGCCGCGCAGGCACTGACCGATGCGGTGGCCGAGCTCGGCCTGTCCGCGCTGCCGTGGACCGAGGGCCTGCGCCAATGGCAGGCGCGGGTGGAGTCGCTGCGCCGCTGGATGCCCGAACTCGGCCTGCCCGACTGCAGCGACGCCGCCCTGCTGGCCACCCGCGCGCAGTGGCTGCAGCCGGCGTTCGCCGGCAAGACGCGGCTGGATGCCTTGGACGAGAGCAGCTTCGGTGAAGCGCTGAAGTCGCCGCTGGAATGGTCGCAGCGGCAGCTGGTGGAGCGCCATGCGCCGACCCGCATCACCGTGCCCTCGGGGCTGGAACGACCGATCAGCTACGCGCTGGACAGCGAGAGCGGTGAACCGCTGCCGCCGGTGCTGGCGGTGAAGCTGCAGGAGCTGTTCGGCCTGGCCGACACCCCGCGCATCGCCGATGGCCGCGTGCCGCTGACCCTGCACCTGCTGTCGCCGGGCGGCCGCCCGCTGCAGGTCACCCAGGACCTGCGCAACTTCTGGGAAAACACCTATGCCGAGGTGAAGAAGGAAATGAAGGGCCGCTACCCGCGCCATCCGTGGCCGGACGACCCGTGGACGGCGACCGCCACGCACCGGGCGAAGCCGCGGGGCACCTGACGAATTCCGGTAGCGCCGGGCCATGCCCGGCGGCGCTGCAACAGATCCGCCGGGCATGGCCTGGCGCTACCGTGGTTTCCTGCCTGATCCTGAATGGACCGGATAGCGTCACCCCATCGACGGCCCTGACTGACATACCGTTTACAGGCAGCACGACACACTGGACTTCGACCCGAGGCAAAGGACCCCACGAATGAGCAAGCTGACCGTTATCACCGACCGCGCCCTGGAGCGCGCCCTGGAACTGGCGCACACCGCGGGTGATGGCCTGAAGAGCGCTGGCGGCAGCCTGCGCCATCTCGGCCCGCAGGCCAGTGACTGGATCAAGACCGGCGCCGCCGTGGGTGCGGTGAAGACCGGCGGCAAGGTCGCCACCAAGTTCGTGCGCCGCAATCCGGCCGTGGCCATCACCGCCGCTGCCGTGGGCGTAGGCCTGCTGGGCTACGCGCTGTACCGCAAGCAGCAGAAGAAGAAGGCCGCCAACGGCCAGGTGGTGAACGGGCAGGCCAAGCGCATCAACGCGCGTGACCGCCGCAACCACACCGTGGTGGACGAGCACAGCGACATCGGCAGCGACGCCTGAGGTCGGCCTGCGGGTCAGCGCCCTTCCTGCGGAAGGGGGCTGACCCCGATCCAGGGTCGGATTCCTTCCGCAGGAAGGGCTCCGACCCTTTTCGTTTCTGCAGTCCCGCTCAGCCGATCTGCCGCCACTGCCCCGGCTGCAGGTCATCCAGCCGGTACGGCCCCATCGACACGCGCACCAGGCGCAGGGTCGGCAGGTTCACCGCCGCGGTCATCCGCCGCACCTGGCGGTTGCGGCCTTCGCGGATCGTGATCGCCAGCCAGCTGTCCGGCACGGTCTTGCGGAAACGCACCGGCGGATCGCGCAGCCACAGCTCCGGCGCCGGATCGAGGCGCTCGATCTTCGCCGGTAACGTCGGCCCATCGTTCAGGACCACGCCGTCGCGCAGCTGCTGCAGCTGCTCATCGCTGGGCGTGCCTTCCACCTGCACCCAGTAGGTCTTGTCGGCCTTGTGCTTCGGGTCGGTCAGCTTGTGCGCCAGCGTGCCGTTGTCGGTCAGCAGCAGCAGGCCCTCGCTGTCATGGTCGAGCCGGCCAGCGGCATACACGCGTGGCGGCAGGCCGAAGCCGGCCAGCGTCGGCCGCGGCGGCACGCTGCGGTCGGTGAACTGGCAGAGCACGTTGAAGGGCTTGTTGAAGGCGATCAGCATTGCGGAAGCGGCAGGCGGCGGGGTGATGCATTGTCCCACGCCGCGCTGCGCGCTCGCCGGGCGGGGCCCGGCGTCATCGGTTTACGGCTTCACGAACCGCAGGGTCATGCGGTCGCTTTCGCCGATGGCCTGGTACTTGGCGTCGTCGGCCTTGTCGTGCTGGTTGGTCGGCGGCAGGGTCCAGACACCGTTCGGGTGGTCCTTGGTATCGCGCGGGTTGGCGTTGACCTCGCTGCGCGCGTCCAGCTTGAAACCAGCGGCCTCGGCCATGGCGATCACCTGCTGCTGGCCGACATAGCCGGTTTCATCGTCATCAGCGACGTCGGCCTTGGCACGATGCTCGACCACGCCCAGCACGCCGCCCGGCTTCAGCACATTGAAGAAGCCCTGGAACATGCCCTGCGCCTGGCCGGCCTTGCGCCAGTTGTGCACGTTGCGGAAGGTCAGCACGACATCGGCCGAATTGGCCGGGCCGAACACCGGCTTGGCTGGGTCGTAGCCGACCACGGCGGCCTTGTCGAACTGGGCCGGCGCACCGGCGAACTTCTTTTCCAGGCCGTTGCGGCTGCGCTGCTGGTAATCGCGGCCACGGCCTTCGGGCACTGCGGCCGGATCGACCACGGCGGCGATGTAGTGGCCCTTGTCACGCAGCAGCGGCGCCAGGATTTCCGAGTACCAGCCGTTGCCGGGGGTGATCTCGATGACGGTCTTTTCCGGTGCGACCTTGAAGAAGGCCAGCGACTGCGCCGGATGGCGGTAGTTGTCGCGTTTCACATTGGCGGGGTCGCGGGTCGATGCTTTCACCGCGGCATCGATGGCCGGCGAGATCTGGATCTTCGCCGGTGCCACCGTGGCCGGTGCAGCGAATGCGGGAACAGCAACGAGCAGGGCCGAGGCAAGCAGCAGGCGGCAGCTACGCAGGGACGAGGCAGCGATCATCGGGGCGATTCCAGCGGAAGATGCGGCGAGACTAGCAGCCGCCGCGTGCAAGGTGTTCACAAAACGTTAGCCACGCGCTCCGCGACGGAACACTGTTTTGTGTTCGACGCCGCAGCGCGGTCACACAGCGCGTTCTATGCTGCAGGACTACCCCCAAGGAGTCCGTGCCCATGACGGCAACCCGCGAACTGGGCCGTTCCGGCCTGCATGTACGTCCGCTCGCCTTCGGTGGCAACGTGTTTGGCTGGAGCGCCGATGAAAAGGCCAGCTTCGCCCTGCTCGATGCCTTCGTCGATGCAGGCTTCAACCTGGTCGACACCGCTGATGTCTATTCGGCCTGGGTACCGGGCAACGAAGGCGGTGAATCGGAAACGCTGATCGGCAAGTGGTTCGCGCGCAGCGGCAAGCGCGACAAGGTGGTGCTGGCGACCAAGGTGGCGAAGTGGGCCGAGCGCCCCGGCCTGACTCCGGACAACATCAACGCCGCGGTGGAAGATTCGCTGCGCCGCCTGCAGACCGATGTGATCGATCTGTACCAGGCCCACGAGGACGATGAGTCCACGCCGCTTGAAGCAACCTTGGCCGCGTTCGGCCGGCTGATCGAAGCGGGCAAGGTGCGCGCCATCGGTGCGTCCAACTACAGCGCCACGCGCCTGGCCGATGCGCTGAAGGTGTCCACCGATTACAAGCTGCCGCGCTATGAAACCCTGCAGCCGGAGTACAACCTGTACGACCGCGCCGGTTACGAGAAGGAACTGGAACCGCTGGTGCAGCGAGAACAGATCGGCGTAATCGGTTACTACGCGCTGGCCAGTGGTTTCCTCAGCGGCAAGTACCGCACCCCGGCCGATGCCAGCAAGAGCCCGGCGCGTGGCGAGAACGTGGTGAAGCGCTACCTGAACCCGCGCGGCCTGCGCATCCTGCAGGCGCTGGATGACGTGGCCAGCAAGCACAACGCCAGCGCCGCACAGATCGCGCTGGCGTGGCAGATCGCACGGCCGTCGATCACCGCGCCGATCGTCAGCGCCACCAGCGTCGAGCAGCTGCACGACCTGCTGGCGGCCGCCAATGTCGGCCTGAGCGTGCAGGACATCGCACAGCTGGATGCGGCCAGCGTCGAGGGTTGATTGCCGCATCTACGCCGGGGTCGGATCCCTTTCGCAGAAAGGGCTCTGACCCCAACGGCGCGGACCAAGGTCGGCGTCAAGGCGAGTCAGGGGTCAGAGCCCTTTCTGCGAAAGGGATCCGACCCCGCCGCACTCAGCGCGGCACGCTGTCCTCGCCCACCAGCGCGTGGTGCACGCCGATGCCCGCGCGCACGCCTTCGGCCATCGCCAGGGTGATGTTGCCGACCGTGGTCGCGTCGCCCGCGGCGTACACGTTCGCCACCGAGGTCTGCTTCATCATGTCGACCTCGACCAGCACGCCCAGCGGGCTTTCCACCAGCGCGCAGCCGAGCTGCTGCACCAGCGGCGTGGCCATCTGCTGCATCGCCGGCACGAACAGCGCACGCTGGGCGATGCGGCGGCCGTCGGCCAGTTCCACTTCCAGCCACGTCGGCTGTTCGCCCTGCACGCCCACCACCGGGGTGGTCTCGATCTGCACGCCGCGCTGCTGCATGGCGGCCTGCTCTTCATCGCTGATCGGCAGGCCCTGGCTGAAGAAGGTGACGTTGCCCCAGTCGGCGAACAGCGTCGCCTTGGCCGCCGACATCGGGTGGCCACCGAGCAGGCCGATGGCACCGCCGCCGACTTCGTAGCCATGGCAGTACGGGCAGTGCAGCACGGTGCTGCCCCAGCGTTCGGCCAGGCCCGGCAGCTCGGGCAGCTGGTCGGCGATGCCGGTGGCCAACAGCAGCTTGCGCGCGGCCAGCACCTGGCCATCGGCGGTACGCACATGCACGCCCTCGGCCGTGGACTGGGCGTGCACCACCTCGCCCTGCAGCCAGCGCACGGTGGGGTAATCGAGCAGCTGCTGGCGCGCGTTCTTCAGCAGCTCGGCGCCGCTGATGCCGTCCTGGCCGAGCACGCCGTGCGAGTGACTGGCGGCGCGATTGCGCGGCAGTCCGCTGTCGATGATCGTGACCGGGCGGCGCGCGCGGGCCAGGATCAGGCCGGCGGCGATGCCGGCGTAACTGCCGCCGACGATGATGACATCAGGATTCATGGGGACCTTCCAGGGAACGGTGGTGGGCAAGATGGCGGGCGAAGTCGGCGCCCAGCTGGTCCAGGGTGCTGGCCTGCAGGCGCGCTTCGAGCAGGCGCTGGGCCTCGCGCGCGCCGTCCTGCAGGGCCTGGTTGACCAGCTGCTGGATCGGGCAGCCACCGCCGCTGTCGCGCTGGCCGACCTGCACCAGCGGCGGCGCACCGACGGCCAGGTAGATGTCGTGCAGGCTGATCTGCGCTGCATCGCGTGCCAGCTGGCTGCCGCCGCCGTGGCCGCGCGTGCTGCGCACCAGCCCGGCCTTGTGCATCTGCGCCAGCAGGCGGCGGATCACCACCGGGTGGGTCGGCAGGCAGGTGGCCAGCTGTTCGGAGGTACGCGGGCCTTCCTGGCCGACCAGGTGGGCCATCACGTGCAGGGCGTCGGAGAGCGGGTCAGCGGATTTCATGTAACTACGATAGTTACATTTAAACCGTCTGTCGAGGGTCCGCTTTTGTTCCATCTGGACACATTCGTCCCATAAAACATTTCCTTCACCTCTCTAAACGCAACGATAACGTGACCAGATTGGCACTTCAGAGTGCTTAAACAAGGTCGATACCGCATCGCACCCCTTCCAAGAGTCCGCCCCATGAACGCCTCCTCCCGTGCGCCGCGGCTGCAGTCGAAGCTGCTCGGTGCTGTTTCCGTTGGCTTGGCCATCGTCCTGCTGTGCGCCCTCGCGGGCCTGGCATCGGCATGGCTGAAGCTGTCCACTGAAGCCCCCGCAGAGGTTGCCCACAGCCGCGATGCCGAGCGCCTGCAGCGCGAGTTCCGCGGGCAGGTGCAGGAGTGGAAGAACGTGCTGTTGCGTGGTCGCGACGAGGCGCTGCGCCAGCGCCACCTGCAGGCCTTCGATGACGAAGGAAAGCTGGTGGAGAAGCTGGCCACGGGCCTGGCCGCCAGCCCCGATGCGCGCACCCGCGAGATGGCGCAGACGTTCAGTGGCCTGCATGCGCAGCTGCAGAACGACTACCACGGGGCCCTGCAGGCGTTTGCCGAGGCCGGTTATGACCCGTCTGCCGGCGACAGCCTGGTGCGCGGCAAGGACCGCCCGGTGACGGCCGCGCTGGATGCGCTGGGCACGCACACCGCAGCGGTGGCCGAGGCTGCGGTGAGCGCGCGCTCGCAGCAGGCACGCCGCACCCTGGCGCTGTGCGCGGTGCTGACCATCGTGGCGGCGATGCTGCTGCTGGCCGGCCTCGGCTGGTGGCTGCGGCGTGCAGTGGTGCAGCCGGTGCTGGCGGTGGAAGCAGCCGCGCGCGCAGTGGCCGCCGGCGATCTGGACCATGTAGTGCAGGTGCGCAGCCGCGATGAGATCGGCCGCCTGGCGCAGGCCATGCAGGCCGTGCAGGGCACCCTGCGCGACGTGCTCGCCGCGCAGGCGGCGATGGCGCAGGCGCATGACGCCGGTACCATCAGCCACCGCATGCCGGCCAGCACATTCCCCGGCGCGTATGGGCGCATGGTGGCTGACACCAACGCACTGGTCGACGCGCACATCCGGGTGAAGATGCGCGCGGTCAGCATCATCGGCCGCTACGCCGTGGGCGACCTGAGCGAGGACATGGAGGCGCTGCCCGGCGAAAAGGCGATCATTACCGACACACTGCACACCGCCAAACAGAACCTTGGCGCCATCAACGGCGAGATCCGCCGCCTGGCCACGGCGGCGGCCGCAGGCGATTTCAGCCAGCGCGGCGACAGCGCGCGCTTCGAGCATGATTTCCGCGCGATGGTCGATGGCTTGAATCAGCTCATGCAAGCTGCCGATCACAATCTGGCCGAGGTCTCGACGATGCTGCGGGCGATTGCCGATGGTCGCCTGGGTGCGCGCATGCACGGCGATTTCCAGGGCGTGTTCGCGCGCATCGCTGGAGACGCAAATGCTACGGCAGCGCAGCTGGCGACGATCGTTACCGACATCAAGCGCACCTCGGGCAGCATCCATTCGGCCGCCGCTGAAATTGCGGCCGGCAACAACGATCTGTCGCGCCGTACCGAACAGCAGGCTGCGAATCTGGAAGAGACTGCCGCGTCGATGGAGGAACTGACCTCCACCGTGCGCCAGAACGCCGAGCACGCGCGCCAGGCCAACCAGCTGGCGATCGGCGCACACGGCGTGGCCTCGCAGGGCGGTGAAGTGGTCGGCCAGGTCGTGGCGACCATGGGCGCGATCGAGACGTCCTCGCGACAGATCGCCGCGATCATCAGCGTCATCGATGGCATCGCGTTCCAGACCAACATCCTGGCCTTGAACGCGGCGGTGGAAGCGGCACGTGCCGGCGAACAGGGCCGCGGCTTCGCAGTGGTCGCCAGTGAAGTGCGCACGCTGGCGCAGCGTTCGGCGGCCGCGGCCAAGGAGATCAAGACCCTGATCGAAGCCTCGGTGGAACAGGTCGGCCACGGCGCGCAGCGCGTGCGCCAGGCCGGTGACACCATGGCCGAGATCGTCGCCTCGGTGCAGCGGGTGACCGACATCATGGCCGAGATTTCCGCCGCCTCGCAGGAACAGAGCGCGGGCATCGAACAGGTCAGCCAGACCGTCATCCAGATGGATGGCACCACCCAGCAGAACGCCACGCTGGTGGAAGAAGCGAGTGCCGCCGCGCGCAGCCTGGAGCAGCAGGCCGACCGCTTGATCGAAGCGGTGGATGTGTTTGATCTGTCGAGTGCGGCGACGACGAAGGATACCTTCGCGCGCGCGGCATGACGGTGTTGCATGGGTAGCGCCCGACCGTTGGTCGGGCGACGACGCGAAGCGGCGCGCATCCGTGCGGACCAACGGTCCGCACCCACCGGAAGGCAGGTCCGCACGCGGCGTGACGGTATTGCATTGGTAGCGCCCGACCGTTGGTCGGGCGACGACGCGAAGCGGCGCGCATCCGTGCGGACCAACGGTCCGCACCCACCGGGAGGCAGGTCCGCACGCAGCATGAGGGTGCTGTATTGGTAGCGCCCGACCGTTGGTCGGGCGGCGACGCGAAGCGGCGCGCAGTCGTGCGGACCAACGGTCCGCACCCACCGGCGTGCCGGTCGGCGCGCGGCGTGACGGAGTTGCATTGGTAGCGCCCGACCGCTGGTCGGGCGACGACGCGAAGCGGCGGTTCTGCGCGGACCAACGGTCCGCTCCCACCGGGGGGCCGGTCGGCGCGCGGCGTGAGGGTGCATTGGTAGCGCCCGACCGTTGGTCGGGCGGCGACGCGAAGCGGCGGTTATGTGCGGACCAACGGTCCGCACCCACCAATACCCGCAGCAGCGTCAGCGCAGGTAATCGCCCTTCGCCATCCCCTCGCCCAGGTGATCCAGGAACGAGCTGATGCGCGCCGACACCGCGGTGTTGCGGTAGTACACCGCATGGATCGGCTGGTACACATCCAGCGTCTGCGCGACCAGCACCGGCACCAGGGTGCCGGCGGCGCGGTCGCGGTCGGTGACGAAGTCGGACAGGCAGGTGATGCCCACGCCTTCCACCGCCAGCCGGCGCAGGGTCTCGCCGCTGGAGACGGCGATATCCGGGCGCACCAGCAGCTGCCCGTCGGCGTCACCCGGCAGCGGCCAGCGGTTCAAGGATTCCGGTTCGTTGAAGCTGAGCAGCGTGTGCTGGCCCAGCGCGGCCACGCTGGCCGGTTCGCCATGCGCGGCCAGGTAGGCCGGGCTGGCCACCAGCTGCAGCCGGCAGCGCCCCAGCGAACGCGCGTGCAGGGTCGAATCGGCCAGCGGGCCGATGCGGATGGCCAGGTCGGTGCGCCGCTCCAGCAGGTCGATGTAGCGCTCGGAACTGTTCAGTTCCAGCTGCACCTCCGGGTAGCGCGCGCGGTAGCTGGCCACCAGCGGCGCGATCACGTGCAGCACGAAGGGCATGGCTGCATCCACGCGCAGCCGCCCGGCCGGGCGCTCGCGGCGGGCCGCCATCTGTTCCTCGGCCGACTCCACCGCATCGATGATCGCCCGCGCGTGGCGCAGGTAGGCCTCGCCCTCGGCGGTCAGGTGCAGGCGGCGCGTGGTGCGGGTCAGCAGGGTGGTGCCCAGCTTCTCTTCCAGCCGGCCCAGCGCGCGGCTCACGCCCGAGGGCGTCTGCCCCAGCTGCTCGGCGGCGGCGCTGATCGAACCGCTGTCGATGACGGCCAGGAAGGCCTGCATTTCGTCGAGGGTGGTCTTCATGGCGCCATTATTGACCAGCAGGCAAGAGTGATTGGCATGAAGACCGGTTTTTCGGCAAAGGTGCGCCGCGCACACTGCGCGCCTTCCTTCCCTCCGGAGCCTGCCATGACCCGTGGCATCCCCCTCGCCCTGCTGGCACTGACCCTCGGCGCCTTCGCCATCGGCACCACCGAGTTCGTCATCGTCGGCCTCATTCCGACCATCGCCGCCGACCTGCACGTCAGCCTGCCCTCGGCCGGCCTGCTGGTCTCGTTGTATGCCCTGGGCGTGGCCATCGGCGCGCCGGTGCTGACCGCACTGACCGGCCGCGTGCCGCGCAAGCAGCTGCTGGTCGCGCTGATGCTGATGTTCACCCTCGGCAACGTCATCGCCTGGATGGCACCGGGCTACACCTCGCTGATCGTCGCCCGCATCCTCACCGGCCTGGCCCATGGCGTGTTCTTCTCCATCGGCTCGATCATCGCCACGGCGGTGGTGCCGAAGGAAAAGGCCGCCAGCGCGATCGCCATCATGTTCACCGGTCTGACCGTGGCGCTGGTGACCGGCGTGCCGCTGGGCACCTTCATCGGCCAGCATCTGGGCTGGCGTGCGACCTTCCTGGCCGTGGCCGGGCTGGGCGTGGTGGCCCTGCTGGGTGCGCTGCTGTTCGTGCCGCGCAACGTGCCGCAGAGTGCGCCGGCCAGCTTCCGCCAGCAGCTGGGCGTGCTGGCCCAGCCGCGCCTGCTGCTGGTCTATGCAATGACCGCGCTGGGCTATGGCGGCACGTTCCTGGCCTTCACCTACCTGGCGCCGATCCTGCAGGACGTCACCGGTTTCTCGGCCAACGCGGTCAGCCTGGTGCTGCTGGTGTACGGCGTGTCGGTGGCGATCGGCAACCTGTGGGGCGGCCGCCTGGCCGACCGCCTCGGCCCGGTGCCGGCACTGAAGCGCATCTTCGCGCTGCTGGCCATCATGCTGTTCGTGCTCACCTTCACCGCCTACAACACCTGGCTGATGCTGCTGACCGTGCTGGCCCTGGGCGCGGTGGCGTTCGGCAACGTGCCGGGCCTGCAGGTGTACGTGGTCAAGCAGGCGCAGCGTTACGCGCCGCAGGCCACTGATGTGGCCTCGGGCCTGAACATCGCCGCGTTCAACATCGGCATCGCCCTGGGCGCCTCGCTGGGCGGCCTGGTGGTGGAGCACATCGGCCTGATGCACACGCCGTGGCTGGGCGCGCTGGTCGTCGTGCTGGCCTACGCACTGACCGTGCTCAGCGGCCGCCTGGATCGCCGCGATGGCGTCGACCACCGTGCCGAGGGCATCGCCGTTACCGTCCATTGACCGGCAACGCAATGCACCGTTGCCGGCATGCACACGGTCCCTGACCTACCCTTCCTGTTCACTCCTTTCCCCCCGTTGGAGCTTCCCATGACTGTCCCCGCCTTTGGTCTTGGCACCTTCCGCCTGAAAGACCAGACCGTGATCGATTCCGTCCGCAATGCGCTGGACGTCGGTTACCGCGCCATCGATACCGCGCAGATCTACGGCAATGAAGCCGAGGTCGGCCAGGCCATCGCCGAATCCGGCGTGCCGCGCGACGACATCTACCTGACCACCAAGGTGTGGATCACCGAGTTCAAGCGCGATGCGCTGCTGGCCAGCCTGCGCACCAGCCTGGAAAAGCTGCGCACCGACCATGTCGAGCTGACCCTGATCCACTGGCCCTCGCCGAATGACAAGGTAGACGTGCCGATGGAGGAGTACCTGCCGGCGCTGGCCGAAGCCAAGGCGCAGGGCCTGACCCGCGACATCGGCATTTCCAACTTCACCATCGCGCAGACCCGCAAGGCGATCGAGATCCTCGGTGCCGATGCCATCGCCACCAACCAGATCGAGATCCATCCGTACCTGCAGAACCGCCTGCTGGTGAAGTTCCTGCAGGACAACGGCATCCGCATCACCGCCTACATGAGCCTGGCCTACGGCGAAGTGCTGAAGGACCCGGTGATCCAGGCCATCGCCGGCCGCCACCAGGCCACCCCGGCACAGGTCGCACTGGCCTGGGCACTGCAGCAGGGCTTTGCGGTCATCCCGTCGTCGACCAAGCGCGAGAACCTGGCCGGCAACCTGGAAGCAGCGGCGATCCGCCTGACCGACGACGACATGGCGCAGATCGCCAAGCTTGATCGTGGCCAGCGTCTGGCCAACCCGGAAGGCATCGCCCCGGCCTGGGATTGAGGAACGGCCGCCGGGCATGGCCCGGCGCTACCGGATACACGTGGGTAGCGCCGGGCCATGCCCGGCGGATCCATCAGGCCTGCAGCAGCCAGGCGCGCATCGCCGCGCTCACTTCGTCCGGCTTTTCCATCGGAGCCAGGTGCCCGCAGTCAGGCACCACCACCAGCTGCGAATGCGGCACCAGCGCGTGCATTTCCTCGCTCACCGCCAGCGGCGTGATGCGGTCGTTCGCACCGCAGACGATCAGCAGCGGATCGCGGTACGCGGCCAGCACCTCGTGCCCATCGCGGCGTTCCAGCCCGCTCTGGCGCATGAATACTTCCGCGCCCAGCCGCGCGGTCATGTCGCGCACGCGCTGCACCAGCGCGTAGTCGTCCAGCCGCGACGCATCGATGTAGCTGCGCATCAGCGCATCACCGAAGCCATGGAACTTGCCGGGCAGGCGCACGCTGGCGCGCTGGCTGCGGCGCTGCTCGGCGCGCTCGGGTGAATCGGCGTGGATCGAAGTGTCGACCAGCGCCAGCTGCAGCACGCGCTCGGGCGCGGTGCGCAGGATCTGCTGGGCGACGAAGCCGCCCAGCGAGAAACCGGCCAGGGCGAAGCGCTCGGGCGCCTGCGCCAGCACGTCGTCGGCCACCGCCTGCAGGGTCTCGCCACGGGTCTGGTCGCCCACGGTGCAGTCGGCGATGTCGGCCAGGTCGGCCAGCTGCGCGCGCCACAGCTCGGCATCGTTGAGCAGGCCGGGGAGCAGCAGCAGGGGGATGCGATCGGTCATGGGGGTATTGTCGCGCGGCCGGGTGGGTCCGGCCATGCCGCAACGGGTGATTGCGCTGTAGAGTCGAGCCATGCTCGACTGCTCCACAACCAGTCGAGCACGGCTCGACTCTACAGAAGGCAGCAGCATGGCAGCCCCCTACAACAGTGGCACCCCCTCCCCTCCGGCCCTGCGCTTTGAGGATTCCCTGGTCACCACCGCCTTCGAGCTGCCCGGCTACCGCGTGGCCCGCAGCCTCGGCGTGGTGCGCGGCATCACCGTGCGCTCGCGCTCGATCGTCGGCAATTTCCTCGGCGGTCTCCAGACGATCTTCGGCGGCAACATCACCATCTACACCGAGCTGTGCGAGCAGGCGCGCGAGGAAACCTACCGCGACATGGTCAAGCACGCGCGGCAGCTGGGCGCCAACGCCATCATCGGCATGCGCTACGACGCCACGGATGTGATGACCGGGCTGACCGAAGTGCTGTGCTATGGCACGGCGGTGGTGGTGGAGCCGCTGCGGTAGTCTGGCCGTAGAGTCGAGCTTGCTCGACTGCCGTGCGCAGAGCAGTCGAGCATGGCTCGACTCTACAAGTCCGGTGCAGGCACTTCGACCTGCTGCACCGGCAGGGTCACCATCATCACGGTCGGGTCGTCCGGGTCCAGCCGGGTCTTGAAGCCCAGGCTCTGGCACATCGCCAGCATGGTGCTGTTCTCGCGCAGCACCTGGCCCTCCACCACGTCCAGCCCCAGCCACTTGGCGTACTCGATCATGATCGCCATCAGGCGCCAGCCGATGCCGTGGCCCTTCAGGTCCGAGCGGATCAGGATGCCGTACTCACCGCGATGGTAGTCGGCGTCGGCATGCAGGCGCACCGCACCGAGCATGTCGCCGTTGCGCGGGTCGATCGCCACCAGCGCGATCGAGCGCGCGTAGTCGAGCTGGGTCAGGCGCGCGATGAACTCGTGGCTGAAGTGCTTCACCGACTGGAAGAAGCGCAGGCGCAGGTCTTCATCGCTGACGCGGGCGAAGAACGCGCGGAACAGTGCATCGTCCTCCGGCCGCACCGGGCGCACGAAGGCGCGGCCGCCATCGGACAGTTCGAGGGTGCGCTCCCACTCCTTCGGGTACGGGAACACCGAGAAACGCGGGTGGCCGCGGCCCTTGTGCAGGATGCGCGACGGCGCGATGGCCACGCGTGCGTCGAGGGCGAGGATGCCCTTGCCATCCACCAGCAGCGGGTTGATGTCCAGCGTGCGCACTTCGGGGATGTCGGCCGCCAGCTGCGCCAGCTTCACCAGCGCCAGCGCCAGCGCGCGCTCGTCGGCGGCCGGCACATCGCCGTAGGCCTTGAGGATGCGCGAGGCACGGGTCTGGCCGATCAGCTCATGGGCCAGGCGCAGGTCCAGCGGTGGCAGCGCCAGCGCCTTGTCATTGATCACTTCGACTGCGGTGCCGCCGCGGCCAACCACGATGACCGGGCCGAACGTGGCGTCATCGGCGATGCCGACGATGATCTCGCGCGCCTTCGGGCGGATGATGGTCGGCTGCACCAGCAGGCCGTCGATGCGTGCATCCGGGCGCAGCTGGCGGGCGCGTTCGAGGATGGCATTGGCCGCGCTCTGCACCGCAGGCAGCGTCGCCAGGTTCAGGCGCACGCCATCCACTTCGGATTTGTGCGGGATGTCCGGCGACAGGATCTTCAGCGCGACCGTGGCACCACGCTCCAGCAGCGGCTGCGCCAGGTCCATCGCTTCGTGCGCGTCGCGCGCGTGCATCACCGGCGCCGACGGAATGCCGTAGGCCTTGAGCAGATCATGGGTGGCCAGCGGGTCCAGCCACTGCTGGCCATTGGCCAGGGCGGCGTCGACCAGCGTACGCGCACGCGCGGTGTCCACGCTGAAATCCTGCGGCAGGCTGGGCGGGGTTTCCATCAGCGCGTTCTGCGCTTCGCGGTAGCGCACCAGGTGCTGGAAGCCGCGCACGGCCTCGGCCTCGGTCGGATAGGTCGGCACGCGCGCCGCGTTGAGCGTTGCGGTGGCCTGGTCATCGTTGCCCAGCCATACCGCGAACACCGGCTTGTCGCGGTGGTGGCGCGGGCGCAGGCCGAGCGTGCGGGTCAGCGCCTGCGCGGCATCGGCCGAAGAAGTGAACGCGGTGGGCACGTTGACCACCATCACCGCATCGTTCTCGTTGTCGGCCAGCAGCGCCTCGATGGCAGCTGCATAGCGATCACCATCGGCGTCGACCACGATGTCGACCGGGTTGCTGCGCGACCAGCCCTGCGGCAGCACCTTGTCCAGCGTTTCCACCGTGCTGTCGGACAGCTGCGCCAGGGTGCCACGCAGCGCGACCAGCTGGTCCACCGCCAGGCGGCCGACGCCACCGCCGTTGCTGAGCACGGCCAGGCGGCGGCCCGGGAAGGTACCGAGCCGACCGAGGGTCTCCGCTGCGGTGAACAGTTCGTCCAGTGCATTCACGCGCAGCAGGCCGGCGCGGTTGAAGGCGGCGCCGTAGACATCATCGGCGCGGGCAAGCGCCTGCACGTGGGTGTCGGCGCTGCCGGGCTGCACGCGCTCGGCGCGGCCGGATTTGACCACCACCACGGGCTTGGCGCGCGCGGCGGCACGCGCGGCCGACATGAACTTGCGCGCGTCCTTGATGTGTTCGACGTAGAGCAGGATGGCGCGGGTGCGGTAGTCGGTGGCGAAGTAATCGAGCAGGTCGCCGAAGTCGACGTCCATGGTGTCGCCCAGCGAAACCACGGCGGAAAAGCCCACCGAGCGCGCCACGCCCCACTCCACCAGCGCGGCGGCAATGGCCGAGGATTCGGAGATCAACGCGAGGTCACCGGCCTGCGGGAAGTGCGCGGCGATGCTGGCGTTGAGCCGCGCATGCGGCGCGATGACGCCCAGGCAGTGCGGGCCGAGGATGCGCAGGCCGTGCTTGCGCGCCACCGTTTCCACCTGTTCGGACAGTGATCCCGGGCCTTCGCCGAGGTGCGCGGTGAGGATGATCGCCGCCTGCACGCCGCGCTCGGCGGCGGTACGCACCACCTGCGGCACGATCGCTGCGGGGGCGGTGATGACCACCAGGTCGGGCACCCAGTCAAGGTCCTTCAGCCGCTTGACTGTGCGGATGCCGTCGATCTCGGCATGGCGCGGGTTGATCCACGCCACCTTGCCGGGAAAGCCGGTGCCACGCAGGTTGCGCATCACCGCACGGCCGGCGGAGCGCTCACGCGGGCTGCCGCCGATCACCGCGACCGACTGCGGACGGAACACGGACTGCAGGTGGTAGGTACTCATGCGCCTACGGTACCCAAATTCCGTGGCGATGGGGTCGGCGACGGGGTCGGATCCCTTTCCGCAGGAAAGGGCTCTGACCCCTGAATGACCCTTGTGTGCCCACCAAGGTGGGCCCCTACCAGAGCACGGGGATCCGACCCCAGGCCATACGTATTTGTTACAGCAGGGTGCCGTGCAGGATGAGGGCGGCGATGCTGAAGTAGATCACCAGGCCGGTCACGTCCACGAGGGTGGCCACGAACGGTGCCGAGGCGCTGGCCGGGTCGAAGCCCAGGCGCTTGAGGATGAAGGGCAGCATCGAGCCGGACAGCGAGCCGAACGTGACGATGCCCACCAGCGCGGCGCCGATGGTGATGGCCAGCAGGATCCAGTGCTCGCCGTAGTCGTGCAGGCCGCCCAGCTGCCAGATGACGATGCGCACGATGGCCAGGCAGCCCAGGATCGCGCCCAGCACCATGCCGGTCGGCACTTCGCGCAGCGCCACCTTCCACCAGTCGCTCAGGCGCAGCTCGCGCAGGGCCAGGCTGCGGATCAGCAGCGAGGTGGCCTGCGAACCGGAGTTGCCGCCGGAGCTCATGATGAGCGGAATGAACAGGGTCAGCACCACCGCGCGCGCCAGTTCGTCCTCGTAGTGCTGCATCGCGCTGGCGGTGAGCATCTCGCCGAGGAACAGCACGCTCAGCCAACCGGCGCGCTTGCGCAGCATCTCGAAGAAACCGATCTGCATGTACGGCTTGTCCAGCGCTTCCATGCCGCCGAACTTGTGCGCGTCCTCGGTCGATTCCTCGATGAGCGCATCGAGCACGTCGTCAACGGTGACGATGCCCAGCAGGTGCTGCTGCGCGTCCACCACCGGAATGGCCAGCAGGTCGTGGCGGCGGATCAGCCGCGCCACTTCTTCCTGGTCCAGCAGGGCATCGACGGTGACCGGCGGATTGACCTGGGCCACGTCGAGAATCGATTCCTCCGGCAGGCCGGTGATCAGCCGGCGCATGGTCACCACCTGCTGCAGCTGCTGGCTGGCCGGGTCCAGCACATAGATCGCGTACACCGTCTCGCGGGTGCGCTCGACCTGACGGATGTGCTGCAGGGTCTGGGCCACCGTCCAGGTGGCGGGCACGGCGACAAACTCGGTTGTCATCAGCGCGCCGGCGGTATTTGCCGGGTAGCTCAGCAGCGTCTGGATGGCCTGGCGGGCATCGCTGCCCAGCAGCGGGATCAGTCGCGCGCGTTCTTCCTCGTCCAGCTCGTGGACGATGTCGGTGGCGCGGTCGTCGGCCATCAGCCCCAGCAGCGCGGCGGCGCGGGCAGGCGGCAGCGCGGCCACCAGCTCGCCACCGCGGTGCAGTTCGGGCGCTTCGAGCATCTTCACCGCGCGCGGCAGCGACAGCGCAGCCAGCGTTTCGGCGGCGCGCTCCAGGTCGAGCGTGTTGAGGAACTCCACCGCGTCGGCGGTGTTGTAGTTGGCCAGGGGTGCGGCGAGGGCAGCGGCGTCGGCCACCGGGCGCAGCAGTTGCTTCTGGTTCATGGGTTTGCCTTGTGGGGATGCGACCTCGCGCAACGCCAACGCAGGCAAACCGACCCGATATCAGGCGGTAGCCATCGCTGGCGTCGAACGAGGTCGACTTCTACTGTCGCTGGACATGGGTTGGGGACTCCGGATGGGTGTACTGCCTGACACGCTCGACATCGGCGCGACCGGCAGCGGCGGGCAGTCTGGACCTGCCGGCACGCCTGGTCAACCCTGGCCCGGGCTCGCGGTCAGGTGCCCGTGGGGTCAGAGCCCCTTGCTGCGCAAAGGGATCTGACCCCGGCCTTCCGTGGCCGTTGTCGTCCGTGCACAGGCGGGCGCGCATAATGACGGGGTGGCCTGCACGGCCGCGCTCCCCCAGCCGCACGCACGCAGCAAAGGCCCCGCGATGACCAGGAATTCCCATGCATAGCGGTGGTCTGGAACTGGCGCTGGTGCTGCTGTTGGCCGCGGTGATCGCGGTGCCGGTGTTCAAGAAGTTCGGCTTCGGCGCGGTGCTCGGCTACCTCGCCGCCGGCGTGGTGCTGGGTCCGGACGGACTGGGCTTCGTGCAGGATGCCGACCGCATCCTTGGCGCGGCCGAGATCGGCGTGGTGATGCTGCTGTTCGTCATCGGTCTGGAGCTGTCGCCCGCCCGCCTGAAGGTGATGCGTCGCTCGGTGTTCGGCGCGGGTGCGGCGCAGGTGGCGTTGTCCGGTCTGCTGCTGGGTGGCCTGCTGCTGCTCGATCACTTCCAGTGGAAGAGCGCGCTGGTGGTCGGCATCGCGCTGGCCCTGTCCTCCACCGCGGTGGGCCTGCAGCTGCTGTCCGAACACAAAGCGATCAACAGCGACCATGGCCGGCTGGGCTTTGCCATCCTGCTGTTCCAGGACCTGATCGCAATCCCGCTGCTGGCCGCCATCCCGCTGCTGGGCGGGGCGAAGAACGAGACGCTGCGCTGGGAAGACGCGGCCGTGGCGCTGGGTGCGCTGGCGGTGGTGATCCTGTGCGGGCGCCCGGTGCTGCGCAAGGTGTTCGGCATCATCGCCCGCACCCGCAGCCCGGAAGTGTTCACCGCCACCGCGCTGCTGGTAGTGCTGGGCACCGCCTGGTTCATGCAGGAAGCCGGCCTCAGCCCCAGCCTGGGCGCGTTCCTGGCCGGCGTGCTGTTGTCCGATTCGGAATTCCGCCACGAGCTGGAAGCGCAGATCGAGCCGTTCAAGGGCCTGCTGCTGGGCCTGTTCTTCATCGCCGTGGGCATGGGCATCGACCTCGACCGCATCACCGCCGAGCCGTGGCTGATCGCCACCGGCGTGGCCGCGTTGCTGGCGGTGAAGTTCAGCCTGCTCTACCTGATCGGCCGCATCGCCAAGCTGGGGTCGCGGCAGTCGCTGCTGCTGGGCAGCGTGCTGTGGCTGGGCGGCGAGTTCGCCTTCGTGGTGTTCAACGAAGCGCAGCGCGCGCACCTGCTGGGCGACGCCAACCATGACCGGCTGGTGGCCATCGTCGGCCTGTCGATGGCGATCACGCCGCTGCTGATGCTGGTGCTGCTGAAGCTGCTGGGCCGGGAGAAACCTGCACCGCGCGATGCTGCACCGGCCGACAAGGTGGCCCCGGACAACCAGCCCAAGGTGCTGATCGCCGGCATGGGCCGCTTCGGCCAGGTGATCGCGCGCCTGCTGACCGCGCAGAAGGTGCCGTTCGTGGCACTGGAAGCGAACCCGGACACCGTGGCCGACCTGCGCCGCTTCGGCAACCAGCTCTACTACGGCGACCCGACCCGGCCGGAGATGCTGCGCGCCGCGGGCGGCGAGCATATCGATGTGTTCGTGATCACCGTGGACGATCCGGAAACCAACCTGCGCGCGGTGCGCATGGTGCGCCGCCTGTACCCGGATGCGAAGGTGCTGGCACGTGCGCGCAACCGCCAGCATGCATGGCGTCTGATGGACATGTCGGCCGAGCCGTTCCGCGAAGTGTTCGGCACCAGCCTGGAAATGAGCGGACGCGTGCTGACCGCGCTGGGCGTGGCGGCGGACGTGGCGCAGCGCCATGTGCAGCGGTTCCGCGAGCATGACGAACAGCTGCTGCGCGACCAGTACCTGGTGTATGACGACGAAGCCGCGGTGATCCAGACCTCGCGCGATGCGCGCAATGACCTGATGCACCTGTTTGAAGCCGACGCCGATAGCGAGTAGATCCACGCCATGCGTGGATGACGTGCCCGGAAAGCGGGTAGATCCACGCCATGCGTGGATGATCGTGCATGTCGCCATGCAGGGGTCAGAGCCCTTTCCGTTGGAAAGGGATCCGACCCCGGCTCTCAGCCGTTGTCGCGCAGGAACCGGGCCATCGAGGACACGCCCGGCACGCGCGGTTCGAATTCGCCGGCCACGTCGATGAAGCCGCGCATGACCGCGATCTCGCGCGGGCTCCGGTTGAGGCTGTCGCGTACTTCCGGATCGGCACCGGCGCGCAGCAGGCGCTGCACCAGCAGCGGCAGGCCGTGCAGGGCCGCCAGGTGCAGCGGGCCGAAGCCGCGCGGGTCACGCACGTCCAGGCTCACGTCCTCATCCAGCAGGCGCTCCACCGCAGCCATCACCACCTGCTCGTCGCAGGCGGTGCCCGGCTCGGCGCGTGCACCCAGCAGCAGCAGCAGCGGCGTGACCGAACCGGCCGAGGCCAGGTCGGGCTCGGCGCCGGCCAGCAACAGCGTATCCAGCAGGGCCAGCAGGCGCGAACGGTCGCGGGCACTGAAGCCATACAGCGCCGCGCAGTGCAGCGGGCCCAGCTGCTGCGCATCGCCGGCGTGCACGTCGGCACCGGCGGTGAGCAGACGCGCGACGATGTCCGGCAGGCCCAGCGCCGAGGCCAGCATCAGCACGGTCACTCCGCCCGGCAGGCGGTGTTCCAGCTGGGCGCCGGCATCGAGCAGGGCCGAGACGATATCCACCTGGCGCATGCTGACCGCCGCCGACAGCGGGGTCGCGCCACTGGCCGCGCCGTGCTGCGGATCGGCGCCACGCGCCAGCAGCAGGTCGACCACCGCCAGATGGCCACCGCCGGCCGCACGCAGCAGCGCGGTGCAGCCCTGCGCATCGACAGCGTCGATGGCAAAGCCGAGGTCGTTCAAGCGGCGCACGGCATCGACGTCGCCGGCCATGGCCGCAGCCGGCAGATCGCTTTCGCGCAGGGTGCGGCGCGGCAGCGGCCACACCCGCCAATCCAGCCAGTCGGCCAGGTCGCGGCGGCCGATCGACAGCGCCACGCCCAGCGGGGTCTGGCCATCGGCGGCACGCGCTTCCGGCGATGCACCGTGCTGCACCAGCAGCTTCAGCGCGCCTTCGCGGGCCAGCGCGGTGGCCAGGTGCAGGGCGGTCATGCCGTGGCTGTCGCGGGCTTCGCGATCGACACCGGCATTGAGCAGGGCCTGCTGCAGGCGCAGCCAGCCCAGGCGCACCGCCAGCGACAGCGGCGGATCACCGGCCGGCGAAGCAGCGAATGGATCGGCGCCGCGTTCGAGCAGTTCCAGCGCCAGCTGTTCCAGGCCGCGCGCGGCCTGGTCGTGCTGCGCGCAGGCGGCCAGGAAGCGCGCCAGGCCACCGCGGCCGGCCGGCGACAGGCCACGCTGCAGCATCACCTGCAGCGCCGGCACCGCGTCGATGCCACGCGACAGCAGGGCGAACATGGGGGTATCGGCACAGGCGTCGCGCACGTACGGGTCGGCGCCATGGCCCAGCAGCCAGTCGACCGCGCGCGGTTCCAGCGCCAGCTCCGGGTCCAGCAGCAGGCCGCCCAGCTCTTCCGGCTGGCACAGCCTGGCCAGCGCGGCCATGCCTTCGGTATTGCCGAAGCCCAGCGCTTCGCGCAGCAGGGTCAGCGGCGGACGGTCGGGCAGCAGGCCGCTGGCGCTGGCGGCTTCGCCGCGTTCGGCCAGGCCATCGCTGACCGCGGCCGGCAGCGGATAGGACGGGTCCAGCAGGGCCACGATCGCCCAGCGCCCGGCTTCGGCGGCGTAGTCCACCGCACGACGGCCAAGCGGATCGCTTGCATCGGCGGGGATGCCCAGGTCGACCAGACGCTTGACCAGCAGCGGCGAGACATCCTCGGCCATCGCGGCCAGCAGCACCGCGTTGCGGCCTTCGCCATCGACCGCCACCAGGTCCGGCTTGTGCGGCAGCAGGTGTTCGATGACAGCGGCGCGACCGGCACGGGCCGCTTCCAGCCACGGCGTGCGGCCCAGCGCATCGCGCGCTTCGAGGTTGGCGCCGGCACCCAGCAGCACGCCGATGATCTCGACATGGCCGGCCAAGGCGGCTTCGTGCAGTGCGCTGCGACGCTGGCGGTCGCGCGCATCGGCGCGCGCCTTGTGCTTGAGCAGCAGCTGCACGCCGGCCGGATCGTCGTCCTCGGTGGCGGCAGCGGCCAGCAGCACCGGGGTGCCTTCGCTGGGTTCGCTGCGCGCACCGCGCTCGAGCAGGAAGCGGGCCAGGCGCCAGTTGCCGACCTGGCAGGCCACCGCCAGCGGCGACCAGCCTTCGGTGTTGAGCGCATCCACCTCGGCGGCGGCATCGCGCAGCAGCGCGGCCACGCCCGGGTCGGAACTGCGCGCGGCGTGGTGCAGCGGTGTATTGCCATCGCTGTCCATCGCGCGCGAATCGGCGCCGTTGGCCAGCAGGGTCATCACCGCTTCCGGGCGCCCATGCCAGCTGTCGCGCGTGGCGGCCAGCAGCGGGGTCATCCCACGGTGCGGAGCATTCACGTCAACGCCACGACCGATCAGTTCGCGCAGCAGGCGCAGGTCCGGCAGCACGGCGGCGAGCACGGCCAGGCTGCGCTGGTCGCGCCAGTTCGGGTCCGGCAGCGCGTGCGGATCGGCGCCGGCCTGCAGCAGCTGCAGCGCGCGGTCGATGCGGCCGTGGCGCGCGGCTTCGTACAGCGCCGGGGTCAGCTCCTGCGGTGCCATCGCTTCCAGCGGCGTGCGTTCGGCGGCGGCGTTGAACAGGGCTTCGGCATCGCCGCTGGGCAGGTCCTGCGTAGTGCTGCGCAGGCTGACCATCGGCGCCGGTGCCACCCGCTGCAGCAGCAGGTGCAGGACCGGCGACAGCACCAGGGTGGCCAGTGCGGCAGGCCAACCGGCGCCTTCCGGCAACAGGCCCGGCCATGCCGGCAGCACGATCAGCGCGGCCAGGGCGACCACGATCGCCGCCACCAGCAGGCCACGCCAGGCGGTCAGGTCACGCCCGGCCAGCGCGTGCCAATGCTGGGCGAGACTGCCGTCGAGGCGTTCGACATCGTTCCACAACGGCCAGGTGCGCCACGCGGCCAGCAGGCCGGCACTGACCAGCACGCTCAGGCCGAGCACGGCGGCCAGGCTGCCGCTGTCACGCAGCGCCGCCAGCGGCCATGCCAGCAGCAGCGCCAGGCCTGCCGGGGCCGCAGCCCACAGCACCGCCAACGCCGGCAGCTCCCGCCGTGCGATCAGCTTCGGAGCCTGCAGCGTGCGGCTGCGCCGCCACCAGGACACGCCCAGCGCGAACGCCGGCTGCGCCAGTGCGGCAAGCACGGCACCGGGCAGCCCGCCCACGACCGAGGCGAGCGCCAGCACGGCGCCGATAACGAAGGCGATCGACAGAGCGCGTGGGCGCGACAGCTCAGTCATAGTGGCGCCGCATCATGCTGGTCACCGACGGCGGCACCTGCAGGTAGAAACCCCGCTCTGTCAGCTCGCTGCGGACCTTGTCCGGGTCGGCCTGGGCCAGACGGCGCTGCGCATCCAGGGTCACTTCGAGGACGAACGACAGCGCACCCAGCGAGGTGACCAGCGGCGCAGGCAGCGCGCTGAAATCATCACGACGGGCGAGATAGACGTAGGTGTCCGGCTTGAGTTGGCTTTTATAGACGTAGGCGTGCATGTCCGCGGGACGATAACCCGGGAAGAGCCATGATTGTGTCGGAAAGCCGACACCGGGGAAAGCAGGCGGGCGACGATGGCGGCGCGATCGACGGCGTTTCCCCGACGGGATTCAGCAATGTGGCGATGGCGTTCACATGGCATGCGGTTGAAAACCGGCGTGGCCGCGCGAGCCTACCCGCCCCACTTTCTGAAGATGAGCGACGTGTTGATGCCGCCGAAGGCGAAGTTGTTGCTCATGACGTGCGTCGCCTGCAACCGTCGCCCCTCCCCCGTGATGTGATCGAGCGCCGCGCAACGTGGGTCGGCATGTTCCAGATTGAGCGTAGGCGCAAACCAGCCCGCACGCATCATCTCGATCGTCACCCATGCCTCGAACGCGCCGCAGGCGCCCAGCATGTGGCCGACATAACTTTTCAACGAGCTGACCGGCAGGCGGCTGCCGAACACCTGGGCCGTTGCCTCAGCTTCAGCGATGTCACCCTGGTCGGTCGCGGTGCCGTGGGCATTGACGTAGTCGATCTGCGACGGCTGCAGGCCGGCATCCTCCAGCGCCAGGCGCATGGCTTGGGCCATGGTGCCGGCGCTGGGCTGGGTGACATGCTGCCCGTCGCTGTTGGTGCCATAGCCGACGATCTCGGCAAGGATGGGGGCGCCGCGCGCCTGCGCATGTTCTAGGTCTTCCAGGATCAGCGTGCAGGCCCCCTCGCCCAGCACCAGGCCATCGCGGCCGGCATCGAACGGGCGCGGGGTGGACTGCGGCGCATCGTTGCGTGTGCTGGTGGCATACAGGGTGTCGAACACTGCGGCGGCAGTCGCGTCCAGCTGCTCCGCACCGCCGGTCACCATCACCGTCTGCTTGCCGCCGCGGATCGCTTCATAGCCGGCACCCACGCCCTGGCTGCCCGACGTGCAGGCACTGGAGGTGGTGTAGACCCGACCGCTCAGGCCGAAGAACACACCGATGTTGACCGGTGCGGTATGGCTCATCATCTTCAGGTAGGTGGTGGCACTGATGCCGGCCGTGCTGAAGTCGTGCAGCATGCGGCTGAAGTCACCCGTCGCGTCATGACTGCCCGAGGATGAACCGTAGGCGACCCCGGTGCGACCGCTGTGCAGTACTTCGTGCTGCAGCAGTCCCGAGGCGGCCAGCGCCAGTTCGGTGGCGCGTACCGACATCAGCGCGACCCGGCCCATCGACCGCGTGGTCTTGCGGTTGTAGTGGGCGGGCAGCTCGAATGCATCTGCGGGCGCTGCCAGACGTGTGTTGAGACCGTCATAGACGTCCCACTCCGGCATGGTGCGCACCGCGTTGCGGCAGCTGCGCAGGTGCGCCTCGATGGTCGGCCAGTCATGGCCAAGCGGACTGATGGCGGCCGCCCCCGTTACCACCACGCGACGATCGGCAGCCATCAGATCATGCCCCCGTTCACCGAGATCACCTGGCGGGTGATGTAGCCGGCCGGCTCGGACAGCAGGAAGGCGACGGTGGCGGCCACTTCCTCCGGACGGCCGACGCGGCCGGCGGGGATCAGCTTCAACGCATGGTCGACCACTTCTTCGTTCAGCATGTCGGTCTCGATCAGGCCCGGGGCCACGCAGTTGACGGTGATCTGGCGGCTGGCCAGTTCCAGCGCCAGCGCCTTGGTGGCACCGATGATGCCGGCCTTGGCCGCACTGTAGTTGACCTGGCCGCGGTTGCCGGCCACGCCAGACACCGAGGACAGGGTGATGATGCGGCCCGGCTTGCGCCGCCGCACCATCGGCATGATCAGCGGGTGCAGCACGTTGTAGAAGCCATCCAGGTTGGTGTGGATGACCTGGTCCCAGTCGTCCTCGGACAGCGCCGGGAAGGCGCCATCACGGGCGATGCCGGCATTGCAGACCACGCCGTAACAGGCGCCATGCGCTTCCACGTCCGCTTCCAGTGCCGCACGCGCGGCTGCCCGGTCGGCCACGTCGAAGGCCAGCACGCGGGCCTGCTGGCCCAGTGCCTGGATCTCGGTCGCCACGGCCTGTGCTTCCTCCACGCGGCTGCGGCAATGCACCACCACGTCGAAGCCGTCGCGCGCGATGCGCAGCGCAATGGCCCGGCCGATGCCCCGGCTGGCGCCGGTCACCAGCACGCTACGGTCTGCTGTCATGCTTTGCACTCTCCAGATAGGCCTGTGTGTCGGTGGGCTCGAAGACCGATACGTTGGCGCTGGCCCACTCCTCATCGCCTGCCAGGATGCGGCAGGCGAACATTCCCAGACCGTTGTCGCCGGTCAGTTCGCAGCGCGCCTGCACCCGCAGCCGCGTGCCGACCGGGAACCCGCTGCGGGCGGCGGTGTAGCGCCGTGTACCCAGCAGAAACCCCAGCTGCACCGGAGTGCCGGCCTGCCGCGCCCGGCAACCGGCCCATGCCGCGATGGCCTGCGCCATGTACTCGATGCCGATCCAGGCCGGGATGGCGTTCCCTTCCACGAATACGCCGTCTGCCGGCACCACCAGTTCAGCCTCGACCGTGGTGTCGTCCCACCGGACGATGCGATCCAGCAGGCACATGTCGAAGCGGTGCGGCACCACATCTTCTACCGCAGGCATGGGCGCACTCACCGCCATACCCCTTCCATCGCCAGTACAGCGTTGCTGCCGCCGAAGGCAAACGAATTGCTCAGCGCGCGGGCGGGCATGCGCCCGAGCTTGTCACCCGGCGCAACCAGCGAAAGAGCGGGCAAGGCTGGATCGGCCTCGCCATCCCACCAGTGCGGTGGCAGCTGCTGCGCGGGGTTTTCAGCCAGAACGATCCAGCACACAGCGGCCTCGATCGCACCAGAGGCGCCCAGCGTGTGGCCGGTCAACGGCTTGGTGGAACTGGCCGCTACGGTGGTACCCAGGACCTGGGCGACGGCCAGGCTTTCCATCGCATCGTTGTGAGCGGTCGCGGTGCCGTGCAGGTTGACGTAGTCCACCTCACCCGCGCTCCAGTGGGCACGCTGCAATGCCTGCTGCAGAGCGTCGATGGCGCCCCGGCCCGCCGGTTCCGGCGCGGACATGTGGTGGGCATCGGACGATTCGCCCCAGCCAGCGAGCCTGACCGGGCCTGCCTCGCGGCTCAGGACGAACAGCGCAGCGCCTTCACCGATGTTGATGCCGCACCGGTTGCGCGAAAACGGGTTGCAGCGCGCCGCTGAGACCGACTCCAGTGCGCTGAACCCGGCAACGGTGAAGCGGCAGAGTGAGTCGGCGCCACCGGCGATGACGGCGTCGGCGATGCCGGCGCGCAGCAGGCGCGCTGCCGACGCCAGGGCCTTGGCGCTCGACGAGCAGGCGGTGGACAGGCTCCAGGCAGGACCACGCGCGCCGCTGCGTTCGCGCACGAAGTGCGCTGCGGTGCCCATCTCCTGTTGCGCGTACGCGAAGCCCGCCGGCCACGCACCTGTTTCGGCGTGGGCGCGCAGGGCATGTTCTGATTCACCGATGCCGGAGGTACTGGTGCCCAGCACGACGGCGACCCGGTGCGCGCCGTGTCGGGCAATGACCGCCTGTACCGTCGGCGCGATCTGGCCAAGCGCCACCTCCAGCAGTGCGTTGTTGCGCCCGCGCAGGGCCACCGGAAGGTCCTCCAGCGTTGGCAGCGGCGTGTGCACTTCGCCCAATGCCAGTGTCTGGCCAGGCAGAAGCGTGTGGTTTCCGCTGAGCCCGCCGGGCGTCTGGGCGAACAGCGCTGCGGCCATTGCCGCCCGGCCCTCGCCCAGTGCGCACACCACGCCCAGATCGTTGAGATAGATCTCATCGCTCATGGAGTCGGGCCGGCGGCGGTAATCGACTCGATGCGCAGGCTGTAGCCCTCAGCGCGGTTGTCCAGCTCCAGGCTGCCATCTTCCCTGCGCTGCAGCTGCAGCCAGACCTGGCCATCACGGGCGAGGCTGCGCAGGTGGCCATCATCGGTGACCTGCCAGCCCGCCGGCAGTACAGCGGCGATGGCCTGGGTCGGCCACAGCGCGAACTGCAGATCGTCCAGCACGCGTTCGGCACGCACCTGCTGCGGCAGCCAAGGGGCGCGCTGCTGGCTCAGCTGGCGACCGTCCCACTGCAGGCGCACGCCAGTCTGGCCCATCGCCTGTACGGCCAGCTGCACCTGCTGTGCATCCGCTTCCAGCAACGCCTCCAGATCGCGCTCATGACGGCCGAAGCGGAAATGCAACTGCTGCTGCAGCGCCAGCGGTGTGGGCAGACTGGCCGGCGCCAGGCGCAGCGGCGGCAGTTCGACCAGAGCGCGCGGCACGCGGCCCGCACAGGCGGCCAGCAGCACGCACAGCAGCACTGCACTCAGGCGGACGGTCAGGCGCTGCACAGTTCCTCCAGGACCCGCATGCGGCGGCCATTGGCGTCGGCCACGTACGGGTTGTCAGTATCCCAGGCATAGCCTGCGAGGATGGAGCAGATCATGTTGCGGATGTCCGTCGGTTGCCGGGGGTGGAAGATGATCTTCTGGAAACCGCCCTGGTACCAGCTCTCGACGAAACGGCGGAAGGTCTTCACCCCCGCACGCAGCGGCACGGAGAAGTCTGCTTCCCAATCGACGGTTCCGCCGGCGTAGTGGCGGCGCAGGCACTCGCTGGCCAGCTGCGCCGACTTGAAGGCGATGGTCACGCCGGAAGAGAACACCGGGTCAAGGAACTCTCCGGCATTGCCCAGCAGCGCATAACCCGGCCCCCACAGCGAGCGGACGTTGGCCGAGTAACCGGTGATGCGGCGCACCGGCAGCACCGCCCATTCGGCATTGGCCAGCAGGTGGCTCAGGTTGGGGTCTTCGCCGACGATGGCCTGCAGCTTCTGCAGATCGTCGCCCTCGTAGCGTTCAAAGAACGAGGGCTCGGCCACCACCCCCAGCGAGCAGCAGCCGTTGGAGAACGGGATGGTCCAGTACCAGACGTCGATGTGCTCGGGGTGGGTGGTGATGAGGATCTTGTTGCGGTCGAAATCCGCTTCGGCCGGGATGTTGTCGCGCACGTGACAGAAGATCGCGCCACGCACCGGGAAGTTGGAGGGTGATTCCAGGTCCAGCAGGCGTGGCAGCAGCCGTGCGAAGCCGGAGGCATCGAGTATGAAATCGGCTTCGATGCGGTACTCGCTGCCGTCCGGGCGGCGTACGTCGACGGACGGGTGTTGCCCTGGCTCGACCGCCAGCACCTCGTCGCCAAAGCGCAGAGTGGCGCCCATGCGCTGCGCACCACGCGCAAGCACATCGTCGAAGTCGGCACGCTGCACCTGGTAGGTGGTGCCCCAGCCGGGGGAGAATTTCTTCCGGAAATCAAATGCCGTGCGCGCCTGGCCGTGCACGAAGGCCGCACCGTTCTTGTGCTGGAAGCCCGCTTCAACCACGTCCTGCAGCAGGCCGGCGGCCTCGATGTACTCCATGCTCTGCGGCAGCAGGCTCTCGCCGATGGAGAAGCGCGGGAACGGCTGCCGTTCCAGCATCAGGACCTGGCGGCCCTGCTGGCGCAGCATGGCCGCCGCTACCGAACCGGCGGGACCCGCACCGATTATCAGGATCTCGGTGCGCTCACAGGCCGGGGCGAAACCGGGTGCGTCCACAGCAGTATTCATCGGTGCGTCCTTGGTGATGCCGGTGGGGCGGGAGGGTCAGGTAGTCGGGCCGTCAGGCGCCGGGGCCTCATGCGGTGGCGGCCGGAACAGCGGCGAAATGAGCCAGACCAGGCCGATGCCGAACAGCAGGGTAAGCCCGAACGCGCGCAGCGCAGGTGTCTGCGACAGCCCCAGCAGGCCGAACGACAGCCAGGTACTGGCCGCACCCACGCACACGGCCAACCAGGCACTGGCGTCGCCGCGGTGTTCGATCAGAAATATGCCGTAATCAATGCCCATGCCCAGCAACAGCATCAGCGCCAGCACGTTGAACAGCTGCAGGGGCTGGCCGAACAGGCCCAGCAGGCCAAGGGTCAGCGCGCCCGCAATGAGGGTCGGGGCGAATACGCGCCAGGCCTGGCGACGGTAGCGCACCCACAGCGCACCGAATACCAGCACGATGCCGACCAGCAGCAGCCCACCCATCAGCTTGCGATAGTGGCCAAGCAGCTGCGAGAAATCGGCCGTGCGATCGACCCAGCGCACGCCGGGCAGGCCGTCGGCCGCGCCCTGCAGGGTCGCAAGTGCATCGGCCCGCGACAGGTCGTCCACCATCACCACGCTGATCATCTGTCCGTTGACGCGCCCGGCCCACAAGTAGCGGAACGGCTGCGATGCTGGAGCGGCGAGGAATGCCTCGATGGTCAGTGGCGTTGTCGCGAACGCAGGCCGCGGCAGGGGTTCACCCACGGCCGAGGACACCGCCTCGAGCACACCGGGCTCCACCCTCGCAGTGAGCGCGGCATCTGCCCGCTGGCGCGCCACCGAGGGCAACCAGTCGGTGATGGCCCGATAGCCGCCTATACGCCTGTCGCGGGCCAGAGCGCGCAGGCGCTCAGTCAAGGTCTCCTCGCGCTGCAGCAGCTGTTCCGCATCGGCGCCTTGCACCAGATAGAACTGCGCTGGACTGGGCATGCCCAGCAGGCGGCTCAGCCGTATCTGCTGTTCCATCAGCGCCGGCGGGGAGGACTGCAGGCTGCGCAGATCGTCATCACTGTGCAGGCGCGCGATGCCCACCGCCGCCAGCAGCAGCGTCGCCGCCAGGAAGATGCCCACCGGCCGCGCCCCGTGCAGGCGCGGGAAATGATCGAGCGTTCCGCCCAGCCACTGCGAGAAGCGGGTGGGGCGGATCTCCCCTCCGTCCAGCCACGGAAACCAGAAGATCACGGTCAGGAAGGCGGCGGCCAGGCCGGTGACCGAGAAAAGCGCCATCTGCTGCAGGCCGGGGAACGGCGTGAGGCCGAGCGCAAGATACGCCAACGCACTGGTCAGCAACGCCAGCCACAGGCCTGGCAGCAGGTGCCGCAGCAGATGCCAGCGACGGTTTGCCGGCTCGGCCTGGCGCGAAGCGAACCAGTGGATGCCGTAGTCCTCGGCCACGCCCACCAGTGAGGCACCGAACACCAGGGTCAGCACATGCACCTTGCCGAACACCAGCACGGTCACGGCCAGCGCCACGCCGCAGCCGATCAGCAGCGAGGCGGCCACCAGCAGGATCGGCCGCAGTGAACGGAAAGCCAGCCACACCAGCAGCAGTACCGCGGCCATCGATCCCCAGCCGATCGTGTTGATCTCGCGGCTGGCCTGCACGGCCGCTGCTTCGGCATGCAGCGGGACGCCGGCGTGGAGGATCTCCAGATCGGGGGCAACGGCGATGGCCGCCTGGCCGGCACGCTCCAGCAGGCCATCGATATGGCGCTCGCCGTCGAGCTGGAAGGCCGAGCCGGGCGTATCGAACTGCAGCGCGGCCCAATGCTTGCCTTCGGCTTCGAGCAGGCCATCATCGCCCAGGCGCAGGCCGGAGCCCTGGGCCTGCTGCTGCCACCATTGCGGCCACAGCGACAGCGGGTCCTGCCGCCAATCGGTCAGCCGCGGTGCGCCCATCGGGCCATACAGCGCGCCCAGCGCCTGTTCGGCCAGCGCGCCCGGTTCGGCCTGCTGCAGCTGTTCGCGCTGGGCCGGGGTCAACAGGCGGTCGCGATACGGCGCGTAGAACGCGCGCGCTTCATCGAACCAGCCTTCGATCGAACCGCTGGGCACCAACAGCCCGCTGTCGGCATCGCTGGCCATGGCCTTGGCGAAGGCGGCCTGCGCGCGCTTGGCGGCGGCACCATCGGTACTGCCGAGCAGCACCACCACCTGGCGCGAGCTGCCATCGGCGATGCGCCGGGTGACATCACTCAGCAGGCGGTCGTGCGCATCCTGCGGCAGCAGGGCCAGGATGTCGGTGTCGATCCGCGATTCCTGGCTCCACAGGCGCCACTGCTGCGCGCCCATCACCAGCAGCACCAGCAGCCAGGCAATGCCCAGCCAGTGCCACCAGCGGCGCAGGCGCTCCGATCCCTTCCCTGCGGTGCCAGTCGACATATCAGTCAAAACGGCGCGCCTCGTCGGCGGACAAACTGGCCGGCGCTTCGGTCAGCGCGCTGAACTGGATCTGCGTGCGGTCCTTGTTGGCCTCCACGATCTCCACCTGGCGCACGTAGCGGTCGCCCTGCAGGGTCAGCGATTCGAAGGCCTTGGCCAGCATCGCCGACTTCGGGGTCAGCTTCAGCCGCCAGCCCTGCCCTTCGCGGCTGGCCTGCACGTTGAACTGGCTGGACAGCACCTGCACGTCGCCGCTCATCAGCGCGAACATGATGGCGTTGACCGAGCGCATTGCCGGCTGCTGGCGCGCATCCAGTTCGACGCGGGTGCTGCCATCACGCTGGCGGCTGAGGATGCGGTCGGCGGTGACCACCACTTCGGACGGGAACGGCTTGAGCGTGGTCCAGATCACGCCATGCTGGCGCGCGACCACGAACTGGCCCTGCGAGCGCAGCGGATTCCTGAAGCCGCTGACCTGCTTTTCCTGGGTGAACTGGCCACGCAGCACGTCGGGCCGCGCCACCGCCTGGGTGATCGCCTCGACGGCGGCATCGGCCGCCTGCACCAGCGGCGCGGCCGCCAGCAGCAGCGCGCACAGCAGCACGCGCGGAACGGAGAACAGACTCTTCATGGTGCGGGCACTCCAAGACGCTGCCACAGCACCGGCGGGCACTGGTACAGCATTTCCTTGCTGGCCGCGTCCACCGCGACCTGGATGGTCATCGCACGGGTCAGCACCTGGCCGCTATCCGCATCGATGATTTCGTATTCGATCTTCAGCCGGTTCTCCCATTCGACGATGCGCGAGACCACGCGCAGCGCCTGGTTGAACAGCAGCGGCCGCACGTACTTCACCCGCGCGTCGACCACCGGCCACAGGTAGCCAGATTCGAGCATCTGCGGGTAGTCGTAGTCGTAGCGACCGAGCAGCGCGCAGCGTGCGATCTCGAAGTACTTGAAGTAGTTGCCATGCCAGACCACGTTCATCGGATCGCAGTCATGGAAGGCCGGGGACAGCGAAATCTCGCCGACCAGTTCGATTGCCTCATTCACCGACATACAGCTCCCAGCGTTGCGCGCGGATATCCACCAGCAGTTCCCGCAGTTCGCGATCCAGCGCGCGGTCTTCTTCGACCAGGGCGATGCGCTGCCCCAGGTCGGCGTACATGTGGGCCAGACTGCCATGCAGCTGCGCGTTCAGGCCAACCCGCTCGCGCAGGGCCAGGCCCTGGCGTGCGGCGATCAGCATCGCGGCCACCACCTGTTCGGTCAGTTCGATCACGCGCAGGCAGTCGCGCGCGGCGATGGTGCCCATGCTGACCTTGTCCTGGTTATGGCATTCGGTTGAACGCGAGAACACGCTGGCCGGCATGGTCTGCTTCAGCGCTTCGGCAGTCCATGCGGACACGCTGATCTGCAGCGCCTTCAGGCCATGGTTGATGGCCGCGCGCGGCCCAGTGGCCGCCGACAGGTTGGCCGGCAGGCCGTGGTTGTAGCGGGCATCGACCACCAGCGCCAGCTGCCGGTCGAGCAGGTCGGCGACGTTGGCCACAGTGTTCTTCAGGGTGTCCATCGCCAGCGCGATGTGGCCGCCGTAGAAGTGGCCGCCGTGCAGGATGCGCTCGCCCTCGGCATCGATCAGCGGGTTGTCGTTGGCGCTGTTCAGCTCGGTTTCGATCAGCTGGCGCAGGAACGGCAGGCTGTCTTCCAGCACGCCGATCACGTGCGGTGCGCAGCGCAACGAGTAGCGGTCCTGCAGGCGCTGTTCGTTGCGCGGCGGGCGCTCGCTGTGCAGGTCGCTGCGCAGGCGCGCGGCGATGCGGCCCTGGCCCGGGTGCGGCTTTGCGGCGAACAGGGTCGCGTCGAAGTGGTGCGCGTTGCCATCGCAGGACAGCACGTTGAACGCGGTCAGGCGGGTGGCCATACGGGCCAGGTAGTCGGCACGCTGCCATGCCAGGCAGGCCAGGCCGGTCATCACTGCGGTGCCGTTCATGATCGCCAGGCCTTCCTTCGGCCGCAGCTTCAGCGGGGTCATGCCGATCTTCGCCAGCACCGGGCCGGCCGGCTGCACCTGGCCTTCGAACAGCACCTCGCGCTCGCCACACAGCACGGCCGCCACGTAGGACAGCGGGGTCAGGTCCCCACTGGCACCCACCGAGCCTTCGGCCGGGATCAGCGGCAGCACGTCGTGCTGCAGCAGGGTGGCCAGGCCTTCCAGCAGCGGCACGCTGACACCGGACATGCCGCGCACCAGCGAGGCCAGGCGCGCGGCCAGCACGGCGCGGGTCTCGGCCGGGTCCAGGTAACGGCCCAGGCCGCAGCCATGGTAGGTGTAGAGGTGGTGCGGCAGCTCGGCCACCAGCGCCGGTGGAATGTTCACCGTGCACGAATCGCCGTAGCCGGTGGTCACGCCATAGATCACCCCGTCCTCGCGCAGCAGGCGGTCGAGGAAATCGGCGCCGCGCTGGATGTGCGCGCGGAAGGCCGGGGCCTCGCTCAGGGCGGCGTCACACTGGCGCTGGGCCAGGGCAACCACGTCTTCGATGGTCAGCGGTGCATCGCCGAAACGGCACACGGGTACGGCATCAATCGTCATGAGGAACCTGATCCCAGAAGGGGAAGAAGTTGAACCAGTCCAGCGGGGACTGGATCATCTGCGCTTCCAGCCAGTTCGCGTAGCGCTGGACCAGCGTTGACAGAGCGGCCTCACGGCCGCCGCGGGGCAGCACAAGGCGGTCGGCGAACTGGTCAAACGCCACCCGGTAGCCGTTCCTGTAATGCAGGCAGGACATGGTATACACCGGGCACCCAAGGGCAGCGGCCAGGACGTAGGCGCCAATGGGGAACGGCGCGCGGTGGCCAAGGAAATCGGCCATCAGGCTGCGCCCATGATTGACGGGTACCCGATCGCCGACGATGGCGATGAAACCACCGGCGGCGACCTTGTCAGCCAGGCGCATGGCGGTGGCCGGGCCCATCTCGGTTACCTGTACCAGTTCCACCGCAGCAAGCGGGTCCAACCGCTGCAGCAGGCGGTTGAACCGCTGCGCATGGGCCGTGTGTACCAGCACGGTAACGCGGAACCCGGGAACCCGCTCGGCCAGCACCTGGCACAGCTCAAGGCAGCCGATGTGGGCGGTCAGGATGAGGCCACCCTCGCGCCGGGCGATGCGCTCGAGCACGATGTCCCGCTGCAGGGTGATGCGCGACGCCGGATAGCGGCCACCCAGAGCCAGCAGCTTGTCCAGCATCGTGTCGGCGAACATGAAGAAGTGGCGCAGGCTGTCGCGCCAGCGTGGAGCACGGCCCAGCACGCCAGTGTGTGCCTGCAGCCGCTGCAGGTATTCCAACGATGCGCGGCGGCCGACGCCATTGCCCAGCCAGTGGCAGAGCACTACCGGCCACACACACGCCCGGAACGGCCAGCGCCCGAACCAGCGGTGCACCCAGCACAGGAACAGGACACCGGCGACCGATGTCGACTCCCCGATGTCCGCCCAGTGCGGAACATCCTGCGCGCGCGCCACTCAGCCGCGCCCCTGCAGCCGATGCCACAGCAGCCGCGGCGCGCGCCGCAACATGCCGATGAACAAGCGGGCGTGCATGCCGGTGATGCGGACATTGTCCCACCACACATCGAAGTGGGATACGCCATCGCTGGGGTAGGTCACCGCCGTGGGCAGGTGTTCCACGGGCACGCCGCGCCAGTACAGGCGCACGATCACTTCGGTATCGAAATCCATGCGCCGGCCGATCGTCTCCTGCTGCATCAGTTCCAGCACCGGGGCCAGCGGGTACAGGCGGAACCCGCACATCGTGTCGCGCAGGTGCAGCGACAGCGTGTTGATCCAGACCCAGACATGGGTGGCGTAACGCCCATACAGCCTGATCCTCGGCACACTGTCGTCGTAAACAGGGATGCCGCAGATGATGGCCTGCGGATGTGCCCGCGCGGCCGCGACAAAGCGTGGCAGGTCAGCCGTGTCATGCTGGCCATCCGCATCGATCTGCAGCACGTGGCTGCCACCGCGGCGATGCACGTCTGCAAAGCCGGCCAGCATCGCCCCGCCCTTTCCCTGGTTCGTTTCCAGGCGCAGCAGGTGCACGCCTTCGCGTTCAGCCAGGCCGCGCAGGACGTCGGCACAGGACGCCCCGGAGCCATCGTCCACCAGCAGGCATGGCAGCGCGGCCGCCTGCACGCCATCGACAACGGCGGTAATGGCGTGCCCGTGGTCGTAGACCGGAATGACCACCCAAGGCACGAAGCTCACGCTGGAGGCCATGTCAGGGCGCATCGGTCAGGACCATCCTGCCGCTGGAATGGGTGCCAAGCCCAGAGGTGAAGCGGAAGCTGAGGATGCCGCGCGCGGCATCCCAGTCCAGCCGCAGCGTCAGTTCATCACCGGGCCGTGCCAGCTGCTGGAATTTCACTGCGTCCATCCGGCTGAAGCCTGCAGGCATGGCGAACACCTGGCGGGCAAAGCGCATGGCCCAGTCGACCTGGGCCACGCCCGGCAATACGGCTGCCTGTACGAAATGCCCTTGGAACGGCCGCAGCGCGGGGTCCAGGGTCAGGTGCAGCACCGCCGTCGCAGCATCGCGCTGCTGCCAACGCGCCGCCGGCATGGCGGGCTTGAAGAGTGCCGCCAGGCCCGCCTCGGTCACCTTGCCCTGCGCGTTCACTGGCAGTTGCTGCACCAGCCTCCAGCGTCGTGGGCGGGTCACCGCATCGTGGCCATGCGCCAGCGCAGCAGCAAGCTGTCGGGTGAAGGCGCGGCGTGCAGTCTCGCCGTGGGCCAGCCGCGCAGCGTCCGCCGGTACCACTACCGCAGCCAGCTGTTCGCGCGCTCCGGCAAGCACCAGCACGCGCGCGTCCTCCACGTCGGAAAGCGCCCGCAGCGCCCGCTCCAGCGCATCAAGCGACACACGGCGCTCTTCGATCTTGACGATGCGATCGGCACGGCCCAGCAGTCGGAAGCGCCCGCCAGGCAGAGGCTCTACCCGGTCCTGGGTACGCCACCAGCGCTCGCTTTGCAGGTGGGGCGAGGCAACCGCCAGGCATCCCTCCTCGATGCGCCAGCGCACCCCCGGCAAGGGCTCCCACGACGGTGTCCCGCTCTCCCAGCGCCGCCAGGCCACGCCGCCGGTTTCGCTGCTGCCGTATATCTCGGTCGGCGGTACGCCCAGCCACTGCCGCACCTGCCGCGCCGCTTCCTCCGGCAAAGGCCCGCCGGAGGAGAACACCGCACGCAGGCGGCCGCGCAGACCGGCCCAGTCAAGCTGCTCGGGCAGGCGCTTGAGGTGTGCCGGCGTGGCCACCAGCACGCTGTCGGCGGCAGCCAAGGTGCCTACCAGGTCTTCATGGAAAAACCGCCTGGGCTGGATCGCGCGACCGGCTGCCAGCGGCCACAGCACTCGGAACAGCAAGCCATAGATGTGCTGGTGCGACACGGTGCCATGCACCTGTGCGCCATCGAGCTGGGCACCAAAGGCGGCCTGCAGCGCGTCGACTTCGCGAGCCAGCTGGTCCATGCGCTTGATGATCGCGCTGGGCCGGCCGGTGCTGCCGGAGGTGAATACACAGAGCTCACAGGCGCGCTCATCCAGCACCTGCAGCACACCCTCGGCCGCCACGGCCGGCTCCAACGGCCGGTAGTCAGGTGAGACATCGCCCGCAAAGCCACTGACCTGCGACTGCAGCGCCTGCAGCGTGGCCGGCAGGTTGTCAGCAGCCAGAAAGACCCGCTTGCCGGCGTGCCAGGCACCGAACAGGGCTGCAGCGAAGGCGATGGCGTCGTCGAAGTACAGCGCCCAGTCACGGCCCTCCGCAGCGGCGAACGCATCGCGCCAGGCCACCGCACGTTGACGGAAGGCAGCGTGGTCCAGCGCGATGCCGTGGCAGGCGCCCACAGGGCGGCCAGGCCGTGCGGTGACCAGCAGGCCGGGGAGGGCCATCCAGTCAGCCATGGCCGTGGGCCGCCTTGACCTGGCGGCGGACCAGCCATTCAGCCGCAAAAAGAGTCCCCATCATGATGTAGGCAATGACACCGTTGTAGACCATCCAGGCCCGGTCGGACGCGTACAGGGCGGTGTACAGGGCCAGGCCTCCGTTGAGAACGAAAAAGCCGCACCACACCTGGGTGACACGGCGGGTATAGGCTACCCCGAATGCGGGCAGATCAGGCTCCTGCAGCCGTGCCAGTCGCTCCACGAGGGGCGGGCCGAAGCGCAGGCTGGTGGCAAAGACCGCCAGCATGACCGCGTTCACCAGCGCCGGGTAAAGCTTGAGCGGCAGCGCCTGGTTGAGCACCGTGGCCAGCCCGGCCAGCAGACCTGCGCCTGCGGCCGCACACCACCAGATCGGCTGCCGCGAGCCCAGCGCGCGCAGCAGGGCCAGCCCGAACAGCAGCAACGAGAGCCAGCGTGGCTCGAATCGGCCCATGGCCAGGTAGACCAGCACCGGGTAGGCCAGTGACACTACCCCTACCCCGATATCACGGGCCTTTGCCATGGTCGAAGCAGGCCTGTGGTCAGGCGGCTGCCTGGCCCGGCAGAAGCGCGTGCACGACGTCGACGATGTCCTGGACGGTGCGCACCGACTTGAACGCTTCCGGCTGCAGGTTGCGGCCCAGCAGCGGCTTGAGCTGGACGATCAGATCGACGGCATCGATGCTGTCGATATCCAGGTCCTCATACAGGCGGGACTCCGGACGGATGCCTGCGGGATCGATATCGAAACTGTCGTTGAGGATGCTGGTGATGCGCTCGAGCAGTTCGTTCTTGGTCATGACGGTTCCTGGCGCCTCAAGACTGGCGGGCGGCGACGAATTCACCGAGGGCGCGCACGCTGGAAAAATGACGACGGGTTTCTTCCGAATCAGCCGAGAGGCTGACCCCGTACTTCTTCTGCAGCGCCAGGCCCAGTTCCAGTGCGTCGATCGAATCCAGCCCCAGGCCTTCCACGAACAGCGGCGCGGTTGGATCAATGTCGTCAGGGGTGATGTCCTCGAGTGAGAGCGAGGAAATGATCAGCTCCTTGATCTCGTGCTCAAGCGCTTGCACGGGTCGGGTCTCCAGACGGGTCGAAATAACGGGTGAGATGGTCGGTCACGCGACGGGCTGCCAGGGCATCCCCGATCGGCGCATCATTTTCGACGAGAAACGGCGCGATGGCGATATCCTCGCCCACCTGCAGCCGAACGTGGAAACGACGTGATGGCACACGATACCACTTCTGGCCCTTGCCCAAAGTGGGCGGCGAGCAGGTGATGCGGACCGGTGTGATGTCCACCCGCCCCCGTACGGCAATGTTGGCAGCCCCGCGCTGAAAGCGCAGCCGCTGGCCCGGCACGGTACGGGTTCCTTCAGGAAAAATCACCAGGCAGCCGCCTGCCCGTATCGCTGCCACGCAGTCGTCGATCAGCGCCGCGCCGTCCTGGTTGGAGAGGTAACCGGCCACGCGGACCGGCCCGCGCATGAACGGATTGCGCGCCACGGCGTGTTTGACAACGCAGTCAGCGTTGGGCAGCAGTGCCACCAGGCACACCACATCGATCAGAGTGGGATGATTGGCCAGGACCAGCAGGCCGTCCCGCTGGAGCCGCTCCCGCCCTTCCACCTGCAGGGTCATGACCCCGAGCCGTTGCATCAGCCATAGGTGGAGGGCAAAACCGCGCTGCACCAGCCGCCGCGCGCGTTGCTGGCGGGCGGCAGCATCCCGCATCAGCAGCAGCGGCACCAGGCACAGGCCCAGCAGCAGGCCGCCCAGCCCAAAAACAGCAAAGCACAGGCCGGTCGCGGCAACCCGCCACAGGCGGTCCCAGCCGCGCACAGGGTCAACCACCCCGGCTCCAGCGCCAGCGCATGCCGTCGGCCACGTGTTCCAGCACCGCCGCGTCAGACAACAGGAACCGGTGCAGGTCCAGCGTGTGCGGCAGCAGGCCCGCCGCGGTGTCGGCCGCGGCGTCGGCCGGCTCCCAGGCCAGTCGCAGGCTGGCACCCAGGGAGCCCGGCGCGGCAAGACGCCAGCACCAAGCGAAAAAGGGGGCCGGCTCATCGGCAAATTTGCTGAAAACGGCCGGCATCGGTGACTCGTACATCACTATCCGCACTTCACGCGCGCCATCGGCCAGCAGCGCGGCAGCCTCCAGCCACGCTGCTTCGACGGTGGATTGCCTTGCGGCCAGCGCCAGGTAGTTGCCGCGATGGCCGCGCGCGATGGAATACAGCGCGCCGATGGCGTTGTGCACGGACAGCCCGAAGCCGGTTGGCGAAAGCGGCTCATCGGCGGTCAGCATGTTGAGCAGCTCCATGGACCTCGCCACGTCCCCGTGCCGGCTGGCGAAGACCAGCGGAACCTCGCTGTCGACGCCGCCCGCTGCTTCGCACCAGCACGCGACCTGGATGGCCATCCGCCCGAGTCGCTCGATCCGCCGACGCTGCATGGCCGGAATCTCCACCAGAGCGGGTGCGCCATCCCCCTGCGGCAAAACGGGCAGCGCAGCCCAGGCCTGCCAGTGGCTGCGCTCTGTCAGCCCTGGTGCCCAGGCGGCCCAGTCGACAATGGACAGTTCAATCATCAGCTAGTACATCTGCAGGGGCGAGCGGCAGCGCGGACCTGCGCGGCGGTCACAGGCAGCGCTCCGGCCGGCCGGAAGGTCCGAACGCTACCACGTCCAGCGCTGCGAAGCATGCCTGTCGAGCGGCGCGCGGGCCCCTGCTGGCCCGCCGATGTCCAGGTCAGTGGTAGCCGGCGTCGGCGCGCACCTTGCCGCGGAACACCCGGTACGACCAAGCGGTGTAGCCAAGGATGACCGGCAACAGCACCACCAGGCCTACCAGGCTGAAGCCCAGCGACGAGGCCGGTGCCGCGGCCTGCCACAGCGTCATCGACGGCGGCAGCAGGTAGGGCCACATGCCCAGCACCAAGCCGGCGAAGCCGAGCACGAACAGGGCCAGGCTGAGCAGGAACGGCGGCAGGTCGCGGCGCGGGTGGGTGGCGCTGCGCCACAGCGCGGCGGCCACCGCCAGGGTCAGCAGCGGCACCGGCGACAGCCACCAGAAGTTGCCGTCACTGAACCAGCGATCCATCAGCCGCGAATCGAGGAACGGCAGCCAGCTGCTGACCAGGCCCATCGCCGCGATCACCGCCACCACCAGCGGCCGGGTCATCTGCCGCGCCAGCGCCTGCACGCGGCCCTCGGTCTTCAGGATCAGCCAGGTGCTGCCCAGCAGCGCGTAGCCGGCCACCAGCGCCGCACCGGTCAGCATCGCGAACGGGCTGAACCAGGTGAACGCGCCGCCGCTGAAGCGGCCATCGACCAGCGGGATGCCCTGCACCAGCGTGCCCAGGATGACACCCTGGGCGAAGGTCGCCAGCAGCGAGCCCAGGCCGAAGGCCACGCTCCACAGCCGGCGCGAGCGGTGCGCCTTGAAGCGGAATTCGAAGGCCACGCCACGGAACACCAGCGCCACCACCAGCAGCAGCACTGGCAGGTACAGCGCCGACAGCAGCACCGCATACGCCTTGGGGAACGCCGCCAGCAGGCCGGCACCGCCCAGCACCAGCCACGTCTCGTTGCCGTCCCAGATGGGCGCGGCGGTGTTCATCATCAGGTCCAGCTGTTCCTCGTCCTCGGCGAACGGGGCGAGGATGCCGATGCCGAGCACGAAACCATCCAGCACCACGTACATCAGCACGCCAAAGCCGATCACCGCGAACCACGCCACCGGCAGCCAGGTCATCAGCTCCATGTCAGCGCTCCTCCAGCGGTTCGTCGGCGGCCGACAGCGGCCGCGCCGGGGTGTGGCTGCCATGGTCCAGCGAGGGACCTTCTTCATACGGCTGCGGGCCGTGGCGCAGGATCTTCACCAGGTACCAGATGCCCCAGCCGAACACGAAGGCGTAGCCGACCACGTACACCGCCAGCGACAGCGCGGTCATCCACGCACTCTGCGGGCCCACCGCATCGGCGGTGCGCAGCACGCCGTAGACCACCCACGGCTGGCGCCCCATCTCGGTGACGAACCAGCCCGACACCAGCGCGATGAAACCGCTGGGCAGCATCCAGTTCCAGCCGCGCAGCAGCCACGGCGAATCGAGCAGCTTCTTCCGCCACAGCTGCACGGCCGATACCCAGGCCAGCAGCAGCATCAGCGTGCCCAGCCCGACCATGATGCGGAAGGCGAAGAACACCGGCGTCACCGGTGGCCGTTCGCTGGCCGGTACGGACGTGAGCGGATCGAAGGTGCCATCCAGCGAATGGGTCAGGATCACGCTGCCCAGCTTCGGGATGGCCACTTCGAAATCGTTGCGTTGCTCCTTCTCGTTGGGCAGGGCGAACACCACCAGCGGCACGCCCTCGCCGGCCTTGCTTTCATGCCAGTGCGCTTCCACCGCCGCGATTTTCATCGGCTGGTGCTTCAGCGTGTTCAGGCCATGCATGTCGCCGACGAAGATCTGCACCGGCACCGTGAGCGTGGCAAAAGCCACCGCCGCGACCAGCATGCGCCGGCCCGCTTCGACGTGGGTGCCCTTGCGCAGGTACCACGCACCCACGCCACCGATCACGAAACAGGTGGTGATGAACGAGCCCAGCGCCATGTGCGCCAGGCGGTAGGGGAAGGATGGGTTGAACACCACCTGCCACCAGTCCACCGGGTGCACGATGCCGTCGATCATTTCGTAGCCGGCCGGCGTGTGCAGCCAACTGTTGGACGACAGGATCCAGAACGTGGAAAACAGCGTGCCCAGCGCCACCATGCAGGTGGACAGGAAATGCAGGCGCGGCGACACCCGGCCCCAGCCGAACATCATCACGCCGAGGAAGCTGGCTTCCAGGAAGAACGCGGTGAGCACTTCGTAGGTCAGCAGCGGGCCGATGACCGTGCCGGCCACCTCGCTCAGACGCGGCCAATTGGTGCCGAACTGGAAGGCCATGACGATGCCGCTGACCACGCCCATGCCGAAGGATACGGCGAAGATCTTCTGCCAGAAGAAATACAGGTCGCGCCACACGGGCAGTTTCGTGCGCAGCCAGCGCCATTCGATGAAGGCCAGCCAGCTGGCCGTGCCGATGGTGAAGGCGGGGAACAGCACGTGGAAACTGATGACGAATCCGAACTGGATCCGCGACAACAACAACGCGTCCAAGGGACGCCTCCTGCCGGGTACGGGTGGGATACCGGACCACTTTAGGGGGATTTGGTTAAGCCGGGATGCGACCGGGTGACGCGCTGCTTCACTTTGTCGCATGGGGACGTGAAAGCCGCCGTGCATGGCCGCGTCCCGTCACCTGCAGGCGCCGACCCGCCGGGCATGGCCCGGCGCTACCCGGGAATCGGATGCGCTCGCCGGGCATGGCCCGGCGCTACCCGGGAATCGGATGCGCTCACCGGGCATGGCCCGGCGCTACCCGGGAATCGGCTGCGCTCGCCGGGCATGGCCCGGCGCTACCCGGGAATCGGCTGCGCTCGCCGGGCATGGCCCGGCGCTACCCTGGAATCGGCTGCGCTCGCCGGGCATGGCCCGGCGCTACCCTGGAATCGGCTGCGCTCGCCGGGCATGGCCCAGCGCTACCCGGGAATCGGCTGCGCTCGCCGGGCATGGCCCGGCGCTACCCGGGAATCGGATGCGCTCACCGGGCATGGCCCGGCGCTACCCGGGAATCGGCTGCGCTCGCCGGGCATGGCCCGGCGCTACCCTGGAATCGGCTGCGCTCGCCGGGCATGGCCCGGCGCTACCTCGGCGGCGGTTGCGGTAGCGCCGGGCCATGCCCGGCGGGGGCCTTACCGCCAGAAATACCAGGCCGCTGCCGCCAGCAGCGCGCCGAACAACAGCACCTGCACCAGCACGTACAGCACGCCGCTGTCGCGCGTTTCCGCCTGCAGCCGCTGCTGCAGCGCATCGCTCACATCCGGCACCTGTGCCTGCTGTTCCTGCTCGCGCAGCGCCTGTGACAGCGCGCGCGCATCGGCATCGCGGGGGTCGTTGGCTTCGCTCACAGCAGCTCTCCGGCGGTGGCGCGGCGCGTCAGCTCCTGTTTCAGGGTCTGCCGCGCGCGGAACAGGTGGCTCTTGATGGTACCGCGCGCCAGCCCGGTCACCTGCTCGATCTCGACCAGATCGAAATCCTCCAGGTAGTGCAGGCCCACGATCAGGCGCTGCGGCGGGGTCAGCCGTTCCAGCGCCGCGCCGAGCTGGCGTCCAGCCTGCAGCGCCTCACTCAGCTCGGCCGGGCCGGGCCCCTCGTCGCCGATGCCCAGTTCCTCGGGCACCGCCACCGCCACCATCCACTGCATCTCCAGCCGGCGGCGGCGCAGGTGCTGCAGCGCAGTGGTGTAGGCCACCCGCGAAACCCAGGTGCGAAGCGAGGATTCGAAGCGGAACCGGTGCAGCTGGCGGAACACCGCCAGGAAGGTCTCCTGCAGCAGGTCGGCGACCTGGTCACGGTCGCCGACCATGCGCCCGATCACATGCGCACAGGTGCGTTGATGGGCCTGCACCAGCTGCGCGAACGCCGCCTGCGAGCCATCGATGATGGCAGCCACCAGCGCGCGGTCGTCCTCCCACGCAGCCGGTGCCTCCACCGGGGCGTCGCGACGACGCCCGCGCAGTGCGGCCAGGGCACCGCCCAGCAGGCTCATGCGCAATGCACTCCGGGCGCCCGTGGCATGTGCCGGTCAGCCCTTGCGCACGGCGGGCCGGGTGAAGTGCCACGCCAGCAGCTGGCCGAGGCCGGCACTGCCGGCCAGCGCGGCGGCGGCACCGAAGGTCAGCTCGCGGGCGCCGATGGCTTCCAGCAGGGCCATGGCCAGGGCCAGGCAGACCAGGCTGATGCCCCAGCGCAGCGCGCCCTGGCGGCGGCGCTCTTCTTCCAGCCCGGCCAGCGCGCGGATCACCTCCTCCGGCACGTGCGGGGCGACCAGCTTGCTGCGTGCACGCGCATCGGCGACGGCATGGATCGCGTAGGCGATGCAGATGAAGAGGGTGATCGGGATGAGTTCCTGCATGGTCGTGCTCCTGTCCGGTGAATGATGCGGGTTCAGGAGATTGGATGCGCAGGCCCGGCGACCGGTTGCACCACTTTGCCAATCCCGCTGCCATGACCTGTGGCCCCCTCCCCCGGCCCGGGCGGCTGCTACCCTTGCCCGGTTTCCTCATCTGGTGCCGTCCGCCCATGTCCCGAGTGCTGCCCCTGTCCCTTCTGCTGTCGGCCGTGCTGGCCGCACCGGCCGCGCATGCTGCGCCGACGCCGATCACCATCGAACAGGCCATGGCCGACCCGGACTGGATCGGTCCGCCGGTCGAGAAGGCCTGGTGGTCCTGGAACAGCCAGCAGGTCGAGTACCAGCTCAAGCGCAGCGGCAGCCCGGTGCGCGACACCTTCCGCCAGCCGCTCGCCGGTGGCGCCGCCGCGCAGGTGGCCGATGACCAGCGCGGCACCCTGGACGTGGCCGAGCCGGTCTACGACCGCAGCCGCAGCCGCAGCGCCTTCGTCCGCAACGGCGATGTGTTCGTGCGCGACCTGCGCAGCGGCGCGCTGACCCAGCTGACCCGCAGCAACGAGCGCGCGGCCGGCGTGAACTTCGCCGCCGACAACGGCGTAATCTGGCGCGTGGGCCAGAACTGGTTCCACTGGACCGCCGCCAGCGGCGTGCAGCAGGTGGCCAGCCTGAAGGCCGAGAAAGACCCGGCCAGCAAGCCCAAGGACGACCTGCTGCGCGACCAGCAGCTGCGTACCCTGGAAACCCTGCGCCGCGACCGCGACCAGCGTGAAGCGCTGAAGGACCAGGACCAGCGCTGGCGCCAGGCCGACCCGACCCGCGCGGCGGCCCCGATCTACCTGGGCGCCGACGTGGAGATCGCCGACAGCCTGCTGTCGCCGGACCTGGGCCACCTGATCGTGGTGACCAAGCCGAAGGACTTCGACGACGGCCGCACCAGCAAGATGCCGCTGTACGTGACCGAATCCGGCTACGAAGAAAGCGAGGACACCCGCACCCGCGTCGGCCGCAACGGCTTCGAGCCGCACACCCTGTGGTACGTGGACGTGCGCACCGGCAAGGCCGAGAAGCTCTCGCTGTCGGGCCTGCCGGGCATCGGCACCGACCCGCTGGCCGAGCTGCGCCGCAAGGCCGGCAAGGACCCGCTGAAGGGTGACCGCAGCGTGCAGGTGATGAGCGACTTCATGGGCGGCGGCATGCGCTGGAGCGCCGATGGCCAGCAGGCCGCGGTGATGCTGCGTGCCAACGACAACAAGGACCGCTGGATCGTCAGCATCGGCAGCGACGGCCGCGTGCAGACCCGCCACCGCCTGACCGACAACGCCTGGATCAACTGGGGCTTCAACGATTTCGGCTGGATGGCCGATGGCCGCACCCTGTGGCTGCTGTCCGAAGAGTCCGGCTTCTCGCACCTGTACACCCAGGCCGGTTCGGCCAAGCCGCAGGCGCTGACCAGCGGCAAGTGGGAAACCTCCGCGCCGGTGCTGTCGGCCGACGGCAAGGGCTTCTACTTCCTGTGCAACCAGCAGGCGCCGCACGACTATGAAGTCTGCGCGGTCGACACCGGCAACCGCCAGGTGCGCGAGCTGACCAGCCTCAACGGCGTGGAAGACTTCTCGCTGTCGCCCGATGGCCAGCAGCTGCTGGTGCGCTACTCGGCCGCCTACCTGCCGACCCAGCTGGCCGTGGTGCCCAGTACCGGTTCTGGCCAGGCACGCGTGCTGACCGACACCCGCACCGCCGAGTACAAGGCGCGCGAGTGGATCCAGCCGAAGCTGGTGGCGGTGCCGTCCAAGCACGGTGCCGGCGTGGTCTGGGCCAAGTACTACGAGCCCGAGCACAAGGAACCGGGCAGGAAGTACCCGATCGTGATGTTCGTGCACGGTGCCGGCTACCTGCAGAACGTGCACCAGCGTTACCCGGCCTACTTCCGCGAGCAGATGTTCCACAACCTGCTGGTGGAAAAGGGCTACATCGTGCTGGACATGGATTACCGCGGCAGCGAGGGCTACGGCCGCGACTGGCGTACGGCGATCTACCGCAACATGGGCCACCCGGAACTGGAAGACTACAAGGACGGCCTGGACTGGCTGGTCGACACCCAGCAGGGTGACCGCGACCACGCCGGCATCTACGGCGGTTCCTACGGCGGCTTCATGACCTTCATGGCGCTGTTCCGTTCGCCGGGCACGTTCAAGGCCGGCGCCGCGCTGCGCCCGGTGGTGGACTGGAACAACTACAACCACGCCTACACCAGCAACATCCTCAACACCCCGGACATCGACCCGGAGGCGTACCGCACGTCCTCGCCCATCGAGTACGCGCAGAACCTGCAGGACAACCTGCTGATCGCCCACGGCATGATGGATGACAACGTGTTCTTCCAGGACTCGGTGCACCTGACCCAGCGCCTGATCGAGCTGCACAAGGACAACTGGTCGATCGCGCCGTACCCGCTGGAACGCCACGGCTACATCCGTGCCGACTCCTGGCTGGACCAGTACAAGCGCATCCTCAAGCTGTTTGAGCAGAACCTGAAGTGAGCAACGCCGCGGCCACGATCCACATCGTGGCCGCGGTCATCCTGGATGACCGCGGCCGGGCGCTGGTGGTGCGCAAGCACGGTGCCGACCGCTTCATCCAGCCCGGCGGCAAGCCCGAGGCGGGCGAAGAGCCGCTGCAGTCCCTGGCCCGCGAGCTGGACGAGGAACTGGGCGTGCAGTTCGATGCCGCCACCGCCTTGGTGCTGGGCCGGTTCGAGGACTGGGCGGTAAACGAACCCGGCTACCGCGTGCAGGCCCAGGCCTGGTGGGTGCGGGTGACCGGTACCGCCACGGCACGCGCTGAAATCGCCGAACTGGCGTGGGTGCCGCTGCGGCCGCCGCATGGCCTGCCCTTGGCACCCTTGAGCGAACACCATATCCTGCCGGCGGTCGCCGCCCTGGCGACGGCCCGCTGAATCCGCGGGCACCGCCTGCAAGGACACCGGATGTCAGCGCCCATTCCCCCGATTCCCACACCGCCCGCCACGCCCGGCAACAACAACTGGGTGGGCCCGGTGGCGATGGGCTCGTTCTGGCTTTGCCTGCTGCTGGCCCTGTACTTCGTGCTGCAGGCGCTGGTCGCGCTGCCGCTGCGTGCCACGCCCTTCTGGCAGCACCTGGTCATCCTGGCGTGGGAACACCGGCTGGATCGCAGCCTGTGGTGGATGCTGGCCAACCCGGTAGGCGCGTCGCTCGGCGCCGCCCTGCTCTGCCTGGCCTCGGCCGCCGCCAGCTGGGGGCTGTGGCGCGAACGCCTGTGGGGCCTGTGGGGCTATGTCTGGGCCCTGGTGCTGAGCGCGGCGGCCAACTTCATCATTGCCTGGTGGCTGGACCGCGTGCTGCGGCAGTTGATCGCCCTGATGGCCGACGACGCGGCGATGGCGCAGGAACTGCACGTGCAGCGGCTGTTGTTCACGGTCACCCTGGTGGGCACGTCGGTACTGTTTGCCGGCATGCAGGGCTGGTTGGCCTGGCGACTGCTGCGGCCGGACATCCGCGCGCGCTACCGCTGACCTGCCGCCATTTCTGGCCAAGGCGGCCGCATGCGCTTGCCAACCTGCCGGCTTCTGTCTGCGTGCCTTTGAGCGCATCGCGCCACTGCGTGGCCTCGGCGCCGACCTGCGCCTGGTTCCGCTGCAGCAGGTGCCTTGCAGCCGCTACCAGGTCATGGTGGCGTGATCGACCTGCTCGACGTCGGCGGCGGCTCGCAGGCCCGTATTCTGACAACGCCATCCACCTGCAGCAGGACGGTGAAACCCTTGTGCTGCGCCAGCTTGGCAATGGCGACCTGCCCGGCATGGACGCCCGCACCGGCTATCAGTGTTACCAGCGCGTGCCGGGCACGGCACAATGCACGCCCCCGCGCGAGGGCCGTGGTTCGCCGTAGCGTCTGCAGATTTCCGTTCCATCGTCAAGGAGACGACATGCGTTCACCCGTACCGAGCCGCCGCTGGCTGGCCTGGGCGTTGCTGCTGGCTGCGCCGATGGCCGCCGCACAGTCACCGCAGTGTGGCCTGTTCAAGGCCGAAGAAGGCAGCGGCACGCTGCGCATCCAATCAGCCAACCGTGGCGAGCAGAAGCACTTCGGCAGCGCCCCCTCTCCGGTCGTTTTCCAGCAGATCGATGGAAAACTGCAGCTGGTGAGCCTGGAGTACGGGCTGCCCCGCGAACTGCAGTTACGCGACCGCGGCCGCACGGTCGAGGTGGATGGCACGGTGTTCAACCTGCAGGAGCCGGCAACCTGCGCGGCCGCCGCCGCGGCGGCGGAGGGAAGCTGCCTGGCCGATGCAGCGGCCTGCCTGGACAGTCGTCGCGAAGCGACGCCGGCCGCGCTGGAAGCCGCCTGTCGCGAAGGGGTGCCCGGCATGTGCCTGCAGTTGGCCGATCGCTGGCATGACGATGCTGCTGCCCCGGCCAAGCCGGATGCATCCGGACAGAAAGCCATCGTCGATGCGGCGTTGGCCGGCATCGAGCTGCCCGCTGCCTGCCGCGAGGGTGGCTTCAGCAACGAGACGCCCGCCTGTGCCGCCGCACTGAAAGACGATCAAGCGCTGCAGGAAAAGATCGTCAGGGCGGTGATGGGCGTGGCGATGGCCGAAACGATGAAGTCGATGGTGTCCCCGTCCACACCGGTGGTGGTTCCCAGCGGACAGCGCCAGCAGCTGCTGCAGTTGTGCCAGCAGCGCCCCCATGAGCGCTTCTGCGCGCGGGTGGCCGAGCTGGCCTGGGATTCGGGCGACCACCTGCAGGCGGTGCAGGCGCTGGCCCTGTCCTGCGCGACAGGCGCTGAAGACGCCGATTGCGCCCACCTGCCCGGCCTGCAGGCAATGGGTACCGCGTTGACGCCCCAACCGGCGACCGCCCTGCCCTGCGGCAGCTTCCATTCCGACGGCGGTTTGATGGATACGCTGGCCTTCGGCGATGCCGGCCTGGTCGGCATCGGCTGGAACAGCCAGCTGCGTGCGCGTATCGAAGGCGGCGACATCCGCATCCGTCATGACAAGGGCGGCGACTTCGTGCTGCGTCCGTTGCCGGGCGGTCAGTTGCTGGGCCTGGACAGGTGGACCCGCTACCAGGTGTTCACCGCCACCGGCGATGCCCCCGCCAGCTGCAGCGCGCCGAAGCAGTACACCGTGCTGCCGCTGCCGCAGGACTGCCCGCAGGCGCTGGCCGACGGATCTGCCGAGGACTGCTGCGCACAAGGCAGGCTGCAGGGCTGCAATGTGCTGGGCAATCGCCTGGCGATGTCCGGGCAGTGGCCGCAGGCGGCCGGGCACTTCACCACCGTGTGCCGCGCGGGCGTGCGCGAGGGCTGCGAGAATCTGCTCACCGCCCACGGCCAAAGCCCCGAGGTGGATGCCCATGCCACGCTGGAGCAGCTGTGCAACGCCGATGGCAGTGGCCGCCACGTCGCCTGCGACGTGCTGGAAACCGGCAACTGGAGCGCGCTGGAACTGGGCCGCGCCCTGCAGAAGGCCATGGAAGACGCGGCGGAAGGGGGCGCCCCGCCACGCAACTCCAACCGTAAGCGCTGAGCCCGCCAGGGCCTGCCCGCAGCTTTGGGCAGGCCCTGCGGTAAAGTACGCGCCATGAACGAATTCGAGCGCGTGCGCGCCTACCTCACCGACCTGCAGGACCGTATCTGTGCGGCCATTGAAGCCGCCGACGGCCAGGCCCGCTTCCAGGAAGACCTGTGGCAGCGGGCCGAGGGCGGTGGCGGGCGTACCCGCGTGCTGCGCGACGGTGCGGTGTTCGAGCAGGCCGGCATCGGCTTTTCCGATGTGTCCGGCAGCCGCCTGCCGCCGTCGGCCTCGGCCAACCGGCCCGAGCTGGCCGGCGCCTCCTGGCGCGCCACCGGCGTGTCGCTGGTGTTCCACCCGCTCAACCCCTACGTGCCGACCACCCACGCCAACGTGCGCTTCTTCCAGGCGCAGCGCGATGGCGAAGTGGTGGCCAGCTGGTTCGGCGGTGGCTTCGACCTGACCCCGTTCTATCCCTTCGACGAGGACGTGCAGCACTGGCACCAGGTGGCCCATGACCTGTGCGCGCCGTTCGGCGAGGAACGCTACGCCGCGCACAAGCGCTGGTGCGACGAGTACTTCTTCCTGCGCCACCGCAATGAAACGCGCGGCGTCGGCGGCCTGTTCTTCGATGACCTGCACGGCGATTTCGAGCGCGACTTCGAGTACCTGCGCGCGGTCGGCGACGGTTTCCTCGAGGCCTACCTGCCGATCGTGCAGCAGCGCAAGGACACCGCGCATGGCGAACGCGAGCGCGAGTTCCAGCTGTACCGTCGCGGCCGCTACGTGGAGTTCAACCTGGTCTACGACCGCGGCACGCTGTTCGGCCTGCAGAGTGGCGGCCGCAGCGAGAGCATCCTGATGAGCCTGCCGCCGCGGGTGCGCTGGGAATATGGGTTCAGCCCCGAAGCCGGCAGCGCCGAGGCGCGCCTGGCCGATTACCTGGTGCCGCGCGACTGGGTGTGAGCCTGTAGCACCATGCGAAAGGCAGCCGAGCGTGGGCTCGGCTCTACACGGATTTCTGCAGTGTAGAGCCGAGCCCACGCTCGGCTGCTTTCGGCGTTACGCGGATTTCTGCCGCGGAATGATCGTGATGTGGCCGGTGGTTTCCAGCAGCGCCAGTTCGACATCCTCCACCCGCAGGCAGCCCTGCTGGCGCAGCGCGGCGTCGAAGTCCGCGGTGCTGACCAGCTCACGGCGCAGCACCGCCGCCAGCAGGCGCCCGTCGCGGGCGATCACCACCGGCTCGCCTTCGATCATGCGTTCCATGCGCCGGCTGCGCGTGGTCAGCCAGCCGACGCCGTAGTTCAGCAGGATCAGCGTGGCGGCCAGCAGCAGGCCGCCGCCCAGCGACGTGTCGGTGCCCAGCAGTGCGTTCTGCACCGCGTTGCCCAGCAGCACGATCAGCAGCACATCGAACGGGGTGATCTGCCCCAGCGCGCGCTTGCCGCCCAGCCGGACCATGCCCAGCACGACGACATAGACCACCACCGCGCGCAGGACGAATTCCCACCACGGCATCGCCAGTGCGAACAGATCGGGCATTGTGGTTTCCCCTGCGAAGCGATGCCCCAGCGTGGCGCAGCGAGGCACAAATAAAAAGCCCCGCTGACCAGGGGGAGGTCAACGGGGCCGGGGAACGGGCGCTTGGGGAGGAGCCCCCGTTCCGAGATCTGCTCCAGGGGATGGGAGAGATCCACAACAGGCGTTGCGCCTGTCGAGAGTTATAGAAACACCCCGAACACTAACGGTTCGTGAAGGGGCCCAATTTATTGTAAGTCCCTGCCGGAAACATTCATCTTCGAGTCAGAAAAACCGGGCAAATGAACGATTCATGGCGTTATTAGCCTGAATGCGAATCAGTGCGCCTCGTCCCAGTTAACCCCAACGCCGGTATCGACCTCCAGCGGAACCCGCAATTTGGCCGCTTGCGACATGCGCTCGATCACGTTTTTACGCAGTTCCTCGGTGAAACCGGCCTCGCTTTCGAACACCAGTTCATCGTGTACCTGCAGGATCATCCGCGCCGGGGCGCCGCTGTCGTGCAGCCACTGGTCCACCGAGACCATCGCCCGCTTGATGATGTCCGCCGCGGTGCCCTGCATCGGCGCATTGATCGCCGCGCGCTCGGCACCGGCACGCAGGCCCTGGTTGCGCGCGTGGATGTCATTCAGATACAGGCGGCGGCCGAACAGGGTTTCCACGTAGCCCTGGTCACGCGCCTGCTGGCGCATCCGCTCCATGAAGTCGCGCACGCCAGGATAACGGCTGAAATACAGCGCGACATAATCCTGCGCCTGGCCACGGTCGATGCTCAGGTTGCGGGCCAGGCCGAAGGCGCTCATGCCGTACATCAGGCCGAAGTTGATGGCCTTGGCGGCGCGGCGCTCGTTGGGCGTCACCTCGTCCAGCGTGCGCCCGAACACCTCGGCGGCGGTGGCACGGTGGACGTCGGCGCCCTGCTCGAAGGCGCGCACCAGGCCCGGGTCCTCGGACAGGTGGGCCATGATCCGCAGCTCGATCTGCGAATAGTCGGCCGCCAGAAGCTGGAAGCCTTCCGGCGCCACGAAGGCACGGCGGATGCGGCGGCCATCCTCGGTGCGGATCGGGATGTTCTGCAGGTTCGGGTCGGACGAGGACAAACGGCCGGTGGCCGCACCGGACTGGTGGTAGCTGGTGTGCACCCGGCCGGTGTCCGGGTTGACCATCTCCGGCAGCTTGTCGGTGTAGGTGCTGCGCAGCTTGGCCAGGCCGCGGTAATCGAGGATCACCCGCGGCAGCTCGTGCTGGTCGGCGATCGCCTCCAGCGCCTCTTCATTCGTGCTGGGCTGGCCCTTCGGGGTCTTCACCACCGCCGGCAGCTTCAGCTCGTCGAACAGCACCGCCTGCAGCTGCTTGGGCGAATCCAGGTTGAAGCTGCGCCCGGCCAGCTCGGTGGCCTTCTGCTGCGCGGCCAGCATGCGCGAGGACAGATCGTGGCTCTGCCGGCGCAGCTCATCGGTGTCGATGCGCACGCCGTTGGCTTCGATGCGGGCCAGCACCGGCACCAGCGGCATCTCGATGTCGCGGTACACGCTGTCCAGCGCCGGCTCGGCCAGCAGCTGCGGCTGCAGCGCGTGGTGCAGGCGCAGGGTGATGTCGGCGTCCTCGGCCGCATAGCGGCTGGCTTCGTCGATGCCCACCTGCGAGAACGGGATCTGCTTGGCGCCCTTGCCGGCCACGTCCTCGAACTTGATGGTGTTGTAGCCCAGGTAACGCAGGGCCAGCGAATCCATGTCGTGGCGGGTGGCAGTGGAATTGAGCACGAAGCTCTCGAGCATGGTGTCGTCGTGGTAGCCCTGCACGTCCACGCCATGGCGGCGCAGCACATGCAGGTCGTACTTGCCGTGCTGGCCCAGTTTCTTCTTCGCCGGGTCCTGCAGCACCGGACGCAGCGCGTCCAGCACCTGCTGCAACGGCAGCTGCGCCGGCGCGCCGGGGTAATCGTGGCCGACCGGGATATAGGCCGCCTTGCCCGGTTCCACCGCCAGGCTGACGCCGACCAGGCGTGCACGCATCGCGTCCAGCGCATCGGTCTCGGTATCGAAGCTGATCAGGTCGGCCTGCTGCACACGCTCGACCCACGCCTGCAGCTGTTCGCTGGTCAGCACGGTTTCGTATTCGCCGGGCGCGGACAGCGCCGGGTCCAGCGCACCGGCGGCCGGCGCTTCGGCGCTGCCCCGGGCGAAGCCGGCGGCGGTGCCGCGCAGGCTCGGGGTGGCTTCACTGGCGGCGGCCGGGGCCGGCAGCGGGCCGCCCAGCTCCTTCAGCGCCTGGGTGAAGCCGTAGCGCGCATACAGCTCGGTCAGCACCGGCACGTCCTGCTCGCGCAGGGCCAGGGTGGTCGGCGAGGCGTCCAGCTCGACATCGGTGCGGATGGTCACCAGCTCGCGGTTCAGCGGCAGGCGCTCCAGCGCCGCGCGCAGGTTCTCGCCGATCTTGCCCTTCATGGTCGGCGCGGCGGCGATGACGCCATCCAGGTGCTGGTATTCGGCCAGCCACTTGGCGGCGGTCTTCGGGCCGCACTTCTCCACGCCGGGCACGTTGTCCACGGTGTCGCCCATCAGCGCCAGCAGGTCGATGATCTGGTCGGCGCGCACGCCGAACTTGTCCATCACCGCGGCGTCGGAATCCATCCGGCTGCCGGTCATGGTGTTGACCAGCTCGATGCCCGGGCGCACCAGCTGGGCAAAGTCCTTGTCACCGGTGGAAATGGTCACCTTCAGGTCCTGCGCCACGCCCTGAAGGGCCAGCGTGCCGATCACATCGTCGGCTTCCACCCCGGGGATGCGCAGGATGCTGATGCCCAGCGCTTCGACGATGCGGCACATCGGCTCGACCTGGCTGCGCAGGTCATCGGGCATCGGCGGGCGGTTGGCCTTGTACTGGTCGTACAGGTCGTCGCGGAAGGTCTTGCCCGGTGCGTCGACGACGAAGGCGACGTAGGCCGGTCGCTCCTTCAGCGTCGAGCGCAGCATGTTGACCACGCCGAACAGCGCGCCGGTGGGCTCGCCCTGTGCATTGGACAGGGGCGGCAGCGCGTGGAACGCGCGGTACAGGTAACTGGACCCGTCGATCAGGACTAATCTGCTCATGCGACGATTCTACGCGCCCCTGCCTGCACCGCGGCGACACGGCGGCGACGCATCCATGGGGCATAATCAGGCTCCGATCGATGCCAAGGCCCTGCCGATGAAGACCCTGATGCTGGCTTCCCTGCTGCTGCTTGCTGGCTGCGCCAGCATGGGTGGTGCAGGCGCTCCCCCGGTGGACGTGAAGGGCGCCGAAGTGTCCAGCCGCACCATGGACAACGGCGATGTCATCGAGGAATACCGCGTATCCGGCCAGCTGCGCATGGTCAAGGTGACCCCGTCGCGCGGCGCACCGTTCTACATGTACGACAAGAACGGCGATGGCCGCATGGACAACGACAAGGACGGCGTCTCGCCGGTCTACTGGAAGCTCTACAGCTGGTGATGTGGCAGGGGGTCTACCCGCAGTAGAGCCACGCCATGCGTGGATGCTGCCATCCAGGCAGCACAAAAGTTGACGCCGGCACGCGTCCTGCGTGCCGGCGCCGGGTCCCCTCCCCGGGGAACGCGTGAATCAGCAGGCAAGGATCAGCGGATGACCAGCACCGGCAGGGTGCTGCGCGCCAGCACTTCGGCGGTCTGGCTGCCCAGCAGTACGCGGGTCACGCCACGGCGGCCATGCGAGGTCATCACGATCAGATCGCTGTTGCGCTCGCCGGCCGTCTCGATGATGCCGTCGGCGGCGTAGCGGTCCAGCACATGGATGGGATTGGCGCGGATGCCCTGCTCGGCCGCCTTGGCCAGCGCCGGCTGCAGCACCTTCTGCGCGCCCTCCTCGCGGTCGGCCTTGTACTCCGGGCTGTTCATGTAGCCCACGCTCCAGCCCATGGCGTCATACATGCCCACCGCCCACGGCTCGGAGACCGTGACGATATCGACCTCGGCATTGAGATCCTTCGCCAGCTCCAGACCCTTGGCCAGGCCCTTGTCGGACAGCTCGGAGCCGTCGGTGGCGATCAGGATGCGGGTGTACATGGTGGGCCTCCTTGGCGGGGTGCCAGTTGGGAACACCACCATTGCACACCCGATGTGCAGGCCGCGCCTTGAGCAGGATCAATCCGGTACCGGATTGCCGTTCGCCGCGCCATTCTCATGTAGAGCCGAGCCCATGCTCGGCTGCCCTTCCCGGCTTCGCCGCCGCCCGAGCATCGGCTCGGGCGCTACAACCGCACCCCAAGCCCGCTCCTGGACCTTATCCCTCGACGGTCACCCTCCAGCCCCGCTCGTGCGGCTGCCAGTCGAACTCCACCGGCAGAAACTTCTCGATCAAGCGCGCGTTGCTGGCCAGGTGGTCGCTGTCGCTGGGCATGGACGAGGATTTCCTGCCCGACCGCATCGAGCTGCTGCTGGACGAGCGCCGCTACGCCAAGCTGGCCCGCGTGGTCTGCGCGGACCTGCAGCAGGTGGCGCTGGAGATGGACGTGCGCCGGCACGACACCTACTTGGCCGATCCCTGGGAGTTCGAAGGGGTCTACTCGACGCTGCACGACTTCCTGTCCAGCTATCCGTTCCAGCCGGAGGAGGAGGGCTACTACGTCCACATCACCACCGGCACGTACGTGGCGCAGATCTGCTGGTTCCTGCTGACCGAGAGCCGGCACTTCCCCGGCCGCCTGCTGCAGACCTCGCCGCCGCGCAAGCAGGACGGCGCGGCCGGCAGCTATGCCATCATCGACCTGGACCTGTCGCGCTACGACCACATCGCCCAGCGCTTCGCGCAGCAGCAGCTGCAGGCCCGGCACCTGCTGAAGAGCGGCATCGCCCTGCGCGAGAACGCGCAGCAGGCCGCAAGCCGGTAGAGTCGAGCTTGCTCGACTGCCCTTTGTGACCGGCAACAGCGTGCCAACCCAGGTTGGCACCTACCGGAAGAACCGCCAGCATCGCGCCAACCAGGTTGCCACGATGCCGAAGACACGCCTGCTCAGGCAATCTGCACGATGCGCGCGTTCTGGCACAGCGGGTAGCTGGCCACGAATTCCGCGATCGCATCACGCATCTTCTCGAACGATTCGCCGTACATGTACAGCGCGGTCTCGGTCGGCCCCTGCCACCAGCTGCAGATCTCGCCCAGGCCATCGATGTTGTCGGACAGCTGCTCGAACACGTGGTTGGAATCGCACTGTTCGTAGACCTCGTCCGGCAGGTTCAGGCCGTCCAGGTAGATGCCCAGGCCCTCGGTCACGCCGAAGGCGCGATCAGCCTCGTCCGCACGCTGCACCTGCGAACCCTTCGGCGCGCCCAGCTGCTCCAGCAGGTCGATCAGCTTTGGCACGCCGTCCGCATCAACGAGCGCCACTTCGATATCGCCGTACTCGACTTCGCCCAGGTCAGAGATCGCCGTGCCACCACCGGTCAGCTCACCCAGATGGGCCGCCTGCAGCAGCGCATCGAGCGGATCCTCGAACAGCTCGTGGCGATGCTCGGGCTGCAGCTTCGCGTTCAACTTCACGGTGACGTGGAAGTTCGGTTCGGTCATGGGGGGCGTTCCTGGAAGATGTGGGATCTATTGTAGAGCCGAGCCGATGCTCGGCAGATTTTCCCGCCAGAAGCAGCCGAGCATGGGCTCGGCTCTACAGGAACGGCGGCACCTTGCCCACTGCATCAGCTCCGGGCTGAGCACTTCATCCGCGTCGGCCAGCAACCCGGCCGAGCTACAGAGGAAGAGCACGTTGCGGGTCATGGGAGCTCGCCCTTGTAGAGCCGAGCCCACGCTCGGCTGCTTGTGCCGTGAAAAGCAGCCGAGCATAGGCTCGGCTCTACGGGTATCCCGGCGACCCCTCGACGGTGATCAGATCACCGTCAGGTTGGCGTAGGCCATCACCAGCCACTTGCTGCCGGCGTCGGCGAACTCGACCTGCACGCGGGCATGGGCGCCGCTGCCTTCGTAGTCGGTCACCATGCCTTCGCCGAACTTGGGATGGGTCACCAACGCGCCCAGCTTCAGCGGCGGTGCCTCGATCGAGGCATGGCCCATCACCCGGCTGCTGCCCAGCGATGCCGGCCGCGAGACCTGCACCTTCGGGCGCACTTCGTGCAGCAGCTCGCGCGGGATCTCGCGCAGGAAGCGCGACGGCAGGCTGTAGTTGTCCTGGCCGTGGATGCGGCGCGATTCGGCGTAGCACAGCACCAGCTTCTGCCGCGCGCGGGTGATACCCACGTAGGCCAATCGACGCTCTTCTTCCAGACGGCCGCTTTCTTCCAGCGAACGCGCACTCGGGAACAGGCCGTCTTCCATGCCGGCCAGGAACACCAGCGGGAATTCCAGGCCCTTGGCCGAGTGCAGGGTCATCAGCTGCACGCCTTCCTCGCCCGCCTGCGCCTGGCCCTCACCGGCCTCCAGCGCGGCATAGGCCAGGAACGCGACCAGCTCGTCCATGTCCTCGCCCACTTCCTCGATGTCGTCGGCACGGCGCAGGAAGCGCGAGGCGACCGAGACCAGTTCGTCGAGGTTGTCGGTACGCGATTCCGAATCCAGCGAATTGCGGCTTTCCTTGCTCCAGTGCTCGCGCAGCTGCGAGCGCGACAGCACATGGTCCACGCGCTCGGCGAGGGTCATGTGCAGGGTCTGCGCCTGCAGCTCGTTGACCAGCACCAGGAAGCCGGCCAGCGCATTGCGTGCACGCGCGGCCAGCGCCGTGCCCTGGGTGACCAGCATGGTGGCCTCCCACAGCGAGATGCCCTGTGCGCGCGCCTCGCGACGCACCTCATCCAGGGTGCGCTCGCCGATGCCACGGGTCGGCGTGTTCACCGCGCGCTCGAAGGCGGCATCGTCGTTGCGGTTGGACAGCAGGCGCAGGTAGGCCAGCGCGTCCTTGATTTCGGCACGCTCGAAGAAGCGCATGCCGCCATACACGCGGTACGGCACCTGTTCGCTCAGCAGCGCTTCTTCCAGCGCGCGCGACTGCGCGTTGCTGCGGTAGAGCACGGCCACTTCGGTATAGCTGCCGCCATCGCGCACCCACTGGCGCGCGCGCTCGACGATGTAACGCGCCTCGTCCATCTCGTTGTAGGCCGCATACAGGTCGATCGGCTCGCCGTCGCCGCTGTCGGTCCACAGTTCCTTGCCGATGCGGTCCGGGTTGTGCGCGATGACCGCGTTGGCCGCGCCGAGGATGTTGGCGGTGGAACGGTAGTTCTGTTCCAGGCGTATGGTCTGCGCGCCGGGGAAATCGCGCAGGAAGCCCTGCACGTTCTCGACCTTGGCACCACGCCAGCCGTAGATGGCCTGGTCATCGTCGCCGACCACGAACACGTGGCCTTCGTGACCGGCCAGCACGCGCACGAAGGCGTACTGGATGGCGTTGGTATCCTGGAACTCGTCCACCAGGATTTCGCGGAAACGCGCGCGGTAATGCGCCAGCAACGGCGGGTTGTCGCGCAGCAGTTCGTGCGCGCGCAGCAGCAGCTCGGCGAAGTCGACCAGGCCGGCGCGGTCGCAGCGCGCCTGGTACTCGATGTAGGCCTGGCGCATGGTTTCCAGCCACGCATCATGCGGCTCGGGCTGGATGTGCTGCGGGCGGCGGCCCTCATCCTTCTGTTCGTTGATCCACCACGCGATCTGCTTGGGCGGTTGCTTGCTGTCGTCGATTTCCAGCGCCTGGACCACGCGCTTGACCAGTCGCAGCTGGTCGTCCGAATCCATGACCTGGAAGCCTTCGGGCAGCTTGGCGTCCTGCCAGTGCAGGCGCAGCAGGCGGTTGGCCAGGCCGTGGAAGGTACCGATCCACATGCCGCGGCTGCCGTTGGGCAGCTGCGCGTCGATGCGGTGGCGCATCTCGCCGGCGGCCTTGTTGGTGAAGGTCACCGCAAAAATGCCGTGGGTCGGCACGCCTTCGACTTCATGCAGCCAGGCGATGCGGTGGGTGAGTACGCGGGTCTTGCCGGAACCGGCACCGGCCAGCACCAGGTGGTGGCCGGGGGGAGCGGAGACGGCTTCGCGCTGGGCCGGGTTCAGGCCATCGAGCAGGTGGGAGACATCCATGCCCCTATTTTACGGCATCGCCGTCGCGGCTCCTGCGACCACCTGCGCGGCCAGGGCCTGCGCCTGCTGACGCAGTTCAGGCACGGCCAGGCTTTCCCACAGGCTGCCGATGCGCAGGCTGCCGAGCACGCCCAGCCGCGCCTGCGCCGCACCGCTGCGGCTGCACAGGCGGTCGCCCGGCACGCTGCTGTCCAGGCCCAGCCCATGCGGCCCGGGACGGGCCAGCCCGTCGGCCTGCAGCTGCTGCAGCAATGGATTGCGCAGCGCCGTGGCGCGGGTCTCGACGCCGGTGGCATTGACCACCGCCGCGATCGTCCACTGCTGTTCGCCGCCCGCGGCATCGCGACCGGACAGGTGAAGCGCGTCGCCTTCGCGCCAGATGCGCTGCAGGCGGGCACGGTGCAGCTGCAGCTGCCCGCTGGCCTGCAGGGCCTGCAGCTGGGCATCGACGTCCTCGGCAATGCGGTGGCGGTGCACGTCCCAATAGCGCACCACATGGCGCAGGAAGCGTCGCTGGTCGGCTTCGTCCAGGCTGCACCACAGCGCCTGGCCATGCGGGCGGATGCGATCCATCACGCCCTGCCACGGCTGGCCATCGGCCTGCGTCTGCCACGCGAAGCCGCGCAGGGCCCGCACACGCTGGCGCAGGGTCATCGGCAGCAGCGCGGCCGGGTCGAAATCGGGCAGCACGCCATGCGCATGGGGCAGCGGCAACAGGCCGTGCCGCGAGATCACGTGCAGCGGGCCGGTATGGCCGGCGGCGACCAGCGCCAGCACGGTGTCGGCCATGCTCAGGCCGGAACCGACGATGGCCAGCGCATGGGCACCGGCCAGCGTGCGCACGCCGTCATAGTCCCAGGCCTCGACCACGTCGTCGGCAGGCAGCGCATCGGCGCCGGCCACGGGCAGCGGACGCATGCTGTTGCCGGTGGCGATGACCGCCTGCGCCGCGTGCAGCGTGCTGCCATCGCCCAGCTGCAGGTGGTAACCGTGGTCATCCGGCTGCAGGCCCAGCACCGGCTGCGCGATCTCCTGCAGCTGCGCCGGGCTGGCGGCGGCCGCGTCCTGCAGGCGCTGCTGCAGGTAAGCGGCGAAGTGATGGCGGCTCACGTAACGCTCGCCGAGCAGCTCGCGCGCCTCGCCCGGGTAAGCGTTGACGGCCTGCAGGTAATCGAGGAAATCGCCGGACTGGTCGGGGAACGCGCTCATCTTCGCCGCGGGCACGTTCAGCAGGTGCTCCGGCCACGGCGTGGCGTAGGCGATGCCTTGGGCGAGCTGCGAGGCGGGTTCGAAGATGGCCAGCGCCAGCGGCGCCTGGGCCTGGCGCAGCACTTGGATCGCCACCAGCACACCCGCGGCACCACCGCCGATGATCGCCAGGTCCAGTTCGCCATTTCGCGATGAATCAGTCATGCGCCGATTGTAGGCGATGGCGGGTGACGGGCTGGCAGTCGACTGACAGTCGACTCTACATCAACGCATCGGCCAACCGTGCGATGCCTTCGCGGCTGCGCTTCCAGGCCGGGCGCTGACGCCACTGCTCCAGGTCCAGCAGGCGCGACTGGCGCAGGTAGTCGTCCTCTATGGCGCACAGCTGCTGCACCAGCGGCCGGCTGTAGCAGATCAGGCCGATCTCGGCATTCAGCGCAAAAGAACGGATATCCATGTTGATCGAGCCGAGCACGGCGATGTCCTCGTCCACACTCATGTGCTTGGCGTGCAGGAACTGCGGCTCGTACAGCGCGATCTGCACGCCACAACGCAGCAGTTCCTCGTAGTACGCCTCCTGCGCCCACGAGGTCAGCCGCTGGTTGTTGCTGGCCGACAGGATCAGCTGCACCTTCACGCCGGACAGCGCGGCGATGCGCAGTGCGCTCAGCGTCGCTTCGTCAGGCACGAAATACGGCGTGACCATCACCAGCCGTCGCCGCGCCAGGTGGATCAGCGCCGCCACCGCGTCGCGCGCGTTGCTGTAGGGGTATGCCGGACCACTGGGCAGCAGCTGGGTGGCGATGTCATCGCCGCACTCGGGCACGTCGGCGATGACGTCCAGGCGCTGCCCGGTTTCCATGTACCAGTCGCTGGCGAACACCGCCTCCAGGTGGGCCACCGCCGGACCGCGCACGCGCGCGACCAGCTCGCGGTTGGGATGCCCCGGCACGAAGCGTGGGCCGGCCAGGTTCTGCGAGCCGACGTAGGCCACTTCGTTGTCGATCACCGCGATCTTGCGGTGATTGCGCAGGTCCATGCGCCCGCTGCGGCGCCAGCGCAGGCCGCCGGGCAGCATCGCCCGCACTTCGATGTCACGCGCCTGCAGGCGCTTGCGGTAGGCGCGCAGGCCGCGCTTGGCACCCACCGCATCCAGCAGCACGCGGCACTGCACGCCGCGTGCGGCGGCACGCTGCAGCGCTTCGACGATGGCCTCGCCCACCGCGTCGTCGAACATCAGGTAGTACAGCAGGTGGACGCGGTCTTCGGCCTGGTCGATGTCGGCGATGAGGGTGTGCAGCGATTCGTCGTAGTCGGTGAGCAGGTCGACCGCGTTGCCGTGCACCGGCATGAAATCACCCTGGCGCTGCACCAGCGGCACGATCTCGGCGATGGCGGTGTCGGCGGTCGGGGTCCAGCGCAGGCGGTGCTGCAGCGCCTGTTCCTCGCGGATGACCTGCGACGCCTCGGCCTGCCGGCGGATGCGTTCGCGCGACAGCCAGGGGTGGCCGAACAGCAGGTACAGCGGCAGGCCCAGCAGCGGCACGAAGCCGACCAGCAGCAGCCAGCTGCGTGCCGCCCCCGGCGTGGTGCGGGTGGGGATCCAGCACAGCGCGACCAGCCGGATGAGCCAGTCGATCAACAGCAGGTAGGAACCCAGCAGCCACTCGAACAGCATCGCGTCGCCCGTCGGAGGTGTGGGGGTCATTCTGCCCAGCCTTCCGGCGGCCTGCCAACCAAAAGCGTGCCGACCAACGGTCGGCACCTACCGGCAGCCACTACCGGGTACAAAAAAACCCGCCACGAGGGCGGGTTTTTTCGGAAGCGACCAGCAACCCTTGCGGATTACTTGATCTTGCCTTCCTTGTACGGGACGTGCTTGCGCACGACCGGATCGTACTTGGAGAATTCCATCTTCCCCGGGGTGTTCTTCTTGTTCTTGTCGGTCGTGTAGAAGTGACCGGTACCAGCGGTCGAAATCATACGGACCTTATCGCGCTTGCCTGCCATGATCGTCTACTCCTCAGACCTTTTCGCCGCGCGCACGCAGCTCAGCCAGAACGGAATCGATACCGTTCTTGTCGATGGTGCGCAGTGCATGCGCGGAAACACGAAGCTTCACCCAGCGGTTTTCGCTGGCAACCCAGAAGCGGCGCTCGTGCAGATTCGGCAGGAAACGACGACGGGTCTTGTTGTTGGCGTGCGAGACGTTGTTACCCGTCTGCACTCGCTTGCCGGAAACCTGGCATACGCGGGACATTGCGCACCTCGATAGTAAGTTGTGTCAGCCCGTAGCCCGGGAGACGGCGGCCTCGGTGGTTGCCCACCACACGTCAAGAGAATCAAAGGGTTACGCTGGCGTTGGGCGGCCGGGGACGTGCTCCCGGGGGCGCCGCCCGGTAGAAAACCGGACACAGCGAGCCGCGCATTATGCACGGGTTCAAGCACTTGCGCAAGTTACCCACAGGCGCGGACTGAACGAGGCACATCGTGTTCATGGCCGGGCTGCCCATACTGGCCGCCCCACCCGCGAAGCCCCCTATGCGACTGCTGGCCCTGACCTACGGAACCGAAGGCGACACCCGGCCGCTGGTGATGCTCTGCCATGGGCTGCGCCAGGCCGGCCACGAGGTGATGCTGCTGGCCGAAAAGGGCACGCTGGGCAGCGCGCGCGAACTGGGCGTGCCGCACGCGGCGCTGGAAGGCGACATCCATGACGAAGTGGTGGCCCTGGTGGCACGCGGCAACAACCTGGCCGCCGCTTCGCGCGGGCTGGCGCGGATGGCCGGTCGCCACGTGCCGGCCTGGATGGCGCAGGCCGATGCGGCCGCCGCCGGCTGCGATGCCGTACTGACCGGCGGCCTGGCCGCGCTGGTCGGCCTGAGCGTGGCCGAGCGCCACGGCCTGCCGGCCATCGGCACCGGCATGATCCCGCTGACACCGACGCGCGCCTTCGCATCGCCCTTCCTGCCGCCGATGCCGCTGCCGGGCGTCCTGCGCCGGGCCAGCTACGGGCTGGTCAACCAGGCGGTCTGGCGCACCTTCCGCGGGCCGATCAACGCCGCGCGCACCGCACTGGGGCAACCGCCGCGCCGCACGCTGTGGACCGGCCTGCCAATGCTGTACGGCATTTCCCCGCAGCTGCTGCCGCCGCCTGCGGACTGGCCGACGGACCACGTGGTGTGCGGGCAATGGCGGATGGCGGAACAACCGTGGTCGCCACCCGCCGACCTGCAGGCTTTCCTCGAAGCAGGCCCGGCGCCGGTCTATCTCGGCTTCGGCAGCATGACCGGCTTCGACCGCGAACGCGTGCTGCCGGCCCTGCTGCAGGCGCTGGCACCACGCCGCGTGCTGCTGTTCCCGGGCTGGGCCGGACTGCCTTCGGGTGCATTGCCAGAGAACGTGTTCGTGCTCGGCCCGACGCCGCATGAAGCGCTGTTCCCACGCTGCACGCTGGCCATCCACCATGGCGGCAGCGGTACCACGCATTCGGCGTGCCGTGCCGGTATTCCTTCGCTGGTGATGCCGTTCGCCGCCGATCAGTTCTTCTGGGCGCGGCGCCTGCAGACGCTGGGTGTTGCGCCGGCGCCGCTGTCACCGAAGCGGTTGGATGCAGCCTCGCTTGCAGCGGCGATTGCGTTCGCCGAGGACAGCACGACGCGTGCGCGTGCCGCTGCACTGGGCGCGGCAATGGAGAGCGAGGATGGCGTGGCCACCGCAGTTGCCGCGATTGACGGAATTCGACCTTACTTCCCGCCTGACGCTGCTGTAGAACGTTGAACAGGCTTTGCCAGACCCCTTGCCCAGCCCATGAAATTCCAGGGTCAGCACAACACATGGACGTTTGGCCAATAAAAAAACCCCGGACCCATCACTCACGAGAAGCATGTGAGGAGAGGAGCTAGCCGGGGTATGCGCTGGCGATGCTAGGGGAAGATCACATCATGTTCAAGGGTCCCTATTGGGCATCGCTCATTGATGTGAAGACCGCTGATGCACTGGTGGCGGCAGTGTCATCGGTCAGGTTGGCATCGTACGGCTTACCAACTGCATCCGCCGTCGCCGTTGTGGTCAATCCCGTCAATCAGGCACCCGCTGGTGCGCTGGGCACCGCGCTGGCCGGGGCCTTGAACGCCCGACAGGCATCTGCTACCGCCGCCCAGTCTCAAGGGGCCGTACCCGAAGTCCACTCATATGGAAATCCGGGCATCGAAGCCGTAGCAAGGCACGCCAGAAACATGATGCTGTGCGAGGCGATGTATCCAGTGCTTCATATGTTGGAGGTGGTGATGCGCAACAGCATCCACAACGCTTTCAGCCAGCACTTCGGGGCGCCCGACTGGTATGAACAGACTTGGCTCAATGCGAACCATGCGAGCATGGTCCTGGACGCGAAAGCAAAGCTCTCAAAGCGCAACAAACGCCCCGATCCGGATAGAGTCGTTGCAGAACTCGGTTTCGGATTCTGGTGCGGGATGTTTCACTTCGCCTATGAGAATGGAGCAAGGGCAGCCTGGCCTGCTCTCCTCGGTTCCGTTCTGCCTGGCGTCCCCAAGTCCTGGAGAACCAGAGCAAAGGTTCAAGGTCGCGTCGAGGACGCGCGCGCTCTGCGAAATCGCGTGTTCCACCATGAACCCATCACCTTTCATCAGGATCTGCGAGAAAAGCACAGGCACTTGGTGGAAGTGCTTGGCTGGTTCTCACCAGAGGCCCGGGAACACATTGAACAGATCTGCAGGTTCAATCGCGTCCATGACGACAACTTGTCTTTGCGCTCCCCTGCAGAGGCTTAGAGCCGGCCATCAACGCAGGTGCGGAATCACCTGCGCCAGCAGATGCGCATCCTTCAACGCGCCGTGCAGGCCGCGATTGCCGGGAATGCGCAGGCGCTGCAGCACATCATCGAGTTTGTTGCCCTGGCCGGGCCAACGCCCACGCGCCAGCTTCAGGCTGCAGGTGATGCGGCAGTACTGCGCCAGGCTGCCAGGCATGCCGGCCAGGCGCAGTTCGTTATCGAGGAAGCCGACATCGAAGGTGGCGTTGTGCGCGACCATCTCGCTGCCACGCAGGAATTCCAGCAGCTCGGCGGCCTTGCTGGAAAACAGCGGCTTGCCGACCAGCATCGCATCGCTGATGCCGTGCACGCGCTGCGCGCCCCAGTCCACCGAGCGCTGCGGCTGCAGGTAGGTGTGGAACTGGCGGCCGGTGAGCTGGCCATCGATCAGTTCCACCGCACCGATCTCGATGACCCGATGGCCCATGCGGTGGGAAATGCCGGTGGTTTCGGTATCCAGTGCGACGATGCGGCTCATGCGTGTGGCGGTTTCCTGATGCGTGCAGTGATGATTTTCGCATGCCCGGCGCGTGTCACCCCAACACCTCCACCACCCAGTCAATGAACACCCGCAGGCGCTGGCTCATGTGCCGGTTCGGCGGAAACATCACGTGCATCGGCATCGGTGGCAGCTGCCAGTCCTGCAGTACCGGCCGCAGTTCGCCGCTGGCCACGTGCGGCGCAGCCATGTAGCTCGGCAGCGCGACCACGCCCAGGCCCGCCACACCGGCAGCCAGATAGGCATTGCCATCATCGAAGCCCACTGCATGCCGGCCCTGCACTTCCATGCGCTCATCACCGCGCTGGGCGAGGAACACGCGTGCGCGACCGGTGCGCGGGCTGAGGAAACCGACCATGTGATGGTCCGGCCCTTCCAGCGCGCGCGGGTGCGCGGGCACACCGAAGCGCTGCAGGTAGGCGGGGCTGGCGTGGAAGCCGATCGACAGGCTGGCCAGCGGCCGCGCGGCCAGCGCCGGATCGGCGGGCGCACCGCCACGGATCACGCAGTCCACGTTGTCGGCGATGACATCCACCTCGCGGTCGCTGACGCCGATGTCCAGCTGGATATCCGGATAGCGTGCATGGAAATCCGGCAGCGCCGGCACCAGCCGCAGCCGCGCATACGGACCGGGCACGTCGATGCGCAGTCGCCCGCGTGGCTGGCTGGCGGCATCGCCGAGGCCGCCCTCCACTTCTTCCAGCTCAGCCAGCAGGCGCACGATGCGCGGGTAGTAGGCCGCGCCATCGGCGGTGACGCTGACCCGCCGGGTGGTGCGGTTGAGCAGGCGCAGCCGCAGGTGCGCCTCCATCTGCTGTACCAGCTGGGTGACCGTGGTGCGGCTGACCTGCAGGGTGTGCGCGGCACGGGTGAAGCTGCCGGTTTCCACCACGCGGGCGAAGGCGCGCATCGCCTCGAAACGGTCCATGGGCCAGGCCGTGATTGTTTGGGATTGACAATCAATCTAGGCCGATCATCGCTGTTTATCCAGACAGAGCCAGCGAGCAGCATGGAGGCCTTCCCCCTGGAGCCTCCCCAATGATCCCTCGCGACGTCGTTTTCCCCGCCGGCCGGCAGGCGCTGTACGAGCGCAACCGCTACTCGCCGGCCATCCGCTCCAATGGCTTCCTGTTCGTCTCCGGCCAGGTCGGCAGCCGCGAGGACGGCTCACCCGAACCGGACTTCGAGACCCAGGTGCGCCGCGCCTTCGACAACCTCAATGCGGTGCTGGCCGCCGCTGGCTGCAGCTTCGATGACGTGATCGACGTAACCGTGTTCATGGTCGACCCGGAAACGAACTTCGAGAAGGCCTGGGCCATCGTGCCCGAGTACTGGGGCGAAGCCCCGCACCCGACCCTGACCGGCATCGGCGTGACCTGGCTGTATGGGTTCCAGTTCGAGATCAAGGTGATCGCGAAGCTGCCCTGACGTCTGCTGTAGAGCCGAGCCCATGCTCGGCTCATGACATAAAACCAGCCGAGCATGGGCTCGGCTCTACAGGGGGATCCGACCCGGCCATTGATATTGTATCCACCGGAAAACGCTTGCTAGCCTGCCCTCCATGCGCTGGATTGCCCGCCACCTCCGTTCGACTCTGCTGATGCTGCTGATGGCGGCATTCGTGGTCGTGCCGGTGGCCGACGTGCTGGCCTGTGCGGTCGAGCCGCATGACACGGTCGCGGCCCATGTTGAAGCCGCGGCCGACGACGCAGACGGCGGCAGTGACGGCACGCATACCGGTGCCTGCAGCCATAACCACTGCCACCATTCCAACCTGGGCCTGCCGGCCGGCACCGTTGCTGCCTTCGGCACGCCGCTGCCGGCACGCTGGATGGCGGACGGTGACAGCGCGACCTATGCCGTCGCGCAGGATGAACTGAAGCGTCCTCCCCGGGCGTGAGTTGAGCGCGTCCCGCGATCGCGGGCTTCCGTTTCACTCACAACCGGACATCCTTCATGTCGAACCCGACACCTCGGTCGCTGCGTGCGGCCGGGCGGGTCATTGCCGTGTTGCTGGGCCTTGCCCCGGCACTGCAGGCGATGGCGCAAGCCGCCCCTTCCTACGACACCCTGCTTGAACGCCTGGACCAGCTGCCCGGTGCCCGCGTTGGCGCGGCCCTGGCCGACGCGGCCGAGGCACGCGCCGAGCAGGCCCGTGCCCTGCCCAACCCATCGCTCGCCTACACCACCGAAAACGCCTGGGGTACCGGCAGCTATGGCGGCATGGGCCGCGCCGACAGCGTGCTCACCCTGTCCCAGCCGCTGGAAATCTGGGGCCAGCGCGGCGCACGTGTACGTGCTGCCCGCGCCCAAGCCCAGGCGGCCAGCCTGCGTGGCACACAGAGCCGCAGTGATGTAGCCAGCCAGCTGGCCGCGTTCTACGCGCAGGCCGAGAGCGCGCTGCGGCGTTACACCTTGGCCGGGGAAGCGCTGGCCTTGACCCGCGACGATGCCGCGGCCGTCGACGCGCTGGTCCAGCAGGGCCGCGAACCACAACTGCGCGCGGTGCAGGCACGCAGCGAAGTAGCCAATGCCACGGCGGCGCTGGATGAAGCGGAGGCCTTCCGCGATGCGGCTTTGGCGCGCCTGACCGGTGCGGCCCTGCTGGATACGCCGGTGCAGTCCATCGACAGCAGCCTGCTGGATCGCACACCGCCGCTGCCACGCGGTGCCACCGATGCCGCGCTGGCCGTGCGTATCGCCGAAGCCGAGGCACAGGCCAGCACGCGCCTTGTCGACGTGGAGCGCAAGCGTGCCCTGCCCGACCTCAGCGTGACAGCCGCGCAGACCCGCTTCCGCGAGGACCGCGAACAGGCCTACACGCTGGGCGTGAGCCTTTCGATCCCGCTGTTCGACCGCAACCGCGGCGGCATCCGTGCGGCCAGTGCCGAACAGCGTGCCGCCGAAGCGCGGCTGGACCAGCAGCGCCGCGACAGCGAGGCCGAACGCCTCTCGGCCGTGGCCGGGCTGAAGGCCGCCGGCAGCCGCACACGCGCCGCCGATGACAGCGTGGTGGCCGCCGAGGAAGCCTACCGGCTGGCCCGCATCGGCTTCGACGCCGGACGCATCTCGCAGCTGGAACTGCGCAGCACGCGCAGTGCCCTCATCGCCGCACGCAGCAGCGCCGTGGATGCGCGCCTGGCGCGCGTCGGCGCGGAAATCGATCTTGCCCGCCTGGAAGGGCGCGCCCCGTTTGTGGAGGTTCGCTGATGTTCTCCCGTACTTTTTCGTTGATGACCGCTGCACTGTTGGGCGCACTGCTGGCCGGCTGCACTGGCACTGCACAGACCCCAACCGCCGCTGCCGACGATGGCCACGGCCATGCACCGGGCAGCGCTGAGAACACCACAGGCAACGCGCCCGAAGCCGATGAGGGCGTGGTCGCGCTGACGCCGGAACAGATCAAGGCGTCGTCCATCGAAGTGGTCGCCGTCGGTCGAGGCGGTGGCGGCTCCACGCGCCTGTCTGGCCGTGTGGAACCCTCGATCGGCGCGCGCGCGTCGGTGGCGTCCAGCGTGACCGGCCGCGTCGAGCGCGTGCTGGTGGCACCGGGCACGGCGGTGAAGCAGAACCAGACGCTGGCCATCGTGCTCAGCGGTGAGGCCGCGGTGTTCCGCGCCAATGCGCTGGCGGCCGCCGCCGAGGCCAAGGCCGCACGCCTGGCCCACGGTCGTGACCGGGCGCTGGTGGAACAGGGCGTGGTCGCGCGGCAGGATCTGGAAACCTCACATGCACGTGCCATGGCTGCGCAGGCGCAGGCCGCGGCGGCACAGGCACAGGCCGCCGCCAACGGCGCGCCCGATGCCAGCGGCCGCGTGCGCATCACCAGCCCGGTGGCCGGCATCGTCGGCAACGTGCAGGTCACGCCGGGTGGTGTGGTCGCTGCCGGCAGCGTGGTGGCCGAGGTCGCCGATCCGGCGATGAACGAGCTGGTGTTCACCGCGCCACCGGCGCTGGCCGCACAGGTCACGCCGGGCATGACGCTGGAAGTGAGCGTCCCGGGCGGCAGCTTCACCGCCACCGTTACCGGTTCGGCCGCGGATGTGCGCCAGCAGGGCGGCGTGGCGGTGATCCGTGCCATGCCGGTGGACGCCGCGTTGCCGCCAGCCGGTTCGCCGGTCTCGGCCGTGGTGGTCACCGAGGCCCAGGGCGACGCGCTGAGCGTGCCGGCCGATGCGGTGCAGAACGTCGATGGCCGCAGCGCGGTGTTCGTCGCCGTCGACGGCGGCTTCAAGGCGCAGCCGGTGCTGGCCGGCCGCCGTGCCGGTGACCGCGTCGAAATCCTCGGCGGGCTGACCGGCAGCGAACGCATCGTCGGCGCCAACGCCTTCCTGCTCAAGGCCGAACTGGCCAAGGGCGAAGCCGAGCACGGCCACTGAGGAGGCGACCATGTTCAAGCTGATCATTGAAACCGCGGTCCGCCACCGCTGGCTGGTGGTGTTCGCCGCCGCCCTGCTCGCGGCCGTCGGCCTGCTGCAGCTGGGCAAGCTGCCGATCGACGCGGTGCCCGACATCACCAACCGCCAGGTGCAGATCAACACCGTGGCACCGGCGCTGACGCCGGAACAGATCGAACGGCAGGTGACCTACCCGCTGGAAACCGCACTGGCCGGCATTCCCGGCCTGACCACCACCCGCTCGCTGTCACGCAATGGCTTCTCGCAGGTCACCGCCATCTTCACCGATGCGACCGACATCTACTTCGCCCGCCAGCAGGTGGCCGAGCGCATGCGCGAGGCCGCCGACGATCTGCCCGACGGTGCGTCACCGCTGCTGTCACCGGTCACCACCGGCCTGGGCGAGGTGCTGATGTGGACGGTGGATTTCACCGCGTTCGATCCGGCCCAGCTGGCCAAGCCCGGTGATGCCGGCTGGCAGGCGGGCGAGGTCTACCGCACGCCGGAAGGCACCCTGCTGCGCACGCCGGAAGAACGCGCCACCTACCTGCGCACCGTGCAGGACTGGATCATCGCGCCGCAGATGCGTTCCAGCCCGGGGCTGGCCGGTGTCGATACGGTCGGCGGCTACGTCAAGGAATATGGCGTGCACCCGGACAGCGCGCGGCTGGCTGCGCATGGGCTGGGCCTGGCCGACCTGGTCACCGCCCTGCAGCGTTCCAACGTGCAGGCCGGCGCCAGCTTCGTGCAGCGCGCTGGCGAAGGCCTGGTGGTGCGTGCCGATGGGCTGGCGCTGACCACCGACGATCTGGCGCAGGCCCCGGTGGCCACGCGCAACGGCGTGGTGGTACGCGTGGCGGACCTGGCCGAGGTGGCCTTGAGCCGCGCGCCACGCTTGGGTGCGGCCAGCCGCAACGGCCATGAAGCCGTGCTCGGCACCGCGCTGATGATTGCCGGCGGCAACAGCCGCACAGTGGCCCAGGCCGCTGCGGAACGCCTGCAGCAGGTGAATGCCTCGCTGCCACCGTCCATCGTCGCGGTGCCGGTGCTGGACCGCAGCGAGCTGGTCAACGCCACCATCAGGACCGTGGCGAAGAACCTCAGCGAAGGCGCGCTGCTGGTGGTGGTGGTGCTGTTCCTGCTGCTGGGCAACCTGCGTGCAGCGGCAATCACCGCGCTGGTGATTCCGCTGTCGTTCCTGTTCGCAGTGATCGGCATGAACCGCTTTGGCATCAGTGGCAACCTGATGAGCCTGGGTGCGCTGGATTTCGGCATCCTGGTGGATGGCGCGGTGATCGTGATCGAATCGACGCTGCTGATGCTCGGCCAGCGCCGCGCCGAACTGGGCCGTGCGCTGACGGCGATGGAGCGCCTCCGCGTGGCTTCCGATTCGGCCATGAAGATGGCGCGGCCTGCGGCCTTCGGCCAGCTGATCATCCTGCTGGTGTTCGCACCGATCCTCACCCTGGAAGGCGTGGAGGGCAAAACGTTCCACCCGATGGCGGCCACCTTCATGCTGGCCCTGATCGGCGCCTTCATCTTCTCCTTTACCTTCGTGCCGGCAATGGCCGCATTGCTGGTGCGCGAGCCCACGGTGAACGACGGCGATGCACATGCTGGCGACGGCGAGCACGAGACGAAACTGATCCGCGTGCTGCGTGCGCGCATCGAGCCGGTGGTCCGTCGTGCAGTCGCGCATCCGCGCACGGTGCTGGCCGGTGCGGTGATGATGGTGGTGGTGGGCATCGGTTCGTTCTCGCTGCTGGGCCGCGAGTTCATGCCCACCCTGGACGAAGGCAACGTGGCGATGCAGGCCCTGCGCGTGCCGTCCACGTCGCTGGAGCAGTCGCTGGCGATGCAGCTGGCGCTGGAGAAATCGTTGGCCGAACAGCCGGAAGTGGAAACGGTGTTCTCGCGCACCGGCACCGCCGAAGCGGCCATCGACCCGATGCCGACCAACATCTCCGACAGCGTGATCGTGCTGAAGCCGCGCGCGCAGTGGCCCGATCCGTCGCTGGACAAGGAAGCGCTGGTACAGCGTTTCGAGCAGTTGGCCGGGCAGCAGCTGGGCAACAGTTTCGAGTTCAGCCAACCGATCGAACTGCGCTTCAACGAGCTGATTTCCGGCGTGCGCACGGACCTGGCGGTGATGGTGTACGGCGATGATTTCACCGCACTGCAGAAGGTGGCCGAGCAGGTGGCATTGAAGCTGCGCGCGGTGGACGGCGCCGCCGACGTGCGGGTGGAGCAGATTTCCGGCCTGCCCACGCTCAACGTCAGGATCGACCACGTGGCGGCCGCGCAGTACGGGCTGACCGCGGCGGACGTGAGTGATGCGGTGTCCACCGGCATCGGTGGTACCGCGGCCGGGCGGATCTTCGAAGGCGACAGACGCTTCGATGTGGTGGTGCGGCTGGACGATGCCGCACGCAACGATCCGGACCAGCTGGCCGCGCTGCCGATCGCCACGCCGGCAGGCCAGGTGGTGCCGTTGTCCTCGCTGGCGCGCATCAGCGTCAGCGAAGGGCCGAACCAGATCAGCCGCAGCGACGGCAGCCGGCGGGTGGTGGTGCAGGCCAACGTGCGTGGCCGCGATCTCGGTGGCTTCGTCAGCGAGGCCCAGGCAGCAGTGGCCGACGTGGCGTTGCCCGCCGGTGCCTACCTGCGCTGGGGCGGCCAGTTCGAGAACCTGCAGCGCGCGGAGAAGCGGCTGGCCACGGTGGTGCCGGTGGTGTTCCTGCTGATCGGCGGCCTGCTGTTCATGGCCCTGCGCAGTGGCAGGGAAGCGCTGCTGGTGTTCAGCTGCGTGCCACTGGCCCTCGTCGGCGGCATCCTCGCCCTGCTGCTGCGTGGCATGCCGTTCTCGGTGTCGGCCGCAGTGGGCTTCATCGCCGTCTCCGGCGTGGCCACGTTGAACGGCCTGGTGCTGATGCAGGCGATCCGCGAGCGGCTGGAGGGCGGCGACCTGCCGATGCAGGCGGCCATCAATGGCGCCGCCAGCCGCATCCGCGCGGTGCTGACCACGGCCCTGGTGGCCATCGTCGGCTTCATACCGATGGCCATCGCCAGTGGTGCCGGCGCGGAGGTGCAGAAGCCGCTGGCGACGGTGGTGATCGGTGGTCTGATCACCGCCACGGTGCTGACGTTGCTGGTGCTGCCGACGTTTGCCGGGCGACTGGTGAAGCGCTGAGGCGTATCGGGGTCGGAGCCCTTTCCGGTGGAAAGGGATCCGACCCCGGATCAGGGTCACCTGACCCTCAGGCCTTCTTGCGCTCGGCGATGTACGCTTGGATCTGCTGTTCCAGCACCGGCAGCGGCACCGAACCCTGCTTCAGGATCACATCGTGGAAGCCCTTGATGTCGAACTTGTCGCCCAGTTCCTTCTCGGCCTGCGCGCGCAGGCGCACGATGGCGATCTCGCCCAGCTTGTAGCTCAGCGCCTGGCCCGGCCAGGAGATGTAGCGATCCACTTCGGTGGTCACTTCATGCTCGCTCAGCGCGGTGTGGTCGCGCAGGTAGGCCAGGGCCTGCTCGCGGGTCCAGCCCTTGCTGTGCACGCCGGTGTCGATGACCAGGCGCGCGGCACGCCACATTTCATAGGTCAGGCGGCCGAAATCCTCGTATGGGGTTTCGTAGATGCCCATTTCCACGCCCAGCTTCTCGCAGTACAGCGCCCAGCCTTCGCCATAGGCGGAGATGTAGGCGTTGCGACGGAATTCGGGCAGGTCCTTCTGCTCGGCGGCGATCGCGCCCTGCAGCGCGTGGCCCGGGTCGGACTCATGCAGGGTCAGCGCCGGCAGGTTGTACAGCGGGCGCGACGGCAGGTCGTAGGTGTTGACCCAGTAGGTGCCCATGCCACCGCGGCCGGCCGTCCAGAACGGGGCGATATCCGGCGGCACCGGCACGATGGTGAAGCGCGCACGCGGCAGCGTCATGAACCGGCCGAGCTGGCCATCGGCGCGCTTGGAGATCCATGCCGCGCGCGACAGCAGCTCTTCCGGGGTCTTGGCGTAGAACTGCGGATCGGTGCGCAGGAAGGTCAGGAATTCAGCGAAGCTGCCCTTGAACTGCACCTGCTGGATGATGTCGTTCATCTCCTTCTGGATGCGCGCCACCTCACCCAGGCCGATGCGGTGGATCTCATCCGGCGACAGGTCCAGCGTGGTGTATTCGTGGATCTGCTGCTTGTAGAAGGCCTTGCCGTCCGGCATGGCCTCGGCGGCCAGGGTGGTGCGCGCCTGCGGCACGTATTCGCTGACGAAGAAGGTGCGCAGCTGCTGGAAGGCCGGCACCACCTTGCCGCTGATGGCCGCCGCGGCCTGTTCGCGCAGGGCGGCCTGTTCGGCGGCCGGGATGCTGGCGGGCAGCTTCTTGAACGGCGCGTACAGGGGCGAGGTCGTCGGGTCCTTCAGCTCGGCGACGGTGGCGATGGAGACCTCGCGGCCGTCCAGCACCGCGCGCGGCACGCTGAAACCACGCTTGAGGCCGGCGCGCATGTTGTCGGTCTGCTGGCCGAAGTAGCGCGGCACGTCGTTCAGGCGGGCGATGTAGTTGCGGTAGTCCTGCGCGGTCTTCATCTCGCGCCGGGCCATGAAGGACAGGTTGGACCAGAACGAGGAGTCCGAATTGAACGGCATCTCGTAGGTGCGCAGGCGCGTGGGTTCGGCCAGGTTGAAGACCTGGTCGCGGTAGATCGCGTAGTTGACCTGGTTGTCGGCCGACAGGGCCTTGACGTCGATCTTCTTCAGGTCGGCCAGGGTTTCGTCCCAGACCTTCAGGCGGGCCTGCTGCGCGGCCGGGCCGACATCAGGCATGCGGGTCGCGTTGGCCGGCGCATCCTCGTCCTCGCTGGCTTCGCCACCGCCATCCTGGCGCCACTTCCACTCCTTCTCGTACAGCGCACGGAAGGCGGCATCGGCGGCCGATTCGGCGGCCATGCTGGCCGGAGCGGCGGCCGGCGGCGCAGCCAGGGCGACCGCAGGAGCGGACAGGGCAATCAACAGAGCTACGGCAAGGCGGGTTTTCACGAGCACAGGTTCCCGGGAAGGCAGATCCCGATGATCGCACCGTGCAGGGCCCGAGGCATGGGACGAAGGTCCTGCCTGCGCCCGGTAGCGCGGGGCCATGCCCCGCGAGCGCGCAGCGCGGAAAAGATGCATCCGCCGGGCATGGCCCGGCGCTACCAACGAACGTGCAACGCCGGGATCCGGCCGGGGTCAGAGCCCTTTCCTGCGGAAAGGGATCCGACCCCTGGCCTCAGTGGCTCGCCTTGTCCCGCTTCCAGCCGCGGTGCTGGATGTCCAGGTGCAGGCTGTACAGGGCGGTGAACGCCGGGAACAGGTTCTGCAGCACGCCCACCGAGTCCTGCTTGGCCGAGAACAGGAAGTAGCTCAGGGTCATCAGGCTGCCGACCACGCTCATGTACCAGAACAGGCGCGGGATGACCGGCTTGCCGGCACGCTTGGAGGCGACGAACTGCACCAGCCAGCGGCCGCCGAACATCAGCGCGCCGGTGTAGCCGATCAGCTTCCAGCCGGTGACGTGCAGGCCGGTCCAGTACAGCCAGGTCAGCGGCTGGTCGAGCCAGTGCAGCTCCATCAACGCTCCTCCACCGCAGTGCGCTTGCTGCGGGTGATCAGCCAGGCCACGCCGCGCAGGTCGCGGATGCCGACCAGGGCGCGGCCCAGATTGTTGTACTTGGACACGCCAGCGGTGCGGTGGCGGTGGTTGACCGGCACACTGGTGGTCTTCCAGCCGGCGCGCTGCATCAGCGCCGGCAGGTAGCGGTGCATGTGGTCGAAGTACGGCAGGTCGAGGAAGGCCTCGCGCTCGAACAGCTTGATGCCGCAGCCGGTATCGGGGGTATCGTCGCGCAGCATGCGCGCGCGGATGGCGTTGGCCCACTTGCTGGCCCAGCGCTTGCTGCCACTGTCCTGGCGGTTGACGCGCCAGCCGGCGAACAGCTTCACCTTCGCATCGGCGCTCTGCCGCGCAGCCAGTAGTTTCGGAATATCGGCTGGGTCGTTCTGGCCGTCGCCATCGAGGGTGGCGATCCACGGCGCGCGCGCATTGCGCACGCCGGTGCGGACGGCGGTGCTCTGCCCGCTCTGGCTGACATGGTGCAGCACGCGCAGTTCCGGGGTGCTGGCCTTCAGGCCCTGCAGCACGGCCAGGCTGTCGTCGCGCGAGTTGTCGTCCACGTAGACGATCTCGAACGGCAGATGGCCGCGCAGCGCGGCAACGATCTCACCGACCAGGGGCGCGACATTGTCGCGTTCGTTGAACACCGGGACGACAACGGAAAGCTCGGGGTGGCTCATGGGTCACTCGGCCAGCAGGGATACAAAGACCGCGCATTCTCCGAAGCCGAGGTTATCCGAAGATGAATCCGGCTGCGTGAGGGTCCGTCCTCAGGCGCGATCGCCAAAATAGTCGCGGCACCACGCCACCACCGGCGGCAGGCCCTGCTCGATCGGGGTGACCGCATCGAAGCCGAAGGCGTCATGGGCGCGCCGGGTGTCGGCCATCGTGCGCACCATGTCGCCCGGCTGCATCGGCTTGTAGACCTTCTGCGCGGGGCGGCCGGCGGCC